>Ga0209382_10007581_pt1 | contig 13769 bp, 15 predicted proteins | sample SoiMetdeltSBSDD5_FD_187599 | JGI IMG/M metagenome (GOLD analysis project Ga0209382, IMG submission 187599) | Bulk soil microbial communities from a Populus tree surrounding site in Tennessee, USA - Soil MetaG P. deltoides SBSDD5 (SPAdes) (version 2) | ecosystem: Environmental > Terrestrial >... | reverse complement strand
ACGAGCCGAACGCCTTGGTGGGCCGCGAGTCGTCCACGAACGTCACCGAGCGGGTGCCCACCCGGTAGGGGCCGGTCGTCTCGACGGCGTGGTCCCGGCCACAGCCGACCATGCCCAGCAGGGCCAGCGCCACCATGGCGACCCTTCCGGCAGCCATCCGGAACATGCCCTCCAACTACCCGCAGCACTGCGGCCGCAACCGGCATGCTGTGGCCATGGCCAGCCGACGCCGGCGCGGGGTGGTAGTGGGGGTGATGCCGATCCTCGCGGTCGCGGCCTACGGCTGCTCCGGCCCCGGCCGGGCGGGGCTCAGCGGCGTTGAGATAGACGCCGGCCAGGGCACCCTGACGCTGGTCACCGGATGCTACGACCGGGTCGTCGCTGCGGTTCGCCACCATCGGCATGTTCGCCGGGGTCTATCCCTTCGACGTCGTGCGCTGCGAGGGCCGGTATGCGCTGGTCGACATCGACACCTGTGGGGGCGTCCACGGCGAGGACGGCGCCTTCTGCGAAGGCCATCCCGAGCGGGCGCTCCTCGCCGCCAGCGACGGGCGCTGGGACACGACGGGGTTCGAGGCCGAGCTGTTCTGCCCGGACCCGGCGGAAACGTTCGGCGCCCCCGACCTGCCCGCCTGGGTGTGCGACCCCTGACGGCCGTCGGGCCCTAGGCCGCGCCCTCGGCCGCCGGGTTCCAGTTGGCGAGGTCGGCGAGGCGCTCGTCGTTGGAGAACATCTCCACGATGGGCTCGTCGAGGCTGAGGCGGCGCTTGAGCCGGCGCACCTCCAGCTCCTCGTTCCAGAGCACCAGCGTCACCGCCAGGCCTGCCGCGCCCGCCCGGGCGGTGCGGCCCGAGCGATGCAGGTAGGTCTTGGGATCCGGCGGCGCGTCGGCCTGGATGACGATGTCGAGCTCGTCGATGTCGAGGCCCCGAGCGGCCACGTCGGTTGCCACCAGGACCGGCAGCTTGCCTTCGGAGAAGCGCTTGAGCGCCCGCTCGCGCACCTCCTGGCGCAGGTCGCCGTGGATGGCGCGGGCGTCGACCCCGTCTTCGACCAGCTGGCGGGCGAGGCGGTCGACCGCCCGCTTGGTGTTGGCGAACACGAGGCAGCGGGTGCCCGAGCGGCAGATGGCGGCAGCCACGCGGTGCTTGTCCATCTCGTGGACCAGCAGGAAGCGGTGCGCCATCTCGTCGACGGTCTGGGTGGGCGAGCCCACCTCGTGGAACACGGGGTCGCGCTGGTACCGGTCGACTAAGCCCTGGATGCCGCCGTCGAGCGTGGCCGAGAACAGCAGCGTCTGGTGGCTGCGCCCGATGTGGCGCAGGACCCACTCGACCTGGGGCAGGAAGCCCATGTCGGCCATGCGGTCGGCCTCGTCGATGACCACGAGGCCCACGTCGGTCAGGTCGGCCACCTTGCGGTCGATCAGGTCGATGAGGCGGCCGGGAGTGGCCACCACGATCTCGGCCCCCGCCTCGAGGGCAGAGATCTGCGCCCGCATCTGCGCGCCGCCGTAGACGGCCACGAGCCGCAGCTTGCGGGCCTCGACCAGGGGCCGCAGCACGTCGGTCACCTGGAGACACAGCTCGCGGGTGGGGACCAGCACCAGGCCGGTGGGCCGCTTGGGGGACGCGGCGGCGACCCGCTCGACGAGGGGGAGGCCGAACGCGAGGGTCTTGCCCGACCCGGTCTTGGCCTTGCCGCACACGTCACGTCCGGCGAGGGCATCGGGGATGCAGAGGCGCTGGACGGGAAAGGCTGTCGTAAGGCCCGCGCGGTCGAGCACGGCCACTAGATCAGGTGACACGCCCAGCGCAGAGAACGTCTCTAGTTCTTCGTTGCGCATGGTTCCCGACGATCCTATCGGTCGGGCGGTTGGCGGCCCTAGTTCACGGTGACGTGGTGGCCACCCTCGCTCATGTCCACGACCTCGACCTGGCGGGTGAAGCCGCGGATCGTGTGAGGGCCGAGCCGGCGGTGGGCGAGGCCGTCCCCCGAGGCGTCGAACAGCGAGGCGGTCACGAGCAACTGGTGAGGCAGCGCCTCGTCACACAGCCGGGCGGCCAGGTTGACCGGCCGGCCGATGTAGTCGTCGCCCTCGAACAGGATCACCCGGCCGGCGGCGATGCCACCCCGCAGCGGGAGCGCGCAGCCCCGCAGGTCGAGCGCCTGCTCCATGCGCAGCACGGCGTCGAGCAGCGGGCGCGGCTCGGTGGCGACGAGCATGGCCCCGTCGCCGAGCCACTTGGCCACCCGCACGCCCCGCCAGCCGGCTCGCTCGCGCACCACCGCCCGGAACGTGGACAGGGCGGCTACCGCGGCCCCCACGCCGTGCTCGTCGGTCAGGGACGTGAAGCCGCACAGGTCGATGAAGGCGAAGTTCCGCCGTACCAGCGCGTCGGCGTGCTCGTCGTCTGGATCCGGAGGCTCCGCGGGCACGTCATGATGCTAATTGCTGCCCCGGCGCGGCCCCGAAGCCGGCGCGCTTCCGGTCGCGGCCCGGCCGATAGCGTGCCCGGACGTGGCCGCCCTGGACGCCCTCTCCGCCTGGCCCGTGGACCACGCGGCCGGCGCGGTGGTCGACCGCGGCGGCGTGCGGGAGACCGCGGGCGACCCGGGCTGGGTGACGGCCCTGGCCTCGGTGACCAAGCCGCTGTTCGCGCTCGCGTGCCTGGAGGCGGTGGAGGAGGGCACGCTGGCGCTGGACGCGCCGGCCGGGCCGCCGGGCGCGACCGTCCGCCACCTGCTGGCGCACGCCTCCGGGCTGCCGTTCGAGGGCGACACCCCGCTCGCCCCGCCGGGCCGGCGGCGCATCTACTCCAACACCGGCTTCGACGTGCTGGGCGACACCTTGGCGGCGGCGGCCGGGATCAGCGCCGCCGGCTACCTGGCCGAGGCCGTGCTGGCGCCGCTGGGGATGGGCGCCACCGAGCTGCGGGGCTCGCCCGCCAAGGACGGCTGGTCGAGCGTCGCCGACCTCGCCCGCCTCGCGGCGGAGCTGCTGGCGCCCACGCTGGTGGCCCCGGAGACGCTGGCCGAGGCGACGGCCGAGCAGTTCCCGGGCCTGGCCGGAGTGGTGCCGGGGCTGGGCCGCTTCGACCCCAACCCCTGGGGCCTCGGCTTCGAGCTCAAGGGGGCCAAGTCACCGCACTGGACCGCGCCGGGCGGCTCGCCCCGCACGTTCGGCCACTTCGGCGGGGCGGGCACCTTCCTGTGGGTCGACCCGGACGCGGGCCTGGCGTGCGCGGTCCTGACCGACCGCGAGTTCGGGGACTGGGCTCGGGACCGCTGGCCGGACCTCTCGGCCGCGGTGCTGTCAGAACACGGCGGCCAGTAGGTCGCCCGGGCCCGCGGTGACCGCGGGTGCCAGCCCGGCGGCCTGGGGCAGCAACTGTTCGGCGTAGAACTTGGCCGTCACGACCTTCTGGGCCAGGAAGGCGGCGTCGCCCCGGCCCTCGGCCAGGGCCCGCTGGGCCGCCGCCGCCGACCGGGCCAGCAGCCAGCCGCCGGTCACGATCCCGCACATGCGCAGGTAGGGCGAGGCGCCGGCCAGGGAGTTGTTGGGATCGGCCGCCATGTTGGCCAGCAGCCAGTCGCTGGCCTGGCGCAGCGCGGCGTGGGCGTTGGCCAGCTGCTTGCCGATGGTGGCCAGGTCCGGCTCGGAGGCGCCCGACAGCTCGGCCGCGGTGGCCTCGATGCCGGCCAGGTAGTCGGCCATGACCCCGCCGCCCCGCATCGGCAGCTTGCGCCCCACCAGGTCCAGGGCCTGGATGCCGTTGGTGCCCTCGTAGATCGGGGCGATGCGGGCGTCGCGATAGTGCTGGGCCACACCGGTTTCCTCGATGTAGCCCATGCCGCCGTGGACCTGCACGGCCAGCGAGGTCAGCTCCACACCGAGGTCGGTGCCCCAACCCTTGGTGATGGGCGTGAGCAGGTCGGCCAGCTCCTGGCCGGACGTGGCGACCGCCGGGTCGGGGTGGTGGGACGCGATGTCCAGGCACTCGGCGTTGAGGTAGGCGAGGCAGCGCAGAGCCTCGATCTGGGCCCGCATCGTGAGCAGCATGCGGCGGACGTCGGGGTGATCGACGATGGGCGACTCAGCACCCGGCGGCGCGCCCACGGCCCGGCCCTGGCGGCGCTCGCGGGCGTATGCCACCGCTTGCTGGTACGCCCGCTCCCCCAGCGACAGGCCCTCGACGCCCACCGACAGGCGGGCGTTGTTCATCATCTTGAACATGTAGCGCATGCCCTGGTTCGGCTCGCCGATCAGGTAGCCGACCGCGCCGTCGTAGGCCATCACGCACGTCGGGCTGGCGTTGATCCCCATCTTCTGCTCGAGCGACACGCACTCGAGCGCGTTCCGCTCGCCCAGGGAACCGTCGTCGTTCACCAGGAACTTGGGCACGATGAAGCAGGAGATGCCCTTGGTACCGGGCGGCGCGTCGGGCACCCGGGCCAGCACCAGGTGGACGATGTTGTCCGACAGGTCGTGGTCGCCGTAGGTGATGAAGATCTTCTGGCCGGTGATGCGCCAGGTGCCGTCGTCGGCCGGGACCGCCCGGGTGGTGAGGGCGCCGACATCCGAGCCCGCCTGGGGCTCGGTGAGGTTCATGGTGCCGGTCCACTCCCCCGAGACCATGCGCGGCAGGAACAGCTCGCGTTGGGCCTCCGACCCGTAGTGCAGCAGCATGTCGATGGCGCCCTGGGTCAGCAGCGGGCACAGGGAGAACGCCATGTTGGCGGCGGTCATCATCTCCTGCATGGCGATCGCGGTGAGCCACGGGAACCCGCCGCCGCCGTACTCCGCCGGGAAGGGCACGCCCTGCCAGCCCGCATCCACGTAGCGCCGGTAGGCCCGCACGAAGCCCTCGGGCGTCTTCACCGACCCGTCCTCGCCCCGGCGGCTGTGCTGCGTGTCGCCGACGCGGTTCAGCGGGGCGAACTCGTGGGAGAAGAACCGGCCCGACTCCTCGAGGATGCCGTAGACCATCTCGGGGTCGGCGTGGCCGAACCCCGGGAGCTGCGCCAGCGCGGGCAGATCCACGATGTTCTCGAGCACGAAGCGCATGTCCGCCAGGGGGGCCTCATAGTCGGGCATGCCGAAACGGTAGATCCCTGCTCGCAGGGCGGAAAGGTGGCGCGGGCGTCAGGTGTGGGCCGGCCGCCGGCCTCGCACCGCCGCGGTCAGCTCGTCGGCCGTGGCGCCCACCTCCCGGCCCACCGCCAGCACCTGCCGGCCGGTCAGGTCCACGCCCGCGGGCACGGTCACGGCCAGCGTCAGCTCGGCCCGACCGGCGGCCGAGAACACGGGCGCGGCCACCTCGGCCGGCAGGTAGGTCGCCGCGGGGTCGACGTCGGCGGCCAACACCCGCTGGCGGGCCACCGCGGCCAGCAGCCGGCGCACCTCCTCCCCTGGGGCCTCGTCGTCGGGTGGGGCGCCGGCGGTGCTCCCGGGCGGGCGGGGCTCGGTGAGCGCCCGCCACTCGGGTGACGCCAGCGTGAGCGCGAAGCCCAGGCGCCGCAGCGCGGGCAGCGCATCGAGCGCGGGACGCACGGCCTCGGCCGCGGGGGCGCGGGCGAGCCACGCCTCCACGCTGGGGCTGTCACTCCAGGCGAGGAACAGTGCGCCGACGGGCGGGGTCAGTGGCAGGCGCACCTCGTCGCCGCCGGCTCGCCGCGGCGGCGACTGGGCCACCACCACCACCTGGTCGTCCTGCCGATGCCAGGCCCGGGCCACGAATCCGGTGCGGGCCACCAGCCGGTCCAGCAGGGGCGGCAGGAAGTCGAGCGCGGTGTACCCGCGCCGGGCCGCGTCCCCGATGGCCACCAGCCGGGGGCCGAGCGAGTAGCGCTTCTCCGCCGGATGGCGCAGCAGCACGCCGTGATCGGCCAGCGCGCTGAGCAGCGCATGGGCCGTCGCTTTGTTGAGATCGCAGCGGCGGGCGACCTCGGACAGCGTGAAGCGCTCGTCCGGGTGGCTGGCCATCAGGTCGAGCACCGCCACCGAGCGGTCGGCCCCGGGGGCCGGGCGCGCCACGGCGTCACTCCCTGGGCGCGCCCGCCAAGGGCGTGCCGGTCCGTATGAGGGTGCGCCGCATCCGCCGCGGCTGCGAGATGCCCGCGTTCTGCTCCACTGTCCCGCCTAAAGCTGTCCGTCCTGTCCAGCCTGGACAGTAGTGTGCGCGCCCGGCCCGCGACCGCTGGACCGCGGGGCGTGGGCGCCGCGTACGCTCGGTCGGCAATGTCGCTACAACCGCTGGACGCCGGCGTGTACGTCTGGATGCCCGACGGCCCGCCCGGCCGTGGCTCACCCAATGCGGGCGCGGTGGTGGACCCGGACGGGATCACGCTGGTCGACACGCTGATGGTCCCCGACCAGTACGAGCCGTTCGCGGCCGCCCTCGAAGCGTTCGGCCTGCCCATCCGCCGCGCCGTGCTGACCGGCAGCGGCGTCGAGCAGTCGGGCGGCACCGGCCGCTTCAAGCTGGCCGCGGTCTACGGCAGCCGCCAGGCCAGCGTGCACCTCGATCAGCCACCCAACGTCGACAGCTGGCGGGCGCTGTTCCCCGCCCAGGCCGGCGCCTTCGACGACGTGGTGACCCGGCCCGTGAGCCATGTGGTGGCCTCGGACGTGCAGCTCACGCCGAGCGTGGCCGTGCTGACCACCGGCGGCCAGATGGCCGAGAACCTGGTGGCCGTGCTGCCCGGCGCCCAGATCCTGTTCGCCGGGGCCATGTGCAGCTTCGGCGCCGCCCCGCTGTGCTGGCAGGGCGACCCACTGGCGTGGGCCGATCAGCTGGACCGGCTGGTCGAGCTGGCGCCGATCATCGTGCCCGGCCACGGCCCCATCGGCGGCGAGGAGGAAGTGCGGGCGCTGCAGGGCTACCTGCGCGCCTGCGCGGCAGCCTCCGGTGATCCCGACCGGATCGGGCCCGGTCCGTGGGACACCTGGACCGACCGTGAGCACGATGCCGTCAACGTCGAGCGCGCCGCGCTGGTCGCCGCCGGCGATCGGGACGGGGTGCCTCCGTCGATGTTGCGGCTGGCCGGCCAGGCCTGAGCCGAGTCGAGCCGACCCACGCTCCGCTCAGCGGAAGGCGCTGCGGGCCCGGTAGTACGCGGTGGCCTCGCGGCCGTAGAGGAGCACCAGGATGACGATCGCCAGCACGAGGTCGACCACTGCGAACAGGCTCGCACCCATGCCGCCCCCGAGGAGCGTGAACAGCGAGCCGAGGATGCCGAGCCCGCCGAACACCGTCGCCACGATCCGGGCCCAGGACTTGCCCTCGCCGTTCTCGTGCGCCATCCAGATCCACAGGCCGACGCTGACGAGGCCGACCACGACGATGAAGGCCAGGCTGACGTTGGCCCCGGTGTTCACCTGGCTCTCGGTGAAGTCGGGGTTGTCGTCCCGGATCTGGTCGCGGATGGAGTCGATCGTGAAGAACGAGACCAGGATCTGGAGCGCCGACACCCCGGCGCCGACGTACATCAGGCTGACGGCGCGGCGGATGCTCGGCGGCCGCTCCATGGTCTGGGCGGCGCCGGCCATCGGGTTGGGCGGCAGGCTGTCGGATGCCCACGGACCGGGAGACGGCGGTGGCTCGAGCGGGGGGCCGAAGCCGGCCCCGTCTTCGGGCGGTGTCGGTGTGGTCATGGAGTCCCCGCATTCCTCGGCCATTCCGGCGTGCCCTGCATGCATACCTCATGCGGGCGACGCCGGAAACCCGGGCGGGCCGGTACCCTCGGTCCATGTTGTTCGGCCGTGACAAGCAGCGGATGGTCGGACCCGAGGGGGCGCTGCCGGGTCGGGACCATCGGGTGTTCGCAGTGCCCGCCACCCACGAGGTGCTCGGCACCAACCTGGAGCCCCCCTTCCCCGAAGGGATGGAGCGCGCGGTGTTCGGGCTCGGGTGCTTCTGGGGCGCCGAGCGCCTGTTCTGGCGCATCCCGGGCGTCTACACGACGGCGGTCGGCTATGCCGGCGGCTACACGCCCAACCCCACCTACGAGGAGGTGTGCTCCGGCAGCACCGGGCACGCCGAGGTGGTGCTCGTCGTGTTCGATCCGGCCAAGGTGAGCTACGAGGAGCTGCTGCGGGTCTTCTGGGAGGGCCACGACCCCACCCAGGGCATGCGCCAGGGCAACGACCGGGGCACCCAGTACCGGTCGCTGATCCAGGTGAGCGACGAGCTGCAGCGCAAGGCGGCCGAGGCGTCACGGGACGCCTACCAGGCCGAGCTGGCGGCCTCGGGCTACGCGCCCATCACCACCGAGATCACCGACGCCACCGAGTTCTGGTACGCCGAGGACTACCACCAGCAGTACCTGCACAAGAACCCCATGGGCTACTGCGGCCTGGGCGGCACGGGAGTGTCCTGCCCGGTCGGCTCGGCCTGAGGGCCGTTGGCCCCGGTCGGTCCCCTGCTCTACGCGATCGGTCCCCGGCGCTGGACCGTTCTGTGACCGACGTCCGCCACGCCCGCACCCTGGCGAGCACCATGCTGGCGGCCGAGCTTCCCCGCCGCTGGCGCCACGTCCGAGGCGTAGCCGCCCGTGCCGCCTCGCTTCCGGTGGCCGACCCCGCGACCCTGTCCCTACTGGTCTCGGCCGCCTGGCTCCACGACGTCGGCTACGCCTCCCCCCTGGTCGAGACCGGGTTCCACCCCATCGACGGCGCCCGCCACCTGCGCCGCATGGCGGCCGACGAAGCCCTGGTCAACCTGGTGGCCCACCACTCGTGCGCCTCGGTCGAGGCGGCCCTACGCGGCCTCACCGACGTGCTGGCCTCGGAGTTCCCCCGCGACGACTCGTTGCCCCACGACGAGCTCTGCTACTGCGACCAGACCACCGGCCCCGACGGCGACCCGGTCACAGTCACCGAACGCCTGGCCGAGATCCGCCAGCGCTACCCCGACGACCACGTCGTGCGCCAAGCCTTGGACGTCGCCGCGCCCACGCTCATCGCGATCGTCCACCGGGTCGAGACCCGCGACGGACTGCCTCCGTCCCAGCCGACGCCGTCGTCGAGGACGTAGCCTCCCTGCCGTGCCGGGACGTAGGGCTGATCGTCCGGGACCGACGCCGGCGGATCCCGTCGAGGCTGCGTTGCAGGAGCGGTTGGCGCAGCAGGCGCCCTTGGCGGCGCGGATGCGGCCGCGGACGCTGGACGAGATGGTCGGGCAGCGGCATCTGATCGGGGACGGGGCGCCCTTGCGGGCGTTGATCGAGACCGACCGGTTGTCGTCGATCATCCTGTGGGGGCCGCCGGGGACCGGGAAGACGACGCTCGCTTGGGTCGTGGCGGCGCAGACCGACCGGGAGTTCGTGGCGCTGTCCGCGGTGTCGGCCGGGGTGCGGGACGTGCGCGAGGTCATCGCCGCGGCCCGGGCCCGGCTGGCGGACGAGGGCCGGGGCACGATCCTGTTCCTCGACGAGGTCCACCGGTTCAACAAGTCGCAACAGGACGCCCTGCTGCCCGCGGTCGAGGAGGGGGTGCTCACGCTCATCGGGGCGACGACCGAGAACCCGTTCTTCGAGGTCAACGCACCGCTCATCAGCCGGTCGATGGTGTTCCGGGTCGAGCCGCTCAGCGAGGAGGACCTGGGCATCCTGGTGAGCCGGGCGCTCGAGCTCGAGGGGGCCACCGCCACGGACGACGCCCTCGCGCACCTGGTGGACATGGCCGGAGGCGACGCCCGGGCCGCGCTCACCACGCTGGAGGTGGCCCTGGCGCTGGCGGCGGCCGGCGACGGCCGGGGGCATGTCACCCTCGACGAGGTCGAGCGGGCCCGCCAGATGCGGGTGCTGCGCTACGGCGAAGACGACCACTACGACGTCATCTCCGCCTTCATCAAGTCGATCCGGGGATCGGACCCCGACGCCGGCCTCTACTGGCTGGCCCGCATGCTGGAGGCGGGCGAGGACGCCCGCTTCATCGCCCGCCGCCTGGTCATCCTCGCCTCCGAGGACGTGGGCATGGCCGACTCCATGGGCCTGGTGGTGGCCGACGCCGCGGCGCGGGCCGTCGAGTACGTCGGGCTCCCCGAGGCCGCGCTCAACCTGGCCCACGCGGTGATCTACCTGGCCACCGCGCCCAAGTCGAACACGACCATGGCCGGGCTGGTCCGGGCGTCGGGCGACGTGCGCCGGCGCGAGGCCGGGGCGGTCCCGGGCCCGCTGCGCAGCGTCCATCCCTACCAGCGCAACAAGCTGCGCGAGGGTGGCGGCTACCGCTACCCGCACAACGACCCGTCCGGCTTCATCGCCCAGGAGTACCGGCCGGCCGAGATCGCGGGCGAGCCGGGCACACCGGGCCGGCGGGTCTACTACCGGCCCTCGCCCCACGGCGCCGAGGCCGACATCGAGCGCCGCCTCCGGGACTGGTGGGGCGACGCTCCCTACGACCAGGAGAAGTGGTACGAGTTCGAGAAGTTCCGCGACCCCGAGCGCTGAGGACGGCCCCTAGCCCGAGGTGGTGAAGCACCAGTAGAGGAACTCGCTGCGCAGCTCGGCGCCGTCGCTCGTCGCCACCCGGGTGCAGAACTCGTCCCGGAATTCCCGAAGGGCAGACGCAGGCAACGCTTCCAGGAACAGCCGCGCGCCGTGGCGGTACAGCGACCCCCACGCCTCGGCAGGCGAGGCGAAGCGCTGCACGATCGGCTCGACCTCCGTGACCAGCGCCGCCAGCCCCACGCGCTGCCGGACCCGTTCGGCGTCAGGCCGGACCGCGGCGGCCGCCAACCGCCGCCGGGCGACGGAGCGGTACGGCTCGCTCGCCTGCTCGACGTGATGCCGGCACAGCTCGGTCCACACCTCGGGCCCCCACGGCAACGAGCAGGCGATGCGGCCTCCCGGCCGGGTGACGCGGGCCCACTCCCCCAGTGAGCCCGGGCCGCTGAACTGGAGGACGGAGCTGGCCACCACCACGTCGAAGGCGCCCTCGCGGAAGGCCAGGGCCGTGACGTCCATCGCGGCGATGGCGACCTGCGGACACGCCGCCACCGCGGCGCGGGCCCGAGCCAGCATGTCCTCGGCCACGTCGACCGCGAAGATCGCCCCGCCGGGCCCGACCCCCTCGGCGGCGATGACCGTGGCCGTCCCCGGCCCGCAGCCGGCGTCCAGGACCCGCTCGCCGGGCCGGAGCGCGGCGAGCGCCACCAGGCGGGCCGCCTGCGGGGTCGGGCCGACGTAGTCAGCCGCCATGCCCGCGAACCCGCGCCGCGCACCGGACTCCCCCATGCCGGCCCACCCTACGGTCACGGCCGCGCCGTACGGTGACCGTGTGCGTCATGTCACGGACGCGGACCTGGACCGGCTCGACGACCTCCTCGGCGAGCTACGCACGTTCCCGGCGCTGCGGGAGCGCAAGCGCGGCAACTTCCAGCTCGGGTCCCGGGCATTCCTGCACTTCCACTCCCATGGCGACGACCTGTACGCCGACGTCCGCCTGGACGGGGTCGACTTCTCCCGGCACCGCGTGACCACCCGGGAGGAGCAGGCCGACCTGGTCGCCGTCGTCGCCGCCGCCGTGGGGGGCTAGGCGGAACAACCTCGGGCGGTGGAACGTCAGTCACGTGTGGCGACTGACTTCACGAGCTTCTACCAGCAGGAAGCGACCCGGCTGGTGCGCAGCGTCGCCCTCGCGACCGGAGATCCCGGCTTTGCCGAGGACGCAGTGGCCGAGGCGTTCGCCCGGGCGTGGTCGCGCTGGCGGGAGGTGAGTGCGGTCGACCGGCCCGCGGCCTGGGTGCTCCGGGTGGCGCTCAACCACACCCGCGATCGCTTTCGCAAGCGGGGGACCGAGCGGCGCAAGGCGTCCGCGGTCGCCCGACCCGAGGCCTCGTACGACCAGGAGTCCTACGTCGACGTGCGGCTGTGGGACGCGGTCCGCGACCTGCCCTCGCAGGAGTGCACCCTCATCGCGTTGCGCTACGTGGCCGACCTGTCCCAGCCGGAGATCGCCGCGGTGCTCGGCATCCCGCCGGGGACGGTGGCGTCACGGCTCAGCCGTGCCCGCCAGCGACTTGGAGCCGTGCTCGGCTCCACCTACCAGGAGGACCTCAAGTGATCGACGAGCAGGAGCTCTACCGGCTGGGCGACCCCCGCCGCGGGCCGGACGTCTCGGTTCGCTCGGTCGAGGAGGTCCTCGCCCGCGGCACCCGCCTGTGCCGGCGCCGCCGGACGCTCCGGGCGGCCGGGGCGACCTCGCTGATGGTGGGCCTCATCGCCGCCGGGCTCGTCGCCGTCAAGACCACGTCGGGGTCTGACGGGACCGCCGACGTCCAGGCCGGCGGGGGCGACGTCCAGAGCGACGAGATCGCGCCCCCTCCCCCGCCGCCGGCGTGCGCGAGCGACCAGGACGGGTTCGCCGGCTTCTACGGGCCGACCCCGGTGCCGAAGTCGGACGTGCCCGAGGGCCTGCGGCTCTTCCCCGAATGGACCCCCACCGACGGCCGCGTCACCGTGGCCCAGGGCACCGAGTGGACCGACCCGTGCCCCGACACCGCGCCCGCCCCGCTCGACTCGTCCCTCGTGCTGGTGTCGGGGGACGCCGACGGCAACGGCGAGCCTGAGTCGCAGATCCGCCTGGACGGTCCGATGGCCCGCCCGCTCGGCGACGACTTCGGCCTCAGCCGCACGGCCACGGAGCTGCGCGGTGGGCCCGCCGTCCTGGTCCAGTCCGACGGCCTCGGGTCGCTCCTGTTCGCCTGGACCGACCCCGACGGCTGGTCGTGGATGCTGGCCGGCACGGGTGGTGTCGACCAGCCGACGCTCCGGGCCGTGGCCGAAGCCCTGGTGCTGAACAGCCAGCCCACCGACGACGAGGCCGTGGCCGGCCTGGATCCCACCATGGTGCCGGCCGGCTTCCAGATCGCCCGGCAGACGATCGGCACCCCGACACCGGCGCCCACCACGTCGCTCAAGTGGGAAGTGCAGGTCGGTGGCGTCATCGACGCGAACCAGACCGGCATCGAGTGCTTCCTGGAGTTCGAGCCCGCCTCGGGCCGCACCCCGCTGGAAGAGCTGGTGGGGGTCACGGGCACGGCGGCCCAGGTCAACGGCGGGTTCGCCCTGTGGGGGACCAGCGTCGCCGGGCCGGGCACCGCCCTGTCCTGGTACCCCAGCCCCGACGTGGTCGCCACCGCCGGGTGCATCGACCACGACCACGGCGGCACCCTGGACCAAGAGACCATCGTGCGCCTGGCCGAGTCGGTGGTGCCGGTGGCGGCCGACGACCCCCGCTTGCCGGACGACCCGCGGCTCACCGGCCAGGGCTGAACCGCTGACCGCGCCGTCGGCCCCGAGGCCCAACTCCCCGGGGCCGGCGAAACGCGAAACGCGCCCTAGCCTCCTTTCGATGGTCGATTGGCCGACAGTTGCCTCACTTGCCACCGCGTTCGGAACGCTCGTGCTGGCGCTCGCGACCTTCGCCGCCGTCCGCTCGGCCAACCGGGCGGCGCTGGCTGCCGAACACTCGCTGCTCGCCGGCCTGCGCCCGCTGCTCGTGGCCACCCGCCCCCAGGACCCGCCGCAGAAGGTCATGTGGGCCGATCAGCACTTCGCCCGGGCGGAGGGGGCCCGCGCCGTGGTCGAGGTCGAAGACGATGTCATCTACCTGGCGGCCGCCGTCCGCAATGCCGGCAGCGGCCTCGCCCTGCTGCACGGCTGGTACCCGTACGGCCGGCGACTCGAGGCCGACATGGACCACGAGCCGCCGGAGCGGTTCCGCCGCATCACCCGCGACCTCTACGTCGCAGCCGGAGACG
>Ga0209382_10007577_pt1 | contig 13772 bp, 12 predicted proteins | sample SoiMetdeltSBSDD5_FD_187599 | JGI IMG/M metagenome (GOLD analysis project Ga0209382, IMG submission 187599) | Bulk soil microbial communities from a Populus tree surrounding site in Tennessee, USA - Soil MetaG P. deltoides SBSDD5 (SPAdes) (version 2) | ecosystem: Environmental > Terrestrial >... | reverse complement strand
CGGACTTTCGCGAAAGAATTCCATGATTTCCAGCCATTCGGTATACTTCAAATCGGTCGGGTAGGTTTGCGTGAATGTGGTCATTCCCCCAGCTTACCCGACCTTTAAGAGACAGTCTCTTAGGGCAAGCCTTCCCCTCTCCCATTCCACGGGAGACGCGTCCCCCGAAGCGAAGCGGAGTGGGAAGGGGTTGGGGTGAGGGCCTGGGTTGCCTTCGCAGTTACTCTAGTGTAAATTGAGCGCCGCCGGAGAAAAAGCTCTCTGCCTCTCAAGTAAATTTCCCAGTCTATTCAGGAGAAAAAGACCAGATGATTAATTTATTAAAAAACCCCTTCTTTATTGCCATCGGCGCGGCCGTAGTCATTGGATCAGCGTGTGGGTTGCTGGTTGCGCCCAACACCCAGAACACGGGACAAATCGTTGTCGTGGCAGGCGCGTTCATGTTATTCGCCATCATCCCGGCCATGCTGGTTGCTTTTATCGTGACGGCGGTTATGAAACAAAACGCCAAACTCAAGGCGGAACAGGCCGCGGTGCCTAAAGCCGTTCTCAATGACCGCTACATGAACCAAATGATTTGGAGTCTCGTTTGGACCATTGCCGGTATGGTGATAACCGGCGTGACGTACCTGCTCGCCAAGAACAACGGCGGCGGCACGTATGTTATTTGTACCGGAGCCATCGTTTTCGGCATCTTGAGTTTTCTTCAAGGTTTACTTGGGTGGTTGCGAAGCCAATAGCCTCCAACACTATCAATTAAGGAATTAGGCGGTCGCCGTATAACCCCGAGTTGGGTGGCCTCTTGCAAAACAAGGGAAATTAATGGATACACTTCAAAAAATATTCGAGAAAGAACTACGGGATTCGTTTACTTTTCCAGTTGTTGGCGCAAAACTTATAAGAAGGCAATTAGAAAAGAAAGGTGTTGTTCTTACCGAAAAGCAAGTTGATGAACTGAAGAAAAAATTGCAAGACATTAGCGCCGACTCGATTAATTTCGACTTTGATTTAGATGAAGAGCAAAATAAAACATTGGGGATTTCCGACGGTGAAAAAGCCGAGATAGATATTGGCGGAGAAAAGGAACTCGACGAATTTTATCAAGAGTTTGTTGCAAAACTGGAAGGGGCAATCCCTGAAATAATTGAAGAAATGACATCACCGATTCTGTCTGGGCTTAAGAAGAATATGCCTGCTATGCTGAAAGCCCACAGAAAAGACATGAAAAGTTTTGAACAAAGGCTTCACAGAGATTGGGAAAAGCCTTTTGATTTGTTTGAAGCATTTTTGGTTCTAGCGTTTGAAGCTGGTAATGAATTCAATAATGAGTTTCGTAAAGATAAAACGGAAGTGGGGAATTATGTTCTTGAAGCCTTGACAAGGCTTCATGCTAGGGCATGTCAAATTGCATCTGAAGTTTTAGTATTGCTAAAGAGTGGTTTTGCGGATGGCGCACATGCGAGATGGCGCTCATTGCACGAAATAGCCGTAGTAGCGTCTTTTATTAAGACGCATGGAAATGAAGTCGCCGAAAGATATTTACTTCACGATAATATTGAGTCATACAAAGCCGCCACCCTCTACCAAAAACACTATGAAGCGTTAGGGGATGAACCAATTCCTCAAGATGAATACGATTCTATAAAAGCGGCGCGCAATAAATTAGTCACGCGTTTTGGAAATTCATATAAGAATAATTATGGATGGGCGTCATCCGCATTAAATAAAGATGACCCAACCTTCAGTGACATCGAAGAAAAATCAGGATTAGACCATCTTCGTCCATATTACAAATTAGCTAGTCACAATGTCCACGCAAACCCAAAAGGTGTGATGTTTAGATTAGGTCTTTTGGGAAATACTCAAAACATCCTTTTGGCTGGACCGAGCAATTTTGGATTCACAGACCCAGCACAAGGCACAGCCTCTTCATTAGGGCTTGTCACTATTACACTAATTACTACAAAGCCAACAATTGACAACCTTGCATTAAGTAACATTTTACTGAGACTCGAATCTGAAATTGGAGAAGAATTCTTTAAAGTTCAAAAGAAAATTGAAGACAGAGACGCCACCTCACAACCTAATCATCCCACCTCACCCTAACCCCATGTATCGCCTCCTCCTCACCGACGGCCTCCCTCCTGAAGGACTCGCGCTGCTGCGCACGGCAGGGCATCCGCAAATAACCAAAGGTGTATAATCTCCGGCAAGGAGGTGAGCTATGGCAACCAAAACTGCAAGCAAGAAAATCAAAGAAGCATCCCCTCGATACATCGGGCGGTATATCGTTACTGACCCGGAAATTTGTCACGGCAAACCCACTTTCCGTGGCACACGCATTATGGTCTCGCACGTGCTGGAACAGGTAGCAGAAGGCACCGCTTGGGAAACCATTGTCCAAGAATGGCGCGGAAATATCACCAAAGAAGCCATTGCTGAAGCCATCCATCTGCGGAACTGACAACCTGGGTTCTTCACGCAGAGAAAGAAACATCTTTTGAGTGGTAAGTAACTCAAACCAACATCATTTTTGCCGACGAGATTCCCATCAACCCTTCACCTCCCATACTAACAACCCAACCTGCAACTCTATGTATCGCCTCCTCCTCACCGACGGCCTCCCTCCTGAAGGACTCGCACTCCTGCGCGCGGCAGCGGATGCGCAGATAGACGACCTTAAACTCTCACGCGCGGAAACGCAGGCGCGCCTGGGCGAGTACGACGCCTGGATCATTCGCTCCGGCACCTCCGTGGATCGAGAATTGATCGAGCGCGGGACACGCCTCAAGGTCATCGGGCGGGTCGGGACAAAATTCGACAACATTGATTTGGAAGCCGCCACGCGGCGGGGCGTGATGGTGATGAACACACCGGAGCCAAACAGCCTCGCCGCCGCCGAGCACACCCTGGCGATGCTGCTCGCGCTCTGCCGTAACTTGCCCGCGGCCGACGCCGCGCTGCGGCGCGGCGAGTGGGAACGCCAACGCTTCCTCGGCGTGCAATTGCATCGCAAAACGCTCGGCATCATCGGCTTTGGACGAGTCGGGCGGCACGTGGCGCACCGCGCCCTCAACTTCGAAATGGACGTGCTGGCTTACGATCCGTACGTGGACACGGAAATTTTCCGGCAAATGCGCGTCACTGCTGTTACCTTTGACGAACTGCTGGCGCACTCGGATTTCATCACGCTGCACGCCGCGCTCACGCCCGAAACGCAGGAACTCATCGGCGAGGCGGAAATCGCGCGGATGAAGGCCGGGGTGCGGTTCATCAACTGTTCGCGCGGCGAGTTGGTAAATGAGCGCGCGCTCCACGCCGCGCTCGTCTCCGGAAAAATCGCTGGGGCCGCGCTCGATGTCTTCATTCAGGAACCGCCCACGGGCAATCCCCTCCTCCAACTCCCCGCTGAGCGCGTCGTCGTCGCGCCGCGCCTGGGCGCGAGCACCGTCGAGGCCCAACGCGACGTCTCCACCCAAATCGCGCAGCAAGTGCTGGACGCGTTGCGGGGCACGGACTATCAGAACGTCGTCAATCTGCCTTTTATCCCCAGTCCGGATTTTCACCGCGCGCGGCCGTATCTGGAATTAGCGGAGAAAATCGGCGCGCTGCAAAGTCAGTTGGCCGAGGGGCCGGTGCGGAGTGTCGAGGTCGAAGTTAAAGGCGAGGACACGCAGCACCTCGTCAAACCCGTTGCCGTCGCGCTGCTCAAAGGCTTGCTCAGTCCACTCTCCAAGGAAACGGTGAACTACGTCAACGCGCCTCTGCTCGCCGAGGAACGCGGCCTCGTCGTCTCACAAACGCGCGGGCTGGAGATGGTGGATTATCCCAATATGCTTTCCTGCCGCGTCAGTTGGGATAGCGGACAACGGCTGGTCGCGGGAACGTTGTTCGGCGGCGTCGAGGGGCGCATTGTACAGATGGATGACATTCGCATGGATGTCCGGCCTCAAGGTCACGTGCTCGTCACACTCAGCCAAGATGTGCCGGGCGTCATCGGCGCCGTGGGCACGCTGCTCTATCAATATGGAGTCAACATTGCGGAATGGCGTTTGGGGCGCAACCATCCCGGCGGGACGGCCGTCTCGTTCATCAACTTGGATGACCGGCCCTCCGCCGCGTGCCTCACCGCGCTTGGCGCTCTGCCCCAAATCATCTCCGTGCGAATTCTTGAGTTGTGAATCCTGATTCTTTAATCACGACAGTCACGAATGATTAGGTTTATTCGCGCGAAGCGTATTCGTGTGATTCGTGATTAAATCTGCTATGGACGAAAATTCCGACGCCCCAACCTTATCCCTCGCCGGTGAGTGGCGCTTCCGTTTGGGAGGGTCGGCGGAAAAGAACATCCCTGTCCCTTCAGCCTGGGAAGCCCACACCCCCGACAAAATCACCGACGGCCCCGCGCTTTACCGCCGCATCTTCACCCTGCCCGCCGCGTGGTCGGGCGCGACGATTCTTCTCGAAGCCCAGGCCATCAGCTTTGACACTACTCTTCGCGTCAACGGCCAAAACGCGGGCGCGCATCGGGGGCTGTGGTCGCCGTTTCAATGCGATCTGACGCCGTTCATCCAACCCGGCGAAAACACAATTGAAATCGAAGTGTGGAAGCCCGGTGGGCGCTTTCCACTGCGCGAATCGCTCGCCGGCTTTTTACCCGATGTGGCCACGACCTTTGGCGGAATCTGGCAACCCATCCAGTTGCGCGCCCTGCGGGGGACGGCCATCCGCGATTTGAAAGTTTCCGTGGATGGTAGAACTATCCATGCACAGGGTAATCTCGCCCTCACCGACAAATCCCAAAAAGCGGACATCATGCTCGAGTTGCTCGATGACCGTGAGCGCGCTTTAGGTTCCGCGCCCGGCCAAATCAGCGCAGATCAAACGAGCTTCACCGCCACCTTTGAAGCGCCGCCTGTTACCGAATGGTCGCCGGATGAGAGCGCATTGTATTGGGTCGCCGTCATGCTGCATGATGGCCCGCGCCGCCTCGCGCGCGCCTCGCGACAGATCGGCTTTCGCCGCGTCGCGGTCGTCAACGGCCGGACGGAATTGAATTCCACACCGCTTCAGGTCCGCGGCGTCCTGGATTGGGGTTGGGACGCCGAACGTATTTGCCCGGCCCGCTCTCGCGCCGAAGTCTTGGAAGATTTCACCCAAGCCCGCGCGCTCGGTTTCAACTTGATGAAACTTTGCCTCTTCATCCCCGACGAAACGACGTTCGACATCGCGGACGAAGTGGGAATGCTGCTCTGGCTGGAAATGCCGCTCTGGCTGCCGCACGCCACCTCCAATTTGCGCGAACTCGCACTGCAAGAATATACCGACATCTTCAAACGCCTCCACCATCATCCCTCCATCGCCCTCCTCAGCCTGGGCTGTGAGTTGAACACCCAAGCCGATTTAGAATTTTTGCAGACGCTCCATCGGCTCGCGCGCGAGTGGTTCCCCAACGTGCTCATTTGCGACAACAGCGGCTCGGCCGAGGCGTACGGCGGCGTGACGACGAACGTGAGCGATTTCTACGACTATCACTTCTACACCGACCCGCATTTCTTCCAGCCATTGGTTCAACACTTCAGCCGCACCTACCAACCGGCCAAGCCCTGGATTTACGGTGAGTTCTGCGATGCGGACACGCTGCGCGATTTCAGCGCGCTTAATCCCGAACCGTGGTGGTTGACCGACTCGGTGGCGCTGACGCGCGAAGATTTTCTTTCTATGCGGGATTACAAACAGCGTTTGAGCGTCGCCGGAGTCACCGACCTTCGGGGCGCAGCGCTAACGCGGATCGCACGCGGACAAGCAACGGCCATTCGCAAATTCATCGTCGAGCAAGTGCGTTCGAACAGCGCGACCGGCGGTTACGTCATCACCGGCTGGAGCGATACGCCCATCACCACCTCCGGCATTGTGGACGATCACCGTAACTTGAAATTTTCACCGGACGAGTGGCGCCAATTCAACGCCGATTGCGTTTTGACGATTGACCGCGAACGCCGCCGCACCTGGACCCACGGCGGCGACCGTCCAGCGTACAAAGACCCGTTCGTCTGGCGGCAAGGTGAGGAAGCGGAAATCCATCTCCTGCTCTCGAACGGCGCAGGCGATATGGAAAGCGGACGACTCACCTGGCAACTCAACGATAGTCAAGGCAACCAGGTAGCCGAGGGGACAAAAGACCTGATGGATATTCGCGGCGCGGAAGTCTCCGAGATCGGAGTGCTTAAAGTACGCCCGGCCATTTCAGCGGAGTCGCACCCAACCGAGCTAATCTTGAACGCTCAACTGGAGTCCGAAGTTCGCGAAGCACCCCCGTGGGACTCCAGACTTCGGCCAAAATCTGGAGATTTTGGACTCCGGCCACACACAACCCAAAACACTTGGCGTCTATGGGCCATGCCCAAGCCGCGCTGGCCTTCGGCCTTGACCGTCTCCGGTGCAATACTCGATCCACAAGCCTTCGCCAGAATTGATCCGCAGGTTCAAATTCTGAGCGCGTCCGATCCGGGGCGACCATTAATCACGAGCGAATTAACTGAAGCCATACTCGCTCAAGTCAAAGACGGACAAAATGTCTTGCTTTGGCAGCGGCAGCCCGACCCGCGCTATACGCGCCCCCTGCCCTTCTGGCGCGAAGCCATTCATGTTTTCGCCGAAGGGCACGACTTTTGGAAGCAGCTCCCCCACCCCGGTTACGTCGACCTGCGTTTCTTCAGCGTCGCCACGGATTTCGCGTTGGATTGGGAAAAGTTGAAAGCGCTGCTCGGCCCGGACGCACGCCAGGATTTCATCTGGCGACGCTTCGACGCCCGCACACTAACTTGGACCGATTACTTGATGGAAGTGAAATATGGTCAGGGACGAATGTTAATCAGTACGTTGAGATTCGAGGGAGGCTTAGGCTGCCAGCCCAATTCTTTTGAGACCAACCCGCTTGGGGCGTGGATGTTGGCGACGTTGTTGAGGGCGTTATAGAAGATTTTTAACCGCAGAGCGCGCTGAGTTTTATTTTTCAAAGAAGGTTATTCTCGCAAGTTGAAGCACTCTATTTCTAAAGCGTGTCTCTATCAACAACTCCTTCTCTCATCCACTGATACTCTCGCCGAATGGATTCTAAATCGCGGTATTCGACCAGCCAGCGATGTAACACGGTCACAGCTTCATCAAGCGACCTCGTCAAGCCTTCATGCTCTTGCCAGTCTAAATTGCGTTCATCAGCTAGCCATATCAAAGCGACTACATAACCTACATGTCGTCCGCCCTGACCCGCTTGTGAGCCAAAGCGTACTCGACGTTTTGGCATAAAGCAATCAACAAAACTCGCGGGATAATAAAAAGCGCTCCACTTTATCTCGCCGGCCGAAGAGTGGTCGAGAGGTAAACCGAGTTTCTGAGCAGTCTGCAAGACGGCCTCGATGAGGCTTTCAAAACCCCGTAGTTCGGGCAGGTCTGCTTGCTCATATTGCCACATCCGCTCATCGAACTCTCGTTTGTGATCGGCTGACTCTTGTTGGAGAATTGAGCGGTGTTTCCAATCCGTTAATGCATCAATCAAGTCAATCAATTCTTGTGAGCTATCCACGACCCTTTCGCACCAATTGCTGAATTTGTCTGGCATTTGTGGTGCGCCCCTCTCTTCGACCATTTTCTGAATTAACGAACTGAAACCATGTATGGTGCTCAACAGGCGTTTAGACTCTGGTCGAAGCATGCCAAGTTTTTCCTCAGTGGACATGTTAGCAGCTAATGCTCTGAACTCGTCGTAACTTGACATGGTTCTGGTTCTATTTCAAAACAATCAGCGAACGATGAATGCCGGTTAGGCTGAACGGCAGCTTCTGCCACGTCTCGCCGTGATCCGGCGAATGCCAAATGTCGCCGCTGCTCAAGCCGGCATACACATGGCCGGGCGCAGCCGGATCAATGCACAAGGCATACGGCATATCATTCAACGGCTGCGGCAGCCCACCGGCCAACCGATGCCAGTGTGAATTGCCCGTCGAGCGGAAGATGTGCGCCTGCGCATTGCCGTCGCTGTGCGCTTTCATCGCATCCGAGGATAAGGAGGCATACCATACTTCCGGTCGGGCTGGATCAGCAGCGACTGCCCAACCATAATGCCGATCCAGGCCGGCCTTCGGCTGTTGCCAAGTTTTCCCAGCATCCCGACTAAAGGCCACCCCTCCCCCACTGCCGCCGCCCTCGTACACCCAATTCCCATCCGTCGGATGAAAGGTCAGTGAGTGACAATCGCGCAATGCACCGTGGCGATGATCTGTCCACGTCTTGCCACCATCCACACTCCGCACGACCGCGCCGAATTCAATCCCCGCCAAAATAATATTCGGATCGGTGGGCGAAAGCGCAATGGACTGCACATAGGCTGTCCCCGGCGGCTCGGCTGGCGAAAACCAAAACGCGCGCGAACGGATCCGGCGAAACGTAAGGAGTTCCGTCCAGTTCGCGCCGCTATCACGCGAAACAAAAACCATCGCCGGTTTTGTCCCGGCGTACACGACACCCGGTTCGACTCGACTGACAACAATAGACTTGACGATCTTCCCGGCAAGGCCAGCCGGCTGCCAGGTATCCCCGCGATCCCCGGAATGCAGCACGCCTTTGCCCTGCGTCCCAACGTAGAGTACGTTGGAGTCGAGCGGATCAGCCGCCAAGCAGCGGACTTCGTGATCGGTCAGCAGGAACTCAATCAGCCATTGACCATCAACCTGAGGCATAGCGCGCGCCAAGCCATGGCCGGTGGTCGCTATGAATGTTTTCGCGTTCACGTTATCGCTTGGAGGTCACGGCTGGCACAGTTTGTAAGTAAGCCCACATCGCCTTCAAGTCCTCATCCGTCAACTTACCCAAACGCTTCCAAGGCATCGTCTCGTCTAGCTTGCGGTCCGTCGGGGTATAGCCGAAGCGCATAGTTTCAATAAAAATAGTTTCCGACCAACCGTCTAACTCACCGGCTGGAGTCAAATTGGAAGCCGGCACGGCTCCCGGTTCAGAGAATGGAACTGGGCCACCCGCCAGATTTTCACCGTGACAAAATCGGCAGCCACCCAAGGTTACCAGATACTCGCCGCGATCCGCACCCGTCGAGCCTGGTTCCGGCGCAGTCTGCGGCCCGGTAATCGGCTCGCCAAGTTCGGAGGGACCCAGTAGGCCAACCGCCGCCATCGCTTTGCCGACCGCATTAACTTGAAACGGAGGAATTTCATTAGGCACCGGCTCCAGGCTGCGCAGATAACCGACGATGGCAGCCACGTCTTCATCGCTCAAACGATGGAACAGCGAGGAAGGCATGACTTTAAGTTCAACCCCCTCTTTGTCTAAACCCTCGCGGATAGCGCGCGCGATTTCCCCATCCGTCCAATCGCCCAAGCCGGTGTCTTTGTCCGGGGTTAAGTTCGGGGTAGCGAACACGCCCGAGACCGGGCCGAAGTTGATATTCTCGACCATCCCGATCAACGCCCCTTGTTCACCATCGGGCGAATGGCATTCGCCGCAGCCGATAACCGTCCGCACGAGATACTCTCCGCGGGCGACACCCTCCGGGCTGGTATCCGCGGCAATTGCATGCACCGGGCGCTGATAAGTGCGCTTGAATGAAACTTGGCCGTAAATCAGAAGTCCAACGATAACGATGACGATTAACCCCACCAGACCACCCAGCACAATCCCAATCCATTTGAGCGCCTTGCGCATTCTCTGCTCCTCTCCCTATGCCACCGATGAATTTTCAGAAGCGCTGCTTAGGAAGCGGTGGCTATTCTACACCCGCTTGACGTGCGCCGCACCTCCAAGGTGCGGCGCACGTCAAGCGGGCTGTCATAAAATCCGCTGCGCTGGTGTTATACTCGTAGAATGCGGCAGCTCATGAGCAAAACTGATGACCGTGGCCTCGAATAAACTCCGCTCGGCCAGTTCATCCATTCCTTCGGATGAGCGCACGTTCGAGACAATCTTTCTCGAACATTACGCGCAGGTGTATGGCGTGCTGTTTCGGCTGGTCGGCGACCGGGCCGAGGCGGAGGACTTAACCCTGGAGACGTTCTGGCGGCTGTGGGAGCGCGCGCCCCACACCGCCGAGCATCTGGGTGGCTGGCTCTATCGCGTGGCGACGCGCTTGGGTTACAACGCACTGCGCGCCGCCAAACGCCGGGCGAACTACGAGGTCGAAGCTGGGCGTTACGTGCTGGAACATGATTCACCACCCGATCCGGCGCACGAAGTCGAACGCCGTGATGAACGAGCGCGGGTGCGCGAGGTGCTGCGCCGCATGCGGCCCCGCGAAGCGCAACTGCTTATCCTGCGGCACTCCGGCCTCGCGTATAAAGAAATCGCGGCGGCGCTGGGCGTCGCGCCCGGCTCCATCGGCACGCTGCTCGCGCGGGCGGAGAAGGAATTTGAAAAGTTGTACGCTTACACGGAAGGAGGTTGAAGATGCATCTCACCGATCAGGCGTTGCGCGCCTATCTCGATCATGAACTGACCGCGCCCGAACAGAATCGCGCCACCGAACATTTAACCGCGTGCCCGACCTGCCGCGCGCGCCGCGAGGCGTTGGAGGCCCGCGCCTCACGGGTGAGCGCCCAACTAGCGCCGCTTGCCCCGCGACCTAATGAAGCGCCGCATTCCGCTCAAATCGTCTTGACCAAACTTAATCGCCTCAGGCAATCGCCCGCCTCAGGCAAGGAGAAACTCACCATGCTTAAATCAATTCTTGCCCCGCGCCTCCGCCCCCTGTGGGCCGGCCTTGGCGCGATCGCCCTCTTCGCCTATGCTTTCAGCTTCGCCCCGGTCCGTGCCTGGGCCGGAGAATTCCTCGGCCTGTTCCGAGTCAAACAAATCGCTGTGCTGCCGATTGATACGACTCGTTTAGGCGAACTTGGCGGCAACTCGACGCTGGAAAAACAGTTTTCCCAACTTTTCTCTGATTCCATGACCGTCACGCACGAATCCGGCCCAGCGCAGATCGTCGCCAGTGTCGCCGAAGCGAGTCAACTCGCCGGGTTCACCGTCCGGGCCTGGAGCGAAAGCCCCACCGCGCCGCAAATCACAGTTCAGGATGGCGCGGCGTTTGAGTTCGTCATCAATCGCGGGCGTGCTCAAGCGCTACTGGATGAATCTGGCTACGGCGATCTGGAACTGCCGGCTTCGCTAGAAGGGGCCAAGATCGAAGTCAACATCCCGACGGGAGTCAGCTTGGCTTATGGGGACTGCCCCAACCCCGAATCAGAAGCGGAGAGGGAAGGTTCTTTCAGACGGGAGATGAGCAACTGCACCATCTTGGCCGAAATCTCCAGCCCGACGGTGACCGCTCCGCCGGACATTGATCTGGCGCAGCTCGCCGAAATCGGGCTACAATTCACGGGCATGTCCCAAGATCAAGCTCAGGCTTTCAGCCAGACGGTGGATTGGACTTCGACCTTGGTCGTCCCTATTCCACGCAACGTCGCTTCCTACGAGCAGGTATCCGTGGATGGGGTAACCGGAAACTTGATCCGCCGCACGTCAAATGATGAGGGCGCGCCGCAATACGCGCTGCTCTGGGTGAAAGACGGGATCATCTACGCCATCGGCGGCTTGGGCAGCAATGCAGATAAAGCGCTGGAGATTGCGAATTCACTGAAGTAGAGAAGATGACACGGTGACACGGTGAAGGGGTTCCACGGGGATGCTTCGCGATGACAAGGTGATCTCTTCCATAACACTCACCTTGTCACCGGGTCACCCCCGTCACCTTGTCAAATTAAACATGACTACTTTTGCTATAGAAACGAATCAGCTTCGCAAAGTCTTCGGCGACAACACCGCCGTCCGAGGCCTCACCCTCCAAGTTCAAGCGGGTGAGGTCTTTGGCTTTTTAGGCCCCAACGGCGCGGGCAAAACGACTTCGATCAAAATGCTCCTCGGCCTAGGCGCGCCGACGGCCGGCAGCGCCCGGCTGCTCGGCGCGCCGTTGGGCGACCGCGCCGCCCGGGCGCGGATCGGCTTTCTGCCGGAACACTTCCGTTTTCACGATTGGCTGTCCGCCGTTGAGTTCCTCAACTTGCATGCGCAGTTGTATGGGATGTCGCCCGGCCAACAACGGCAGCGTGTCCCCGAACTGCTTGAACTCGTCGGCTTGACGCCGTTTCGGAATAAACAGTTACGTACATTTTCTAAAGGGATGCTCCAGCGGGTGGGTCTGGCGCAGGCGCTGCTCAATCGCCCGGCGCTCGTCTTCCTCGATGAACCGACCTCCGGCCTCGACCCGGTGGGCCGCCGCCTGGTCCGCGACATCATCCGCAATCTGCGGGAGGAAGGCACGACGGTCTTCCTCAACTCGCACTTGCTGAGTGAAGTGGAAATCACCTGTGACCGCGTGGCCTTCATTAAGCATGGCGAAGTGATTCGGGTGAGCGAACTCAAGACGCTGGTAGATGGTGAAACAGCCGTTGCTGTCCGCGCGAGCGGCCTGACGCCGGAAATTTTAGCGGGCCTACGCCAATGGGGCCAAGACGTTCGCGCGGACGGCGATCACCTGACCTTGACAGTCGCCAATGACTCCGCGCTTCCGGCCATCAACCGTTACCTGGTTACGCAAGGCGCCGAGGTGTATGCGCTTACACCGCAGCGTCTCTCGTTGGAAGAATTATTTATTCAGATTGTGGGAACGGACGGAGGCTTGTAAAGCAGACCCTAAAGGTCTCGCGAAGCGCCCCAAAGCGAAGCGGAGCGGGTAAAGACCTTTAGGGTCTTAGGAAGAGGTTCCGATGGTCACTCTCATCATTACTCGATTGACTTTTCTAGAGGCGGTGCGGCGCAAGGTCGCACTAGCCGCGTTGCTGCTCGGGCTGGCATTTTTGATTCTCTACGCGCTGGGCTTTCACTTTATCACGCATGAGACGGGCCTAGGGGATGAGGCCGGGCCAACGGGTACGCTGTTGCGCAATCAGGTATACAACTTCTTCACCAACGCCGGTTTATACGCCGTGAACTTTCTTTCGATCGCGATGGCCGCGCTCGTCTCCGCCGATACGTTGGCCGGTGAAATTAACTCTGGGACGATTCAAGCCCTTGTCACCAAACCCGTGCGCCGGGCAGAGATCGTGTTCGGCAAATGGTTGGGCTTCGCCGGGCTGCTGGCATTGTATCTGTTGCTGATGGCCGGTGGCGTGATGGGGATCGTCTACCTGGACGCGGGTTACCAGGTGCCCAAAGCCCTGACCGGCGTCAGCATTATTTACCTGGAAGGTCTGCTGATCATGACGATTACGCTGGCGTGCAGCAGCATGTTCTCCGCGCTCGCCACGGGTGGCATTGTTTTTGGACTCTATGGATTGGCGTTCATCGGTGGCTGGGTGGAGCAGATTGGCGCGATACTAAAAAATCAAACGGCGATCAACATCGGCATCATCTCCAGCCTGATTATTCCAAGCGAGGCCCTGTTCCGGCGAGCAGCGTTTGAAATGACCTCGCCAGTCGTACAGGCATTGGGGCTTTCCTTTGGCCCGGCGTTTGTGATTTCGGTTCCCAGCCCGGCGATGGTGATCTATGGTGGGCTGTATCTTCTAGTGATACTCGGTTTGGCTGTGCGGCAATTCAGCCGGAGGGATTTGTAGCAGATAGCCAATGGCAAATAGCAGATAGCTGTCAGGGTCCAAGACATCGCTAACAATTTTAGAAAGTGATTTTATCTCGCCAAAGGTCCAAGACATCGCTAACACTCTTATGATATTTTGTGATGAACGAATTCGGGTTTGAGCCGTGCCACCCTT
>Ga0209382_10007576_pt1 | contig 13772 bp, 13 predicted proteins | sample SoiMetdeltSBSDD5_FD_187599 | JGI IMG/M metagenome (GOLD analysis project Ga0209382, IMG submission 187599) | Bulk soil microbial communities from a Populus tree surrounding site in Tennessee, USA - Soil MetaG P. deltoides SBSDD5 (SPAdes) (version 2) | ecosystem: Environmental > Terrestrial >... | reverse complement strand
GGCGATCTGGTGCAGGTCCAGCGAAAACGTCTTGGACGCGTGGAGCAGCTCGTATCCCTCGGCGTACGCCTGCAGCATCCCGTATTCGATGCCGTTGTGGATCATCTTGACGTAATGGCCCGCCCCGGTGGGGCCCACATGCGCGTAGCCATTCTCGGGCGCCAGCGTGCGAAAGATCGGCTCGCACTGCGCCACGGCGGATTCCGGGCCGCCGACCATGAGACAATAGCCGTTCTCCAGCCCCCAGATGCCGCCACTGGTTCCGGAATCCACCAGGGCGAGCTCGTGAGCGTCCAGCGATCTGCCCCGGCGCACGGTGTCGTGATAGTTCGAGTTGCCGCCGTCGATGATGACGTCGCCGCGGGAGAGCAGCGGCTGGAGCGAGGCGATCGTATCATCCACCGGCTGGCCGGCGGGAACCATGATCCAGACGACGCGCGGCGCCGCCAGCTTGGCTACCAGGTCTTCGAGCCCGGTGGATGGAGTCGCGCCGAGCTTCACCGACGCCGAGATTGCCTCGGGACTCCGGTCGTACACCACAACCTGGTGGCCGCCCCGGAGGAGGCGCTCGGTCATGTTCCCGCCCATTCGGCCGAGTCCGATCATTGCGAGCTGCATCATGCGTCTCCGTTCGCTGTTGTGAACTCACGGGCAGCCACCGCCGCGGCACCGAGCAGCCCGGCATCCGGGTTCATGATGACATCCACAGGAACCCGGGTCAGGAACGGCTCGAGCTCTCCCTTGCTTCGGAACGCCGCCATGAACGTATCGTCCCGAAGCTTCGCGATCAGCTTCGGGGCGATCCCGCCTGCGATGTAGACGCCGCCGGTCGCGAGCACGGTGAGCGCCAGATTCCCCGCCTGCGCCCCGTACACCGCCGCGAACAGGTCCAGCGTCTCCACGGCGACGGGATCGGTCCCGGCAAGTCCGCGCGCCGAGATGGCAGCAGGCTCTTCGCCCGATGACGTTTCGGAGAGGCAGTCGTACACGGCCACGAGGCCCTGGCCGGACAGCACCCGCTCCCAGGAGACCGGGCCGACCCGCGTCTCCAGGAACGAGTAGAGCCGCCACTCCCGCTCGGTCCGTGCGGCGAAGGTCGCGTGGCCGCCCTCGCTCTCGCACACCCGGTAGCCGTTCCCGTCGTGAAACAGGAATCCCTCACCGAGTCCGGTGCCGGCGCCGATCAGGGCGATCGGTCCGGTCGGATTCCTCACGCCGGTCTGCAGGCTCGCCAGATCCCCGGTCGCCAGGAACGGGATCGCCTCACCGATGGCGGCAAAGTCGTTGATGAGGTGGGTCCTCGGGATCCCGATCTCGGTCGCGAGCGCGCGGGACTCGATGATCCAGGGAAGATTCGTGGCCTTGACCATTCCGTTCGCCACCGGGCCCGCAACGGCGAAGCAGGCCCGAGTCGGCACCCGCTTCCCGTCGAGGAATTTCCGGGTCACGGCGCCGAGCGAGTGAAGACTTCGGCTGGGTGCGCTCATGCGCTCGATGAGGCGGGGTCCGCCGCCGTCGAGCTCCACCAGCGCGAGCCGGGAGTTGGTACCGCCGATGTCGGCGGCCAGGACAATCACCGGAGCGCCCGGGCCGCGCTTTTGTCGATGATCCAGGTGCCGTGCCGCGCGAGCTGAGCCGGAATGCCGGACACGTCGTCGGGGCCCTCGAGGGCTTTGGCCACCGCCGCCGCTTTGTCGGTCCCCGTGGCAAACATCAGGATGCGTGAGGCGCTCTCGATGACGGGCGGCGTAATGGTGAGCCGCTGCACCAGCGGGTCGCCACCGACCACCCCGAGAACCCTCCGCTCCCTCTCGGTCAGCGCCGGGGCGTGCGGAAAGAGCGACGCCGTATGTCCGTCGGCGCCGATGCCGAGCAGAAGGATGTCCAGCGATGCCGGAAGCAGCCCCTCGTATGCGTGGGCGACGGCGGTGAGGTCGCTGAGTTCCGCTTCCATGCGATGGATCCCGGTCTTGGGGATCGGGACGTGGCTCAGCAGCGCCTCGCTGGCCATGCGATAGTTGCTGTCCGGCGAATCGGGCGGGACGGCCCGCTCGTCGCCGAAGAAGATCTCGACCTGGGGCCAGGGAACGGCCCAGCGCGTGGAGAGCTTCCGATAGGTGTCCCGGGGCGAGCTTCCGCCGGCTAGTGCGAGCGAGCACAACGCCTTGTTTCGCACGGCTCCCTGAATGGCCTCGGCAATCCAGTCCGCTGCCCACACGGCCACCGCGTCCGCGTCTTCGACGATGTGGTGCACCGGGGAATCATAAACAGGGGGGAGTCGTGAGACGTGAGAGGTGAGAGGGGGGCGTCGTACCTCTTACCTCTCACCTCTTACGTCTTACCTTTAGGCCCCATGCTCTCGCTCACGTTCCTCGGCACCGGTGCCGCCTGTCCCACGGTGGATCGCAACGTCTCGTCCCTCGCGCTGCACCGCGAGGGAGAGATGCTGCTGTTCGATTGCGGCGAGGGCACCCAGCGCCAGATGATGCGCTATGGGGTCGGCTTCTCGTTCAAGGACGTGTTCTTCACCCACTATCACGCGGACCACTTCCTCGGCATCATCGGACTGTGCCGCACCATGGGGCTCATGGACCGGAAGGAGGGGGTGACCCTGTACGGACCGAAGGGGGCGCAGCGGGTCCTGTCGGGTGCACTCGCGATCGGCATCGAGCGTACCAAGTTTCCGGTCGACATCATCGAAGTGAAGCCCGGCGACCGGCTGGGCCGGGGGGAGTACGAGATCGCGGTCTTCGAAACCGAGCACCGCGCCGACACCGTCGGGTTTGCGCTGGTCGAGCATGACCGGCTGGGCCGTTTCGATCCCGACCGGGCCCGCGAGCTCGGTGTGCCCGAGGGACCGCTCTGGGGACAAATACACAAAGGGAAGGCGGTGACGCTTCCCGACGGACGCCGCGTGAGCCCCGCCGATCTGGTCGGCCCCGCGCGTCCGGGCCGCACCGTCGTCCTCTCGGGAGATACCCGCCCGCACCCCGCCGTGCTCTCGGCCGCCAAGGGGGCCGACCTGCTGGTGCACGAGGCGACCTTCGGCGAGGACGAAAAGACCCGCGCCCTGGAGACCGGGCATTCGACGGCACGGGAGGCGGCGATCATGGCTCGCGATGCGGGAGTCGACCAGCTGGTGCTCACCCACGTGAGTGCCCGATACAGCCGGGAGGCGCCGGAGCTGCTGGCCGAAGCCCAGGAGATCTTCCCCGGAACGGTGATCGCCCGGGACGGAATGGTGATCGAGGTGCCCTTCAAGTAGCAGCTGCCGCCTGTTGCCTGTTCCCCGTTTCCTGTGCACATTAGCGATCCCTAATTTGTTCAACCTCGTCCTCATCGAGGCGTTATGACCTTCCACCCTAAACACCTGATCCGATACGGCCTCGCCGTTGTCACCGCGGTGGCCGCGGTGGGATGCAAGTCCGACGGCACCGGCACCGACGATGGCGAGATTGCCGTCTCGCTCAATCCGACCAGCGCCTCCGTCGTGCAGGGCGGCAATACGACGGTTACGGCGACCCTGACCCGGTCCGGGGGGTTCACCGGTGCGGTCGTGCTGGCGGTGACCGGGAATCCCGCGGGAGTCACTGCCGCGGTATCGAATGAAGTGACCAGCGGGGCCGTGACGACCGCGACGATCACCGTGACCGTGGGAGCAGGCGTCGCTCCGGGTGTCTACCCGCTGGTGGTGACGGGCACCGGCTCCGGCGTCACGGCAGCTACGGCGAGCTTCAGCCTCACCGTGACCGCCGCTCCCGCCGCGTACACCCTGTCGCTGTCGGCGGCAGCGCTGACGATCCCTGCGGGGGCCAGCGCGCCGACCACGACGGTCAATCTCGCCCGGACCAACTTCACGGGGAACGTGACGCTGTCGGTGGAGGGATTGCCGGCCGGCGTGACACCCGCGTTCGCGCCCAACCCGGCGACCGCGAATTCTTCGGTGCTGACCCTCACGGTCGGTGCCGGCGTACCGGCGGCGGTATACAACCTGACCGTCCGCGGAGTTGCGCCGGGTCTCGCCGATCGCACCACGCCGCTCACGCTCACCGTTTCGGCGGCGCCCGCGCCGAGCTACACCTTGTCGCTCAGCTCGGCGGCACTCTCCATCCCACAGGGGGCCAGCACGCCGACCACCACCGTCAACGTCAACCGGATCAACTTCACCGGGGACGTGACCTTGTCGGTTGCCGGACTGCCCACGGGGGTGACGCCCGCTTTCGTTCCTAACCCGGCGACCGGCAACAGCTCCGTGCTCACCCTCACGGTGGGAGCGGCGGTGCCCGCCGCGGTCTACAACCTCACTGTGAACGGCACCGGAACGCCCGGCAATCAGAGCACGCCTCTGGTCCTGACGGTGACGGCGGCCGTGGCCGGCAACTTCACTCTGACCACGACGCCCGCGACCTCGGCGAGCCTTCCGCAGGGGACGAGCACCAACGTCACGGTCAACATCAATCGCACCGGCGGCAATACCAGCAACATTGCGCTCACCGCCACCGGCACGCTGCCGACCGGGATGACGCTGGCCTTCGTGCCGACCAGCACCACGACCAATACCTCGACCCTCACGATCACCACCACCGCGGCCACCCCCGTGGGTGCATATCCGATCGTGATTCGCGGCAACACCACCGGGCTGGCCGAGCAAACCGTCAACCTGACGGTGAATGTCACGGCGGCGAGCGGCGGCAGCGGAAACGTCACGGTCAGCTTTGCGGCGTGCACTGCGGCCAACAAGGCGGCATGGTTTGCCTTCCAGGACGGCACCTCCGGCGCCTGGACCCGGGTGACCGGCGTGAACGACGTCTACCAGTTCAACATCACCCAGAGCAAGGGCGGGTTCGCGTACGTGCTGCTGGGCACCGGGACTTCGACGATCAACGTCCTCTACTTCACCCAGGCGGAGCTGATTGCGGGGCAGTTCGGCCTCTGTACCAGCGTCGCATCGGGAAAGTCGGTGACCGCGACGGTCGCCAATCTTCCGGCAGGACAGCAGGGCCTGGTGTCGTTCGGCGCCGGATTCGCTTCGGCACTGGCCAATGGCCCTGTGACGATCAACAACGTGCTGGACGGCTCCCATGACGTGGTGGCATATGCCGGCGCATTCCTCGGTCCGGCCGCCACCGACCGGGTGTTCCTGGCCCGGGGGCTCAATCCGGCCAATGGCGGGTCCCTCGGTACCGTGGACTTCACCGGTGCGGGGTCCTCGATCGTGGGATCAGCGTCGATCACGCTCGCGGGTGGAGTCGGCGGAGAGACCTATTCGCAGGGGATGACCTATCAGACCGGCGCCACCTGCGATCCGGCGCCGCTCTATCAGATCGGGTCCTTTGCCGGCTCCCCGTTCACTGCGTTCGGAGTCGCCGCGGCCAATCAGGCTGCGACCGACTTCCACCGGCTCACGGTCACGGCGATCAGCGGAACCACATCGTTCCGGCTGGTGAGTGAGAGCTTCAAGCTGCTCGCGGCGCGCACGCTCACCTTGCCGAGCCCGCTCGGGACCGTGACGGTGACCGACGCGGGTGGTCCGTACAAGCGGATGAATGTGGTGACCACTCTGCCGGCGGATCTCAACTCCTCGGTCGTGGCGACGTATACCGACAACACGGCCGTCGGTAAGGCGGGAACGATCATCGCCTCCGCCGGGTGGCTCGGCGGATTGGCCGTCTCGCTCACCCTCCCGGACTTCTCGGCGCTCGCCGGGTGGAGCAACGCCTGGGCGGCAGCGACGGGGGACAATCTGACCTGGACGTTCGCAGGCTCGACGGCCAGCCTCACGTCGCTTTGTCAGGAGGGTGGCCGAGTCGGGAGCTCGATCAAGACAGGTACGTTCTAAGCGAGTAGCGGGGAGCGAAGAGCGAAGAGCGAAGAGACCCCTCTTCGCTCCTCGCGGTTCGCCGTTTCGTGGTTCATCCACAACGAGGGAGTGGCGAGGTCTCGACGCAGGGTGGCATTGAAGCGCGAAGGGGGCGAAACCGGAGGTTTCAGTAACTGATTGAAGTTGCTTTGGTTATGCAGACCTCGAGGGTTTCTGCTGCTCCACCAGGAATCCTCTACGGGGTTGGGGACTTGCGGGAATGAAATATGCAGTATACATTGGTTGCAGTTATGAGCGGTGACAGTTGAGTTGGGCGAGGCATAGGTCTACGACCCCCCGCCCGGTCAGCTGCTCACCGCTCGATGCGTTTCTGGAGTATCCCCTCCCGGTCTGGCTCAACCCCGCGCCTCAGATTAGTTTACCGCGCCCGCAGGGGATCGGCGGCAGTATTCCCTTTGGGGGCGGTAGCTCAGCTGGGAGAGCGCTGCGTTCGCAATGCAGAGGTCAGGGGTTCGATCCCCCTCCGCTCCATGACAATTGAAGTGATCCAGATTGCTGCCCCTTGGTGTAACTGGCAACACGCCTGACTCTGGATCAGGAGAGTCCTGGTTCGAGCCCAGGAGGGGCAATGAAAGCGGCGGGCGAATGCCCGCCGCTTTTTCATTGCCCCTCCGGTCTCGTCGCCTGGCTGGCGCTGCGGCGTCGAGCGTTGCCCCGACTACCGCCGGCTGAGATCAGCGAGAAAACACTGCGCCGTGCGGGAGTGCAGTACCGCGGAACCCATTGGATAAGGCAAGGTTCGTCATGCTGAATCCCGGGCGTGAGGAATCCGCGTTACGAAACGCCTCGTCCACCGTGACTCGGCCGGAGCTGCGGTCGAAGCGCAGCATGAACAATTTGCTGTCAGAGCCCCCGGAATTGAGGATGATCCGGCTGCCCGCCTCATCCCACGCCAACCAGTGGGTAAACTGGTCCTTGCCGAGCGATAACTCGGATACTTTGACTGGCTTCGAGGAGTTGGACACATCCAGCACGACGACCCCCCCCATCGCCGGAACAGCCTCGATCCAATAGTGGTCCACGACCAGCGGTACGCCGCAGAGCCCCCCCTCGAACGTGTACACCGATTCCGACCGCGGCTCATCGCCGTCGAGGCCGATAATCCGGTGGAGCCCGCAGGAGCGGGTCTGTACCAGCACGGTCTTCCCATCCGCGAGCACCCTCGGTTCCTGGGGATCCTCGTGTCCGTAGCCGCGCGACCCGGGCGAGAGGCGGATCGTTCGGAGCAGCTTGAGATCCGACATTCTCCAGACCTGGACGGCGATCCCGGGTCCATCGAGGAAGGGCATGGGCGAGCTGGTCGACACGATGCGGTCGAGATTCGGGAGCACGGCAATACTGTAGGGCCGAATGAGGACGTCGGGAACGGAGGAGTCAACCGCGCTGGCCGAGCGCACGACTCGGCCGTCGTCATCGAGCTCGACCAGCCCACCGCCGCGTTCCCCATGCTTCATGCTGAAAGTGACCAGCACATGCCCGTTCGGGAGGCGCACGAAGGAGTGGGGATGCATGTAGCCGTCGATCGCATCGAAAGCCCGCACCAGCTTCATCCGCAACGGATCTTGCACGTCGAAGATGAACGACTTGCCCGACCGGAATCCGTTGGCGAAAAGGAAGCCGGACTCCGGCAAGCTGTATTCGGTGTGGTGCGGGATCGTTGCCACGGCGCCTGCGGCGACTGACCCGACGATGCGGCCGTAGGTAGGGTTCTGTGGGGTGACATCAAGCACCGCCAGGAAATCGCTTTGCTTCCCATCGGCATCGCCGGCCCAGACAAACAGGTAACGCGCCGCTTTGGGTGCCGTCGGCGTTGTCAGCAGCAGTGCACAAGCGCAGGCCCTCAGAAGCCTAGCTTTCATCGCATTTCTCCTGTCGGAACGAGCTCGCTCGGAGGGGCACGCGGTGGATGTCGGCGGACACAGCGGGCCGCCTACTGCGAAATATGCCGCGTGCCGGCCGACCAGGAGAGGGCCGTCTTCTCGCCACCCAGAAATGCACCTGACTCTCTGAACCTGGCTTCGGACGGCACAATCTCGCGGCTCGAGCAGCAAGTTGCCGGAATTCAAGGGGTTATGATGCCGCTTTGGATCAGGAGAGTCCTGGGTCGAGCCCAGGAGGGGGGTCTTAGCGAGGGCTCGCCTCCAGAACCGGCTCGGGACAGGCGAGCTGCCGCAACTCGGCCTCATGGGCGCGAACTGCACCCATTGCTCGACTCCGGGCGCTGTTCCACTGAGTCCAGCTATGGGTCATCCGCGCGCGTCTCTCCCCGGTCCATCGATCGAGAAGTCTCGCGGCGGCGGCACAACGGTCGCCTGGGCCGGCCGTATCGATCGCGACACTCGGGGCAGTCAATGCGGACACCAGCACCGGGACCGCGTCTCCGCCTAACGACGCGACGTACCGCAGATCGGTACCCCCCGCCCCGGTACGCCCCGCGGCACCCCGTGCCAGGTTGGCCCGAGCCACCAGCGCATCGGGGTTGAGAACGTTGAGGGTGAAAAGTACGGCGAACCCACTGGCCACCAGGCCGGTGGCAAACGTACGGGGACGGGACCGCAGCACGGTCAATGCGAGCCACACGAAGACGATCGCCAACCATATCATGAACGCGGTGGCGTACAGTCTGTCCGTGGAGATGCCGTAGTACTGGACGTACAACCGCATGCGCGCGAAGGCCGAGAACATGATGGCGCCCAGCAGCACCACCAGCGGTACCGCGAGCCGCCGATAGATTCGGACCGTGCGGACATCGGGAGCCGGGATGAGTGCCTGCGCGCCAAGGAGCACCGGGAGCAGCAGGCCGGCCACCCCCATCAATTCGAAGAAGCCGCGCCTGGCGTACTCGGCGTAGCTGAGACCGGTAGTCCTGAGCACCAGCGCTTCGCCCCCGAACAGCCAACCAACCTGCGCAACCACAAATGCCGCGAACAGCAGGTTCAGGGCTCCGAGCGCCAGCGTGACGTCCGTGGCGCCGAGTGTGAGTGTGAACGGGAGAGGGGCGGCGGAAGCACCGGCGCCGCCGGAATGGGCCAGGAGCGAGCGCCGCAGCCAGCCGGCGACCACCCATGTAAAGAACCCGGCGACGACCACGTGCGAGAGCAGGACCTCGAAGTCCACATTCAGGAACTCGAGGTACGATCCGAATACCGGATCCGCCTGGGTGAACAGCAGCGTAAAGACCACGAGGATCGGTGCGGTAATAAGCAGCGCCTTCCCGATTCGCCTGACGCTCCCGTCGCTGGACGAGCGGGAGGCGGTGTCGAGCTCCGCATCGCGCATCAAGAGCGGGACCACGCCCACGGCGACATCGAGACCGGTTCCGAACCCGGCTCGAATCAGGTCGCGGACCCGTGCGAGGGCGAGGCTGGGCACCGGAATGGCATTGAGGCTCATCGCGAGCAGCACCAGCGCGGTGAGCATCGCCAGCACGTCGAAGAAGGGGAGCACCTCGGAGTCGCGCCACGACAGCCCGGCGGCAAAGAGTACCGCGACGACGAGCCAGACACTGCTCTCCGGTGAGAGCGGCCGCCGGTTCTGCCGCACCAAAGCAACGGCGATGATGGCGAACACGACCATCCAGACCAGAAGTCCCAGCCCCCATGGTTCATTTCGGAGCAGCGGGTCGGCGAGGATGCCGAGCAGGACAGCACCTATCAGCGCCCGTCGTGCGACGAGGGCGCGGGAGGTGCCCGACTCGAGCTCGACCGGCTCAGCGCGAGGCGCGGCTGCGGAGCCGGTGGCCAGGCTTGAATTCGGGGGCTGCATGGAGTCCTGGCGTTGGTGTGCAGAGAACTTTATAACACAAAGCACGATCGCGCAAGTGGCCTAATCTCGGCCCCCCATACTTCGTCCTCCTAACCTGCGAGCACCCATCGGATAACGAGCCAGCCAAGCGCCAGTCCACCGAGTCCCGGAAGCAGGCCGATTCCAAACAACAGCAGATCCTGGATCCTCGCCGGCGGGAGCGGACCGGTCAGCTCAAGTCGCTCCCGCAAGGCGCTCACAGTCAGGTTGAGCCATCCCGGATCCCAGCGCTCGGCGTACAGCGTGTGCGAGCCACGTCCGCGCAGAAAGGCCCGCCACACCCGCCGCGGAGCGAGGACGAATCCGATCGGAAAGGCCCCCAGGTTCAGCAACCAGGCGGCGGAGTATGATCCACAGCCTGCGGCCAGCTCCCACGCGGCGATTTCTCCCTCCCCAGTCCAGGAGGTGGTATAGCCGGTCGCGATGTGATGGAGATCGTGGAGGGGCAGGGCTGCGCGGCGCCCTGGGGTGTTGGGAACCGGCAGGCGCAGGGGTCCGATTCCGAACCGGACCCACGCAGCGGAGTAGCCCCCATCTGGTCCGAGCCCGCTCTGGCGGAAGTAAGTATCTCGCGCTGCCCGAAGAGGCGTCTCGTCAGAATAGACTTCCATCCCAGCTACGAGACCGGTATGGGGCGGTCGGTCACGATTGGCAGGTAGGGCGCCCAGGGTCCGATCTCGTTCCGATACTGCTTCGCCATGACCCGGGCCACCTGCGCGATGTGGCCGAGATCGTGAACGACCCAGGCTGCCAGAAGCTGTCGCAAGGTCACCCGCCCCAGTGACGGATGGGCACCGGGCAAATCGAGCTGTGCTTCGGTCAGCTGCCAGGCGCGCAGCACCTGCAGGTTCCCGGCTCGGAGCTGGGCGAATTCCTTGAGGAGCGATGCCAGTGAGCGCCCAGCATTTCGTTCCCGGTGCCGGAACCGGTCATAGGGCTCGAAAACGGCATGAGGCGTCTGGGCGAGAACGATGCGTGCCCGGGGTATCCAGTCGGTCTCTTCCCCATCGATCAGGTGTCCGACAACGTCGAACGGGCTGAACGTTTCGGGACCCTCCCTTGCTCGACTCCACCCATCCTCGAGACCGTCGAGCAGCTCACTGAGAGCACCCGGAGTCCGCCGCAGAACGGCGATGGAGCTCTCCAGATCAAATCGCATCCTCAAATGTAGCGCGCGGCGGGCTACCAGCGGAGCAGGAAGACCGGCGCCATCGCGGCGAGCGCCGCGGCGATTTGCAGGGCCAGGACAGGCACAGCATGTCTGGGAGACTCCGGAACCCACTTGATCGCGAAGAACAGAACGATCGGTGCCTGGGCAGCCATGAGCAGCTGCCAGATGTGGGCAGCTGCTCCTTCATCTGCCTGAGGCGCCGTGCCGTGCAACGCGATGAAGATCAACACAGTGCCGAGGGCAGCAAGCGACATTGCTACCGGCAGGAAGGCGCTCGGATGCTTGAGCATCGCCTATCATAAAGCACTTTGCGGGAAAGAGCAAGAATGGATTTTCACCGGGTTAGCGCTTTTCCGGCTCCTCGCTGAGCAGCTCACCGGGAAGGACACCCAATGCATTCGCGAAGGCTTCGAGCATCCCGGCGTCCCTCAGTTGATGCAGAAGCTCGCCATGGGCTGTTCGGTAACGGCTCGCTACCTGTTGGCGATCACGGACGAAGTCGACGATGGCTGCGCGCTCCACCTCCGGATCCAGAGCACCTTCCGAGGTGAGGGGACCGCGCACAACGGGGCCTCCGTCGATCCGAAGCATCCATCTGGGTTGCCGACGGGCGTTTTCCGACACCGGAAAACGAGTGAGTTCTGCTTCGACCTGCCGCCCATCGACGCCGACCTCCAGGTGTTCGACCGGCTGCGATGGATCGGGAACCTTCAGAGTCATGATGACTTCCTTCGCGAGTGATCCCGACGCTTCATTCCCAACCTGCACTCCCTCGGGGCGGCGATCGGCAGGGCGACCGGGGAAAGGTTAATATTGCGAGGACCGGCGACCGGGAAAACCAGATCATGAAACCCCACGACCAGCTCACGATCATCCGGAACCGCCATCGAGCGCGGGAGCTCCGGCAGTTCCGCGAGCTGGTAGAGACATACTTCGTGCGGTCCGAGCGCGACGTCAACGACGTCCCGATGGACTGGGAGGGCGCCCAGGCCGCCCGGTCCCGGATCAACCAGATGCTGCCCCGCGTGATCCAGATCGTCCGGGCTGCCGGCCTGGGTGGAGCCGCCCGAACCGCCGCAACCACCGACCCCGGCCCGGCACTGGTCCGGGTAGAGGTGCTCCAGAGAATCTTCAGCGCCGGTTACGGGGACGGCCTCGAACAGGAGATCTTCGACCTGCTCGACATGGCGCTCGGCGTCTACGAAGGCGGTCGTTTCCTCGCAATTGCCCGGACGATCAATCCATTGCACTACGCCGCGACGGCCCTCGCCTTCGTGGCCCGCCTGCCGAGGCGGGTCCTGGCAGCCCTGGGTCTGTGGCCCTTTCCGCAGCGATCCCGCCTCGGGGCCGCCGATCTGGCCCGGCTCGAGTCGGTAGCCGCGACGCTGGCGGACGCCGAGGCGCTGATCGACTCACGGCTGGCCGCAATCCAGGACCGCCAGGCGCTGCGCCATGCCGAATACTCCCGGCAGCTGGCCGAGCTTGCCGAACGTCTCGATTTTGCCGAACGGGTCCTTGCCGGGCAGCCGCCACTCAAGCGTCTCGATGCCCCAGAGGAATCCCGAATCACCACGCCGGTGTAGCCGCCGCTAGGGCGGGGTCCGGGCAGCAATGGCGAGTCGTGAGATGACTTCCTCGATCTGAGCCCTCCGGCGTCGAGCCCAGCCCGAAACCCGCAGCGCCCCGGCTGCGAACATCCCGAGCCCCAGCGTCGCCAGGACTCCGATTCCCGTGACGGTGCCGGGGTCGCCGAGTCCGCCGACCGCAGCGACGGCAATCAAGGTGACGGTCGCGCCTCCCAGAACGACGACCCCGCCGGTCATCAAGGCACGGGAGTCCCCCTTCACGGTCTGGAGCCGGAGTCGGTGACCGGTCGGGGTTGGCTCGACCAGTGCCTGCAGATTCCCGTTGGTCCACTGTCGGAATGGGCCATCGTACCTCACCACGCCCCGGGCTTCGAACGTCGTGCGCAAGTCGGCAACCAGGCCCTCCCAGTCCGAGTCGGAAAGCGGTCGATCGAATTCCACCGTCCGTCCCACGCCGATCGGCAGGCCCATGAACCGCCGGGATGCCTGACGTCCCACCTGCTCCAATGATCGTGCGGCAAGCGAAATCGACTCCGGCGAAATACCAACTTCGCGCCCGATGTCCTGCAGCTGAGCGAGCGTCAGGCCCTTGCCCTCGGCCGGCGCGGGCAGAGCGGAATGCTCCGTCTCCGATGCTCTCTCGAAGATCGCAGCCACCTCGTCGTCATTGTAGTGCCGTTCACTCATGACCGAACATAGTCCTCGGGGAGAAGCCGCGAGTCAAGCGTGATGGTCCTTCGGCGGACTGGATGCCGATACTTTCCGGCGTTACACTTCCTCGACCCTCTCCCAATGTGAATCCCTATGACGTCGCAGCCCGACCCGGCGGCTCAAGCCGTGCTCGACAAGGTACTGGTGGAAAACGGCTTTGCCGCCGACACGCGCTTATACCGGGAGGCCGAGCGCGAATCACTGATTCCTACCGACACCCCCGGAGTGTATCGCCTGCCAGCGAACGCCGCCCCGAGCGAAGCGGTCGTCGACGTGTACGGGCAAGGTCACCTGGTCCAGGCCGAACAGGTCGGCAGCGGGCTCGCCTTTGCCGAATCCGCATCGCCCAATTGGCAGGAGACCATGGAGATGCGCACGCTGAAGGCCAGCCGGGAGAGACCCGGCGTGCGCCCACCGGATCGAGTGGAGGTCGAGGTCCGGCTTCAGGACGTTTTGCGGCAGGGCGGCCTGATCTATCCCGTGGAATCGGTGATCGTGGAGCGCGCCTGGTATTGTACGCTGCCGGCAGGCTCGGTGGAAGTGCGTGAAGTCGGAGGTGCGGGTTAGGAGCGTGTCAGCGTTTCGAAGCACGCTTTGCCTTGGTCTTGGTCTTGGCCTT
>Ga0209382_10007575_pt1 | contig 13773 bp, 11 predicted proteins | sample SoiMetdeltSBSDD5_FD_187599 | JGI IMG/M metagenome (GOLD analysis project Ga0209382, IMG submission 187599) | Bulk soil microbial communities from a Populus tree surrounding site in Tennessee, USA - Soil MetaG P. deltoides SBSDD5 (SPAdes) (version 2) | ecosystem: Environmental > Terrestrial >... | reverse complement strand
CGTTCGCTGTCCGCGACGGGCAGGTGACCGGGATCGTCCGGCGCCAGCATCGCTCGCGTGAGTTCTGTGAGTTGCTCGAGCTGCTCGACCGGCAGACCCCGGTCGGCGAGACGATCCACCTGATCCTCGACCCGGTCAGCCTGCACCGCTCGGCCGAGGTCGCCGTCTGGCTGGCCTCCCGCCCCTGGCGCCCGTTCGTCTTCCACTGGCTGCCGACCCACGCGTCCTGGCTCTCCTTCGTCGAAGCCTGGTTCGCCATCCTCAGCAAGAAGTGCCTCAAGCGTGCCGAGCTTGCCGACTTCGACGCCGCCCAACGGGCACTCACCGACTTCATCGCCACCTACAACGCCCATCAGGCCCACCCGTTCACCTGGCGCAAGGGCGTCCGCTTCTACCAGCGGCTCAAGGACAAGCTCGCTGCTCCCGCTCAGCAGGCCGCCTGATACGATCTCTCATGAGCAGGACGGTCCACTAGAAGCGTGGCCGGAAAGGGGACTACCGGAGGATGGGAGCGAGCGGGTAGGATGAAGCAAACCGTCTGCTGAGTGGGGGACACGGGATGCTCGGGAAGCGGGGACCGCAACGGGGGCTATTTGAGGCGGACACGGCGTACGGGGCGTTCGTGGGGCGGGACAGTTTCTACGGGTGGCTGGCGAGCCAGCGGGGTGAACTGTTTCGGGATGAGGAGTTCGCCGGGCTGTATGTGCTTGACAACGGCCGACCGAGCGTGCCCCCGAGCCTGCTGGCGACGGCACTGGTGTTGCAGACGTACGACGGGGTGTCCGACGACGAGGCGAAGCAGCGAGCGGACTACGATCTGCGGTGGAAGGTGGCGCTGGGAGTCGAACTGGACGCGCGACCGTTTGCGAAAAGCACGCTCCAGGAGTTTCGGGCGCAGTTGATCGTGCATCAGGAGCAGGCGGCGATCTTTCGGAAGAGCCTGGAGTTGGCGCAGCGGCGGGGGAAGTTTCGGACCAAGCGCGGGGAGAAACGGAAGCTGAAGGTGGCGCTGGACACGACCAACATCCTGGGGCGAGGGGCGGTGAAGGACACCTACAACCTCCTCGGGGATGGGATCGTCAAACTGGCGCGGCTGCTGGCGAAGCTGAGCGGGCAGACGCTGGCGGCGTGGGCCGAGGCGCAGGGGTACGGGCGGTACGTGGGGCAGACGAGTCTGAAGGGGACGGCCGAGATCGACTGGAGCGACGCGGCGCAGCGGCGGCGGCTCCTGGGCGAGATCGTGGCCGATGCCGATCGGCTCCTGGAGCAGGCCCGGGTGGCGCGGAGTGAGCTGGAGGCGGGGAGCGCGGTCGAGGCCACCCTGGTCGAGGCGGCCGGGCTGCTGAGTCGAGTCTTGGTCCAGGACGTCGAGCGGAGCTCAGACGGGCCGGCCATCAAGCAGGGGGTGGCCAAGGATCGGCTGCTGTCGGTGCACGATCCGGAGATGCGGCATGGGCGGAAGAGTGCGAGCAAGCGGTTTGCTGGGCACAAGGCGGCGGTGGCAGTGGACACTGACGAGCCGATCATCACGGCGGTGGCGGTGCTCGCGGGGAATGCGCCGGACGCCGAGGGTGCGCTGGAGCTGATCGAGCAGACCGAAGCGAACACCGGCTGCGCGGTCGACGAGACGATGGGCGACTGCGCCTACGGCAGCGGCGAGACCCGCCAGGCGTTCGCCGAGGCCGGGCGGACGATCGTCGCGAAGGTGCCGAACCCGTCGAATCAGGGCTGCTTCCCGAAGACCGCCTTCGTGCTCGACCTGGAGGTCGGCCGTGCGACCTGCCCGGCCGGGCAGACCAGCCAGGACTTCAAGCCGAGCCCGACCGGCGGCGGGCAGTTCCGCTTCGCGGCGGCGGTCTGCGCCGCCTGCCCGCTGCGTGCGCAGTGCGTCCGAGGGGTCGGTGGGCGGACGGTCGCCCTGCATCCCCAAGACCGGTTGCTCCAGGCAGCCCGCGCCTTCCAGGCCAGCCCGGCCTTCGCCGACTATCGGCGCCGACGTCAGGTCGTCGAACACCGCATCGCTCGACTGGTCCAACTGGGCATTCGCCAGGCCCGCGACGTCGGCCGGGCCAAGACCGAGTTTCAGCTCTTGATGGCTGCCGCCGTGGCGAACCTGACCTACCTGGCCGCCACGACCAGCCTGCCCACCGGCCCGGATTCGGCTGCCCTTGGGCTGCTCGCCGCGCTCCTGGGGCTGCTCCTGGTCGTCATCAGCCGCCCTCTGGATCCCGGATGGCCCGCCGACGCCCCGAACCCTTTCAGTTCCACCCGAACCTCGTCACGCCGCCGGCAGCTCACCGCGCTGCCGATCGCGTTCATCAGACCCGGTTGTCGGCCGGGCTTCTAGCGCGAAGAACATCGGGCAGGCCGCGAGCGATCTGTTCCGATTGAGCCTGTTCGTCGACAACACCCAGCCGCCGAACGGATCGGTCGAGGCGGCGGGACTGGCGGCCGGCGCGTCCAATGAGACTTGCATCCACACGACGTTCCCAGCGTCCGGCCAACATCAACTGCGGCTCGTCGTCGATCAGTTCCGGGCTGTTGCGGAGATGAACGAGCAGAACAACGCCCTCACCCGGAGCTTCCGGTTCGGTGGTGTGCATCCGCCGGTTGGCGGGGGCGAGGTCGATCCGGGGGCGGGCACCAATCCGGACCCCGGCACCGCCACGAGGTAGCAGAAGCCCCTTCCCGGTTCGGGAAGGGGCTTTTGTTCGAACAGGGCTGGACTAGCTTGCGCGGCGTCCGGTCGGGCGGCGACGACGAGCCATCACGGTCGGCTCGGCCGCCGGCTCCTCCACGCCCGGCTCCGGCTCGACATCGTGATCCGGCCCGGCCGCGCTGTCCACCCGGAACTGGGCCAGCAGCGCCCGAACCTCGGCGGCGGTCCGAACTAGCACCTCGGCCTGCTCCGAGACGTCCGCCACCTGGGCCGCCATCTCCTCGGAAGATGCCGACACCTGCCGGGTCGCCCCAGAGCTCTGCTCGGCGGCCCTGGCGATGCTCTGGATCGACTCGCTGACCTGGCCCGCCTGGGCCGCCATCTCCTCGGTCGCGGCGCTGCTCTCCTCGACGATCGCGCTGATGCTCGCCATCGCGTCGACGACGCCGCGCGATGCGCCGGTCATCTCCTGCGCCGCCGTTGCGATCGTGGTCACCCGCTCGACCATCGCCTCGACGGCGTCCAGGATCTCGGTCAGGGCGACTCCCGCCTGATCGGCCTTCGCGGTGCCCTGCTCCACCTTGCCGGAGCCGGTCTCCATCGCCTGGACGGCGTCACGGGTGCCGGCCTGAACGTCGCGGATCAGCTCGGAGATCGCCCTGGTCTCGCGCTGGGAGCGCTCGGCCAGCTTGCGGACCTCGTCCGCCACCACCGCGAACCCTCTTCCGTGCTCGCCGGCTCGGGCGGCCTCGATGGCGGCGTTCAGCGCCAGCAGGTTGGTCTGCTCAGCGATGTCGTCGATCGTCTCGACTACGGCGCCGATCTTCTCGCCAAGCTTGCCGAGCTGCTCGACCTTCGTCGCGGCGTCCGCGACGACACTTCGGATCTCGAGCATGCCGCTGACCGTCTCGCGGCCGGCAGCCGCGCCGTGTTGCGCCGACTGGCGCGTGGCGACGCCGGCCTCAGCGACTTCGAGCGCATCCGCCGCGACCTGGTCCACGCCCGACGCCATCGCACTGGCCGTCTCGGCGACCCGCTGGATCTGCTCGGCCTGGCTGCTTGCTCCGCGCGCGATCCCGTCGATCGCCTGGTTGAGCTGGGAGACGGCCTCGTGCGAGCCCTGCGCCGCCCGGCTGGTCTCCTCGCTGCCCTCCGCGACGTGCTGGACGGCACCGGCCACCTGGCGCACGACCTCGCCGGCCTGCCCCGCCACCTGGCTAAGCCCGTTGGAGCTCTCGGCGACGCTGCTGGCAGCGGCCTGCACCGAGCCGACCAGCGCGGCCAGCTTCGTGCGGGCCTCTTCGTAGCTCGCGATGGTCGCTTCCATCTTGTCCAGCACGGCGTTGGTGACGCGGGCGGTCTGGCCGACCTCGTCGGAGCCGTACTTCTCGATGCGCGGGGTGTTCGCGTGCGCCTCGACGTTGAGATCGCCGGCCGCCATCGCGGCGAGGCCGCGCTCGATCGACGTCACGCCCTCGTCCGCCAGCGCCGTCAGTGTGGCCTGGACGGCCTTGACGCTGCTGGTGATGGTGCGGGCCATCGTGATGGCGACGGCGACGCCGACGAGCAAGCTGAGGACGACGGCGCCGAGCATCATGGCGCGGGCCAGCTCGAAGGTGTCATCGCGCGACTTGACGACAGCAGCCATCCGGTCCTGCTTGAGGCGGATCACCTGATCGATCTGCGCGTTCAGCGCGTTCATGACCTGGCGGTTCTCTTCGCCGTTCAGGGTCATGCGGGAGGTGAGCTGATCGCCGTCCAGGGCGGACTGCGTGATCGTGGCGCGGATGATCGACCAGCCGGCCTGCGCGGCCTGGAGCTTCTCGAGGACCGCGCGCTCGCCCTCGTCGTGGAGCGTCGCGTCCAGCGTCGCGAGCTGCGCCATGAAGACGGCCTCGGTGGCATCCTGACTCTCCTTCACCTTCTGCTTCTCTTCTGGTGTGAAGGCCAGCACGAGGGTGCGGAGATCGCGCTGCAGCGACAGGGACGCGCTGCGGAGCTCGAAGGCGGCGGTCAGCGCAACGACCTCGCCGTCTGCCACGTCGTGGAGCGCCCGGGTCGCCTGTCCAAGCTGATACAGGCCGAGGGCGCCAACCAGCGCAACGAAGACCAGGATGATGCCGAAGCTGCCGAGCAGCCTGGTGCGGATTCCGGCGCGCACTACTTCCTCCTCACGGCTTCACCGCCGCGTACGTCATCAGATCGTCGAGGTACGCTCGGACGTCGCCCAGGACCGATCGGGGCGATCAGATTGTCCGGGCGGATGCATGGCCGAGAACGGTGCGCGCGAGCCCTTCCCCAGCGTCGCGGCTCGTGGACCATGGCGCGTCGAGGCGTCGTAGCCTCGTCCCCGTACCCATTCGAACGACACGTGCATCCGCGAGGTGACGCTTTCGCGACGAGGAGTCAGGAGCCAGGAGCGGTCTCCATCTCCTGACTCCTGACTACCGGAAGTAGAGGTCGTTGGCGTTGCCGCCGACGATCCGGTCCAGGTCCGCCGCCGTGATGAAGTCGCAGTGGCGAGTCAGGTAGGTCAGCGTCTGGCGGTAGGTGCAGCTCCGCTCGACGTTCGGCATGTCCGAGCCCCAGAGCAGCTTGCTGGCCCCGAGCTTCTCGTACAGCTCGCGGATCAGCGGCCGGGCCTCGGCGTACGGGTACTCCCAGGTTGCGCCGTAGAGCAGCGGGAACAGCAGCTCAAGGGTGACGTTCGACTCGCGGAGCAGCGCCAGGATCTCGTCCGGGATGCGGCCGTCAGTATGGAGCCCCTGAGGCGGGAGGCCGTGGGTGTAGACGTTCTGGATCTTCGGGAACTGCTTCGCGAAGCGGTGGAGCCGCTCGACCTCGCCGAGGTAGTCGGCCTGCGTCCGACGCTGGACGAAGCGGATGTCCCAGAGGACCGGGATGCCCAGCTCCTGGACCGCCACCCAGAACGGCACGTACGGTGCCGCGCCGAGCTCTGCGCCCTGCGCTCCCGACCAGAAGCGGTCGTTGTCCAGGTAGAGGGCGGTCAGGCCGAGCTCTTGGACGCGGCGATAGAGGTGTCTGATCTCGGACTCTTGCTGAAGCTGGCTCTCGTCGACGCAGAGGCAGGCCCGGAACTGCTCCGGGTACCGCTTTACGATCTCGCTCAGCCACTCATCGATCAGGCCGTAGAGGTAGCCGCGCTGCAACAGCGCCCGTTCCACGCCGAGGTACTGCATCTGGGCCAGCATCCGCTCCGGACTGGCGGCGTTCCCTTCCAGGTGGGGCGGCAGCCACTGGATGTAGTAGCCAACGCCATCCTTCTCCCACTCGAACCGACCGAACCGCCCGACGCGGAAGTTGACGTCGAGCAGCCCCTCGTAGCCCGGCGTCTTGCCGTCCCAGAGGGTCGGCTCGGTCACCAGGGCGTTGTCTGCAACCCGCCTGGCACCCTGGGGGTGGGTCGTGAAGTGGCGCTGGAGCAGCCGGACGTGGTGCTCGGCGGAGGGGAAGCCGGAGGCATCGCCCAGGAACGGAAAAGCGTGCGCGTGGCCGTCGACGATCATGGCCGGGATGGTAGCAGGGATAGGGAGCGTGCTACGCTCGGGAGCAGTCAACGAGGCCAGCGAAGGAGAGTTGTCATGCCGGTCGTCGTCAACCACGAAGAGCTGCGCACACTCTCGAAGGCGCTCTACGAGGCGGCAGGGACGCCGTCCGATCACGCCGAGATCGTCGTCAACCACCAGGTCGGCGCCAACCTGAAGGGGCACGACTCGCACGGTGTCGTGCTGATGGGGACCTACCTCGACCGGATCGACAAGGGTCACATCATGCCGAAGGTGAAGCCCGAGATCATGAGCGAGACCCCCACCACGATCCAGGTGAACGGGCAGTGGGGGTTCGGGCCGGTCGTCTCCGAGTTCACGATGCAGAAATGCATTGAGAAGGCGAAGGAGATGAAGGTTGCGATGGGCGTGGTGCGCGAGCAGAGCCACGTCGGCAGCCTGAACGACTACCCGCTGATGGCCGCGAAGGCCGGCCTGATCGGCATCTTGATGTGCGACTCGGGCCAGAGCCCGAAATCGGTGGCGCCGTTCGGCGGGCGCGAGGCGCGGCTCGGGACGAACCCGCTCTGCATCGCCTTCCCGTCAGACTTGCCGGGGCCGGTCTTCATCGACATGGCGACCAGCGCCGTGGCGGCCGGCAAGTTGAACGTCGCGCGCGCTCGCGGCCTGCCGATCCCGGAGGGCTGGCTGCTGGACAAGCACGGCAAGCCGACCACGGACCCGAACGCCGCCCAGGACGGCGGCGTGATGCTGCCGCTGGGCGGCCCGGAGGGGCACAAGGGGTACGGCCTCTCGTTCGCGGTCGAGACGTTCGCGGCGCTGCTACCGGGCCTCGGCTTCGGGATCGATCCGCAGGGCCGGCACAACGACGGCTCGTTCATGCTGGCGATGGACCCGAGCGCCTTCATGCCGCTGGACGAGTTCAAGGGGCAGGTCGAAGGGTTCGTGAAGTACCTGAAGGAGACGCCGCCGGCCGAGGGATTCAAAGAGGTGCTGTATCCCGGCGAGAAGGAGTACTACACCGAGCAGCAGCGACGGAAGGACGGCATCCCGATTGAGGACCGGACCTGGAAGCGCATCTCTGAGCTGGCGGAACGGTTCGGAGCGACCTTGCTGCTGAAGACCGCGGGCTAAGGGTATCATTCAGGCCGAACAGGCGTTCTACGGCGCATCCGCACCGCGCGCATGGCGCCTGACCTGAGCGGGAGGCCCTGGCCTGATGACCTCGGAACCGATCGACCGTCTCCGCGCGATCTGCCTGGCGCTGCCTGAGGCCGAAGAACGAGAGACCTGGGGTGAGGCGACGTTCCGCGTGCGCGACAAGATCTTTGCCATGGCCGGCACCGGGCGGGGTCGTTGGGCGATGTCGTGCAAGGCCCGCCCGGGGCTCCAGGGCGCGCTCGTCGGCACGGCGCCGGATCGCTTTTTCGTGCCGCCGTACGTCGGGCCGAAGGGGTGGATCGGCATCTACCTGGGTGACGAGACGGACTGGGACGAACTGGCCGACCTGGTTGAGGAGAGCTACCGGATGACGGCCCCGAAGCGCGTCGCCGCCCTGCTGGACACATCTGACACGTGAGGGCTGCCCACAGGATGGGCGGCCCTCGGCCGCCCATCCTGGCGTGATACACTTCTCGTAGTATGTAGTACACGTCGGAGCCTGGCATGCCGAGAAGCTTCCGAATCGACCCTGAGCTGGAACGCCGGCTCTGCGAGGTAGCCGAGCGAGAGGGTATGCCGGTATCGGCCGTGGTGCGCGAAGCCATCGAGAAGCATTGCGACGCGGTTCTCGGCACGAGCCTGCTCGATCTGATGGCTGACTACATCGGCATTGCCGAGGGCACCGGCGAGGATCTGTCGAGTCGAACCGGCGAGGCCTTTACGGACCTTCTGGTGGAGAAGCAGGAGCGTCGTCGCAAAGCGGCCGTCGATGATCCTGACTGACGCCGGGCCGCTCGTCGCTCTCGCGCTCACCAGAGATCCAGAGCATCGACGTTGCGTTCAGACGCTCGCCAATCTTCCGCCGCCTCTCGTCACGACATGGCCAGTATTCACAGAAGCGATGTACCTCATCGGTCGACAGTTAGGGTGGTACGGACAGGCGGCGCTCTGGCGGCTTGTCGAGCGGGGCATCCTGCAGCTCGCGGACATCTCCGTCGCCGCCACGAGTCGGATGCAGGAGCTGATGGAGCTGTACCACGACCTGCCGATGGACCTCGCCGATGCGTCGCTGGTGGCCATCGCTGAGGAGCGTCGGCTTGACCGAATCTTCACGCTCGACTCGGACTTTCGCGTGTACCGGCTGCCACGCGGGCGCAGCTTCACGATCATCCCGTGACGCGAGGTAGAGAGGCGGGGGCCGGATCGCCTATGCTGAGAGCGGACCGCCTGGATCGGGAATGCCGGCGTCCAGGTCATCTCGGCCGCGAACAGTCTGGAGCGAGCGATGGAGCCAGTGAGAGACCGGGCAATGCGTGGGGGCGTGACGCCATGGCGATGATCGAGACGGCAGCCCAGAGCGTGCTCGACGCCACGCGGGCGATCCTGCCGCTGGTCCGGGCAGGCGGCGACCAGGGTGAGCGCGAGCGGCGAGTCCCACGTCACGTGGCGGACGCGATGGCCGAGATCGGGATCTGCCGGATCCTGGCACCGCGCGCGGTCGGCGGGCTCGAGATGGACCCGATCACCTACCTGGACGTCATCGAAGCGCTCTCCCACGCCGAGGGGTCCGCCGGCTGGTGCGCGCAGGTCTATACGGCCAACTCTCACCTGACCGGGTTCCTCTCACCGGAGGTCGGCTGGGAGATCTACGGGCGCAACCCGAACGCCATCATGTCCGGGACGTTGGCGGCGCCGTACGGCCATGCCCGGGTGGTCGACGGCGGCTTCCGCGTCAGCGGGCGGTGGCCGTATGGCAGCGGCTCCGACAACGCCGACTGGGTCAGCTTTACCGTGGGCGTCTTCCTGGACGCCGATACGCCAAGGCTGGACGAGCACGGCCTGCCAGAGCAGCGGATCATCGTAGTGCCGGCGTCGTCGGCGATCATTCACGACAACTGGCACGTCAGCGGCCTGCGCGGGACCGGCAGTCACGACGTCTCGCTCCAGGATGTTTTCGTGCCGGATGCCTGGACGTTCTGGTGGACTGAGACCCCCCCTCATCCGGGCCCGCTGTACAAGCACCGCTACTGGCTGCTAGCGCACGGCGCCCAGCGGCTGGGCGTGGCGCGGGCGATGATCGACGCCGTCTACGACCTGGCCCAGGTCAAGACGCCGACCCGCCAGACGAACCTGATCCGCGATCGGGCGATCACCCAGATGCAGTTCGCGCAGGCCGAGGCGATCTGCTCGGCGGCAAAGGCGTTCCTCTGGGACACGACGCGGAAGCTCTGGGAGAAGACGTCGGCCGGCGAGGTCGCCACGATGAAGGATCTGGCGCTGGCTCGCCTGGCGAGCACGAACGCCTCGGTGGGCGCTGCCGAGGTGGCAAACCTGATGTTCAGCGCGGCCGGCGGGACGGCGATCTCCACCAGCAGCCCGATCGAGCGGCTGTTCCGCGACGCGCACGCGGCAGCCGCCCACGCAACGGCCTCGATCCCAACCTACGAGCAGTGGGGGCGGGTGTTGATCCACCCGGACCCGGAGTCTTTGCCGCGTCAGCCGGGTCCGCCCCTGCTCTGAGCTTTCTGAAAGGGCGACAACCCCCCGGGACCGCCGCGATCCTCGCGGCGGTCCCGGGGGCTCAGGCATCGCGACGGGACAGCACCGGCAACAGCCACCAGAACACGCCGATCAGGGCCGCGACGACGATCGAGACGGCGATCGAGAGGTTGAAGCCGACGACCTCATTCGAGACGAGCTGCGCCGCCAGCACCAGGGCGACCGAGAGCGCGCCGAGACCGACCAGCGTCATCCGAGTCGCGAATCGCTTGAAGCGCTCGCGATCTCGGAGTGGTCGCTGAAGCCGATGCTGTGCCGCCGGGGCGCTGATGAAGATCAATGCGGCGAGCGACGAGACGAAGGTCACCAGGAAGACCGTTCGCTCGACCTGGTCGAGGCGCCCGAACCCTTCGCTGAACGGCAGGATCGTCAGGAACGCTGAAAGGACCTAGGCCCCCTGCAAAAGGATGCGGAGCTCCTGGAGCAGATCGTTCAGGTCCGGGTCATCGGAGTCGGCGTGCGCAGACTGCGCGGCCTGCGCCGACTGATCGCGGTACATGATTGCTTGCATGGAACACCCTCGCCAATGAGGCCACATCTCGGCAACCGCGGGAGAGGCGGCGGCGCCACCGGCAACCAGACGCAATATCCAGGCCGGCGTCGCTCCTGAACGTCGATCGCCGACGTCCACCAGTCGCTGCGAAGGCGGTTGGGAGAGCGACGTGGCCGGGGGTCGGGCGGCGTCTGAGCTCTTCGCGGCCGCTTCGTCCAGGACCGTTCGGCAGTCTCGCCAGAGTGCCTCGCCGAACGCTTCGGCAGGGAGCGGCCGGGCGAAGTAGAAAGCCCTGCCCGCGATCGCAGCCCAGCTCCTGAAGCTGGGTCAACTGCTCGGTCGTCTCGATGCCTTCGCTGGTCACGGCCAACGAGAGGCTCTTGGCCATCGCGATCACGCTGCGCACCAGCTCGGTGTCCTGAGCCTCGCGGCCCAGCCCGTCCACGAACGACCGGTCGATCTTGAGCGTGTCTACCGGGAACTGACGGAGATAGCTCAACGAGGAGTAGCCGGTCCCGAAGTCGTCGATCGCCAGCTTGACGCCGAGCGCCTTCAGCTCGTGGAGGGTCTTGATGGTCGAAGCAGCGTCCTTCATGACCGCCGTCTCGGTGATCTCGAGCTGGAGGCAGGTCGGGTCCAGCCCGGTCTCGTGCAGGGTCTGCTGGACCTCGTCCACCAGTCGGGCGTTCTGGAACTGACGGCCCGAGAGGTTCACGCTCACGAGCAGGTCGGACGCCTCCGGGTGGGTGATCTGCCAGTGCCTGATCTGACGGCAGGCCTCCTCGAGCACCCAGCGTCCGAGCGGCACGATCAGGCCGGTCTCTTCGGCGATCGGGATGAACTGCAGCGGGCTGATGAGGCCGCGACGGGGATGCTGCCAGCGAGCCAGCGCCTCGACGGCACGGATCCGGCCGTTCTCCAGTGAGACGATCGGCTGATAGTGCAGGCGCAGCTCCTGGCGCTCCAATGCGCGTCGCAGATCGGCTTCGAGCTCGAGGCGCGCTACCGCGTCGGCGTTCATGCTCTGATCGAACACCTCGAAGCGCGCCTTGCCGTTGACTTTCGCCCGGTACATCGCGAGGTCGGCGTTGCGCAGCAGCTCATCAGGGCGATCGTCACCGGGCGCACCGAGGATGATCCCGATGCTGAAGCTCGGAACAACCTCGGTACCTTCCAGGAGGACCGGCTCGCTGATCACGCTGACCACGCGTTCGGCGGCGGCGATGGCGTCATCCAGTCCGTACAAGTCCTCGAGCAGGATCGTGAACTCGTCGCCGCCGAACCGAGCGACCGTGTCGCCGACTCGCAGGCTCTGGCGCAGGCGGTCGGCAACCGTCTTCAGCAGGAGGTCGCCGATGTCGTGCCCGAGGCTGTCGTTGACGTCTTTGAAGTTGTCCAGATCCAGGAACAGGACGCCGACGACGTTGTGACGGCGATCGGCACGCGAGAGGGCGTGGTCGAGGCGATCGAGAAAGAGCGCACGATTCGGGAGGTCGGTCAGGGTGTCGTAGAACGCCAGGTGACTGAGCTCAGCCTCGGCGCGGGTGCGTTCGCCGATCTCGCGGGTCAGCTCGTTATTTGCCTGCCAGAGCTCGTCGTAGGCGCGGCGCAACGCCGATTCAGAGCGCGACCTCTCGACCACATGGCCTAGCTGGGTGCCGATCTGCTCGGCCACGTCGAGGAGCTGGGCATCGCACTCACGCGGCTCAGTCGCGTACAACTCGAGGACCGCGAGCACCTCCGAGCCGCCCCAGATCGGCAGGGCGAAGCCGGTCCTGATACCGTGGTCGGTGTCGAACCGAGCACCGGGCGGGTCCGCCGCTTCGGTGACGTCGACGGTCCAGACCGGCTGCTCCTGGGCGAGGACGCGCCCCGGCAGGCCGACAGCGGGCGCGAAGCGCGTCGCGGCCGTGACCTGTCGGAACTCTTCGAAGCTGTCCGGATCGTTGAGGTGCCAGATTCCGGTGGGCACGAGCTCGCCGCTGCCGTCCGACGCCACGACGTAGACGTGGCCGATCGGCCAGCCGTCGCGGATGCAGATCTGGCGCAGCGCGTACGCGTACGCATCGTCGATCGTCTTCGCCAGATTGGCGGCAACGGTGATGTCCTGGAGCAGCTCGACGTAGGCGATGTACCGTCGAAGCGCCTCTTGCCTCTCGTACAGGGCGCGATGCGCGTGTTCGGCCCGCTCTTCGGCGGCCAGGCGCCCGGCCCGCTCCCGTGCAACCTGCTTCTCGAGCCGAGCGATGGTCGCCAGGCTCGACTTCTGCCCGTCGGGGTGGTTGGGCACAGCCGTCTCCTGGGCCATCTCGTCAGCCCGACTGGACACCGAGCACGATCCCCGTCATCTGATCTCCACAGCGCCGCCACGAAGCCCGCGCGAAGTACCCACCTAGAGATCCACAACGAAGACCGAGGCGGCAGAGGGATGCGGCGATGCAGCGGCCCGCCCATCTCGATTCCTGACGGCGGCGTCCGGTGCGCTGGCCGTGCCGAGCACGCCTATGGTGCGCTCGGCACGGGCTGGACGCTCGGTCGCACGAGCACCACCTGGGTGGCTCTGGCATCGTCGCGGAGCGTCAGGCGGTCGCCAACCAGCTCGTAGCTGGTCGAAGCGCCGAGCGCGGCCAGAAACGCCGTCTCCTGATCGGTCAAAGGCTGCGACAGGCAGGCCCGCTTCGTGCTGACGATCGAGCCAAAGGTGATCCGGGATCCGGCGACGGTGTACGGCCCACGGTAGCCGTTGCAGCCGGCGTTGCCGTTGACGCTGCCATCTGTGCCGAACGTCGCCGTAAGCTGGACGTCCGGGAGCACCGAAACGACGCCACCCTGCCCGTTGTTGTACGACTGAACGCGCCAGGTGTTACCGCTGAGCGAGACGGGCGGCTGGGGGCTGAAGATCATGTTGCCGCTGTCCACGTTCAGGTTGAGCACCAGGCTCTCGCCGTCGAAGACGTAGGTCGCGACGTCGCGGAGATTCTGGAGGAAGACCTGGTCCTGTGAGCCTGGACCACAGGCGATCAGGGTGGTCGCGCCGGGTGAGATGGTGAGCTGTGGCCCGTCCAGGGTATAGGTGCCGGTGCCCCGATTACAGTCGACCTGGAGCACCAGGCGGCCGTCCGCCTGAAAGCTCACCGTGTACTTGCTCGGGTCCGGCGCCGTGACCGTAGTGTCGTTGCTGTACTCAGTGCGCTGCCAGAGCCAGAGCCCCTGCCTGACGTCACCCTGCGAGCACGGCGAGGCGACCGGCGCGGGGCGCGGGACCTGGACCGGCGCGGCCGACGGGAGCTGATTTGGGGCGATAGTCGTCTCGGCGCCGGCGGCGAACGCCATCACCGACACGGCGAGAAATGGGACGAGCGCAGCCCCGGCCA
>Ga0209382_10007574_pt1 | contig 13775 bp, 12 predicted proteins | sample SoiMetdeltSBSDD5_FD_187599 | JGI IMG/M metagenome (GOLD analysis project Ga0209382, IMG submission 187599) | Bulk soil microbial communities from a Populus tree surrounding site in Tennessee, USA - Soil MetaG P. deltoides SBSDD5 (SPAdes) (version 2) | ecosystem: Environmental > Terrestrial >... | reverse complement strand
CTGTCCTTGGAGGTCTCCAGGCCGGCAAGGCCTCGCAGCTTGCGCTCGTCCGCGCGCCAGTTCGCCACCCCGATCACGTTCGCGGCCAGCGACCCGCCCGGGTACCGGCGCAGCTCGCGGTCCTCGGTGGCGATCTCCGGGAATTCCCTGGTGATCGCCCGCGCCTTGGCCGGCTCGACGTCGTCGGCGAGGTAGACGAACTTGCGGTCGCCGGTCAGCTTGTCCAGCAGTTCCCGCTCGTCCACCGCGTCGCCGAGCATCTGCTTCAGGTAGGCGGCCATGGCCTGCTTGCGGACGTGCGGATCTTCGCCGAGCCGGGCGCGGTCCTCGCTGATCCGGTTCGGCTGCGCGGACAGCGCCTTGACCCGCACGCTGAAGACCAGCGGCTCGCCGTCCCGGTCGGTGATGGCGCCGCGCTCGGCCATGATGGTCTGCTTGACCACCCGCTGCCGCGCCGAGGCCTGCTGCAGCGTCGCGGCATGCAACCCCTGCACCTGGACGAGCTTGATCCCGGCGGCGACCAGCGCGACCACCAGGAAGGCCCGGGCAAGCACCAGCCGGCGCGAGGTGTCGACCCGGCGCCGCGCCGGGGTCCTGACCCGGGCCACCGGCGAGGTGCGGGCCGCCGGACGCTGCCGGACCGCCCGCGCCGCCGGCGGTGGGCGCCGCGGGGGGCGGCCGTTCATCAACCGTTCCCTGGCGGGTTCCCGGCACCGGGAGCGGGCGCCTGGCCCTGCCCCTCGACGGGCCCCTGCACCGGGGCGGGAGGCTGCCCCGCGGCGGGAGGCTGCCCTCCGGCCGGAGGCTGGCCCGCGGCAGGTGACTGGTCCGCGGGAGGTGGCGCGGGGGGCGCTGGAGGCGGTGGCGCCGTGGCCGGCGACGGCTTGCCGACGACCAGCACGGTGCCGTCGGGCTGCCCGACCAGGCGGGCCGGCTCGCCGGTCGGCACCATGCCGAGATCGCGCGCCCTGCGCGCCAGCTCCGGCGCGGTCTGCAGGCTGGCCACCTCCTGGCGCAGCTGCTCGGACCGCTCGGACAGGTCGCGAGCCTGCTGGCGGGCCTGCTCCAGCCGGTAGGAGTCGCCGGCCGCGGCGGTGGACAGCCACAGCGAGGCGACCAGGCCGGCGGCCAGCAGCACCATCACCAGCAGCACGAACGGCGCACGCCGGGCCGGCGCGTCGGCTCGCGCGCCGGTGCTGCCGATGTGCCGCTGCGCCTTGCGGGCATAGGCGCGCTGCGAGGCGGCCGAGCGGGCCCGCGGCCGCTCCACCGCCGGTGCGGTACGCGGCGAGCCGGCGGGCTCGGCGGGCACGGACCTTTGCGGCGCCCGCTGCTGAGTCCGGGCGCGGGTGCGCGGTGGTGGCGTCGTAACCGTCATGCCGCCCACCCCTCCCGTGGCGCGATCCGCTCGGCGGCGCGCAGCCGTACCGATGCCGACCGTGGGTTCCGGGCCTGCTCGGCGGCGTCTGCCTGCTCGGCACCGCGGGTCAGCAGCCGCAGCCTCGGCGCGTGCTCCGGCAGCTCGACCGGCAGCCCGGCCGGCGCCGTGGAGCTGGCCCCTTTTGCGAGCACCCGCTTGACCATGCGGTCCTCCAACGAGTGGTAGGACAGCACGACGATGCGGCCGGCCATGGCCAGCGCGTGCACCGCCGCCGGCAGCGCCGCGCGCAGCGCGTCCAGCTCGCCGTTGACCTCGATGCGCAGCGCCTGGAAGGTCCGCTTGGCCGGGTGCCCGCCGGTGCGGCGGGTAGCGGCCGGCACCGCGTCGTACAGCAGCCGCACCAGCCGGCCGCTGGTCCGGAACGGCTCGCGGTCCCGCTCGGCGGCCACCGCTCGGGCGATCCGCGCGGCGAAGCGCTCCTCGCCGTACTCGCGCAGGACCCTGGTCAGCTCGGCCACCGGGTAGGTGTTCAGCACCTCGGCCGCGGTCGGCCCTGCCGTGGGGTCCATCCGCATGTCCAGCGGCGCGTCGGTGGCGTAGGCGAAGCCGCGGTCCGGCTCGTCCAGCTGCATGGACGACACCCCAAGGTCGAACAGCACGCCGTGCACCTCGGGAATGCCAAGCCCGGCCAGCACCGCTGGCATCTGGTCGTACACCGCGTGCACGAGGTGCACCCGGTCGCGGTAGGCGGCCAGCCGCGTCTCGGACAGCTCCAGCGCCTGCGGGTCACGGTCAAGGCCGACCAGCGTGAGCCGGGGGTGCTCGGCCAGCAGTGCCTCGGAGTGACCCGCGAGCCCAAGGGTGGCGTCCACCATGATCGCGTCTGGCACCGAAAGCGCCGACGCGAGCAGCTCGATGACGCGCTGGGCCAGCACCGGGGTATGCCGCAACCCTGCCATCTCGCCTCCCGCCTGCCAGCCGTCGCGCAATGTCGCCCCCGCGCGGGCCGTACCGCCTGCTCCGCGGGTGCCGGCAGGTCCCCGCCCGCTCGCCGGACCTGGCACCGGGGAAGGTGCGCCAGGGCCGGAAGCGAGCGGACCGAGGCCAGCCGGCACCCGATGTCCGCACCCGAGGTCAGAAGACGCCGGGCAGCACCTCCTCGCGGGCCTGCGCGTAGCTGTCCTCGTGCTCGTCGAGGTAGCGCTGCCACGCCTGCCCGTCCCAGATCTCCAGCCGGTTGATGGCGCCAATGACCACGCACTCCTTGGTCAGGTTGGCGTAACGGCGCAGCTCGGGCGCCACCGTGATGCGGCCCTGCGCATCCGGGCGCTGCTCGTCCGTGCCGGCGAACAGGTAACGCTGGTAGGCCCGCACCGCCTCGTTGGTGAACGGTGCCTGCGCCACCCGCTGGGCCATCTGCTCGAACTCCGCCCGCGGGAAGACATACAGGCAGTGGTCTTGACCCTTGGTCACCATCAGCCCCCCTGCCAGCGCGTCCCGGAACTTCGCCGGCAACGTGAGCCGGCCCTTGTCGTCGAGGCGTGGGGTGTGGGTGCCGAGGAACACCGGCCCCACCTCCCCGGCGGGACCCCCGCCGCCCCACCGGGCACCACCGTACCCCACTTTCCACCACAGTCAACGTCGAAATTGCCGGTGTTCGGCCGCCGTGTCTGTCATTGCCGCAGGTCGAAGCGAGTGGGGGCAGGTGGGGAGGCGTCCGCGAACGATCCCCACCCGATCCGTTCCGGCCGCCTTCGTACCGGCGCGGCGGCCATCCGGGGCACCGGCCGGGGCGCTGGTGGGGCATGGTGGGGGTTTGCGCGGCCCGGTGCACAGCACGCGCCGACTTCGCCGAGGTTTGACACACTGGATGGCACGCTGCCGGCAGGTGCGTGACGGGCCGCGAGGTGGCAACGTGGCGGCCGTGCGTGGCGGCCCGCCGCAAGCCCGCGGGCCGGCTGGAACTCAGCCGCGCCGGCCACGCCCCGCGAGCAGAGCGGGGGCCGAGTACAGGAGGTCGCGTGTCGTCACCCATCCCCGCCGCCGTGTCCGGGCACGGCGCCACCGCCCCGACGGTGGACCTGGACGAACTGCGCGAGTCCATGAACCGGATCGCGGGCAACATGGAGACGGTCATCGTCGGCAAGCCGGAGGTCGTACGGACCTGCCTGGTTACCCTGCTGGCCCAGGGGCACCTGCTCGTCGAGGACGTGCCTGGCGTCGGCAAGACGTCGCTGGCCAAGGCGCTGGCCAAGTCGATCGACTGCTCGGTCAGCCGCATCCAGTTCACGCCGGACCTGCTGCCGAGCGACATCACCGGGGTGAACATCTACAACCGGCACACCAGCGAGTTCGAGTTCCGGCCAGGCCCCGTGTTCGCGAACGTCGTGGTCGGCGACGAGATCAACCGCGCCTCGCCGAAGACCCAGTCCGCCCTGCTGGAGTGCATGGAGGAGGGCCAGGTCACGGTCGACGGCAAAAGCTACCCGCTGGCCGCCCCGTTCATGGTCATCGCCACCCAGAACCCGATCGAGCTGGAAGGCACCTACGCGCTGCCGGAGGCGCAGCGCGACAGGTTCACCACCAGGGTCTCGATCGGCTACCCCGACCCGCAGGCCGAGCAGGCAATGGTGGACGAGCACTCGGCGGCCAACCCGCTGGCCACGCTCGCGCCGGTGTCCGACGGCCAGCAGGTGTGCAAGCTGGTCGAGACCGTGCGCCAGGTATATCTGTCACCGGAGGTCCGGCGCTACGCGGTCGAGCTGACCGCGGCGACCCGCCGGCTGTCCGAGGTCCGGCTCGGCGCCTCGCCGCGGGCCACCCTGCACCTGGTCCGGGCCGCGCGGGCGCAGGCCGCGCTGTCCGGCCGGGACTACGTGGTGCCCGACGACGTGCAGGCGGTGGCCGTACCGGTGCTGGCCCACCGGCTGGTGCTGACCGCAGAGGGGCAGGCCGCGCGCCGGCCGGCCGGCGACCTCATCCGCACGCTGCTGCAGCGGGTCAGCGTCCCGCAGGGAGCCGGCCAGCGGGGCGCGGCAGCCCGCAGCGGGCCCGGCAGCGGCCCGCAGGGTAACGGCACCGCGCCGCCGACGGGCCCGGCCTGGCAGCGCGTGACCGGGCAGCCCTAGGTGTCCGGCGGGGCCTCCGGGCTGACCACCCGCGGCCGTTGCCTGCTAGCCGCCGGCGTCGCAGCGGCGCTGTGCGCGCTGCTGCTCAGCGAGCGCGACCTGCTCCGGGTGGCCGTCTTCGTGATCGCGCTGCCGATGCTGGCCGCCGTGGTGGCCGGCCGGGCGCGGCTGGGCCTGTCCGCGCAGCGGCGGGTTTCGCCGCGCATCCCGGTCGGCGAGCCGGCGCAGGTGGAGCTCGCGGTCTCCAGCCAGGGCCGGCTGCCGGCCGGCGGGCTGCTGATCGAGGACGGCCTGCCCTACACTCTCGGCGGCCGGCCGCGCTTCGTCGTGGAGCGGGTGCCACGGCACGGCACGGTGCTGCTGCGCTACCCCATCACCCCGGTGATGCGCGGCGTGCACGCGCTCGGCCCGCTGGTCGCCCGGGTCACCGACCCGTTCGGGCTGGCCGAGTTCGGCCGGCAGCTCGCCGGGCACACCCGGCTCGTTGTGGTGCCGGCCGTCTCGGCGCTGTCCGGGCTGCCGGTGGCCGCCGGCCGCGGCGCCGGCGACGAGGGCGCCGGCCGGCTGCGGCTCGGCCAGGGCGAGGACGACGCGGTGGTGCGGCCGTTCCGGCAGGGCGACGACCTGCGCAAGGTGCACTGGCGCTCCACTGCGCGCCGCGACGAGCTCATGGTCCGCGTCGAGGAGGCGCCGTGGCGCGGCGGCACCACCGTGCTGCTGGACCGGCGCAGCTCAGCGCACCGGGGCCGCGGCCCTGCGGCCAGCCTGGAGTGGGCCGTGTCCATGGCCGGCTCGATCTGCCTACACCTGCTGCGCCACGGCCACCGGATCCGGCTGATCACCGAGGACGGCGCGCTGCTCGCCGGCGGTGGCGACGCGGACAACAGCGCCGACGCCGTGCTCGACGCGCTCGCCGCACTGCAGGTCTCCGCGCTGCGCGACCTCGCACACTGCCGGCCGATGCGCGACGGTCAGGACGTCATCGCCATCCTCGGCGGCACCACGGCCGAGGCCGCCGCAGAACTGCTCACCTCCCGGCCGCGGGCCAGCCGCAGCCGCGCCGTCCTGCTCGAGGTGAACCGGTGGGCCTGCGCCGCGGAGGGCGCGGCGCCCGAGCCGGATGCTGCGGCACAGCTGCTGACCGAGGCGAACTGGACGGTGGCGACGGCGGCGCCCGACCGGCCGATGGACGCGGTGTGGGCGCAGCTGTGCGGCGACCAGCACGCGACGCTCTCGGCGGTTTTGCGATGACCACCACGGCCCCCCAGAACACCACCGGCCAGAACACCACCGGCCAGAACACCGCCGGCCCGAGTGCCGCCGGAGCGGGCCCGGCCCGGCGTGGCGCGCCGGCGGCGGCCCCGGTGGCCGCGGCGGCTGCGGTGGTGCTCGCGTCCACCTCCATGGCCGGCGTGATCGTCGGGGTGCAGTGGCTCGGCTTCGTGCTGGTGGCCGCCGCCTGCGTGGCCGCGGCCGGCGTGCTGCTACGCGGCGTGCCGGTGCGCGGCCGGCCGCTGCCGGCGGTCGCGGTGGTGCTCGGGCAGCTGTTCGCGCTGTGCTGCCTGCTCACCGTGGTGTTCACCCGAACGGGGCTGCTGGCCCTGCTGCCGACCCCGACCGCGCTCGGCGACCTGCGAACCATGCTCTCCGAGGCGATGGAGCAGGTGCAGACCGGGGTGCCCCCGGTGGACGCCACCACCGAGATGCTGCTGCTGGTCACCATCGGGCTCGGCCTCGTCGCGGTGGCGGTGGACGCCATCGCGGTCACCGCGTCCGCGCCGGCCGCCGCCGGCCTGGTGCTGCTGTGCGTGTTCGCGGTGCCCGCCTCGGTAGCCGACTCGATGCTGCCGTGGTGGTCGTTCGCCGCCGGCGCGGCCGGCTTCGCCGCGCTGCTCGCGGTCGACGGCCAGCGCCGCCACCTGGCCTGGCGCGGCGCGTCGACAGCACCGGCCGACCCCGGCGCCGCGCCGACCGCCACCGCGGTCGCCGGCGCTGCGCTGCTGGTGGCCCTGCTCGCCGGCGGCGTGCTGACCGCGGTCGGCACCGCCGGCCGGCTGCCCGGCACGGGTGGCGGCCTCGGCGCCGGCAGCACCTCCGGCATCGGGCTGAAGCCGTTCACCGCGCTGCGCGGCCAGCTCGACCGCGAGGGCGTCGCGGAGCTGTTCCGGGTGCGCGGCCTCGACCAGCAGATGTACCTGCGGGCGCTGACGCTGCGCCGGTTCGTGCCGCAGCAGGGCTGGGAGGTGTCCGGCATATCCGGCCAGCCGCTGCGCGACGAACTGCCGCTGCCGGTCGACCAGCTCACCACCGGCAGCCAGGCCGATATCGAGATCGAGTCGCTGCAGTACGCGGACAGCTGGCTGCCGGTGTACGGGGTGCCGACCTCCGTGCAGGGCTCCGTATCCGGCTACAAGTACGACAGCGCCTCCGGAACGATCTACAACGACCGGTCCCGCCGGCCGCGGCGCTACAGCGAGAAGGCGCTGATCGCCGAGCCGACCGCGCAGCTGCTTCGCGCCGCCTCCGGCCCGGACACCGTCATCGACCGGGAGTACCTGCGGCAGGACGGCATCAGCGACCGGGTCCGCCAGCTGGCCGAGGAGGTCACCCGCAACGCCGGCAACCGCTTCGACCGGGCGCTGGCGCTGAACAACTACCTGACCGACCCGGACAACGGCTTCCGTTACGACCTGCGCACCCACATCGGCAGCTCCGGCGACGCGCTGGAGGACTTCCTGTTCGAGGGCAAGGCCGGCTACTGCGAGCAGTACGCCTCCTCGATGGGCGTGCTGCTGCGGGCCATCGGCATCCCGTCCCGGGTGGTGATCGGCTACACCGCCGGCTACGAGACCGGCGACGCCCGGATGATCACCACCGACGACGCGCACGCCTGGGTCGAGGTGTTCTTCCCCGGCGTCGGCTGGGTGGTCTTCGACCCGACGCCGCTGTCCGACGGTCGTGGCGTCATCCCGGCGTACGTCAGCAGCGAGAACAGCCAGTCCAGGTCGCCGGGCCAGAGCCTGGATCCGGACGCCGCCAGCAACACGGCGGCCGCGCCCGCCACCGGCGGCGCCGAACCGACCGGCACCGACCAGGCCGACAACGCGCTGGCCGCGCCCGGCGACGGCGGCGGCGGCTGGATGAAGCCGCTGGCCGCCACCGTCCTGGTGCTGCTGCTGCTCGCCGCGCTGGTGTGCGGCCCGGCGACCATCCGCGGCCTGCAACGGCGCGGACGGCTGCACGCCATCGCCACCGGCGGGCCGGATGCGGCCACCGCGGCCTGGCAGGAGCTGCTGGCCGAGTCCTGGGACCGCGGCACGGCGGTGCCCGGCACCGACACCGTGCGGCTGGCTGCGAACCGGTTGGCCCGCGACCACGGCCTGGACGACGCCGGCCGCAACGGCCTGCGCACCGTGATCGGCGCGATCGAACGATCCTGGTACGGCTCGGGGCCGTCCCGGGCGGACGGCGCTCTTGCCGAGGCCATGCGCCAGGTGCGGGAGAGCTTCAACCGCTGCGCCCCGCTCGCGCTGCGGGCCAGGCTCCTCCCCCGCTCGGTGCTGCGGCCGGTCCGGCCCGACCCGTCCACCGCGGAGGACCTGTGAACGGTTCTACTGCCCTTCGAAGCGGCGGCGGAACCGGTCCTCCATCCGCTGGGTGAACGAGTTGCGGCTGGCCGACTCGGCGGCCTCCTCACCGCGGGACCCGGCACGCCGGCGACCACCGAGGATCGCGATCACGGCGCCGGCAAACATGACAAGGAAGCCGAAAACGCTGATGACGGGCACTTCGAAAGGACGAATGGGCAGGACGACGCCCACGATCAGCAGCACCAGCCCGAGCAGGAACAGAGCCGCCCCCTGCAGCCGCCTGCGCCGCGTCGGCCGGCGCATCTTGGCGCCGCGGACGGTCGAGGCGAACTTGGGGTCCTCAGCGTAGAGCGCGCGCTCGATCTGCTCGAGCAGCCGCTGCTCGTGCTCGGAGAGTGGCATGGCTCCCTCCTCCGGCAGCCGGCGTTGACATCGGGCTCGCCCAACCTCCGCGGCGACGCCCGCCATCAGGATACGAGCCGGCGCTGTTTCGGACTACCCGATGAGCAAGCCCTGTTATCTCGCAACAGGTATACATCCTCAGCCAGCCGGCGAGCGGCGGGCCATGGCGTGCAGCCGGGCCGCGACGTCTCGAAGCGGCGGGGTGACGGCGGCCAGCAGCTCCAACTCGGCCAGCGCGTCGGCAGCCCCGGGGTTGGCCTCCAGCGTGGCCGCGGGTACCAGCTCGGTAACGACGCCGTCGCCCTGCAGCAGCTCGACAGTAAGCCCGCAGGCCTCCAGCAGGGAGCGCAGCCGGGCGGTGTCCAGCCGCCGCGGGGCGGCGTGGCCACCGCCGTTGTTGCCTCGCTCGCGCACCGGGCCGTCCGGCTCGTCCAGCAGCTGCCGAGCGTCGGTGATGCGGCCGGCCATGGCCCGCGCCAGCACGGCGGCGAAGCGGTTGGCCACCAGCACCGACACCACTCCGCCGGGAGCGGCCGCCGAGGCCAGGGCGCGCACCGCGACCACCGGATCGTCCACCACCTCAAGCACGCCGTGCGCCAGCACCAGATCGGCCACGCCGGGCGGCACCAGCTCGGCCAGCCCGTCGGTGTCGCCCTGCACGCCGGCGACCCGGTCGGCGCAGCCGGCCTCCGTGGCGCGCCGGTGCAGCACCGCCAGCGCGTCCGGGCTCGGATCCACCACGGTCACGGCGCAGCCGGCGGCCGCCAGTGGCACCGCCCACACTCCGGAGCCGCCACCCACGTCGAGCACGGTCGGCGCGGAACCAGGGCGGCGGGCACGCACCGCCGCGATCTCCGCGTCCACCGCCCGGTGCACCGCGTCAGTCCGCACCAGGGCAGCCTACGGCTGTGGATAAGTCGTGAGGGCGCAGTGGTGCCATGGCACCATTCGCCGCTCACGGGCGACCCGCTAGCGTCGCACCCGTGCGAACCGTGGCGGTGCTGAGCCTGAAGGGCGGCGTAGGCAAGACATCCGTCGTGCTCGGCCTTGCGGGTGCGGCGATGATCCGTGGGGTACGCACGCTGGTCGTCGACCTCGATCCGCAGGGCAACGCCACCAGCGCGCTGGACCCGGAGGAGACCGAGACCACCCTGGCCGACGTGCTGGCGCAGCCGTCGGAGGCTGCGCTGCGCGGCGCGATCGCCACCAGCTCGTGGGACGCCAGCGTGGACGTGCTGGTCGGTTCCGAGGACGTCGAGGTGCACAACCGCCCGGACCCGGACGCCACCCGGCTCGGCCGGCTGGCGCACGCGCTGTCCCAGGTCGACCGGGTGGCCGCCACCGACGCCCCGCCGTACCGGCTGGTGCTGCTGGACTGCCCGCCGTCGCTGGGCCAGCTGACCCGCTCCGCGCTGGTGGCCGCCGACCGCGCGCTGCTGGTCACGGAGCCGACGCTGTTCTCGGTGACCGGCGTGCAGCGCGCGTTCGAGGCGGTGCACGCCGAGCGGGAGTTGAACAACCCGCAGCTGCAGCCGCTGGGCGTGGTGGTCAACCGGGTGCGGACGCACCTGCTGGAGCACGAGTACCGGATCCGCGAGCTGCGGGAGCTCTTCGGCCCGCTGGTGCTGCCCATCTCGCTGCCGGACCGGTCCGCGGTGCAGCATGCGCAGGGGGCCGGTGTCCCGGTGCAGCGCTGGGGCACGCCGGGGGCGAGGGAGGTGTCGCTGGCGTACCAGTCGCTGCTGGCCAGGGTGCTGCGCACCAGCCACTACCGCCGGCCTGGCACGCCGTCGCCGCTGTCGACCGGCCGCGCCGACGCGACGGGCTAGGACAGGGTTCGGACCGGGCTCGGGTGGTGCTAGGACAGCGGCTGGCGGCCGGTTCCTAGACTCGGAGCCGTGCCGGAGGGCGACACCGTGTTCCTGACCGGGCGCAGGCTGGACGAGGCGTTGCGCGGCCGGCCGCTGGTGCGCGGCGAGCTGCGGCACCCGGCGCTGGCGACCGAGGACCTGGCCGGACGGACGGTCACCGCCGTGGCTACCGTCGGCAAGCACCTGCTGACCAGGCTGGACGACGGGCGAACGCTGCACAGCCACCTGCGGCTGGACGGCTCGTGGCATCTCTACCGGCCCGGCGACCGGTGGCGGGGCGGGCCGATGCACACCGTGCGCGCCATCCTGCAGACCGCGGAACGGGCCGCGGTCGGCTACCGGCTGCACGACCTGCAGCTGGTGCCCACCGCGCACGAACAGCGGCTGATCGGCCACCTCGGGCCGGACCTGCTCGACCCGGCCTGGGGCGCCGAGCTGGCGGCCAACGCCGTCGCCAGGCTCACCGCCCGGCCGGACCGCGAGCTCGGGCTCGCGCTGATGGACCAGCGGGTGATGGCCGGCATCGGCAACCTCTACCGCGCCGAGATCTGCTTCCTGCTCGGCGCCTCCCCGTGGGCCCCGGTGTCCACTGTGGACGCCGCGGCGGCCGTCGAGCTGGCACACACGCTGCTGGCCCGCAACGCCTGGCGACCGGAGCAGTCCACCACCGGCGAGCTGCGGCCGGGGGCGCGGAACTGGGTGTACGCGCGGACCGGGCGGGCCTGCCGCCGCTGCGGCGCGGCGATCGGCTCCGCCTGGCTCGGCGAGCCGGAACGGCCGGAGCAGGACCGGGTGGTCTACTTCTGCCCGAGCTGCCAGCCGACGCCGCCTGGGCTCACCCGGGCCTCAGGAAGCACCGCTGGCCGCGCCGGTGGCACCGTCGCCGCCCCGTCCGAGGCCGGCGCCACCGCCGACACCCGCTCCGGCCGCACCCGCCGCGGTGGCACAGCCGCACGCAGCCCGCGCAACAGCGGGTAGAGCACCATGATGCCGGCGGTGCCCCACACCACGCCGCCGAGCTGCACGCCGCCAGCGTGCACGGTCAGCCCGCCGGCGCCGGCCACCAGCGCGGCGGCGGCCAGCGTCACCGTCACCGGGTCGGTGAGGTCGACGCGGCTGTCCAGCCACACCTTGGCTCCGTGCACCGCAATCAGGCCGAAGAGCACCAGCGACGCCCCGCCGAGCACCCCGACCGGCACCGTGAGCAGCACCGCGGCGGCCTTGGGCGAGAACGACAGCGCGACAGCGGCCAGCCCGGCGACGGCGTAGGACGCGGTGGAGCACACCCGGCTGGCCGCCATCACACCGATGCCCTGCGGGTACAGCGTGGTGCCGGTGCCGCCGCCGAGCCCGGCCAGCGTGCCGGCCAGCCCGTTGCCCACCAGGGCATCGCCGGTCAGCCCGGCGACGGGGCGGCCGGTCACCGCACCGATGGCGCGCACGCTGCCGATGGTCTCGGCGACCAGCACGATCACCACGGGCAGCATGCCGAGCACGACGGACGGGGTGATCTGGGGCGCGGTGAACTCCGGCGGGCCGACCCAGGCGGCCCGCCCGACCGCGGCGGACAGCTGCGGGTCCAGGCCACCGGCGAGCGCGGCGACCAGCCAGCCCCCGGCCATGCCCAGCAGCACGGCGAACCGGCCGCCCATTCCGGGCAGCGCCGCGACGGCCAGCACCATCAGCACGGTGAGCGAGGCGATCCACGGCTGCCGGCCGTACAGCTCGACCGCGGCCGGGGCCAGGCTCAGCCCGACCAGCATGACCACCGCCCCGGCCACCGCGGGCGGCATCAACGCGTCGATCACCCGGTTGCCCATCGCCTTGACCGCCACCCCGACGGCCACCAGCACCAGCCCGACCACGAGCACGCCGCCAAGCTGGGCGGCCAGCCCGGAGCCGCGGGCGGCCTGCAGCGGCACCAGGAAGGCCACCGACGAGCCGAGGTAGGCCGGCAGCCGGTGCCGGGTGATGAGCAGGAAGGCCAGCGTGCCGAGCCCGGAGAACAGCAGCGTCGTGGCCGGCGCCAGCCCGGTGAGCGCCGGCACCAGCAGCGTCGCGCCCGCGACGGCGACGAGGTGTTGCAACCCGAAGGCGGCCGTGAGCGGCCAGCTCAGCCGTTCCTCGGCGGCGACAGCGGCGCCGTCGGCCAAGCGCCGACCATCGCCGTGAACGGCCCACAACGGCACGCTGTCTCCTCCCCTATCCGGCGATTAACCGGGATCGTGCCACGTTACGTAGCCGCACCGGAGAGGCTAGGGCGGACGAATCACTCGTACGGGGCAAGGCGCGCGAGAAATTTGTGGGACGTTGACCACCCGTTGAGCACGCGCGGCTACGTCACGGGGTGGTCACAAACCGGCGGGGCGGTGCTCGTGCTCAGGCCTGGCCGGCCTGCTGCGGGGGCGCCTGCTGCGCGGGCTGCTGGCCGGGCTGCGCAGCCGCCTGCTGGCCGCTGGTCACCTGCGGCGCCACCGGGCTGCCGTGCAGGGAGGCCCTGATCTGCTCCAACCGCGAGGCGCCCGCCATGTCGACCGTCGACTGCTGCACCTCGAGCATCCGGCCCTGCACCGAGTCCTGGGCCAGCTCGGAGGCACCGATCGCGTTGGCGTAGCGCCGCTCGATCTTCTCCCGGACATCCTCCAGCGAGGGCACGCTGCCCGGCGCGGCCAGCTCGGTCATCTGCCGCAGCGAGGCCGACACCTGCTCCTGCATCTTCGCCTGCTCAAGCTGGGAGAGCAGCTTGGTCCGTTCGGCGATCTTCTGCTGCAGCACCACGGCATTGCGCTCGACGGCCTGCTTGGCCTGCGTCGCGGCCTGCAGGGACTGGTCGTGCAGGCTCTTGAGGTCCTCGACCGACTGCTCGGTCGTCACCAGCTGGGTGGCGAAGACCTGCGCGCTCTGCTCGTACTGGCCGGCCTTCTGCACATCACCACCGGCGCGGGCCTGGTCGGCCAGCACGAGCGCCTGCCTGGCAGACGCCTGCAACCGCTCGGTCTCGCCGAGCTGGCGGTTGAGCTTCATCTCCAGCTGCCGCTGGTTACCGATCACCGCGGCGGCCTGCTGGGACAGAGCCTGGTGCTGCCGCTGCGCCTCCTCGATGGCCTGCTGGATCTGCACCTTGGGGTCGGCGTGTTCGTCGATCTTCGACGAGAACGCCGCCATGAGGTACTTCCAGAACTTGACGAACGGGTTGGCCATCTCCTCCGCCTGCCTTCTGATCTGAGTGAACTGAAACCATCGTGTCAGGTGCGCCGCGGAGGTTCCACCGAACCAGGGACTTCTCCGGGCTGACCCCGAGCCTCCTCCGCCACGCGTTCGGAGAGCGCCCGCACCTCGGCCAGCCCCGCACGCAGCCCGGCCACCCGCTCGGCAAGCTCGGCAGTGGCGGCGCTCGTGGCCC
>Ga0209382_10007573_pt1 | contig 13776 bp, 15 predicted proteins | sample SoiMetdeltSBSDD5_FD_187599 | JGI IMG/M metagenome (GOLD analysis project Ga0209382, IMG submission 187599) | Bulk soil microbial communities from a Populus tree surrounding site in Tennessee, USA - Soil MetaG P. deltoides SBSDD5 (SPAdes) (version 2) | ecosystem: Environmental > Terrestrial >... | reverse complement strand
GCTGCTCACCTGAAGGTGCCCAAGGGCACGGTCTACCGCTTGTACCGGGACGGGGTGTGGCCCCACGCCTTCAAGGTCGGACGCATGAAGGGCTTGCGCATCCCTTCTTCGGACGTAGAGGCGTGGCGAACTAACAGGAATGATGGCCCTCGATTCGAAGTGATCTCCAGCAGCAAGCGGCCAAGATGATCGTGCTACCTTCGGAGCTCACGTAATGGCGAGCATCTACCGGCGTCGAGAAAAGGGTCGCAGCGACCATGCGTGGGTCGCCTCGTACAAGGATTCAAGCGGGCGCTGGCGCAAGCGGTATGGGGCTACTAAGGAGCAGGCGGAACTGCTCCTGTCTGATCTGGTACGCCAGTCGTTGCAGGCCGTCCCGCCACCCGCCTACTCGCCCAACATCAGCTTCAGGGACTACGCGGAGAAGTGGCTGGAACAGCGCCGAGCGGAAGGGCTGGCGGCGAAGACAATTCAGAGCGACGAGTGGGCGTTGGACAAGCATCTGGCGCCCGTCTTCGGCGGGATGCGGCTGCGGGCGATCCATCGGGGCCATGTCAAAGAGCTGTTGGCGAAGAAGTATAGGGCGGGGCTCGCCAAGGATAGTGTCCGGCTAATCCGCGCCACGCTCTCCGGCTTGATGGGCGATGCGGTAGAGGACGGGCTGCTGTACACCAATCCTGTTCACGGCATCCGGACTCGCAAGTTGCGTCGCGCCGTTAGCCCGGCCGAGCGTCAGGAACGCATGCGGCCGATGACGTATGAGCAACTGGACACATTCCTCAACGGCTGCGGAGACGCACTGCCCGAAGCGGGATGCGCTCTATTTTCTGCTCATGGCGGACACCGGCCTGCGTCCCGCTGAAGGCGTGGGCCTGCAATGGGCGGACGTGGATTGCGCCAACCGGGAACTCCATGTGCAGCGGGCCGTCGCCGGAGACCGTAACGTGAAACTGACCAAGACGGAGACTCCACGCACTGTGGATCTTTCCACCCGTCTGGTGACAGCGCTCAGAGCTCGTCAGGAGGAGTTGGCAAAGGAGGCGCTACGAGGGGGCGAAAATCCTTCTCCATGGGTGTTCTCTTCACGGGTGCACCGACCCTTGTCGCCAAACGTGATGGGGCGGTTATTCCGCGAGGTGCGGCGTGCCACCGGGCTCCCACACTTCACGCTGTACGACCTGCGCCACACGTATGCGACGCACTTGCTGACCGAGGGCGCGGACCTGCTTTACGTGTCGGGCCAGCTCGGGCACGCGAAGCCCACGACAACCATGCTTTACTACGCGCACTTCATGCCGCGCGGAGACAAGAAGCACCTGGATCGGATGATGGCGCGGCGCGGCGGCGGATTTTCCCCCAGTTTTGCCCCAGAGGGTGCAGCCAGTGCGGCAAGTCGCTGAAGTAGTTGGCTCCCCGGGCTGGGCTCGAACCAGCGACTTCCTGATTAACAGTCAGGCGCTCTACCGACTGAGCTACCGGGGAGTGTTCAGGTAACCGAGCGTCAGCTAAGGATTCACCATTCCTACCTGTCTGGTCAACTGATTTGGCGGGTACCGCGCGCGCCGGTCACTCGATCACCTTGCTTGCCTGGAGTAGAAGCGTCTGTGAAAGGGTCAGCCCCAGCGCTTTCGCCGTCTTGAGGTTGATGACCAGCTCGAATTTCGTCGGCTGTTCGACAGGAAGGTCGCCCGGCTTGGTGCCTTTGAGGATCTTGTCTACGTAGGTCGCTGCACGTCGGAAGTTCTCCGACACCCTGATCCCGTAGGCCATCAGGCCGCCGTCGGTTGCAAACTCGTGCTCCGGGTAAATCGCTGGAAGGCGGTGGCGAGCGGCCAACGATACGACTTGCGCTCGCTGACTCCAAAGGAACGCGTCGGCGATAGTCAGCATCGCCCCTGACGGACTCCGCGGTGCTTTGCCGAGCCCACGCTCCAACTGCTGCATGTCCGAAGCCTCGATTGGGTGAACCGCGAGTCCGAGTGTCTTCGCTGCGGTCTCAACGGCCCGGCGCCCGGCCGGAGCGCCCTGATTGTCCGGACTCCACACCACGGCAACGCTGCTGAGCCCGGGAACAGCCTCACGCAACAGGTCCAGTCGCTTGCCGTACAGCTCCGTCCCCGTCGAGATGGTGAGGCCGGTGACGTTGGCTCCAGGGCGGGCCAGACTCCCAACAATTCTCTGTCCCTCCACGAACTCACTGGAAGCCGCGCCGATGACGATCGGAACCGTCGCCGTTGCCTTGGAGGCCGCAATTGCTGCTGGGCCACCGTCGGTGACAATGATCTCGACGTTCAAAGCAAGCAGCTCGGCCGCCAGGGCCGGGAGTCGCTCCCTCTGTCCTGCCGCCGCTCGTAACTCGAGGCGCAATTCTCGATAGCCGAGAGCGCGCATCCCTTCCCGGAATGCTTCGACGTTTGGCGCATGGATAACGCTGTTCGTCAGCCATCCGATGCGCGGGATCCTCCCCGGCTGCTGTGCCTGGATCGCGAGCGGCGCAGCAAGAACGCTCGCTCCAATCGCCCCAATGAATGCTCGTCGGTCCAATGAGCACCTCGATGGATGACTGGCCGGAGTCTAGCAGACCAAGGCGGCCTGGCCTGAAACGCTGCTCGAGCTTCATCCGTCTGCAACGTAGGCCGCGTCGCCCACTGCAGGTGTACGCTGGCTGAGGAGAGGTAAAGCCGCGATGAAGACGCTCCGGCTCGCCCTGCTGACCACCGTTATCGCCACGTTTAGCGCCTGCGCCAGCACGAATCCGAACCTCAACCCCTCGTCGACCACGACGACCTTGACGGCCGGCTGGGAGCAACACTTCACGATCGAGTGGGCGGCAGCCGAACAGGGCCCGAACACCCGTAGGGTGAGTGGGTACGTCTACAATCAGCATGGCGAGACCGCGACGAATATGCGCGTTCTCGCTCAGGCGCTGGATCCCACTGGCGCCGTGGTCGGTCAGCGCATTAGCTACGTGCTAGGCGGGGTCGGCGGCTTCGGTCGCGCATACTTCGACGTCCCCAACTTGCCGGCGACTCCGGCGTACCGGGTCAGTGTGTGGGACTACACGTGGTTCCAGGCTCCCGGGCAACGCTTCCCCTAATGGGAAGAACCGCCCTTTAGTGCTGTCGCGGCAGTAGCTTCGGGCGGGCCGGAAAAAGCTCCTCCGCTGGTAACTGTTACCACGCAGATTCCGGGTGCATGCGCCCGGGTCGCCGTGTTCCCTCGGTCGATGTCCTCGAAAAGCCGAACATCGTTGCACAGGCGCGAGCGGCACGGTGTTTGCCCTAAACACAAGAGATGTGAAGAGTAGGGGCCCAGGGCTCGGGATGGTCAACGCGCTACGTAAAGTCGGAGGGGCGCTCTACGGCGCAGCGTTCGAGCTGGTCGCCGACAACGGCCTGGTGCTCTCCGCCTCGATCGCCTTCTTCACAATCTTCTCGCTCGCTCCACTGTTGCTGCTCGTCGTGGCTGTCGCCGGCATTGCCTTCGGACAAGATCAGACGCGCGCCGAGATCCAAGCCCAGTTCGAATCGCTGATGGGAGCCCAGAGCGCCGAGTTCATCGCCGGCGTCATCTCGCGCGCTTCCAAGGGTGCCAGTGGCGTCGCGGCGGTCATCAGCGTCGGGACGCTGATCTTCGGCGCGACCGGAGTGTTCGTGCAGCTCAAGGCCGCGCTGAACACGGTCTGGGGCGTTCAGATCAAGTCCGAGAAGCCGCGGACTGCGATGGTACACCTGCTCTGGGACCGGGTGCTCTCGTTCGCAATGATGCTCGTCATGGCCTTTCTCCTCCTCGCCTCGCTAGCGGTCAGCGCGGCGCTGGCCGCTCTCGCCCGATGGACCGCGGCGCTCGTTCCCGGGTGGGATGTACTGACACAGATCCTCAACGGCGCGGTCTCGTTCAGCGTGATCACGTTCCTGTTTTGCGCGGCCTTCAAGATCCTGCCCGATGTGCGGATCGGCTGGCGGGTCGTCTGGTTCGGTGGCGCCGTGACGGCGCTGCTCTTCACAGTCGGCAAGGAGTTGATCGGGATATACCTCGGCCAAGGGTCTGTGGCCTCGATCTACGGCGCTGCGGGATCGATGATCGTCATCCTGATGTGGGTCTACTACTCATCGATCATCTTCCTGTACGGCGCCGAGCTGACCAGGCTCTCGGCGAAGGCCCTCGGCTGGTCGTTCGAGCCGATCGAGGCGGCGGAGGAGCTCGACAAAGAGCGAACCCGCGAGCGAGTACCGGCGAGTCGGCCAGGCGAATAGCCTTATCTGACAATAAGTTCCGCCCGGTTGCGGACTCGCCCTGCGCCACTCGACCCGATCCGCCTCTTGACTCTCTAGCACTCATCGTCTACAAGTGCTAACGCGAATCTCACACCCCAACTGGAGGGAACAGGCAGATGAAGGTGCGTCCGCTGCACGATCGCATCATGGTCGAGCGTCTGGAGGAGCAGGAGGTCCGCCGGGGCGGGATCATCATCCCCGACACCGCCAAGGAGAAGCCGCAAGAGGGCAAGGTGGTCGCGGTGGGGACGGGCAAGGTCGGCGACGACGGCAAGAAGATCCCCCTCGACGTGAAGGCCGGCAACAAGATCCTGTTCGGAAAGTACTCCGGCTCCGAGGTCAAGATCGACGACAAGGAATATCTCATCATGCGCGAGGAAGACGTCCTCGCCATTCTCGAGTAAGGAGGATCGCGATCCATGCCGAAGCAGCTCAAGTTCGACGAGGAAGCCCGGAGCGCGCTGCTCAGGGGCGTTACGGTGATGGCGGCGGCGGTTAAGGCCACGTTGGGTCCGAAGGGTCGCAACGTCGTCATCGACAAGAAGTTCGGCAGCCCGACGATCACCAAGGACGGCGTCACCGTCGCCAAGGAGATCGAGCTCAAGGACAAGTACGAGAACATGGGCGCCCAGATGGTCCGTGAGGTCGCCTCCAAGACCTCCGACGTCGCCGGTGACGGCACCACCACCGCGACCGTGCTGGCCCAGGCAATCTTCCGTGAGGGCCTGAAGAACGTGACCGCCGGCGCCAACCCGATGGGTTTGAAGCGCGGCATCGAGGCGGCGGTCGACGCCGTCGTGAAGGATCTCAAGAGCATCTCGAAGTCGACCAAGGACAAGAAGGAGATCGCGCAGGTCGCCACGATCGCGTCGAACAACGACAAGACGATCGGCAACCTGATCGCCGAGGCGATGGAGAAGGTCGGCAAGGATGGCGTCATCACGGTCGAAGAGTCGAAATCGGCCGACACGGTGCTGGACGTCGTCGAGGGCATGCAGTTCGACCGCGGCTATCTCTCGCCCTACTTCGTGACTGACCCTGAGCGCATGGAAGTCGTGCTCGAGGACGCGCTAGTCCTGATCCACGAGAAGAAGATCAGCGTGATGAAGGACATGCTGCCGTTGCTCGAGCAGGTCGCCCGCGCCGGCAAGCCGCTGCTCATCATCGCCGAAGAGGTCGAGGGCGAGGCGCTCGCGACGCTCGTCGTCAACAAGCTGCGCGGCACGCTTCACACCAGTGCCGTGAAGGCGCCGGGCTTCGGTGACCGCCGCAAGGCGATGCTCGAGGACATCTCCGTGCTGACCGGCGGTAAGGCCATCACCGAGGATCTCGGCATCAAGCTCGAGAACATCAAGGTGACCGATCTCGGACGCGCCAAGAAAGTGGTCATCGACAAGGACAACACGACCATCGTCGAGGGCGCCGGCAAGACGAAGGAGATCGAGGGGCGCATCAAGCAGATTCGCGCCCAGATCGAGGAGACGACCTCGGACTACGATCGCGAGAAGCTGCAGGAGCGGCTGGCCAAGCTGGCCGGCGGCGTGGCGGTCATCAAGGTCGGCGCGGCCACCGAGACCGCGATGAAGGAAAAGAAGGCGCGCGTCGAGGACGCGCTGAACGCGACGCGCGCGGCCGTCGAGGAAGGCATCGTGCCGGGCGGCGGCGTAGCGTTGCTGCGAAGCGCGAAGTCGATCGACGGCCTGAAGCTGAGCGGCGACGAGAGGGTGGGCGCCATGATCGTCAAGCGGGCGCTCGAAGAGCCGATCCGCCAGATCGTCGAGAACGCGGGCCTCGAGGGCAGCGTCATCGTCGAAAAAGTCAAGAGCGAGACCGTCGCGAACCGCGGCTTCGACGCAGACAGCATGGAATACGTCGACATGCTGACGGCGGGGATCATCGACCCGACGAAGGTCGAACGGGTGGCGCTGCAGAACGCGGCGTCGGTCGCCTCGCTGCTGCTGACGACCGAAGCGCTGATCACCGATCTACCGGAGGACAAGCCGGCCGCGGCGCCGCCGATGCCGCACGGCGATTTCTGATTTAGATGAGTGGGGGGACCCCCCTCATACTCCCCCGGCTGTCGGACGCGTGAGGGTCGGGGCGTGAGGGTGGGTCGTTTCGGGCGGTTCTAGCTCGCGCGATGCGCGGGCGGCGGCCCGGGCCGATATGGTCCGGGTCGTTTTCTTTTTGTTCGGGCTCGTGATCCGGAATCGCGGTCTAGCCGACGCTCTGACGTAGGATGGTTTTGTGGCGATCGTCGTCCAGAAGTACGGCGGTTCCAGCGTCGCCGACGTCTCGCGGATGCAGCAGGTCGCCGAGCGCGTCATGCGAACCAAGCGTCAGGGTCACGACGTCGTCGTCGTGGTCTCGGCGATGGGCGACACGACGGATGAGCTGCTCGCTCGAGCCAAGCAGGTCTCGCCCAATCCCGACCGGCGTGAGCTCGACATGCTGCTCACGGCCGGTGAGCGTATTGCGATGTCGCTCTTGTCGATGGCCATTCGCGAGCTGGGCGGCGACGCCATCAGCTTCACCGGCAGCCAATCGGGAATCGTCACGAACGACCGCCACGTGGACGCGCGCATCATCGAGGTCCGTCCGTTCCGCGTGCAGGACGAGCTCGCCCGAGGAAAGATCGTCGTCATCGCCGGCTACCAGGGGGTGTCCTACCGGCGCGAAGTGACGACGCTTGGCCGCGGCGGCAGCGACACCACGGCGGTCGCGATGGCGGCGGCACTCGGCGCCGCGTACTGCGAGATCTGCTCCGACGTCGACGGCGTCTACACCGCCGATCCGCGGGTGGTGCCGGCCGCCCGCCGGATTCCGTCTTTGTCGTACGAGGAGACGCAGGAGCTGGCCGAGGCGGGCGCCCGCGTGCTGAATGCGCAGGCCGTGGAGTTCGCCAAGGAGCAGGGCATCGCGATCTACGCGCGGGCCACCGCCTCGCCGCTGCCCGGCGCCGATCCTTCGACCGACGGCACGGTGGTCCGTCGCCATCCACCGAAGATGCCGGGCCGGGTGGTCGGCGTCGCCAGCGAGCGGGACGTCCTGGTCATCGAGTCGAGCGCCGCGACGGAAGAGCTGCTGGCGCTGCTCGACGCGCACCACGTTGCCGGCAAGCAGCTGCACGCCACGCCGGATCACCTGGCCCTGGTGGTGTCGCGAGAGAACCTGCACGAGGGTGATCGGCTGCGGGCAAGCTTGCGCGAACGGTTCGGCGGCCGCGTGCGGCTGGTCGAACACGTCGGCGCCCTCAGCGTGATCGGCGCCGGCATCAACGCGAGCTTCGAGAATCTCCGCCGTGGCTGCGACGCGCTTCACTCGGCCGGCATCGCATGGAGTGGCGTGGCGACATCGTCATTTCGCATCACCTGGATGATCGACGGCGGGAAGCTGGACGACGCCGTCCGGCTGCTCCATCGGGTTTTTCTCGAGGAGCCAGCGCCGCTCGTCCCATGAGCCGCGCTTCAGCTGATCTCCCGGCGGCCTTCCAGAGCTTTCGAGAGCGTCACCTGATCGGCGTATTCGAGATCGCCGCCCACGGGTAGACCGCGCGCGATGCGCGTGAGCCGCATCCCGAGCGGGCGCAGCAGCTTGGCCAGATAGAGCGCGGTCGCCTCGCCTTCCACGTTGGGGTTGGTCGCCAGGATGACCTCGGCGATCTTGCTGCCCTCGAGCCTCGCGAGCAGCTCACGCACCTTCAGGTCGTCCGGCCCGATGCCGTCAAGCGGCGAGAGCGCGCCGAGCAGCACGTGATAGCGGCCGCGATACTCGCCCGTGCGCTCCATCGCCAGGAGATCGTTCGGCTCCTCGACCACGCAGAGCAGCCGGCCGTCGCGAGCCGGATCGGTGCAGACGCGGCACGGATCCTGATCGGTCACGTTGAAGCACGTCCCGCAATAGACGATGCGCTCCTTCACCGCCACCAGCGACTCGGACAGCTCGCGCACCTCGGCCGCGGGCCGCTTGAGCAGAAAGAACGTGAGCCGCTGAGCGGTCTTCGGTCCGATGCCGGGCAGGCGCTGGAGGGCTTCGATCAGGCGGGCGACAGGCTCGGGGTAGTACGCCAACCGGCTCCGCCTACATACCGAGACCGGGGATCTTGAGGCCGCCGGTCAGCTTGCCGAGCTCCTGCTGCACGAGCTCGCGCGATTTTCTGAGCGCCTCGTTGGCCGCCGCCAGTACGAGGTCCTCGAGCATCTGAACGTCTTCCTTGTTGACGACCTCGGGATCGATCTTGATCGCGGTGAGCTCCTGCTTGCCGTTGGCCTCAACCGTGACCATGCCGCCGCCGGCAGTGGCGTCGACCTTCTTCTTGGCAACTTCCTCCTGCATGGCCGCCATCTGGGCCTGCAGCTTCTGCGCTTCCTTCATGATGTTGCCGAAGCCCTTCACTGGCCTTCTCCTTCCGGCAGGCGCGGCCGCACCGCGACCACCTCACCCTGAAATTCCGAGATCGCCGCCTGGACCGCCGGGTGCGCCGCGATGGCGCCGGCGTTCTCACCGCCCGCCACCACGTTGACGCGCTCGGCGCCGGCCACGCAGCGCCGCACCGCCTGATTCAGGAGCTCGCGGTTCGCGACATCCGCGAGCATCTCGCGATGGAAATGGTTACCGAGCAGCACGATCGTCAGCTCGCGATCGTTCACGCCGCTGGGCCGTGCTTGCATCAGCACGGCCCCGAGCGTCGGCTTCTTCTTCATGACTTCGTCCACGACCCGCTCCCACGCCGTCGTCAGGTCCGGACTCGGAGGCTGCAGAGGAGCCGCGGGCGCGCTTGGCGCCGCAGGCGCGGCCTGTGCGGCCGGCGCCGATGGACGCGGAGCCGGCGGCTGAGCCGGCGCCGATGCGCGCGGGGATGCCGGGACCGGACTCGCCGCGGGCGCAGAGGGACGACGCGGCTCGGCGCGGGGCGCCGCGGGCTCCGCACCGGACAAGAGACTCGCCTGCGCGGCCGGCGCCGCGCTCGGCGTCGAGAGCGCTTGCTGCCGAATTTCGCGCTGCGCCTCGTCGACCCGGCGCAGCACGTCCTCGAGCGCCTGGGGCACCGGCCGCCGCGTCGAGCGCACCGTCGCGATCTCGAGCTCGACCCGTGGATGCGGCGACTCGCGCATGAGCGCGTCGGCCTCCAGGAAGGCGCGGAGCACGTACAGGATCTCGTCGAGGCTCGCGCCTTCGCCGAGCTTTCTGAGCTCGTTGCCTTCCGTGTGCGTGAGGTCGGCAGGCTTGGCGTTCGGCGCGGCCTTGAGCACCAGCGTGAGCCGCAGCAGCTCGATCACGTCGCGCGCGAACGCCAGCATGTCCTCGCCGTCGCGAGCCGCCCGGTCGATCGCCTCGAGCGCCGCGGCGGTGTCGTGTTCGACCAGTGCTACCGCGAAGGCGCGCACGGTCACCGGCGCCGTCGCTCCCAGTAGCTTGGCGGTGGTCTCTGCTTCGAGCTTGCCGTTACCGTAGGCGATCGCGGTGTCGAGCAAGGAGAGCGCGTCGCGCAGCGAGCCTTCGGCGGCGCGCACGATGACCGGCAAGGTCGCTGGCTCGAACGGGATCTGCTCCTGGTTCAGGATGCGCTCAAGCGACTCGCGAAGCGCATCCGGCGCGATCGGCCGAAAGTCGAAGCGTTGCACGCGCGAGAGCACCGTCGGCGGGATCTCGCGCGGGTCCGTCGTGGCAAGCACGAACACGATATGCGGCGGCGGCTCCTCCAGAGTCTTCAGCAGGGCGTTGAACGCCGCCTCGGTCAGCTGGTGCACCTCGTCGATGATGTAGACCTTGTAGCGGCCGCGCGCCGGCGTGTACTTCACGTTCTCGCGCAGCGTGCGGATCTCCTCGATGCCCCGGTTCGAGGCGCCGTCGATCTCGATCACGTCGACCAGCGTGCCGGCCAGACCCTCGACGCACACCGCGCACTTGCCGCAGGGCTCGGGGCCCGTCCGCGCCGTGCACAGGAGCGCGCGCGCCAGCAGCCTCGCCGTCGTGGTCTTACCGATGCCGCGGGGACCAGCGAACAGATAGGCGTGCGCGATGCGGCCCGAAGCGAGCGCATTACGCAACGTCCGCGTGATCGCATCCTGACCGACAACCGCCTCAAACGTCTGCGGCCGCCACTTCCGCGCAAGAACCTGATAGCTCATCGCCTAGCGCTGACTCGACGGGGGAAAGGGTTGACTCGACGAGCGGAGCCACAAGTACCTATCACTCGCCACCCTCGGTCCAAGCCGATCTCACGCTCCAATACAATGACCGTGCACCCTCCTTCGAACGGCTCGTACTGCGATCTCTCCACGGAACCTGCTCCGGTCAGGTACTCCCACGGCACACGAGAGGGTCGCCTTACCGTTGCTCCCTTCCGGGCCTGGCGGGGTTCGACGATTCCCGTTGCGTGGGGCCCAACCTTCAACGCCGCCCCGTGAAGCTCATTCAACACGCTCCGCCCTCGAGAGGGAATTCAACCCCGCTGAAGCGGATTGCGGGTTACAGGGCACCGCTAACTCCCCGTCTAGCACGGCCAAGCCGACAACGTGTGGCGGAGGGGCCGGGATTCGAACCCGGGGCACAGGGGTTACCCGTGCACGGCATTTCCAGTGCCGCACCTTCGGCCGCTCGGTCACCCCTCCTCGTTTCTGGTCCACCGGGACGGCGACGATTGCTGAAGAAAATTGGCGGAGGGGAGAGGATTTGAACCCCCGAGGGACCTTCTGGGCCCCTATCCGATTTCGAGTCGGACGCCTTCAACCGGGCTCGGCCACCCCTCCGCGCGAATTAGCTCAGTGACTCTACCACGTTACACGAATCGCGACTGCGCGGCGCGGTCCAGTCGCGGTCACCCGTGGCGACGGGCGGCTCCGGCGCCCGGAGCCCCTCTACTTCACGCGTTCGTAGTCGCCCCGCCCCGTCCGGTAGTTCGGGTCGTCCGGGATCACCGAGAGCGTGGTCTTGCCCTTGTCCTCGGTCAACTGCGCCTTCCCCGTCGTCCGCGACGAGCGATACAGGAGTTTCCCGTCCTGAAGGTAGAACTGGCCCTCCGAGGTCGATCCGCGCACGGTCGACGCTTTGTAGTTGCCGTTGGCCTGGACGATCATCGTCGCCCGCTCCTGCCCCTGCTCGCCGGTGACCCAGCCCTGCCAGCTCCCCGCGAGCTCCTTCAGGTCGGTGACCTTTTTCTCCGCCGCGATGCCGGCGAATGGGAACACAACCAGCGTGACCGCGAGTAGCAATGCCGCCTGCATCTTCATCGTCGATCCTCCTCTGTTCATCGCCCATCGCTCCAGCACGGCGTCAGGCCCCAGCCTACGCCCTGCCCGCCACGCAGGCCGGTCGTCATGCCGACTTGCTGGCGGCCCCATTCACATTGCGCCTGCGTCCCGAACGGTCCCTGGGTGGTGGCTGACAGCGTCCCCGCGGGGTACTGCGAGACGACCATGAACCACCAGAACAGAACCATAACTCCTCGCCGCACGTCCATGTTCCCTCCCCGCGCGTGAGCGCGCGTTGGCTCGGCGTTCAGTGCACGAGAGAGACTTCGATTGGAGCCACAGTAACATCGGGGTCGCGTGCAGGCGTGGACAGCGGAGAAGAGCTAGAGCGTCGATGTGACGACGAGCGAAGGCGAGCCGTCGGGGCCGAGCGCGGTGCTCGGCCCCGACACGCTGACGGACGAGCGAACTATCGGGCCGGCGTCGCGGCGGCGGAAGGCGCGGGAGCGGGCGAGCTGCCAAGCACCACAGGCCGCTTCGCGCACGCCGAAAGCCCCGCGAGCACACTGACCAACGCGAGTCCGAGCGCCATGGATTTCAGAGCCTTCATGATTAGTCCTCCTTCTTTCTTTGCGTGAGCAATCACGCGTTTTCGCCTGAACGATTCCGTTAATTCGGCAATGCGTCTCTGCGGGGTTATGGGTGCACGCTGGGTGCCAGCCCCTCAAAGACTCTGCGAATTCGCCGGTTACGCCGTTCCCGCGCCCGATCCGGGCCCCGGGGCGTGACAATCCCCGGCGATGAACTGACGAGGGACGTCAGGTGGAGGGACGAGCCCACATGAGGTAGCATTCCCAACCACTACGCTCGCGGGGGAATGAACCATGCGTATCGTCGTCCATGGGCAGCAGGCGTTTGGCAAGAGCGTGCTCGAGGCGCTGCTCGAGCGCGGTGAAAACGTGGTCGGCGTGTATTGCGCGCCGGATCCGGCTCAGGGCGGACGGGTCGATCCGTTGAAAGAGGCCGCCCTCGCGCGACAGCTTCCGGTGTTCCAGCCGCGCTCGTTCAAGAACAAGCCCGAGGTGTGGGAGGAGTTCGGCCGGCTCAAAGCCGATCTGTGCGTGATGGCCTACGTGACGCTCATCGTGCCCGAAGAGGTGCTGAACATGCCGACGCGGGGCACGATCCAATATCATCCGTCGTTGTTGCCGAAGCATCGCGGTCCGAGCTCGATCAACTGGCCGATCATCATGGGCGAGACGCGCACCGGGCTCTCCATCTTCTGGCCCGATCAGGGGCTCGATACCGGACCAATCCTGATGCAGAAAGAAGTCGAGATCCGCGACACCGACACGCTCGGCAGCCTCTACTTCGATCAGCTCTATCCGCTCGGCGTCAAAGCACTGGTGGAGTGCGTCGACCTCGTGCGCGACGGCAAGGCGCCCAAGATCGTGCAGGACGAGTCGACGGCGACGTACGAAGGCTGGTGCAAGAAGGAGCACGTGCAGATCGACTGGCAAAAGCCGCTCCAAGATATTTGGAATCTGATCCGCGGCGCCGACCCGCAGCCGGGCGCCTGGACGACGCATGAAAGCACGACGGTGCAACTGCTCGACGCGAAGAAGCTCGCGGGCGCATCCGGCGGGCGGCCCGGCGAAGTGGTCGCCGTCGACGACGCCGTCATGACGATCGCCGCCGGCGGCGGTCAGATCCAGGTCACGCGTGTCCGGCCCGACGGCGGTCAGAAGGTCGCGGCGGGAGCCTTCGCCAAGAGCGCGGGCTTGAGTCCGGGCGCGCGGCTCGGCGCGGCCTGAGCCGGGCGGCATGACGACGGCATCGGACGGCCCCCGCGGGCTCGCACGCGGACTCACCAACTACGGCGATCCCGATTTCGCGCTTTACCTGCGCCGCTCGTTCGCGACGTCGATGGGGTATTCGAAGGCGATGCTGGCGCGCCCGATCGTCGGCATCGCGCAGTCGGCGAGCGGCTTCAACAACTGCCACCGCCACTTCCCCGAGCTGATCGACGCCGTGAAGCGCGGGGTGCTGGCCGCCGGCGGGCTCCCGCTCGATTTCCCCACGATCTCGCTCGGCGAGGTGTTCCTCTCGCCGACCAGCATGATGTTCCGCAACCTCATGGCGATCGACGTCGAGGAGATGATCCGAGCGCAGCCGATGGACGCGGTGGTGCTGGTCGGCGGCTGCGACAAGACGGTGCCCGCGCAGCTCATGGGCGCCGCGTCGGCCGACGTGCCCGCGGTGCAGCTCCTGGCCGGGCCGATGATGCCGATGGCCTATCATGGCGA
>Ga0209382_10007572_pt1 | contig 13776 bp, 12 predicted proteins | sample SoiMetdeltSBSDD5_FD_187599 | JGI IMG/M metagenome (GOLD analysis project Ga0209382, IMG submission 187599) | Bulk soil microbial communities from a Populus tree surrounding site in Tennessee, USA - Soil MetaG P. deltoides SBSDD5 (SPAdes) (version 2) | ecosystem: Environmental > Terrestrial >... | reverse complement strand
CCACGTCGGCGCGCTCGCGCCGGGCCACGGCCACCGCCTCGTCACCGTCGGCCGCCTCACCCACCACCACCATGTCGGCCTGGGCGTCGATGATCATGGAGAAGCCGCTGCGCACCAGCTCCTGGTCATCGGCGACGACCACCCGCACGGGGGTCACGGCGCCAGCGGCAGCCGGGCCCGCACCGCGAAGCCGCCGCCGTCGCGGGGACCGGCGTCGAGCCGGCCGCCTAGGACTGTCACCCGCTCGCGCATGCCCGCCAGCCCGTGGCCGCCGGCCGCGGTGGCCGGATCGGAGCCGGCGCCGCGGCCGTCGTCGCTGACCGTCACCACCAGCGCTTCGTCGCCGTAGGCCAGCGCCACCTCGGCGCGGCGGGCCGCGGCATGGCGCAGCACGTTGGTCAGCGACTCTTGCACGACCCGGTAGGCGGCCAGGCTCACGACGCCGGAGAGCGGGCGGGCGTCGCCCTCGGTGCGCACCTCGACGTCGAGGCCGGCCTGGCGGACGGTGGCCACCAGCTCGTCGACCGCGGCCAGGTCGGGCGAGGGGGCCAGCGTGGCGTCGGCGCGCAGCACGCCCAGCACCCGGCGCAGCTCCCCGAGCGCGCCCCGGGCCGTGTCGGCCACGGTCTCCATGGCGGCGCCGGCCCGGTCCGGCCGGGAGGCGAGCACCTCCTGCGCGGCTTCGGCCTGGACCACGATCACGCTCAGGTGGTGGGCCACGACGTCGTGGAGCTCGCGGGCGATGCGGATCCGCTCGTCGGTCGCGGCCCGGCGGGCGCCGTCCGCCCTCTGGGCCTCCGCCCGTGCCGTCTGCTCGCGCTGGCCGCGCACGGTGAGCCCCACGGCCCACGAGGTGATGGCCACGACGTAGTTCACCGCCACGTCGGCGATGTCGGCGTCGGCGGCGAGGACCAACGCGACGATCCCGGCGACCGCCCCGCCCAGCGCGAAAGCCACGCTGAGGGGCTGGGGACGGTAGGCGCCCACGGTGTAGAGGGCCAGGGCGGGGGCGAAGATGATGGCCGGGTCGGGCAGCTCGGCCACCCCGTAGACGATGGCCGCGCCGATCACCACCGCGGCGACCGCCAGCGGTGCCTGCCGCCGCCACACCAGCGGCACGAGCTGGGCGACGAGCAGCGCGATGCCCAGGCCCGTCAGCCGGACGCCGGGGTCGTTGCGGTCGTCGACCACGATCGACGCCAGGCTCACCACCGCCACGACCGCGGCCAGGCCGGCGTCGACGGCCAGCGGCGGCAGCCGCCGCAGCGGCGCTAGCAGGCGGTCGAGATCCGGCACCGGCCGAACGCTACCGACGTCGCCGCCGCTCGTCGTCAGACCACGGTCTGATGCGCCTCTCCGCCCCGTGCGACCCAGTCGAGCGCCTCGTCGACCGTCTCGACCCGCGGCCCCGGCGGTGGCTCAGGCCGCCGCACCATTACCACGCGCACCCCGGCCTCCCTCGCCGCGGTGAGCTTGGCCGCGGTGGCGTCCGCCCCGCTGTTCTTGGTGACCAGGGTGTCGATCCCGTGCTCGGCCAGCAGCCTCAGCTCCCCCTCGACGGCGAACGGCCCCCGTGCCGTGACCACGGTGGCCCCCGCCAGGGGCAGCGGCTCGGGCACCTCGATCGATCGCACCACGAACCGGATTCCGTCGCCTCCCGGCAGGCCTGTGAACGCTTCGAGGTCGTAGCGGCCGACCGTCAGCAACACCCGCCGCGCCCCCACCTCCGTCAGGCGTCGGGCCGCCCCCGCCAGATCCTCCACGTCGTCCCATCGGTCGCCCGCTCCCGCCCGCCACGGCGGCCGCAGCACCCGCAGCCGCGGCACCCCCGCCGTCTCGGCTGCCGCCGCCGCGTGGTGCGGCATGCGAGCCGCGAACGGGTGGGTGGCGTCCACCAGCAGGTCGAAGCCGCCGTCGTGGAGCGCCGCCACCAGGCCGTGGACACCCCCGAACCCGCCGACCCGCACCGCACAGGGCAGCTCCCGCGTCCCCCGGGTCCGCCCCGCGAAGGAGGCCGTCACCCGCACGTCCCGCTGGTGCAGCCGGGTGGCCAGCTCGGCCGCCTCGGCCGTCCCCGCCAGCAGCAGCACGTGCGCCCCACTCACTCCAGCCTCAGGCGCTCCATGGCCTGGCCGGTGACGTCGGCGATGAGCTCGAAGTCCTTGTCGAGGTGCAGCACGGTGAGGTCCGCCAACTCCGCAGCGGCGGCCAGCAGCAGGTCGGGTACCGAAGGCGCCCGATGCTGCCCCCGCTCAGCCAGCAAGCCTTGTACGTCGACCGCCCGGTCCTCGACCGGCGGCGTCAGGTACTCGACCGGCATGAGCCCGACCGGTTGGTCGAAAAGGAGATGCTCGCGGTCGCCGGCCGAGCGGGCGGAGAAGCCGATCTCCAGCCGGGTGAGGCTGGTGATCCGCACGAGACCTCTCGCTATGCGGTTGACCCACGTCCTCGCGTCGGGGCTGCTGTCCAGCCGCACGATGGCCGACTTGTCGATCAGCCAGCCGGTCACTCCCAGGCCCGACGCATGATCTCGTCGTCCTTCAGATCCTGGGCCATCTCGGAGAACCTGCGCAGGTCTTCGATCGTCACCTTGCCGCCGGGACGTATGGACGCCTCACGCTTGAGCGTGCGACGCAGGAACTCGGTGCGGGACAGGCCAAAATGCTTGGCGCGCGCGTCGAGCGCGTTCACCACTTCGTCGGGGATGTCTCTGATCAGGATGTCTGCCATCTGATAGCCAATGATATCAGTCCCCTCGTCGGAGCAGGTAGGTGTCGAACATCCAGCCCTTGCGGGCCCGGGCCTCGGCGCGGACCTCCTGGATCTCGGCGCCGACCTCGGCGAGGGGGCCGGCCATCAGGATCTCGTCGGGGGTGCCCAGGTAGGCGCCCCAGTAGATGGTGACGCCGGCCGGGTCGACGGTGGTGAAGCTGCAGTCGCCGTCGAGCATGACCACCAGGTCGTCCACGCCGTCGGGCCAGCCGTCGGTGGCGAGGCGGCGGCCCGTGGTGACGTGGACCGGGCGACCGACGCCGTGGAGGGCGATGCGGTGGGCGGCGGCGAGGGCCTGGATGCTGCTGATGCCGGGGATCACCTCGACCCGGAACGACACCGCCCCGCGGGCGGCGACGCCGTCCAGCACCCGGAGCGTGCTGTCGTAGAGAGCCGGGTCGCCCCACACGAGGAACGCCCCCACCTCGCGGTCGGCCAGCTGGTTGAGCAGCAGGACCTCGTAGAGCGCCACCCGCTTGTCGTGCCAGGCCCCGACGTCGCCGGCATACGACGGCCCGGACAGGTCCCGGGGCGGGTCCGGGACCTCGACCACCCGGTACGACGGGTCGTCGATGTAGCGCTCGCAGATCGTGCGGCGCATCGCCACCAGGTCGGACGTGGCCGAGCCCTTGTCCATCACGAAGAAGACATCGGTGCGGTTGAGGGCCCGGATGGCCTCGACGGTGACCTGGTCCGGGTCGCCGGCGCCGATGCCGATGGCGAGGACCGTCCTCACGGGGACACCGCCACCACGGCAGCCACCGGGTAGGGGTCGAGCGACGCCCGGGGCTCGGCCACGACCCGCAGGCCGGCGGCGGCCAGCGCGTCCCGGACCGCGGCCACCGCGGCCGCCGTGCGGGCCGGAGTGGGATGCTGCGCGACGAGCGCCAGCGTCCCGCCCGGGGCCAGGACCCGGCGGGCCTCGGCCAGCGCCGGAGCCGACTCCATCGCCCGCACGTTGAACGCGAACACGTGGCTGAAGGCGCCCGGGTCGAGCGCGACGCCCGGGAACGAGCCGGTGAGCAACGTCAGCAGCCCGGCCGACACCCACGCCGCGTTGCGGCGGCCGGCGGCCGCCACCATCTTCGGCGACCGGTCCACCGCCGTGACATGGCCGCCGGGCCCCGGCGCCACCAGGTCACACGCCAGGGTCAGCGCCCGGCCGTGGCCGCAACCGACCTCCAGCATCCGGGACGACGGCGACAGCCCCGGTTGCTCGACGGCCCACGCCATGCGGTCGACGGCGGCGGGCATGGGTATCGACGTGGTCACCGGACCAGCATGGGGCGCCGGCCGGGGTGCACCGCAACCCTGGTCGCTACCGTGGGCGGCGACCGTCCACCTCGCCGCGAGGAGGCCTGGATGACCACCACCGATCCCCACACCGCCGGTACCGCGCCACAGGATGCCGCCGAGGCACCGGTCCCGCCCCTCCGGCCGGACCGGGCCGAGACCGACCGGCTGGCCACCCGGGTGGCGGTGGGTGACGGCCGGGAGCGGCACCAAGTCGTGTCCCCGCTCACCGCCGAGGTGCTGGGCGAGGTGCCGATCGGCACCGCCGAGGACGTGACCGCGGCCTTCGCCCGCGCCCGCGAGGCCCAGCGGCAGTGGGCCGATCGCCCGGTGCGCGAGCGGGCCGCGGTGCTGCTGCGCTACCACGACCTGGTGCTCGACCGGCAGGGCGAGCTGCTCGACCTCATCCAGGCCGAGAACGGCAAGGCCCGCGTGTGGGCGTTCGAGGAGATCATGGACCAGGCGGTCACCGCCCGGTACTACGCCCGCCTGGCACCCCGCGCCCTGCGGCCCAAGCGGGCCCTCAGCGCGCTGCCCGGCCTCGTGTCCACCCGGGTCCACCACCTGCCCAAGGGCATCGTGGGCGTGATCTCGCCGTGGAACTACCCGCTCGTGCTGTCCACCTCCGACGCCATCGCCGCCCTGGTGGCGGGCAACGGCATCGTCATCAAGCCCGACTCCCAGACCCCGTTCACCGCCATCCGCGCCTTCGAACTGCTCGAGGAGGCCGGGCTGCCCGCAGGCCTCGTCCAGATCGTGACCGGACCGGGCCGCACCGTCGGCACGGCCATCATCGAGGCCGCCGACTACATGATGTTCACGGGCTCGACCGCCACCGGCCGCAGCGTGGCCCGCCAGGCGGGCGAGCAGCTCATCGGCGTGTCGGCCGAGCTGGGCGGCAAGAACGCCATGATCATCACCGGTGACGTCGAGCTGGCGCGGGCGGTCGAGGGCGCGGTGGTCGGCTCGTTCGCCAACACCGGCCAGCTGTGCATCTCCATCGAGCGCATCTACGTCGAGGACTCCATCGCGGACGAGTTCACCGAGGCGTTCGGCGCCCGGACGGCCGCCCTGCGCCTCGGCGCCGAGCAGGCGTACGGTCCCGAGGTCGGCCCCCTGGCGTCGCAGGACCAGCTGGACAAGGTCACGGCGCATGTCGAGGACGCACGGGCCAAGGGCGCCCGGCTGGTGGCCGGGGGCAAGGCCCGTCCCGACCTGGGACCGCTGTTCTTCGAGCCCACCGTGCTGGCCGGGGTCACGCCGGAGATGGACGTGTGCCGAGGCGAGACCTTCGGCCCGGTGGTGGCCGTCTACCCGGTGGCATCGGACGACGAGGCCGTGGCCCGGGCCAACGACTCGGACTACGGGCTCAACGCCAGCGTGTTCTGCGGTGACACGCACCGGGGCCGGGCCATCGCCCGCCGCCTCCAGGCCGGCACGGTCAACGTCAACGACGGCTACGCGTCGGCGTGGGCCAGCGTGGACGCCCCGATGGGCGGCATGAAGGCCTCGGGCCTGGGCCGGCGCCACGGCCGGGAGGGCCTGCTCAAGTACACCGAGCCGCAGACGATCGCGGTGCGCTCCCGGCTGGCCGAGCGGCTCACCGATCCCACCGGCGACCCGTCGGGCTACGCGGAGCGGTTCACCAAGCTGCTGCGGGTGGCCAAGCACCTACCCCGCTGACCGGATCACATCGCGGGTCAGCTCCATCTGCCCCCGGTGCTGGGCCAGCTCCTCGTAGATGTGGATGAGCGCGCCGCCCTGGGTGCGGGCGATCGGCAACCCGGCGTCCGGGTCGTCCGGCGCCAGCGGCCGGCGGGGCGGGGCGGCGGGGTCGAGGCCCGCCATGTCCTCGACCAGCTGGGCGCGGGCTCGGCGCGCGCGGGCGACCAGGTCGGACACGGAGCCCGTCGCCCGGAACTCGGCATCCCGGTCGCGCTCGATGGTGCGGCCCGCCACCACCTGGCCGCCCCAGTACTCCATCACGCCGAGGCAGTGGAACAGGATGGCGTAGGCCGAGTTGGCGCCGGGCAGGTCCGGACGGCGGTTGGCGCCCTCGTCGCCCAGCGACTCGACGATGGCGACCATCCCGTTCAGGGCCTCGTCGACGTACCAGAGGAAATCGTCGGCCGAGATCACGGCCGCAACCTACCCTCACCCGCCCATGGAGGAACGTGTCCTCAGCACCGACCTGGTGGGGCGGGTCGGCGAGTCGGTGCGGGTCGCAGGCTGGCTCCACCACCAGCGCCAGCTGGCCCGGGTGGCGTTCGTCCTGGTGCGAGACCGCCGCGGGATCGTGCAGGTGGTCGTGGAGGACGCCGGCCTGCGGGCGGAGTTGGACGGCCTGCCACCCGAGACGGTCGTCGCGGTGGAGGGCACCGCGGTGCGTTCGGACCAGGCACCGGGCGGGGTCGAGATCCACGGCCCCCGCGTCCAGGTGATCGCCCGGCCGTCGGGACCGCCACCGCCGTTCGAGCTCCGCCGGCCCGAGCTGAACGCCCAGCTCCCCACCCTGCTCGACCATGCCGCCGCGGCCCTGCGCCATCCCCGGCGACGGGCCATCATCAAGGTCGCGGCCGCGTCCGTGGCCGGGTTCCGGGCCGCACTCGACGCTCTCGACTTCACCGAGGTCCACACGCCCAAGCTGGTGGCGTCGGCCACCGAGACCGGCGCCAACGTGTTCGCCGTCGACTACTTCGGGCGGCGGGCGTACCTGGCCCAGAGCCCGCAGTTCTACAAGCAGACCATGGTGGGCGTGCTGGAGCGGGTCTACGAGGTCGGGCCGGTCTTCCGGGCCGAGCCTCACGACACCGCCCGCCACCTGGCCGAGTACGTCTCCCTCGACGCCGAGCTGGGGTTCATCGGCGACCACACGGACGTGATGGCCGTGCTGCGCTCCACCCTGGCGGGGATGGTCGACGCGGTCGCCGCGCTGGACGTCGCGCCGCCGGAGGTCCCGGCCGAGATCCCCTGCATCGACTTCACCGCCGCCCAGCACATGATCGAGGCCGGCACCGGCGAGCCCACCGTGGGCGAGGCCGACCTCGCCCCGGCCCACGAGCGCTGGATCGGCGAGTGGGCGCGGCGCGAGCACGGGTCCGACTTCGTCTTCGTGACCGGGTACCCAGCGGCCAAGAGGCCGTTCTACACCCACCCCGATCCGGCCCGTCCCGGGTTCACCAACAGCTTCGACCTGCTGTTCCGGGGCATCGAGCTCGTGACCGGCGGTCAGCGGCTCCACCGCTACGACGACGTCATCGCCGCCCTGGGCGACCAGGATCCCGGCCCGCTGGCCGGCTACCTCGACGCCTTCCGCTACGGCATGCCGCCCCACGGCGGCTTCGCCATCGGGCTGGAGCGCTGGACCGCTCGGCTCGTGGGCGCGGCCAACATCCGCGAGGTGACGCTCTTCCCCCGGGACCTCAACCGCCTGAGCCCATGAACGTCGAACCCGCTTGACCTAAAGCAGGGTTTAACTGGTTTCCTGAGCGCCATGCAGATGGACTTCAGCCACTGGATGGCGCTGGAGAGCGCCATGCAGGGGCAACAGCCGCGGCGCGCCTTCAGCCGGGCCACCCTGCGCCGCATCTGGGCCTTCGCCCAGCCCCACCGCCGGGCCCTGGCGGCGTTCCTGCTGCTCAGCGTCACCTCCGCCCTGCTGGCGGTGGCCACGCCGGTGCTGGCCGGCCAGGTGGTGGACGAGATCGTCGAGGGCCACAGCGAGGCGAGGGTCATCGGCCTGGCCGTGCTCATCGCCGGGATCGCCCTGCTGGACGCGGTGGTGGGGATCGCCGAGCGCTGGCAGTCGGCCCGCATCGGCGAAGGCCTCATCCTCGACCTGCGCCGCGCCGTGTTCGGCCACGTGCAGCGCATGCCGGTCGCCTTCTTCACCCGCACCCGCACCGGCGCGCTGGTCAGCCGACTCAACAACGACGTGATCGGCGCGCAGCGGGCCTTCACCTGGACGCTGTCGGGCGTGGTCAGCAACCTGATCACGCTGATCCTCACGCTGGCCGTGATGCTGCGGCTGTCGTGGCAGATCACCGGCCTGGCGCTGATCCTGCTCCCGCTGTTCGTGCTGCCCGCGCGGCGCATGGGCGCCCGCCTGGCCCATCTGGAGCGGGAAGCCGCCGACCACAACGCCACCATGACCACGCAGATGACCGAGCGGTTCTCCGCCCCGGGCGCCACCCTGGTCAAGCTGTTCGGGCGCCCGGCCCGGGAGGAGGCCGAGTTCGGCCAGCGGGCCGAGCGGGTGGCGGAGATCGGCGTGCGCACGGCCATGGGCCAGTACGTGTTCCTGACCGCGCTGGCGCTGGTCTCCGCCCTCGCACTCGCGCTGGTGTACGGGCTGGGTGGCTGGATGGCGCTCCAGGGCCGGCTCGAGCCCGGCACGGTGGTCACCCTGGCCCTGCTGCTCACCCAGCTCTACGCCCCGCTGACCGCGCTGGCCAGCGCCCGGGTCGACGCCATGACCGCCATCGTCAGCTTCGAGCGGGTGTTCGAGGTGCTGGACCTGGAGCCGCTGATCACCGAGAAGCCCGATGCGGTCGCCATGCCCGACGGCCCGGTCTCGGTCAGCTTCGACGGGGTGCGCTTCAGCTATCCCAGCGCCGAGCGGGTGTCGCTGGCGTCGCTGGAGGAAGTGGCCACGCTGGACACCCGCGGCGGCACCGAGGTGCTCCACGACGTGTCGTTCCGGGTGGAGCCCGGTCGCATGGTGGCGCTGGTGGGCACGTCCGGCAGCGGCAAGTCGACCATCGCCGCGCTGGCGCCCCGGCTCTACGACGTGGACGCCGGCGCGGTCCGCCTGGGCGGCGTCGACGTGCGCGACCTGTCGTTCGAGGCCATCCGCGCCACGCTGGGCCTGGTCACCCAGGACGGGCACCTGTTCCACGACTCGGTGCGGGAGAACCTGCGCTTCGCCCGGCCCGAGGCGACCGACGACGAGCTGTGGGCGGCGCTCCGCACGGCCCGGCTGGCGCCGCTGATCGAGTCGCTGCCCGACGGGCTCGACACGGTGGTGGGCGAGCGGGGCTACCGCTTCTCCGGCGGCGAGCGCCAGCGGCTCACCATCGCCCGCCTGCTGCTGGCCCGGCCCCGGGTCGTCATCCTCGACGAGGCCACCGCCCACCTCGACTCCACCTCCGAGGCCGAGGTGCAGGCCGCGCTGGCCGACGCCTTGGTGGGGCGGACGTCCATCGTCATCGCCCACCGCCTGTCCACCGTGCGGGAGGCCGACCTCATCCTCGTGATCGAGGCGGGCCGGGTGATCGAGCGGGGCACCCACGCCGACCTGCTGGCCGCGGGCGGCCGTTACACCGAGCTCTACCAGACCCAGTTCGAGGACTCGCCGGTGGAGGAGGGACACGCGGCGTAGGCGGTACGTGGGCGTCAATCACTCAGCGCGCCAACACGCTTGACGGGGGACCCAGAATTCCCGGAGACTCACGGGTAACAACGGGTTCGCCGGCTCGCGGCGTGCCCTCGGGGATCGACACTGGGTCGCTGGGGAGGGGGCGACCGCCGCGGCGCCGGCCGCACCCCGAGGGGAACCACCGATTGGCGATCGGTGCACGGGGGAGCACGGTGGTCGGTCCAGCCCCCGGCGGGTCGGGGAATCGGAGGGGACGTGTCCATGGGGCCGCGACGGGTTTCCATCAAGGTGAAGCTGGCGGGCGCGCTGGCGGTGCCGCTCGTCGCGCTCTCGATCGTGTCCGGGCTGGAAGTGGTCCGCAGCCTGGACCGAGCCGACCAGGTGCGGCGCCAGACCGATCTGGCCACCGCGGCCATCGGGCCCTCGGGCCTGATCACCGCCCTCCAGAACGAGCGCAACTTCACCGGCCTGTGGCTGCTGGGCGCGACCGACCTCGTCGACCTGCCGGTGGACGACATGACCGAGGCGCGCGACGCCACCGATGCGGCCCGCGAGGCGTTCGCGGCCGAGATCGAGGACAAGGGTGGACAGGTGGCCCGCATCTACGGGCCCGCGCTGGCCGCCCTCGACCGGGTCGACCAGATGCGGGCGTCGGTCGACGCCTACGACGGGCCCCACATCGTGACCGAGTTCAACCAGGTGGCCGAGGACTCCTTCCTCGGGTACACGGAGCTCGTGTCGGCGCTGTCCGAGCGGACCAGGGACGTCATCACCGAGGTCGAGGACCACGAGCTGCGGCGCGGGGTCCAGCTCATCGACCTCTCATCGCGGGAGGTCGACACCATCGCCCGCTTCGTGCGCGTGAGCCTGCTGGGCGCGGTGACGGGCGACCGCCTGCTGATCGACCCGGCCGAGATCACCGACGCCGCCATGCTCGACACGCAGGCGCTGGAGCTCCACTACCGGACCCTCGACCTGGCCCAGGGACCGTACGAGCAAGCGGGTCGCGACCTGGAGGTCGAAACCGAGGCGACCGGCATCATCGAGATGGGGCCCCGGATCGTCCAGTCCGGCATCGTCGACATCCCGGCTCTGCTCGACGCCATCTCCCTCAAGCCCGACGAGAGCTACTACGGCTTCATCCACGACACCTCGGGGATCCTCCAGGCGCGCGCCGAGGAGCTGAACGCGGCGGCCCAAACCCGGAGCCGCTGGTATCTGGCGACCGCGCTCTCGGTGATGGCGGCGGCGGTGATCGCCATCCTGTTCGTGTCCCGCTCCATCGTCCGACCCCTCCGGCAGCTCACGCACCAGTCGATCGCCATGGCCGAGCGCCATCTGCCGAACGCCGTGCGCCAGGTGCTCGACACCCCGGTGGGCGAGGACGTCGACGTGCCCGAGCTGGCGCCGATCAACGTGCGCACCAGCGACGAGGTGGCCGACGTCGCCGACACCCTCAACGTCGTGCAGTCGGCCGCTCTGGAGCTGGCGGTCGACCAGGCCATGCTGCGCCGCAACGTGGCGGACGCCTTCGTGAACCTGGCCCGCCGCAACCAGAACCTGATCTCCCGCCAGCTCGACTTCATCACCGAGCTGGAGCGCAACGAGACCCGCACAGGGACGTTGGAGCACCTGTTCCGCCTCGACCACCACGCCACCCGCATGCGCCGCAACGCGGAGTCGCTGCTGGTGCTGGCGGGCGTGGAGGCGTCCCGGCAGTGGGGCGAGCCGGTGAGCCTGGTGGACGTCGTGCGGGCGGCGGTGGGCGAGGTCGAGGACTACCACCGGGTGACCATCACGACCATGGACACGGCCATGGTGGTCGGCTCGGTGGCGTCGGACCTGGCCCATGTGACGGCCGAGCTGATCGAGAACGCGCTCCGCTTCTCCCCGCCGGAGCTCACGGTCGAGGTCAACGGCTGGATGAAGCCAGGCCACTACGTGCTGCTGGTGATCGACGAGGGCATCGGCATGTCGCCACCGGAGCTGCGGGCCGCCAACGAGCGCCTGGAGCACGGCACCGCCTTCACGGTCGCCCCGTCCCGCTACCTCGGCCATCACGTGGCGGGCAGCCTGGCCCGCCGCCACGGGATCACGCTGCGCTTGCACAACACCCCGTGCTCCGGCATCACCGCCTCGGTGGAGATCCCCACCAGCCTGCTGGCCGGATCCACCCTCCCCACCGCCGACGGCGCCCACGCCCAAGCTCTCCGGCCCGGCACCCCTGCCGCGCTCCCCGCCGCTCGCCCGACCCCGGCGGACGCGCCCGCTCCTGCCGCTCCTGCCCCGCCCGCGGCGCTGACCCCCGCCGACGTCCCCACCGCCGGCGATCCCATCCCGATGCCGCCGCCCCGCCCTGCCGGGCCGGCGACGCCGACGCCGCTGGGCCGCAAGCCGGCCATCTGGCCGACCCCCGTGACTGCTCCCGCCGCGGCTGGGACGCCGGCCAACGGGGAGCACGGTCCGGGCGCGGGGACGAACGGGAACGGCGTTCTGCCTCCCCCCAAGGTCGAGGTGGTCGACCTGGCGTCCCGCCGGCCGAACGGGCAGGACACGGGCTCCGCCCCGCCGCTGGCTCGCCGGGTGCCCGGCGCCCAGCCACCGCAGACCGATGTGTACGGCCTGCGCCGTCCCTCCGGCGGAGGCGTGGCCGTCGCCCCCGACCACGAGCCCGACGACATGTTCCGGCAGCTCAGCCAGTATGCCGACGGCCTCGAGCGCGGCCGTCACGAGGTCGAGGGCTAGCCGGCCGGCCTCACGTGAGCAGGAGCGACTTGCCGAGCGTGGCGCGGGCCTCGATGGCCGCATGCGCGGCGGCGGCATCGGCCAGCGGATAGGTCTGCCCGACCGTCGGGCGCAGCTCGCCCGCGGCGGCGAGAGCGAACGCCTGCTCGACCAGGCCGTGCATCTCGGCTGGGCCGCCGCCCACCGCGGACAGCGGGATGACGATGATGTCGCGAGTGATGTCGCGCTCCTCCACCGCGGCCCAGCGGCCGCTCGCGGCGCCGTGGGGGAGGTAGCGACCGCCGGGGCGCACTCGGGCGACCAGGACCGGGCCGACGTCCCCGCCCACCCCGTCGAAGGCGACGTCGAGCCCCGCGGGGGTGGCCTCGCCGAGCCGGTCCTCCCAGCCCTGAGCGCGGTAGTCGATCGTGGCCGACGCGCCCAGGGCGCGGGCATGGGCCAACTTGCGCTCGCCGCCCGCCAGGGCGACCACGTCGGCACCCTCCCGGTGGGCCAGCTGCACCAGCAGGCCGCCGACGCCCCCGCCCGCCGCGGTGACCGCGACGGTCTGGCCCGGGCCGACCTCGGCCGCCTGGACCAGCGCGAGGGCGGTCCGGCCGTCGGCCAGCAGCGCCACCGCGTCCGTGAGGTCCAGGCCGGCGGGCACCCGGTGCAGGTCGTCCGCCGCGGCCAGCGCCCGGCTGGCGTAGCCGCCCCGGCCGCCGGTGGACGTGACCACCTCGGCGCCCAGCCAGCCGCCGTCAACCCCCTCGCCCCGCGCGGCCACGGTGCCGCCGACACCGTTGCCCAGCACCAGCGGGAAGGCCGTGGCGGGCAACCCGGGGAACGTCCCCGCCCGCATCTGGGTGTCCACGAAGGTGATGGCGGCGACGGCCACGTCCACCAGCACCTGGCCGGGACCGGGCTCGGGGTCGGACCGCTCGACCTCGGAAAGCACCTGCGGCGGGCCGGGACGCTCGGCGAGGATGACGCGCATGCGCCGGACCGTAGATGCTCAAGTCGACTTGAGGTCAAGCGCCGGGCCCGCTCCCAACCGGGTGACACCCTCCGGCGAGATCGTGGCCATCGAGCAACGCGGCCTGTTCATGGGCAACCGGGGCTCCATCCACCGCCGGCCCCGGGAGATCGCCCGCCCGTGGCAGGTGCGGCGCTGGATCACCTGCGTGCTGGAGTACAAGGGCTGGGTGGCTCCCATGTGGGAGCCGGGCCGCTGGACTCCCCTGTTCTTCTGGGACGAGGCCGTCGCCCTCGCGGCCGGTCACCGTCCCTGCGCGCTGTGCCGCCACGGGGACTACGTCCGCTGGCTCGACGCCTGGGAGGCCGCGTTCGGCGACCGGCCCCGGGCCGATCCGATGGACCGGGTGCTGCACGAAGCCCGGGTCGACGGGCGCCGGCAGCGCCACCACACCCGGCCGTGGGCCGGTTTGCCCGCGGGGACCTTCGTGGTGCGGGGCGATGCCCCGGTCCCCGAGCTGGTGCTCGACGACCGCCTAGTCCCGTGGTCGGCCGCGGGCTATGGATCCGCTCATGACCGGCCGCCGCGAGGGCAGGCGACCGTGCTCAGCCCGGCTCCCACGGTCGAGGTGCTG
>Ga0209382_10007568_pt1 | contig 13780 bp, 12 predicted proteins | sample SoiMetdeltSBSDD5_FD_187599 | JGI IMG/M metagenome (GOLD analysis project Ga0209382, IMG submission 187599) | Bulk soil microbial communities from a Populus tree surrounding site in Tennessee, USA - Soil MetaG P. deltoides SBSDD5 (SPAdes) (version 2) | ecosystem: Environmental > Terrestrial >... | reverse complement strand
TGGCGGTGCTCGGCGGGTCGCGCCTGAGCTACGCGGAGGCCGAGGCCCGGTCGGCCGCGCTGGCCCGCGGCCTGCTGGCCACCGGGGCGGGCAAGGGGTCACGCATCGGCCTGCTGGCGGGCAACGGGCCGGACTGGATCGTGGCCTGGCTCGGCGTCACCCGCGTCGGTGGGCTCGGCGTGCTGCTCAACACCTACAGCAAGGCCCCGGAGCTGGGCTGGCTGCTGCGCCACGGCGACGTCCAGACGCTGCTCACGGTGGACGCCCACCTGGGCCACGACTACCTGGACCGCCTGGAGCAGGCCGTGCCCGGGCTGGCCGATGCCGAGCCGCAGCGCATCCTCCGGCCGTCGCATCCCTACCTGCGGGCGGTGTGGACCTGGGGCGAGGGCCGACGGCCGTGGGCCGCGCCCGTGGCCGACCTGGTGGCCGAAGGCGAGCGCATCGCACCGGACCTGCTCGCCGCCTGCGAGGCCGAGGTCACGCCGGCCGATCCCATGGTGGTCGTGTACTCGTCCGGCTCGACCGCCGATCCCAAGGGGGCGATCCACAGCCACGGCGCGGTCGTCCGCCACGCCCACAACCTCTGGCCCATGCGCGACCTGCGCCCCGACGACGTGCTCTACACGCCCATGCCGCTGTTCTGGGTGGGCGGGCTCAGCTTCACGCTGGTCGCCGCCCTGCACGCCGGGGCCACGCTGGTGTTCGAGCATCAGTTCGAGCCGGGCGCCACCCTCTCGCTGATCGAGCGGGAACGGGTCACCCAGGTGCTGGGCTGGCCGCACATGGGCAAGGCGCTCATGGACCACCCGAGCTACCCCGAGCGGGACCTGTCCTCGATCCGGGGCGGCACGCTGGCCGCTCTGCAGCCCGATGCGGCGGCGGGCGGCCCCCCGCCCAAGGCCAACTCGCTGGGGATGACCGAGACGCTCGGGCCCCACACGTTCGACTCGTACGATGCCCCGCTCCCGCCGGGCAAGGAGGGCTCGTTCGGGCATTCGGTCCCCGGTGTGGAACACAAGTTGGTCGACCCGGTCACCGGCGAGGACGTGCCGCTGGGTGCCACCGGCGAGCTGTGGGTGCGGGGCTATTCGCTGATGTCGGGCCTGCACAAGCGGGAGCGGGCCGCCACGTTCACCGCCGACGGCTGGTACCCCACCGGTGACGGCGGGCACTTCGACGAGGACGGGCACTTCTACTTCACGGGGCGGCTGGGCGAGGGCATCAAGTCCTCGGGCATGAACGTCACACCGCGGGACGTGGAGCTGGCGCTGGAGGCGCTGCCCGAAGTGGCTCTCGCCTTCGTGACCGGCATCCCCCACGCCCACCGGGGCCAGGACGTGGTGGCGGCCATCGCCCTGCGGCCGGGCGACACGCTGGACGAGGACGAGGCCCGCAAGCGGGTCAAGGAGGCCATCGCCTCCTACCAGGTGCCGCGGCACATCGCGGTGTACGGGGACCAGGCCGAGCTGCCCTGGCTCGACTCGGGCAAGCTCGACCGGCGCAGGTTGGCGACGACCCTCGCCGAGCGGTTCCGGGAAGGCTGAGCAACCTGGAGTTCGACCCGTACGGCGAGACGTTCGGCTGTCCAGGCACCCTGATCAGAACCACGCACTCCGAGGCTCACAGCCGGCTGAGCAGCAGCGCGCCGGCCACGGGGCCGCCGCCGTTGGCCACCGCTGCGACCTCGGGGCCGGAGCGGACCTGGCGGTCTCCCGCCTCGCCCCGCAGCTGGAGGACGGCCTCGTGGATGAAGCCGAAGCCGTGGAGCCGCCCGGCCGACAGCTGGCCGCCGTGGGTGTTGAGCGGGAGCTCGCCGTCGAGGGCGATGCGCCGGCCGCCCTCGACGAACGGGCCGGACTCGCCCACGCCGCAGAAGCCCAGCGCCTCCAGCCAGCACATGGACAGGAAGCTGAACCCGTCGTACAGCTCGACCACATCGACATCCGCGGGCTTGAGGTCGGTGCGGGTCCACAGCTGGGCGGCGGCGTCGCGGGCGGCCATGGTGGTCATGTCGTCGAACTGGTCCCACGACGGCCGGCCCCGCAGCGCGGTACCCACCGCCTCCACCCGGGCCACGCGGTGCCCTACGCCGCTCGCGTGCTCGGCGGCGGACACGATGACCGCCGTCGAGCCGTCCACCGGGGCGTCGCAGTCGTACAAGCGGAACGGCGTGGTCACCATGCGAGACGCGAAGTAGTCGTCCAGCGTCATCGGGTCGCGGTAGATGGCCTTGGGGTTGCGGCCCGCGTTGCGGCGGGCATTGACGGCGATCATGGCCAGCTGCTCGGGCGTGGTGCCGTACTCGTGGAAGTGGCGCTGGGCGTTCATGGCCAGCCAGTTGGCCGCCGAGTAGGCCCGGAACGGGATGCTCCACTGCATCGACCCGCCCATGCGGGGCACGCCGCCGCCCCCACCGCCTCCGCCTCCGAGGCCGATGCCCTGGCGGCCGCCGCTGCCCTGCTCGGTCGCCTCGGTCACCGTGCGGTACACGAGGACATGGCGGGCCAGCCCCGCCCCCACGGCCAGGACCGCGTTCACGACCGCCTGCAGCTGCGCCGGTCCCTCCAGCCCGCCCGAGTGCCAGTTGAGCGAGAGGCGCAGGGCGTCCTGGACCTCGGGGCTGCCCGGGCCGCTGAACCCCGGGCCCGCGCCGACGCCCGCCCCCGGGTAGGTGGCCAGCCCGTCGATGTCGGCCGGCGTGAGCCCGGCGTCGGCGATGGCGACCAGCGCCGCCTCGATGGTGAGGTCGAGGCCCGACCGCCCCAGCCGCCGGCCGATGACCGACTGGCCCACGCCGGAGATGATCGACCGCTGCTCGAACTGCGTCATGCCGGCTCGAACAGGGGGAACCAGACCTGGTCGTGCTGCTCGAACGTGACCTTCACCGGCATGCCGATGTGGGCCCCCTCGGGCGGGCAGTGCACCAGGTTGCTGGTGAGCCGCAGGCCCTCCTGCTCGGGGAGGGCCACGAGCACGATGGCGTAGGGCTCGGGGTCGCCGTCCCAGGGCTGGTGGTTGACCGTGTAGGACCACACCTCGCCCCGGCCGCTCACCGCCTCGGGCGCCACCTGCCGGCCGCCGCACATCGGGCAGCGAGGCACGGGCGGATGCAGCCAGTAGCCGCAGTCCTGGCAGCGCAGGAAGCGCAGCCGGCCGTCCTCACCCGAGGTCCAGAAGAAGCGGTTGCTGTCGTCGAGCGCCGGCTGCACCCGGAACGGCGTGCCGGTCACTTGTGGGCTTTGGAGATGCGTTCCGCCAGGGTCATGGCGGTGACGAGCCCCTCGTCCTGGAACTTGCCGGTGCCGTGGCTGACCGGCGTCGTGTCGACGTCGGTGGCCTGGGCCCGGAGCGCGCCCACCGTGGCCTGCTCGGCCGGGATGTGGGCGAAGGGGTCATAGTGGAAGTTGGCCATGGCGTTGCGGTGGGTGATGCGGGCGATGTCGTCCTCGGGCAGCCCGTCCAGGTACTTCATGGCCAGCTCCGGCGCCTGGGGCCAGGTCGAGTCCGAGTGGGGGTAGTCGCACTCCCAGTGGATGTGGTCGAGGTTGAGGTGGTGGCGCACCTCCATGCCCACCGCGTCGTCGATGAAGCAGGTGAGCACGTGCTCGTTGAACACCTGGCTGGGCAGCTTGTCGCCGAAGTCCTGGTTCGTCCACGCCTTGTGGTGCTGGTACACGTAGTCGATCCGCTCGAGGAAATAGGGCACCCAGCCGATGCCGCCCTCGCTCAGCGCCACCCGGATGTCGGGGAACTTGCGGAACACCGGCGACCACACCAGGTCGGCCGCGCACTGCACGATGTTCATGGGCTGGAGCGTGATCATCGTGTCGATGGGGGCGTCCATGGCGGTGATCACCACCTGGGACGAGGAGCCGATGTGCAGGCAGATGACCGTGACGGTCTCCTGGCAGGCGTCGAGGAACGGGTCCCAGTGGTCGCTGTGCCAGCTGGGCCAGCCCAGCTTCTCGGGGTTCTCGGAGAAGGTCACCGCGTGGCAGCCCTTGGCCGCCATGCGCCGCACCTCGTCCGCCATGAGCTGGGGGTCCCAGATGGGCGGCACCGACAGCGGGATCATGCGGCCCGGGTAGGCGCCGCACCAGCCCTCCACGTGCCAGTCGTTGTAGGCCTGCAGGAGCTCGAGCCCGATGTCGCGCTCGGGGCAGGTGGAGAACAGCTGGCCGGCGAACCCGGCGAGGCTGGGGAAGTTGAGCGAGCCCAGCACGCCGTTGACGTTCATGTCGCGGATGCGCTCGTGGATGTCGTAGCAGCCGGCGCGCATCTGCGAGAACGCCAGCGGATCGAGGCCGTACTCCTCCGGCACCCGGCCGGCGACCGCGTTGAGCCCGACGTTGGGCAGGGCGGTGCCCTCGAACATCCACACGTCGCGGCCGCTCTCCAGCTTCTCGATCCTCGGCGCCCGCTCGGCCGCCCGGGCGGACAGCCGCCCCTCGAACATGTCCGGTGGCTCGACCACGTGGTCGTCCACGCTCACCAGGATGAGGTCCTCGACCCGCATGCTGCGACCCCCACGCTTGGGAACTGGCGTCCGCTTGCGAAACTGACGTTGCTGTTAGATTACCGCCTCATGGAAGCGAGCGTGGTGCGGCGGCCGCCGTTCGGCAGCAACCCGCTCGTCGGTGAACGAGGCACCGACACCCAGCGTCGCATACTGGGTGCCGCGCTCGGGATCTTCGCCGAAGCCGGCTTCGCCGAGTCCCGTGTCGAGCTCATCTCCGCCCGGGCCGGGTGCTCGCGGCCGGCCTTCTACCAGTACTTCTCGTCCAAGGACGACGTGTTCTGGGCCCTCGCCCGCCAGCTCGGCGAGGAGATGGTGGCGCTGGCCGAGAGCCTGGAGCGGGTCACGCCCGACGAGGCGGGGCTCGCCCGCCTCACCGAGTGGGTCGGGCGGTTCATGGCGCTCTACGAGGCGTGGGCTCCCGTTTTCACCTCGTTCCAGGCCGCCGCCCGGGACCACGAGCCCCAAGCCCGCCGGTCCAGCGGCATCGCCGACCGCACCGGCGTGGCGGTCCTGGACGCCTTCGGCGTGAAGCCGACCGCGGCCCGGGCCGCGCTGGTCAACAACCTGATCTCGGTCCTTATCCGGTGCAGCTTCTACGCCGAGCAGGTCCCGGCCGACGCCAGCGCCCAGCCCCTGGTCGAGGGGGTGGCCCAGCTGTTCCACCGCATCCTGGCCGGGCCGATCGAGGACGTGAACGTCGTGCGCCGCGCCCCGACCCGCCACCGGGCGCCGGCCCTGCCCACCCCAGAGCCGAGCGCGGCGGACCGGGCCCTGCGCCCCCGGGGTGAGAAGACCCGGACGCGGCTGCTGGAGGCCGGGGCCGCGGTGCTGCCCGCCCGCGGCTACCACGACGCCCGGGTCGACGACATCGTGGCCGCCGCCGGGGTCAGCCACGGCACCTTCTACCGCTACTTCGGCAACAAGGACGACTTCTTCCGCGCCCTGGCCGAAGCGGCCACCTCCCGCCTGAGCGAGCTGATCGACCGGCTGGACCTGGCCGCGCCGCCCGACGTCCTGCGGGCCTGGCTGCAGGAGTGGCTGGCCGCCTACCGGGCCGACGGGGGCGTGATCAGCACCTGGCAGGAGATGCAGACCAGCGAGGAGCTGGCCGACTTCTCCCGCCGGGTGGCCGCCTCGGTGTTCACCCGGCTGGTCCGCCTGCTGCAGCGCCGCGACTTCGGCAACGCCATGGTCGATGCCACCACCCTGCTGGCCCTGATCGAGCGGGTCCCCTACAGCGTCTACACGCTGGGGTTCACCAGCGAGGCCGACGCGGTCGAGAACATGCTGGTGGCCATCCGCCGCGGCTTCCTGGCCCTCGATGGCTGACACGGTCGGCGCCCTGCTGGCGGCGCGGGGGGACGACGCGGGCGGGGGCCTGCGCACCGCCGGGGGCGGCGGAGCCTGGACCTGGGGCGAGGTGGTCGCCGAGGCTGCCGCCCGGGCGGCCCTGTTCTCGGAGGCGGGGCTGGCGGGACGCCACCTGGGCGTGCTGGCAGACAACACGCCCGAGTTCGTGTTCCTGCTGGGGGCGGCGGCCCTGTCGGGCTCGGTGGTGGTGGGCGTCAACCCGACTCGCCGGGGCGAGGAGCTGGCGCGGGACGTCCGCCACACCGACTGCGCGGTGGTGCTGACCGACGCGGGCCACGCGCCGCTGCTGGCAGGGCTGGACCTCGGAGCCGAGGTGCGGCTGGTCGACGAACCCGCGTGGGGGGCCGACGTCGAGCGGCACCGGGGAGCGCCGGTGCCGGCGAGCCTGCCCCCGGCCGAGACGCTGTGGGCGCTGCTGTTCACCTCGGGCTCGACCGGGGCGCCCAAGGCCGTGCGGCTCAGCCAGGGGCGGGCGGCACGCACAGTGGGGCCGGCGGCCGCCGCCTTCGGGCCGCGCGACGTCCTGTACTGCGCCATGCCGCTGTTCCACGGCAACGCGCTGATGGCGTGCCTGCTGCCGGGGATGACCGCGGGGGCGACGGTCGTGCTCAGGGAACGGTTCTCGGCGTCGGAGTTCCTGGACGACGTGCGCCGCCACAGCTGCACCTACTTCAACTACGTGGGGCGGGCGCTGGCCTACCTGCTGGCCCGGCCCGAGGAGCCGACCGACGCGGACAACCCGCTGGTCTGGTGCCTCGGGTCCGAGGCCTCGCCCCGGGACCGGGCGGAGTTCCGGCGACGCTTCGGCTGCTATGTGACCGAGGGCTACAGCTCCAGCGAGGGAGGCGTGGTGATCCAACCGTTCCGCGGCATGCCACCGGAGGCGCTCGGCCGCCCGGCCGAGGGGGTGGACGTGGCGGTGCTCGATCCCGAGTCCGGCGACGAGCGCCCGCGGGCCCGCTTCGGTCCCGGGCACGAGCTGCTGAACGCGGCCGAGGCCGTGGGCGAGATCGTGGGCCGAGACGGCCTGGGCGGCTTCGAGGGCTACTACGCCAACCCCGAGGCCGACGCCGAGCGGTCCCGCAACGGCTGGTACTGGAGCGGTGACCTGGGCTACCGCGACGAGGAGGGCACGTTCTACTTCGCGGGCCGCAGCGCGGACTGGCTGCGAGTGGACGGCGAGAACTTCGCGGCCGGGCCGGTGGAGGCCGTCCTCGGGCGGTTCCCGGGCGTCGCCGCCGTGCTGGTGTACGGCGTGCCCGATCCCCGCACCGGCGACCAGGTCATGGCCGCGGTGGAGCCCGTGCCCGGCGCCGCTTTCGACCCCGAGGCCTTCGCCGCCTTCCTGGCGGACCAGCCCGACCTGGGGACCAAATGGGCCCCCCGGTTCGTGCGGGTGGTCGCCTCCCTGCCCACCACGGCCACCGGGAAGGTCGACCGCCGGCCGCTGCGGGCCGAGCGCTGGAAGACAGGCGATCCCGTGTGGTGGCGGCCCGAGCGGTCGGGCACCTACCGGCGACTGACCGCGGAGGATTCGGTGGGCCTGGACCGGGCCTTCGCCGAGGCAGGACGGGCAGGGCTGCTGCCATGAGGTTCGCTGTCACCCACCCGCTGATCACCCACCCCTACCACCCGGACCTGGTCACCGGCGCCGGGGTGGCGACGCTGGCCCAGGCGGCCGAGGCCGCGGGGTTCTCGGGCTTCGGGTTCACCGACCATCCCGCGCCGTCGCAACGCTGGCTCGACGCCGGCGGCCACGACGCGCTCGATCCCTTCGTGGCTCTCGGCTACGCCGCCGCTCACACCACCACGTTGCGGCTGGTCCCCAACATCGTGGTGCTCCCCTACCGCAACCCCTTCGTGGTGGCCAAGGCGGCCTCGACCTTGGACGTGCTGTCCGGCGGCCGCTTCACCCTGGCCGTGGGATCCGGCTACCTGAAGGGCGAGTTCGCCGCGCTCGGGGTGGACCACGCCGAGCGCAACGACCTGTTCGACGAGGCCCTCGACACGCTGGTCGCCATCTGGACCGGTGACGACGTGTCGGTCGAGGGCCGGCACTTCAACGCCCGAGGGATCACCGCCCACCCCCGCCCGGTCAGCGAGCCCCACCCGCCCATCTGGATCGGCGGCAACGGCACCCGCGCCCGCCAGCGGGTGGCCAACCGGGGCCAGGGCTGGTGCCCGTTCCCGGCGCCCGCCCTCCTGGCCCGCACCGCCCGCACCGCGGCCCTGGACACCCGCGAGCTGCTGGCCGAGGCCATCGGCGACCTGCACGCCCGCCTCGACGCCGCCGGCCGCGATCCCGCCTCGGTCGACATCACGTTCGGCAACCCCGACGGCGGCAGCCCCGCGACCGACGCCTTCGACGCCGACGCCCACCTCGCCGGCCTCGCCCAGCTGGCGGCGCTGGGGGTGACCTGGGTCCAGGTCGCGCTGCCCGGCGACTCGCTGGCCCACGCGGTGGAGACCGTCGAGCGCTACGGCAAGGCGGTCATCGCCCGCGCCTGATCCGGGCGACGGCCGCGGCCAGCGTCGGGTCCTGCCCGGGGGCGAACATCGACCGCTGCCCCGCCCGCTCGAACAGCAGGGCGATGCGGGTCGACACCGCGCTGGCCCGGACCAGGGCGAAGATCTCGTACCAGTCGAGATCGGCCAGGGCGCGGCCGAGATCGCCCTCCACCCGCGCTGCGGTTTCGTCCCGACCGCCGAAGCCGGGGACCTTCGTTCCGCTCAGGTCCGCCTGGACCGCCTCCAGGGCCAGGAACCACGCCAGGTCCATCTCGGCCGGGCCGAGCGTGGCCATGTCCCAGTCGAGGACGGCCCGAGGTGTGCACCGGTCGGGGTCGAACACCACGTTGCCCAGCCGGACGTCGCCCCACAGGAGGCCGGCCGGCGGCTCCTCGGCCGGGCGGTGCTCGGCGCACCAGGCCAGCGCCTCCGCCAGCTCGGGCGGCGGGGTGCCGTCGGTGGCCCAACCCAGGTAGCGCTCCCACCACACCAACTCCTCGCCCAGGCCGGAACGCAGCCCCAGCTCCGTGCCGTCCACCCGATGGATGGCGGGCAGCAGGTCCAGGAACGACCCCCACACCTCGGCCCGGGCGCCATCGTCGGGCAGCCCGATCAGCCACGGGTCGCCTGCCGTGAAGTCGCTGGGGATGGGCCCGGGCGCGAAGGGCATGGCGACGAAGGCAGCGCCCAGGTACGACGGGTCCGGCTCGTGGCGGGCCGGTGCGGCCACCGGCACGCCCGCCTGGGCCACCGCGTTCTGGACTGCCGCCTGCTGGGCCAGGTCGTAGACCGGGAAGATGCCCTCGCCCTGCGGCGGGAGGCGGATCACCACCTCGTCGTCGGCCACGAGCGTCTCGCACGAGAACCCCGGCGCCGCCCGCCGCAGCGTGCCCACCGGGCGGCCGAGCCAGCGCTCGAGCCCCTCCCGGAGCGGGCCCAGGTCGCGGGCGGCGGCCAGGGTCACAGGAAGCTCGCCTCCTCGGTGAGCCCGAGGTCCGGGTGCGGCCCGGCGAAGATCGTCTGCATGTTGCCGACGCCGGTGCCGCCGCCCACCGGGTCCTCCACGCGGACGAGGTTGTCGCGCATCTGGTGCAGGCGCCGGGCGGTGGCCGGGTCGGCGCAGTCGGCCACGTGCTCGCCGTCGACGTGCAGGTCGCCGCGCCACTGGCCGTGCCAGTGGCCGTCGAAGCCGAAGTACAGCCCGGCCCCCAGGTGGAAGCCGGTGTCGCCCAGCGCGGTGACCGTGAGCGGCCGGTCCGAGCCGTCGGCCATGGTGGCCCGGAGCGTGGCCGCGGTGAGCCGCCGGTTGTCGTCCCGCACCTCGGGCTCGACCACCAGGGCGGCGAACGGCTCGCGGCGACCGTCGGCGTGCTCGATGCCGCCCTGCAGCTCGAGCCGCTGCCAGCCGCCGAAGCCGTGGCGCTGGTAGTAGAGGTGGATGCCGTAGCGGTTGCCGTCGGGCCGCCGGCACAAGAGGGGCGACCAGATCACGACGGTGGACACGCCCGGCGGTCGGGCCGGGTCCTCCACGTCGGCCACCGGCGCCCCCACCATGTAACGCACGCCCCACGAGTGATCCCGGGTGGACACCGCGGTGTCGCCGTCCAGCTCGTAGCGCGTGCCGTCCAGCTCCAGCCAGCCTTCGGCGGTGCCGATGTGGTGGTAGCGGACGATGTCGGCGTCGAGCCGCAGCCCGTCCCGGCTGCGGTGCTGCTCCCGCTGCTCCAGCGCGGGCGGGACCGCCCCGGTGAAGGTCCAGGAGAAGCTGATCGGCTGCACGTCGTTCGGCTCCAGGCTGAAGCGCACGACCCGCAGCGGCTCGACCACCTCGTAGCGGATCGGCCCGACCGTGGTGCCCTCGACGTCGGAGGCCAGCCGCCGGCTGGCCCGCACGGTCCACTGCTCGGTGCCGCGGCTCACCCCGGCGTAGCCGTCGACCACGCCCCGGTTGGGGTAGCGGCCGAGGCCGAAGGCCAGCTGCACCGACCCGTCGGCGGGGGCGGCCATGGCGCACACCTTCTCGGTCCAGGACCGGTCGGACTGGCCGACGGTGGCGAACGTGTCCGTGATCTGGTGGTGCAGCGTCTCGTCCGCCGCCACCAGCGGCCCCAGCGTGGTCATCGGAGGTAGCTTCCCGCGCCATGGTGCTGGACCGGTCGGCAATGAGCTTGGACGGCGTGGTGGCGGTGGTGACCGGCGGCGGCGCGGGCATCGGACGGGGCATCGCCCGGGGCCTGGCCGCCTTCGGGGCCCGGGTGGCGGTGTGGGAGCGCGACGAGGCCACCTGCCGGGCGGCCGCCGCCGAGGTGGACGGGCTGGCCTGTGTGACGGATGTGCGCGAGGAGGACCAGGTGGACGCGGCGCTCGCCGCCACCCTCTCGGCGCTCGGCCCGCCCACCGTGCTGGTCAACAACGCGGGCGGCACGTTCTACTCGCCGCTGCTGGAGACCAGGCCCAAGGGCTGGGACGCCCTGTGGCGGGCCAACCTGGGCCAGGTGCTGCTGTGCACCCAGCGCGTCGCCCGGGCCATGGTCGAGGCCGGGGAGGGCGGCAGCATCGTCAACATCGCCTCGATCGAGGGCACGCGGGCCGCACCCGGCTACGCCGCCTACGCCGCCGCCAAGGCCGGGGTCATCAACCTCACCCGCACCGCGGCGCTGGAGCTGGCGTCCCACGGCATCCGGGTGAACTGCCTGGCCCCCGACATCACCCTGACCGAAGGCCTGGCGGCCCTGGGCGGGGCCGATCCCCGCGACCAGGAGGCCCGGTTCGCCGCCGTCGTCCCCCTGGGCCGGGCCGGCGACGTGGACGACATGGCGGGCGCCGCGGTGTTCCTCGCCTCGGGGTTGTCCCGCTACGTCACCGGCCAGGTGCTCCACGTCGACGGCGGCACCGACGCGGCCCGCGGCTGGTACCACCACCCCGAGGACGGGCATTACGTGCTCGGGCCCTCGGGCGCCCAGTACTCGTCGAAGATCGACGGGTAGCCGATCTTGTGCGGGCGCTCGGGCAGGGTCACGGCCCGGTCCTGCAGCCGCGCCGGCAGCCGGCCGTCGAACATGTCGGCCGGCTCCACCAGGTGGTCGTCGACCGAGATGATCGTCGCCAGCACCTCTCGGGTCTCGGGCTCGGGGAGGAACAGGTCGTCGTCGTCGTCGTCCGTCATGAAAGGTGACGCCGACGTTAGTTCAGCCCGTACGATCCAGGGCGTGAGCCTCGTCAACCACGTGGGCCTGTGCGTCACTGATCTCGACCGGTCCCGGCGCTTCTACGAGGAGGCGTTGGGGTTCGCCCACCGCAACGACCTCGCGGTGCGCGACCGGGCCGCCTCCCGCCTGCTGCAGGTGCCCGAGCCGGTGGGGCTCACCGCCGTCTACCTGACGCTCGGCGACTTCGTGCTGGAGCTGCTGCACTTCGCCCGCGACGGCAACGCCCCTGCCCGAGACCGCGTGTTCACCGAGCCGGGCCTCACCCACCTCTCGTTCTCCGTGGCCGACGTGGCCGCCACCTGCGCCCGGGTCGTGGACCTCGGGGGCGAGGTCCTGACCGACACCGACGTGGGCGGCCGCGCCATCCTCGTCCGCGACCCCGACGGCCAGCTCCTGGAGCTGATGCCCGCCCGCTAGCGCCGCGGCAGGCCGAGCGCCCGGTCCGCGAGGATGTTCTTCTGCACCTCGGTGGCGCCGGCGCCGATCGAGGTGTAGCGCTGCCACGGGTAGTTGTGGGCGGCGTGGCCGCCGTCGGGCGTGTCGGGCCCGCCCTTGGCCAGGATGCCCAGCGGGCCGAGCATGTCCACGTTGAGCTCGGCCAGGGCCTGCGACAGGTCGCTCCACTGCAGCTTGGCCAGCTGCGCTTCGGGCCAGGAGCGCTCGCCCTTGAGCACCTTGGACAGCGCCCGGGCGTTGAGCAGCCGCGTCAGCTCGATCTGGGCGTACAGCCGGGCGATGCGCTCGCGGATGCCGGGATCGGCCAGCGCGTCCGGGTTGTGCTCCCGGGCGGTCCGCACCATCTGGGCCAGCTCGGCCCGCAGCCCGATGGCGATGCCGCCGGTCCCGGCCCGCTCGTGGGCCAGGGTGCCCATGGCCACGTTCCAGCCGTCGCCCTCGGAGCCCAGGCGGTAGGCGGCGGGGACCCGGGCCTCCTCGAAGCGCACCTCGCAGAACATGGCCTCGCCGGTGACGTCCCGGATGGGCGTGCAGGTGATGCCGGGCACGTCCATGTCGACGATCAGCGCGGTGATGCCCTCGTGCTTCGCGCCCCGGGCGATGGCGTCGGGGTCGGTGCGCACGAGGAACAGTCCCCAGCGGGCCAGGTGGGCGGTGGAGGTCCAGACCTTGGTGCCGGTGACCACGTACTCGTCGCCGTCGGCCACCGCCGCGGTGCGGAGGTTCGCCAGGTCGCTGCCCGCCTCGGGCTCGCTGAAGCCCTGGCACCAGTGGTCGGTGGCGCCGATGATGCCGGGCAGCCAGCGCTCCTGCTGCTCGTCCGGCGCCCAGCGCATGATCATCGGCCCGATCTGCCAGACGCCGTTGGCGTTGTAGAGCCCGGGGGCGTGAGCCTCCGCCATCTCCTCGGCGTAGACGACGTTCTGCATGGTGGTGGCCTCGCGGCCACCCCACCGCTTCGGCCAGTTGATGGCGGCCCAGCCGCCCTCGTGCAGCCGCTGCTGCCAGGCCTGGCGCCGGGCCATGGTGCGACGGGTCTGGTCCCCGTGGGCTCGGCCGATCTCGCCGCCGTCGACGAACTCGGCCAGGTTGGCCGCCAGCCACGCCCGTAGCTCGGCGCGGAACGCCTCGTCCTCGGGCGCGTAGCCGAAGTCCACCGGCGCAAGCTAACACTGACGTCATCTACGGTGAGGCGCCGTGGACTTCACGTTCGACGGGGACCAGGAGGCGCTGCGAGCCACCGCGCGCGCGTTCCTCGCCAACGTGACCGGCCCCCGCCTGCGCCCGCTGCTGGACGGCGACGGCGACGGCGCGCCCGCGGCGATCGAGGCCCTGTGGGCCCGCTCGGTCGAGCTGGGGTGGCCGGGCCTGCTGGTGCCTGCGGCTCATGGCGGTGCCGGCGCCGGGATGCTCGAGGCGACAGTGCTGTGCGAGGAGATGGGCGCGCTGCCGCTACCCGGGCCGTGGCTGTCCTCCGCCGTGGCCGGCACCTTGGCCGCGGTCCGCCTGGGCGACGCCGGCCTGCTCCCCCACCTCGCCGACGGCAGCCGCCGGGCCACCGTGGCGGTCGAGGAGACCGGCACCCGCGACCCCCTGGACGCCATCGCCACCGAGGCCCGGCGCGAGGGCGACGGCTGGCGGCTCCACGGGTTGAAGCCGCTGGTCATCGACGGCGACACCGCCGACGTCGCCTACGTGGTCGCCCGCGAGCCGT
>Ga0209382_10007567_pt1 | contig 13781 bp, 3 predicted proteins | sample SoiMetdeltSBSDD5_FD_187599 | JGI IMG/M metagenome (GOLD analysis project Ga0209382, IMG submission 187599) | Bulk soil microbial communities from a Populus tree surrounding site in Tennessee, USA - Soil MetaG P. deltoides SBSDD5 (SPAdes) (version 2) | ecosystem: Environmental > Terrestrial >... | reverse complement strand
GTCGCGGCATTGCCGCCCGGAAAGCCGGCGATCGTGCCTGATCATCTGGCAAACGGAAAGCGTGTTTGCCAGATGATCGGATCCCGAACGCCGGCGGCGGCAATGCATGGGTCACGTGCACAAGATCGCCGGAAAAAAGGCATGATGGTCAAATGCTTCACGCCGTTATCCCCGCCGGAGGCAGTGGGACGCGCCTGTGGCCGCTCTCCCGAGCCGGCAACCCCAAGTTCCTGCACCCGCTGACGGGGACGGCGCAAACCCTGTTGCAGGCGACCGTCTCCCGGCTTGCCGAGGTCTCCCCGCCCGCCGACACGCTCGTCGTCACCGGCGTGGCCCACGCCGCCTCTGTCGCGCGCCAGCTACCCGACCTGCCCGAGACCAATATCATCGTCGAACCGAGCCCGCGCGACTCGTGCGCCGCCATCGGCCTCGCCGCCTCGATCATCGCCCGGCGGGACCCGCAGGCCATCATGGGCTCGTTCGCCGCCGACCATCTCGTGCAGGACCAGGCGAGCCTCACCGAGGTGCTCAAGCAGGCGATCACCGGGGCCGAGCGCGGGCTGCTGATGGCCGTGGGGATCAAGCCGACCCATCCGGAGACGGGTTATGGGTACCTCGAATGCGGCCCTGTGATCGGCGGCCCCGTCCGCACCGTGGTCCGGTTCAAGGAGAAACCGAGCCCCGAGGTGGCCGAGGAATATCTGGCCTCCGGCCGCTACCTTTGGAACGCGAGCATGTTCGTGTGGCGGGTCGACGTCTTTCTGGCCGAGCTGCGCCGCCAGCAACCGTCGATTTACGGGGGGCTTGCGGCGATCGCGGCCTCCTGGGGCGAGCCGGAGCAGGAGGATGTTCTCGCCGAGATCTGGCCCACGCTGACGAAGATCTCCGTCGATTACGCGGTGATGGAGGGCGCGGCCGAAGTCGGCCTGGTCGCCACCGTCCCGGGCGACTTCGGATGGACCGACGTCGGCGACTTCCACACGCTTGGCGATGTGCTCGCCGCGGACGCCGACGGCAATGTGCTCGTCGGTGACGACAAGGCCGATGTGGTACTCACGGGAACGCGCGACTGCGTGATAGTGCCGCAGTCGGGCAGACTCGTTGCCGCCCTTGGCATGACCGACACCGTCATCGTCGACACGCCGGACGCTTTGCTGGTGTGCCCGCGCGGGCGCGCCCAGGAGGTCAAGAAAATCGTCGATTCCCTGAAGGATCGCGGCGACAACCGCGTCTAATCACGACACGTAGTCACCCGATTACAAAACCGCTCTTGCGACGGGTGCGGCGCTGCCCCCAAACTTTGCGCAATCACACAGCTGGATGTGTGATCACAAAGCACGGGGGAAGGTGTCATGCGCAGAGTCTCGTGGCTTCGCTATGCGTGTTTCGGTGTGGCCGCCGTCTTCACGCTCACCGTCGCGGTGCCGGTGGGCCAGCCAAAGCCTAAGGGGCCCAACGAGTTTCCGCTCGCCTCCCTGTTCCGGCCGCTCGCCGCCGCCCCGGCGTGGGCGGTGGGCGCCGACCCGGCCACGCCTGGGCAGCGCCGCGGGGGTCCGGTTGTCGCGCCGCACGAGGTCGCGGCCGACGCCACCCGGGCCAACGGCGGCAACGGCCGCCCGGCCGGCACGTCGCCGGGTGCGCTTGGCGCGGAGCAGACGCCCTCCAAAGTGGACGAGCCGCAGACCGTGGCGCCGCCCAAGACCGGCTACGTCGAGGGCGAGTCGGCCTGGCTCGAGGGCGAGTCATCGGAGAGCACCAACCGCTACCGCAACCCCGACGGGTCGGTCACCAACCGCGTCTACCAGACACCGGTCAACTTCAAGGACACCGACGGCAAGCTGCGCCCCATCGACCCGGCGTCGCAGCGCGGCCCCGACGGCAGGCTGCGGCCCGCGGCCACCCCGGTGAAGATGTCCTTCGCCGGCGTTAGCGCCCCGGCTTGGGGCGGCGGGGCCCACGAGCCCGAGGCCGCGGCGGCCGCCGCCGACCTCGTCGAGCTGACCTTCTCCGGCGGGCAGAAGCTCGCGTACTCCTTGCGGGGAGCCACGATCGGCGCGCCCACGGTCGAGCGCGGCACCGCCACCTACCGCGAGCCGCTTCCCTCGATCGACGTGGAGCTGGTCGCCAGCGGCATCGGAGTGAAGGAGACGCTGGTCCTCAAGCGCCGTGTCACCGAGAACTCCTGGATCTTCCCGCTGCGCCTGACCGGGCTCACCCCCCGGATCGAGGCCGACGGGACGATCGCGTTGCTGGGCAACGACGGCAAGCCGGTGGCGATGATCCCGCGCGGGCACATGCAGGACTCGAAGGTCCAACCGGACGGCGAGTTCACCACCTCGCAGGCGATCCGGTACGAACTGATCACCATCGACGGCGGGCTCGCGCTGAAGCTGACGGCGGACAAGGCGTGGCTTGACGACCCGGCCCGGGTCTACCCGGTGCGCATCGACCCCTCCGCCTCGCTCTGGGATGACCTGGGCGACGTCTACGTCGACGAGGACAGCGTCCAGGACATCGACTCCCTCGGCGTCGGTTGCTACTGGGAGAGCGGCAGCTGCGACAAGCGCCGGAGCTTCCTGAGCTTCGCCAACTTCGGCAGCTACGCCTACGGCCCGCCGGACAACAGCCTCTACGGCATGCGTATCACGGGCGCGACGCTGCACATCTTCCACACCTGGTCGCACGACTGCCCTTCGACGCGGTCGGTGCACGCGTACCGGGTCACCGAGCCGTGGTCGCGCACCAACATGCCCGACGGCCGCTACGACGGCGCCGCTGTCGGCGAGAAGATCGGCGAGGTCTACATCTCGACCAACTACCCGGCGTGCACCAACAGCAGCGGCGACCGGTCGGTGGGCCGGTGGTGGCCTATCCCGATCACCGATCTGCGGATCTTCAACGACTGGTCGATGGACTACACCCAGAACCGCGGCATCGCGCTGACCTCCGACAACGACGACGATCCCAAGGGCTGGAAGCGTTTCGTCTCGCGCAACTGGGACCCGAGCTACGGCACCAACGCGCCGTACATCGACTTCACCTGGGAACACAATGTCGCTCCCCAGATCGAGAAGCAGTACCCGCCGCACGGGTACCCCTCGCCGACACTCACCCCGGAGCTGATCGTTTCGGCCAAGGACCCCGACGGCTGGCCGCGCGCCATGACCCACCGGTTCGAGGTGCGCGGCAAGGACGGCGTCACGGTCGTCGCGAGCTCCAACGAGACCACCGCCTCCTCCTGGCAGGTGCCCGCCGGCGCACTCAAGTGGGGCGAGTCCTACTGGTGGGTGGTGCAGAGCAACGACGGCCGGCATTGGACGGACGGGGACTGGCAGATGTTCTCCACGCCGGTGCCGCAGCCGCCCATCACCTCAAGCCTTTCCCAGAACGGCGGCCACGGCTTCACCCCGACGACGGGCAACTACACGACGTCGGCGGTCGACGCGCCGGTCACGTCGGCCGGGCCGCTGCTGGCGATCACGCGGTCGTACAACAGCCGGGACCCCAGGACCACCAACGCCTTCGGCGCGGGCTGGTCGTCCATTCTGGACTCCCGGGCGGTCGACGCCGGCGGCCAGGTCGTCATCACCACCCCCACCGGGCAGAACGTGGCCTTCGGGCGCAACGCCGACGGCAGTTTCCACTCGCCCGCCGGACGGTTCTCCACCTTCCGCGCGGTGAGCAGCCCGGCCGGGTTTGAGCAGATCGACAAGGAGGGCACCCGCCACCTGTTCTCGACGCCCCTGGGCACCGGGGTGTACGGCCTGACGTCGATCACCGACGCCCAAGGGCGGGCGCTGCTGCTCCGGTACGAGAACGGCCTGGTGCGTTACATCGACTCGGTGGCGTCGGCCCGCACCCTGTACATCCGCTGGACCACCACCGGCACCCCGCGCGTCGACCAGGTTTCCACGGCCCCGCTGGTGCCCAACGATTGGAACACCGCCAACTACTGGCGCTACTCGTACAACGGCGACCGGCTGGAGCGGGTGTGCCAGCCCGAGCCCGCGGACAACTCCGCCTGCACCGTCTACCAGTACGGCACGAGTACTCTGCTGCCCGCCGCGGCGATGGACGCCGGCCCGCACACCTACCTGCGCCTTGACGAGGCGCCGGGCGCGCTCACCGCCGCCAGTTCGGTGCTCGGCCGCGACACCGCCCTCGGTGTCCTCAACAACGTCACCCTCGGCCAGCCCGGCCGCCCCGGATCGACCACCGTGGCACAGTTCAACGGCGCCTCGTCCGCGATCGAGATCCCCGGCAAGAAACTGCCATTGGGCGCGGCTTACCAGACCGTGTCGGTGTGGTTCAAGACCGCGTCGCCCGGCGTCATCTACAGCTACCAAAGCACCCGCTACAACGACGCCGGTGCCACCAACTGGAATCCGGCGCTGTACGTCGACATCGATGGAAAGCTGCGCGGAAAGCTGTGGAACGGCAGCGTGACCGGCATCGTCAGCTCGGGCCGGGTCGACAACGACCAGTGGCACCACGCCGTGCTCGTCGGCGCGGGCAACACCCAAACCCTTTACCTGGACGGGGTCTCGCTCGGCAGCATGGGCGGGACCATCACGCCCAATGGGGTCGACTATGCCTATCTCGGCGCGGGCAAGTGGGCGCTCTGGGAGCGGACGGCGGGCGAAATCGGCTACTTCAACGGCCTCCTCAGCGACTTCGCCTGGTATGACCGGCCCCTGTCGGAGGCGCAGGTCAAGGTGATGAGCTCCAGCGGGCACAACGCCGCCACCCCGCTGACCCGGATCACCCGCCCATCCGGCGGTGTTCAGGCAGAAATCACTTACACCCCAACGGGTACCCTCAAAGAAGTCAAAGACGCCAACGGAGGCGTCTGGAAGGTGTCGGCCCCGGCCATGGCCGTCAACGACGGTTCCTATGCCGCCGCGGTGCTCGGATCGGCGCCGGCCGACTACTTCAGGATGCGCGAGTCCGGAGTAACCCAGCCGGTCAACGAGGTCAACGGCGGCACGGGGCAGTACAGCGGCGTGACCCTCGGCGTCGACGGCGGACCCTTCGGCAACGACGTGGATGTGGCCTCGTTCAACGGGACATCGTCCTATGTGGCGCTTCCGGCGACCAATTACCCCAACGGAAATGTCGCGCACTCGGTGAGCCTGTGGTTCCGCACTACCACCTCGGGAGTGCTGTATGGCGCGCAAAGCGTCCCGGTGACCCAGCTGGCTGCGGGTGGCTGGCAGCCCGCGCTTTATGTGGGCACCGACGGCAAGATGCACGGCGGTTACTGGTTCGAAGGGCAGACCGTCTCGCCGGAGATGGTCCACGACGGGGCCTGGCACCATGCAGCGCTGACCTCCAACGGGACCACCTACACCGTCTACCTGGACGGCGTGAAGTTGGGCAGCCGCACCACCAACCCCACCGAACCATTCGCTGTGGTAAATGCCCATGTCGGTGCGGGCCAGTGGAAGAACTGGCCCGGGACCACCGGCGACAAGGGTTTCTTCAAGGGTGAGATCGGTGACTACGCCTACTTCCGGCACGAGCTCAAGCCACACGACATCGCCGCGCAATTCGCTGCCCGCGACGTCGACCGCTCCGCTGGCGCGGCGCCCTACCTGTCCACGGCGCTGGGGCAGGGCCCGGTCGACCACTACAGGCTCGCCGAGACGTCCGGCACGCAGGCGGCCAACCAGGTCGTGGGCGGCCCGGCCGCGAGCTACGTCAACGTCAAGCTCGGCGTGGACGGGCCGTTCAGCGCGGCCACGTCGGCGGTGACGTTCAGCGGCAGTTCGTCCTATGTGGAGCTTCCGGCGCGGGACATGGTCACCGCCGGCCCGGGCTCGGTCTCGTTGTGGTTCAACGCGCCGCCCAACAGGTTCGGGCCGCTCTACAGCTATCAGGAAGGAAATATCACCGATCCGAGCGGCACCGTGGACTGGGTCCCGGCGCTCTACATCGGTGCCGATGGCAAGCTGTACGGCCGGTTCTGGCACGATTATTCGAACGGCGCGAGTCAGATCATCACGCCGGGGACCGTCAACGACGGCGAGTGGCACCACGCCGTACTCGCCGCGACAAGCGGCACGCAGACTCTCTACCTCGACGGGGTGAAGGTCGGCTCGTTCAACGCCAACATGGTCGACTTTGGTGCGACCCATGCCTATCTGGGCGCGGGCAAGTGGGAGAGCTGGCCGCAGAACCAGAACTCGGTGCTCGGCTGGTTCACCGGTCAGATCGCCGAGTTCGGCTTCTACAACAGGGAGCTCTCCCAGGCGCAGGTGACCGCGCTGTACGCCGCTCGGGACAAGGCCAGCAGTGTGCCGTCCAAGACGGTCCGAGTGACCGATCCCAAGAACTTTGTCAACACGCACGTCTACGACATCAACGACGGCCGCCAGCTCGAGCAGATCGACGGAGGCGGCGGCCGCACGACGTTCGGCTACGACACCGGCGGCTTCCTCTACTCGGTCACCGACCCGAACGGCAACGTCACCGTCAACGAGCACGACAAGCGCGGCAACGTCCTCACCCAGATCACGTGCCAGGACCGCTCGGAGAAGATCTGCTCAACGGTGTACAAGACGTATTTCGTGGACGAGGCGAACATCGACCCGCGCAACGACAAGGTGCTGACCGTCTCCGACGGGCGGTCATCGTCCAAAGACGACACCACGTACCGCACCACCTACACTTACGACGCCAAGGGCAACCAGACCGAGGTCCGCGATCCCCTGGGCCGCGTCACGCGCACGCAGTACACCAACGGCACCGTCATCCAGGCCGACCTGACCGGGCTGTCCGGAAACGCAAGGTATATAAGGATGAATGGGACCTTGCGGGGGTACCCGGCCGGCTTCTCCCTGTGGGACCTTGAGGTCTACGGACCCGACGGCAAGGACCTGGCCCTGCGCCGTCCGGCGACTTCGTCGAGCGTGGAGAGCGCAAGCCTGACGGCGAACGAGGCGGTGGACGGCGACCCGAACACGCGGTGGTCGAGCGCGTTCACCGACACCGAGTGGATCCAGGTGGACCTGGGCGCGGTCAAGCCCATCAGCCGGGTCAAGCTCAACTGGGAGACGGCCTACGGCAAGAACTACACCATCGAGGGATCCACCGACGGCACGACCTGGACGCAGCTCAGGTTGGTGAACAACCAACCGCTGACCTACATCCCGGCCGGGCTGGCGTGGCAGACCGTGACCCCGGGCGGCGCCAAGCAGACCGTGTCGTACCTCGCCACCGGCGACGTCGACCACACCGTCGACGCGGTCGGCCTCACCACCCGCTTCACCTACGACGCGCTCGGCCGTGTGCTGAGCAAGCGCGAGGTCTCCGACTCCTACCCCGCGGGCCCGGTCACCGAGTACGGCTACGACCGCAAGAGCCGGCTGAAGACCCAGCGCGACCCGGGCGTGCAGGACAGGATCCTGGGCGCCAAGGTGCATACCGCGTTGACCACGGTGGTGTACAACCTCGACGATCAGGTCACCTCGACCACGATCTCCGACGTCACGGGCGGCGACGATCCGCGCCAAACCATCATCCACTACAACGCCAACGGGCAGAAGGACTGGGAGACAGACCCGGTGGGCAACCGCACCAGTTACGTCTATGACGCGCTGGGCCGGGTGACCGAGCAGACGCGGCCCGACCTGACCGTGGCGAAGCTGGAGTACAACGCCATCGGCAAGCCGGTGCTGGTGAAGCTCGGCGACCAGATCATGCAGTCGCGCTCGTACGACAAGGGAGGCCGCCTGGCGGTCAAGACCGACGCCATGGGCTGGGAGACCCATTACAGCTACACCGACAACAACCTCACCGCGTCGGTGCGCCGCAAGGATCCCACAACCGGCGCCGTCTTCGTTTTGGAGTCCAACCGGTACGACCCGGCGGGCAACCTCATCTCGCGGACCACCAACAACGGCGCCACCGTGACCGACTACGTCGTGGACGCCGCCAACCGCAACAGCTCGCAGACGCTCGACCCCAGCGGGGTCAACCGGACCGCGAGCTACCAGTACGGCCTGGACAACACGCTGCTGTCGACGAAGCTGTCCGACGGCCCGACCACCTCGCAGATCGTTGATTACGGCTACGATCTCGCCGGCCGCCGGACCGCCGAGGCGGTGAGCGCCCACGGCACGGCGCTCCTGTCGGGCCGATGGGGCCTCGATGGCAACGGCACCGCCACGACCGGCAACAGCCACCTCACGTTCGGCGCCGATGTCGGATGGTCGTCCGAGCACGGCGGGTCGGCCGCGGTCACCGGCGGTCCGGGGCTGGCGACGCGGGCACCTGTGATCGACACCGCACAGTCCTACAGCGTCGCGGCGTGGGTGAAGCTGACCAACCCCACGTGGAACAGGTCGGCCGTCGCCGCGCAAGGGGAGCGGGTCTCCAGCTTCGCGCTCGGCTACGGCATGCACAACAACAACAGGTGGCGGATAATGGTCTGCGCCTCGGACAAGGACAACCCCCACTGTCCTGGTGTGGTCTCCATAGACCCCGCGGCCGCGGACACCTGGACCCACCTGGCCGCGACCGTCGATGCTCCAAATAAGACGGTCAAGCTGTTCGTCAATGGTGTGCTGCAGGGCACCGCCAGCATTCCATCGCTGTTCAAGGCGGACGGGCCGCTGACGATCGGCCGGCTGAGGTGGAACGGCGGCGACGGCGACGAGTGGGGCGGCAACATCGACGACGTCCAGGCCTACCAGACCGCCCTGCCCGACTCGCACATCCAGATGATCTACAACGGGACCTGGCCCGGCAACGTGCAGGCCACCCGCACCTCATGGGTACTCGACCAGCGCGGGCTGCCCAAGTCCGAGACCGACCCCAACGGCAACACCACCTTCTTCGCCCACGACGAGGCGGGCCGGCTCGCCGTCACCACCTCGCCGCCGGTCAACGCCGAGGTCGGCGGCGCGGCCCCGGTGCTGGCGCCGCTTGTGGAAACGGTGGCGTACAACACCTTTGGCGACATTGTCGAGTCCAAGGACGCCGGGGGTGGCCACACCTACGCCGAGCACGACCACAACGGGCAGATCACCGCGACGTGGCAGCCGCCATACACGCCGCCGGGCTCATCGACGCCTATCGACGCTGTGGCGCGGACCGAGTACGACTCGATGGGGCGCGTCAAGGCGACCGTCGACCCGCTGCAGAACCGGACCACCTACGAGTACGACCCGTTCGGCCAGCTCAAGAAGGTGACCGCCCCGGACACCGGCGTCACCGAGTACACCTACAACCTCAACGGCGAGGTGCTGTCGGTGACCGACCCGACCGGCGCGCGGACCGAGGCCACCTACGACTACCTCGGGCGCACGCTTACCACGACCCAGGTCGTGCGGCAGACGGGGCAGGCGCACACGACCGCGTACGGGTACCACCCGGAGGGTTGGCTGCAAAGCGTGACACCGCCCGGACGGGCCGCGACCATCTTCCAGCACAACAAGGTCGGCGAGCGCACCCGGATCACCGACGGCAAGGGCAACGCCACGCAGATCGGATACGACTTCGCCGGCCGTGAGAACCTGGTCACCGCGCCCGACCTGACCAAGCAGCGGATCACCTACGACTTCGCCGGCCGCCCGGTCACGCAGGAGCGCCTCGACGCCGCAGGGACCGTCCTGACCACGGTCTCGGCGAATCTCGACCGCAACGGCAACCCACTGTCCATTACGGACGCTCGGGGCAACACCACCAGCTTCACCTACGACGCGATGGACGATCCCATCCAGGTGGTGCAGCCCATATCGGCCAGCGACTCCATCACGACCAGCTTCGGCTATGACAGTGAAGGCAACCTGACCCGCTTCACCGACGGTCGGGGCAACCGCTTCATCACCACCTACAACAGCTGGGGCCTGCCCGAGTCGCAGATCGAACCCGGCGGCGCGACATTTACAACGGTGTATGACGCGGCAGGGCGTCCGGTCGAGACCCGCGCCCCCGGCAGCGTCACCACCACGGCCACCTACGACACCATGGGCCGGCTGACGAGGCTGGCCGGGGCGGGCGCCGAAGTCGCCACGGCAGACCGCAGCTTCGGCTACGACCTAGCCGGACGCACGACCTCGCTGTCAGGCCCTGGCGGCGACAACACCCTGACCTACGACGACCGCGGCCTGCTCACCTCGGTGACCGGTCCCTCGGGCAACTCCTCCTATACCTACACCCCCGACGGCCTGATCGCCTCGCGGCAGGACGCCGCCGGCCTGACCGGCTACCAGTACGACGAGATCGGCCGGATCAACCGGGTGTCCAATGCCGGTGCCGGACTGCAGCTCGACTACGCGTACAACAGCGTCTCGCTGGTTGAGCGGATCACCTACGGCGGCAACGGCAACAAGCGCCAGTTCAGCTACGACCCGTTGCAGCGCCTCAAGACCGACACCCTGACGACATCGGCTGACGTCCTCGTCGGGAAGATCGAATACAACTGGGACAACAACTCCAACCTTGAGCGCAAGACCACCACCGGCTTCGCCAGCTCGGCGGTCAACGACTACACCTACGACCGGGCCAACCGCCTCACCTCATGGAGCAACGGGGCCACGACGAAACAGTACGCATATGACAAGTCGGGCAACCGGGTGCAGGCCGGCGAGCGGACCTTCACCTATAACGAACGCAACCAGCTGGTGTCCTCCAGCGACGGCACGACGTACGGGTACAGCCCTCGTGGCAGCCTGCGCACCACCACGACCGGAACCGTGGCGCTGGAAAGCCGCTACGACGCGTTCAACCAGCTGATCCGGCAGTACTCGACCGAGACCCAGTACAGCGAGTACAGCTACGACGGCCTCGGCCGGGTGCTCCGGCCCGGATTCGCCTACACCGGTCTCGGCAACGACCTGGCGGCCGACCCGACGGGCACCTACGTCCGCGACGCCGGCAACGACCTGGTGGGCGTGGGCGGGACCTACGCCTGGACCGACCTGCACACCGACGTCGTCGGCCAGTTCTCCGCCAACTCCGGCGCGCTCACCGGCTCGGCCGCTTACGACCCCTACGGTAAAGTCCTTGCCTCCGTTGGCATGCAGGGCAGCCTCGGGTACCAGTCGGAGTGGACCGACCAGCAGACCGGCCGGGTGAACATGCACGCCCGCTGGTACAACCCGGACACCGGGCAGTTCGACGGGCGCGACGCCAAGACCGTCTCACCGATACCGGATTCCGGCTCGGCCAACAGGTACGCGTACGCCTCCGGCAACCCGATGACCCGCATGGACCCGTCCGGCAACGACTGGATGTCCAACTGCTCAAGCGTCGGCGGCTGCATCGTCCAGGGATTCGTCAACTCCTTCGATGTGATCAGCACCTTCAAGAAGGCCTGGAGCGCCCTGTCCAACATCGAGGCGACCATCCGCAATATGGCCAACTCGCTCAAGAACGAGGCGGCGAATTGGCGTAACAAGGTGCGGGGCATGATGCCCGGCAAGATCTGCGGCCTCGTCTCGTGGTTCGGCGGTTGCGACAAGGCCGCCACCATCGCCGGCTGGGCGTGCGCCCTGTCCGGGATCTGCGAGGTGGTTGAGGACTGCGTCGGCGGAGCCACCCTCAAATGCGCCGAGCATGTCGGTGAGGCCCTCGCCGAGGTGTTCATGGGCCTGCTCTCCGGCGGCGCCGCCGCGGTGGGCAAGTTCATGCTCAAGCGGCTGATCAGCAAGTTCGATCTGCCCGGCAAGCATCGCAATGGGGATCACGACTCCGGCGGCGGCAGCGGCAACAATCACGACTACGACGCCGACATCGACGCCGAGAAAGACTGGATGCGGAAAAACAACCGCAACAACAACAGCAACAACGGCGGGGGCAAGCCCAGTAAGGGCAAGCCGAGCAAGGGCAAGCCGAGCAAAGGCAAGCCCAGCAAGGGAAGCCCGAGCAAGAGCAGCACCTCCAGGCCGCCGAGCCAGCCCAAGCCACCCAAGCCTCGCGGCGTTCCGCAGGACCACTCCAAGCCGCCGTCGCCGCCGGCACCGCCCAAGGCCGACCGGCTTCCCGAGCAGCGTCGCAACCTCAACGCGCCCAGCTGCATGACGCGCAAGCACAGCTTTGACCCGGCGACGCCGGTGCTCATGGCCGACGGCCGCACCAAGGCCATCGCCGACATCAAGCTCGGCGACAAGGTCGCCGCGACCGACACGGGGTCCGGCAAGACGAGCGGTCAATCGGTCACCGCGCTGCACGTCAACCTTGACCGTGAGCTGACCACCCTCACCGTGGTCCCGGTCGTTGCCGCCGCCGAGGGCGGCAAGCCCACTGGCGAAGGCAGCGGCGAGCGCAGCACCCGCGGCCCCACCGCCACCCTTCAGACCACCCAGAACCACCCCTTCTGGGACGTCACCCTCGGCACGTGGGTTGAGGCCAAGGACCTGCGCCCCGGAAAGTCCCTACTCGCGGCCCCCGACGGCCGGCTCCAGCGCGTCGTCTCGATCCACAACTTCACCGGCGCAGCCGGCATGCGCGACCTGACCGTCAACAACGTGCACACCTACCATGTGATAGCGGGCGAGACGCCCGTCCTCGTGCACAATAATAACGCCAATAGTAACGTCGATTGGCAATTGCACTCCACTTGTCCTAGCAACGATGAACTCCGTGACCACGCAACGGCATTGCATGACACGGTAATCAAAGATCCTTCTGTTGAGACGGTCGGCGGTAAGAAGGCGTCGCAGGGGACTACGGTGGTGACATCGTTCCTGGGTGGCGGGAGGTATTATGCGGTAAATAACGGCGGCACAAACCCGGCAATGAGGGCTCTTGCCGACTCGCTCGGCTATATCCGCGTCTTTGGAATGGACCACATTGTGCCCGGGCTTCAGTCGGATGCGGAGCAGATTCTCATGAATGCTATTGAGGACGGAACTGTTCCGGGCACGGGCCGCATTGCTCCATCCCGACCGGCGTGCGGCCCCGAGCGGCAGGACTGTCGTGGGCGTCTTGGCGGCTTCCCAGGCATCACCTTGCTCGATCAACCAAGAGTTGAACCATGGGATCGTTAAAGCTATCGTCGCATGCTGTTTGAACGCGACACGAGGGGTCCGAATGTTGCTGTGGGATTATGAAATGTCTGATGCGAAGGGGAAGCTCGATGCGTTAAGTGGTTACGCCCGCGCGGTGGTCGGCCTGGACACATTGGATGCAACGCTTCGGATACTGCTTGAGATGCCTGAGCGGCGAATTACCGAAGACGGTGTTTCTTTCATCGAAAGGACGTCGGACTACTGTCGTCAGAGCCTAACGCGACCGCATATAGATGAAGCGGACCTAGAAGCATTGTTCGACGAGCTATATACTCTAAAAGACAGGGAATATCTGGCTGGCTCATCACTTTTGATGGCGCTTAGTGACTGTATTGATGGTCTCCCCAATCGATTTGACTCGAATACAGTTCTAAGGATTATGTCGGCATGCTATGAAAGCGTGCTTGCTTCTCAGGCACTGGGACGCATAATAACCGTAGACATGGAACGGGCAAACCCAAGTTGCGTGCATGCTATAGCGATGCAGCGGCAGATCATCGACAACACGCTTACGTAATGCGTGTGGTCCCGATAATGGAGTAGCCAATAGCGCTGCCCGCTCTTCAAGTGAGGCAAGAAGCTCGTTTGAGGGGAAGCAAGTGACTTGCTTATCAACCCCGATTCTTCGCGGGGTTGATCCAGCGCAATTGCAAAGTCGATGGTGATAAGCGTCGATGGGTGTGGGTGGCGTTGGATGCTTTAAGAGGGTTATTCAATCGACGGTCATGAGGTTCGGTAGATCTCTAGCTTTGTGATGGCGTCTAG
>Ga0209382_10007565_pt1 | contig 13785 bp, 14 predicted proteins | sample SoiMetdeltSBSDD5_FD_187599 | JGI IMG/M metagenome (GOLD analysis project Ga0209382, IMG submission 187599) | Bulk soil microbial communities from a Populus tree surrounding site in Tennessee, USA - Soil MetaG P. deltoides SBSDD5 (SPAdes) (version 2) | ecosystem: Environmental > Terrestrial >... | reverse complement strand
TCCGCAGCGCCGCCGTGGGCGCCCTGCGACTCCAGATATTCCAGAGAACTTAGCGCGGCGCGCCGCCCGAACACCAGCAGCTCGGTGAGCGAATTCGAGCCGAGCCGGTTGGCGCCGTTGATGCTCACGCACGCGCACTCGCCGGCGGCGAAGAGCCCCGCGAGCGGCGTCGCCGCCTTGATGTCGGTATGGATGCCGCCCATCATGTAGTGCACCACCGGGCGCACCGGCACCGGGTCCTTGACCGGGTCGACGCCCATGTAGCTGATCGACATGTCGCGCACCAGCGGCAGCCGTTCGTCGATCTTCTTCTCGCCGAGGTGGCGCATATCGAGGAGCATGGCGTCGCCCCAGCGGGTGCTCACCGCGTTGCCCTTCCGCTGCTCGTGCCAGAACGCCTGGCTCACGCGGTCGCGCGGCCCGAGCTCCATGGTCTTCAGCACCGGATGGCCAAGCGGCGTCTCCGGCCCCATGCCGTAGTCCTGCAAGAAGCGCCGGCCGTGCCGGTTGAGCAGCACGCCCCCCTCGCCTCGGCACGCCTCGGTGAGCAGCGTGCCGGTGCTCGGCAGCCCGGTCGGGTGGTACTGCACGAACTCCATGTCCTTCAACGGCACGCCCGCTCGGTAGGCGAGCGCCATCGCGTCGCCGGTCTTGATCGCGCCGTTGGTGGTGAACGCGAACATGCGCCCAGCGCCGCCGCCGGCGAGGATCACGGCGCCGGCGTCGAAGTGGCGCATCTGGCCACTCCTCATCTCGATCGCGGTCAGGCCACGGCAGCGGCCGTCCTCGACCAGGAGGTCGGTCGCGTAGTACTCGTCGAAGCGGCGGATCGAGGCGTACTTGAGTGAGGTCTGGAACAGCGTGTGCAGGATGTGGAAGCCGGACTTGTCGGCGGCGAACCACGTGCGCATGAGCTTCATGCCGCCGAACGGGCGCACCGCGACCGAGCCGTCGGGCTCGCGGCTCCAGGGGCAGCCCCAGTGCTCGAGCTGCAGGAGCTCTTTCGGCGCCTCGCGAATGAAGTATTCCACGGCGTCCTGGTCGCTGAGCCAGTCGCCGCCGCCCACCGTGTCTTCGAAGTGCTGCGCGAGGCTGTCGTCAGGCTTGATCACCCCAGCGGCGCCGCCCTCCGCCGCACAGGTGTGGCTGCGCATGGGATACACCTTCGAAATCAGCGCGATGCGCAGCTTGGGGGCGGCATCCGCGAGCGCCAGCGCGGCGCGCAGCCCCGCGCCCCCGGCCCCGACGATCGCCACGTCAGCCGAAATCGTTTCCATCCCTACCCATTGAAGTAAGCGCAGCCCGAAATGTGCAACGGCCCGCGCCCGAGACTTTGACCTGAGTCAACCGCTAGCGCAACACCAACGTCGGAATATCCGAGTGGGTGAGGACGTTCAGCGTCTGGCTGCCGTGCAGGAGACGCGACAGCGCCTTGCGGCCATGCGAGGCCATGAAGATGGCATCGCAACCGTGGCGCCGCGCGGCGGCGATGATGGCCTCATAGGGCTTGTCGCTGAGTGCGTGGTCCGAGGTGAATTCGACGCCGCAGGTGCGCGCCCGCTCGAGCGCGGGCGCGAGGATGGCGCGCGCTTTCTCGGCCGAACGCCGCTCGTGCTCTTCCACGGACATGACCGGCTTGCGCGCCGCGTCCTCCGAGACGTAGGGCACCGGATACTCGGGCAAGGCGGTGAAGAAAGTGACGCGCGCCGCAGTTTCGCGCGCGTAGTCGATGCCGGCTTCCACCGCCTTGGCTGCGGTGGGCGAGCCGTCGGTCGGAATGAGGATTTGCTTATACATGGTGAGCCGGCTCAGCGCACCACGAGGGTCGGGAGATCGCTGTGCGTGAGCACGTCGATCGCCTGGCTGCCGTGGAACAGCCGGGACAATGCCTTGCGGCCGTGCGAGCCCATGATGATCGCGTCGCAGCCGTGCTTCCGGGCGGCTTCGACGATCGCCTCCCAGGGATGGTCGTTCAGCGCGTAGTCGGTCTGGAAGTCGACCCCGGCGTCGCGCGCCGCCTGCGTCGCGCGCTCGAGGATGCTGTTCGCCGTGGCAGCGGACTGGCGCTCGTGCGCCTCGAGAGAAATCACTTTGGCGTGGGAAAGAATGTGCCCTTCGCCGGGCGGATCGTAGGCCGGCACCGCGGTGAACAGCGTCACTTTGGCGCCCGCCTCGCGCGCGTAGGCGATACCGGCGGCGACGCCCTTATGCGCGACCTCGGAGCCGTCGGTGGGAATCAGGATGCGCTTGTACATGAGCTTCCTCCGTCTGTCATCGCCACGCCTCGCCGAGCCCGACGGGCGCCGGCGCGAGGTTGGCGATGCGCGAGAACAACCGCTCGTAATCGCGCTCCTGCAGCTCCGCGATCGGGTCGAGGTTGGTCGCGAAGGCGCGCTCGATCGCGCGCCAGTCTGCGGCGCTGAGCACGCGCTCGGCGATCGGCAGGAGCTCGAGCTCCTCCTTGCGCATGTGTTGCCAGTGAAAGTCGGCGAAGGCATCGACCGCCTGCTGGAACTCGCGTCCGCCCGCGGGCCAGCCCTCCTCGAAGAAAAGGAGCGCGCGCTCGAGCTCGCGGATGAGGCCCGCGCCCTGCTCGTGCTCTTTCTTCAGCTCGTCGATGAGCTTTCTTGCCTGCGGCGCCTGCGCGGCGACGCGCGCGAAGAGGTGCTCGTCCTCCTTCGGATGATGCAGCCGCTCCGGATATTCGTCGATGTAGCGCAGCATGCTGCGCAGCACCTGGAAGCGCGGCCGCACGGTGGCGTCCTGCGCCATGCGCGCAAGCTCCTTGAGTCCATGCAGCACGGCGGAGATCGAGCGGTGCTCGCTCTTGAGAATGGCGATCGCGTCTTTCATGCCTCTTCCTTGTCGTAAACCGACGCCCAATCGACAACCGGCGGCGTCCTCTCCAGAAGCTTTTCCAGCATCACGATGTGATCAGCCTCGTCGGCGGCGAGCTCGCGCGCCAGGGTCCGCACCATCGGATCGGCCGCGCCGAGCATCGCGCCCTCGAAGAATGCGAACGCGCGTTTCTCGCCCGCCAAGGCGATTTCGAGCGCCTGCCGCGGCGTCATGAGGCGGAACACGAGCTCGCGCGCCGCGGTTTCGGGGGCGGCGTTGTCCAGCCATGCGTACTCGTGCGGCGCGAGCTTCGGCAGCTTCGCGCCCGCGGTGCGCGCTACGAGCTCGCCGAGGTGCTCGACCTCAAGGCGCGCGAGCGTGGCGAAGATTTCGGCCGCAGCCTCGTTACCCAGGTCGTCCATGCGCTCGGCGAACTCGGAATACCGCTCGACCGCCTCGCGCTCGATTGCGATCGCGTGTGCATACAGATTGAGAGTATCCATGGCTACACGATGCGCGCATCGCGCCCGCCGCGCTTGATCTTGGTCAAACCTAGAAGCAGTAGATGGCGAGGCCGTACGCCGAGCGCGCGAGGCCCAGTCCGCCGAGCGCGATGAGGAGCATGCCTCCCGCGGCACGCAGTTTCACGGCCGCCCTCACCTTAGCCGCGAAAACCCCCGCAGCGAGCAGCCATGGCAGCGTACCGAACCCGAAGCCCGCCATCGCGGCCGCGCCCTCGAGCGCGCCGCCCGCGAAGACTGCAGCTGCCAGCGCGCCGTAGACGAGGCCGCATGGCAGCCAGCCCCAGGCGAGGCCCGCGGCGTACGACTGCGGCAGCGTGCGCGCGGGCAGGAAGCGCGCGGCGAACGGCTGCACCTGGCGCCAGATGGGCAGTCCGAGCTTTTCGAGCCTGGCGAGCGGAAACCCGTAGCCCGCGAGATGGATGCCCGCGAGCAGCGCGAAAACGCTGGCGAAGAGAAGCGTCAAGGTCTGCGCGGGCAGCGCGCCGGCGGCGTAAGCGCCCGCGCTGCCGAGCGCACCGGCAATCGCGCCGGCGACGGCGTAGCTCGTGATACGGCCGGCGTTGAAGGCTAGCTGGCGCTTCAACACCTCGTCTTTTCGCACCAGCGTGAAACCCGCGCTGATGCCGCCGCACATGCCGGCGCAGTGAAGTCCCGAAGCGAAACCGCCGACCGCGAGCGCGAGCGGCAGCGCCCAGGCGCTCATATCACCTTCGAGTAGCTCGCGCGCTCGCGCGCCTCGCGCAGGTAGCGGTCGAACAGCATGCAGATGGCGCGCACGAGGAGCCGCCCTTTCGGCGTCACCACGATCCAGTCCGGCTGCAGCTCAACCAGCCCGTCGTCGGCGAGCGGCTTCAGATCGCGCAGCTCGCGCGCAAAGGCGGAGGCGAAGTCCACGAGATACGAGAGTTCGATCGCTTCGATCGAGACGCGGAACTGGCACATGAGCGAATGGATTACGGCGCGGCGCGCGAGGTCGTCCGGCGTGAGCTCGATGCCGCGCAGCACCGGTAGTCGCCCTGCATCAAGCGCCGCGTAGTAGCGCTCGAGGTCCTTCACGTTCTGGTAATAGGTCGGCCCGATCTGCCCGATGGACGAGAGCCCGACGCCGAGAAGATCCCCGCCCTGCGTCGAGTATCCCTGGAAACTGCGCGAGAGTTGGCCAAGCTTCTGTGCCGTGGCAAGCTCGTCGGTCGGCCGCGCGAAGTGATCCATGCCGATATAGAGATAGCCCGCGCGCGTCAGACGCCCGATCGCGAGCGTGAGAAGCTCGAGCTTCGTCTCCGGCGAGGGCAGCTCGGCTTCCGCGATGCGCCGCTGCGGCTTGAAGACTTTGGGCAGGTGCGCATAGCTGTAGAGCGCGATGCGATCGGGGTCGAGCGCGAGCACCTGGTCGAGGGTGCGGTTGAAGCTATCGAGCGTCTGCCGCGGCAGGCCGTAGATGAGGTCGAGATTGATGGAGCGAAAGCCGTTCGCGCGCGCCTCGCGCATCACGCGCTGCGTGACGTCGACGCTCTGAATGCGGTGCACCGCGCGCTGCACGCCAGCGTCGAAATCCTGCACGCCGATCGAGATGCGGCGAAAGCCGAGCTCGGCGAGAAAGGCGACCCGCCCCTCTTCGGCGCTGCGCGGGTCGACCTCGATCGAATACTCGGTGCGCTCGCCGCGCGGAAAGCGCGCCTCCACCATGCCGACGAGTCCGCGCATTTCCTCGCGCGAAAGAAAGTTCGGCGTGCCGCCGCCCCAATGCATCTGCTCGATCGCGCGCGCATCGCCGATGAGCGGCGCCACGAGCGCCAATTCCTTCTCCAAGTACTTGATATACTTGGCCGATCTGCCGTGATCGCGCGTCACGATCTTGTTGCAGCCGCAGTAGTAGCAAAGCGTGTCGCAGAACGGCAGGTGAACGTAAAGCGAGAGCGGCTGCGTAAAGCCGCCGATATTGCGCTTCGCAAGCCATTGCCGGAGCTCACGCTCGCCGAAGGCTTCGACGAAGCGATCGGCGGTCGGATACGACGTGTAGCGCGGACCGCTCACGTCGTACTTCCGGATGAGGACCGGGTCGATAACCAGTTCCGAGGCGGGGTAGTGCATTGGGAGCACTATGAAGGTTGAGGGCACGCAGGCTTTGACCTCGGTCAAACGGAGCTTCTTCCGCCACCCGGCCGTCGTGGCGGCGCTTGGCGTGGCGCTCGCCGGACTGCTTGCCGTCAACGCCCTCGCCTTCCTGCGCGGGCTCGAGACGCCGTGGCTGCTCGGCGCCGTCATCATTTCTGACATGCTGATCATCGGCATGGGCATCCTGTTCGCTGCGCGCGAGGTGATGCAGGCCGAGCGCCGTACCGAAGCGAGCAAAGCGCAGCTCGAGGCCATCGTCGACTCGGCGATGGACGCCATCCTCACGGTCGACGCCGCGCAGAACATCGTCGTTTTCAACCGCGCCGCCGAGCAGACCTTTCGTTGCCCGCGGCGCGAGGCGCTGGGCACCCCACTGGACCGCTTCATCCCGCAGCGCTTTCGCGCCGCGCACCGCGGGCACGTCGAGCACTTCGCGCGTACCGGCGTCACCAGCCGCAAGATGGGCGACGTCACCACGCTCTGGGGGCTGCGCGCCGATGGCGAGGAATTTCCGATCGAGGCATCGATCTCGCAGGCGGGTGCCGCCGGCGAGCGCTATTACACGGTCATCCTGCGCGACATCACGCTGCGCAAGCAGGCCGAAGCCGAGGCCGAGCGCGCGCGCGGCGCCCTGAGCGAGGCGCAGCGGCGCCTGGGCGCGATTGTCGACTCGGCGATGGACGCCGTGATTACCGTCGACGAGGAGCAGAACATCGTGCTCTTCAACCGCGCCGCCGAGCAGGTATTCGGCGTGCGCCGCGAGCAGATGCTCGGCACGCCGCTCGATCGTCTGCTGCCGGCGCGCTTCCGCGCGGCGCACCACGCGTATATCGAGGCATTCGGGCGCACCGGGGTCAGCAGCCGGCGCATGGGCGACGTGACGACGCTGTGGGCCTTGCGGCCGGCGAGCGGCGAGGAATTCCCCATCGAAGCGTCGATCTCGCAGACCGCCGAAGGCGGCAAGCGCTACTTCACGGTGATCCTGCGCGACATCACGCTACGCAAGCAGGCGGAGGATGCGCTGAAGGAATCGCAGCGCGAGCTGCGCGAGCTCTCGGCGCGGGTTCTGGAAGCGCGCGAGGAGGAGAAGGCGCATATCGCGCGCGAGCTCCACGACGAGCTCGGGCAGCTCCTCACCGCGCTCAAGATGGATCTTGGCTGGCTGCGCGAGCGCATACCGGGCGACTCGGACCTCGCGCCGCGCGTCGAAGAAATGGGCACGCTCCTCGACCGCACCGTGGCCGCCACGCGGCGCATCTCGGCCGACCTGCGCCCGCTCATGCTGGACGACCTCGGTCTCGCCGAGGCCTCCGCCTGGCTGGTCGAGGATTTCGCCAAGCGCTCGGGGCTCTCGTGCCAGATCGATGTGCCCGAAGAGCTGCCTGAACTTTCCAAGGGCGTCGCCACCGCCGTGTACCGCGCGGTCCAGGAATCACTCACCAACATCGCGCGGCACGCGCAGGCGAAAAGCGCCTGGGTGATGCTCGCGTGCAGCGACGGGGCGATTCACGTCGAGGTCGAGGACGATGGTCGGGGCATTTCCCCCGAGGATCTGGCGAAGAGCCGCTCTCTCGGCCTGAAAGGGATGCGCGAGCGCATCGCCTTCCTCGGCGGCTCGCTCGAGATCGCGCGCGCTCCGCGCGGCGGCACGCGCCTGCGGCTGCGCGTCCCGGTGCGCGGGCTCGCCGCGGAGAAAGCGGCGTGATCCGAGTACTGATTGCCGACGATCACAGCATCGTGCGCGACGGGCTGAAGCGCATCCTTGCCGCCACCATGGATCTGCAGGCGGCCGGCGAAGCCGCGAGCGGCGACGAGGCGCTCGCGCTCGTCCGCGCCAACGACTACGACATCGCCATGCTCGACATGTCGATGCCGGGCCTGTCGGGCATCGACCTCATCAAGCGCCTCAAGCTCGAGAAACCGAAGCTCAGGATCCTGGTGCTTTCCATGCACGGGGAAAGCCAGTACGCCGCGCGCGCGCTGAAAGCGGGCGCGCAGGGTTACCTCAACAAGGACAGCGCCTCGGAGGCGCTGCTCGGCGCGCTGCGCAAGATCGCGGCCGGGGGCGTGCACATCGGCGATGCCGCCGCGGCGAGCCTCCTTCATGCTGGCGACAAGGCGCCGCACGAAGCGCTCTCCGACCGCGAGTTCGAGGTGCTGCGCCTGCTGGTCGAAGGGCTCGGCCCCACGGAGATCGGCGAGCGCCTGCATCTTTCGGTGAAGACGGTGAGCACGCACAAGACGCGCGTTCTCGAGAAGCTCGGTCTGAAAAACACCGCCGACCTCGTGCGCTACGCCATGGAACACCGCCTGGTCTAGCCGGCATACTGAGCCTTGCATGAAGGTCTTTGTCGTCGAGGATGCGCCTTTGCTGCGCGAGCGGCTGGAGGCGCTGATCGCCTCCATTCCCGGCTTGAGCGTGGCAGGCCACGCCAGCGGCGCCGCCGAGGCGGTTCGCGACATACTCGCCGCGCGCCCCGACGTGGTGGTGCTCGACATTCACCTGGCCGAGGGCAACGGCTTCGACGTGCTGCGCGGCTTGCGCGCCGCGCAGTTCGCGCCGGAGATCCACGTGCTCACGAACTACCCGCTCGACGGCTATCGGCAGACCGCCGTGCGCCTCGGCGCGCGCGGGTTCTTCGACAAGACCAACGACATTCCGCTGCTGCGCGACGCGCTCGCGGCGCTCGCCAAATAGGAACTTTCCTACCCTGATAATCAGCCGCCGCCGATAGGGAACGCAGCGGCGTGCCGGCACACTGCCGGCATGGAAATCTTTCTGGTTGAAGACTCCCCCCCGGTACGGGCGCGCCTCGCCGAGATGCTCGCCGCCATCCCGGGCGCGACTCTGGTCGGACAGGCGACGAACGCCGCCGACGCAACCCAAGGCATTCTCACGTTGCGCCCGCAGGTCGTGGTGCTGGATCTCAGCCTTGGCGGCGGCTCGAACGGCTTCGACGTCCTGCGCAACGTGCGCAGCGTCGCGCCCGAGATCGACTTCTACATGCTGTCGAATTTTTCCGCCGACCCATACCGCCAGCTCGCCGAGAGGCTCGGGGCGCGCGACTTCTTCGACAAGACCAGAGAGTTCAACCGCGTGCGCGACGTGATCGCGAGCCGCGCCGCCATCCATTGAAGGGAGCCGCTATGCCAACCGTCGTCGCCTTTCAGCCGAGGTTCAAGCCCATGCCACAAAAATTCGAGGTGAGCTGCGCGAGCTGCAACCTGCGCGAGCTGTGCCTGCCCGCCGGGTTGTGCGCCGACGATCTGGCGCGCGTCGAGAACGTCGTCTATGCGCGCCGGCGCGTGAAGCGCGGCGAGGCCCTGTTCAACGCGGGCGGCCAGTTCAACGCCGTGTACGCGATCCGCAGCGGCTTTTTCAAGGCGAGCGTCATCGATGGCGAAGGCCGCGAGCAGGTCACCGGTTTCTTCATGGGCGGCGAGCTCGTCGGACTGGACGGCCTGGGTTCGGGCATCTATAACGCGACCGCAATGGCGCTCGAGGACAGCGAGGTGTGCGTGCTGCCCTACGCGCTCATCGAGGAGATGGCGCGCGAGGTGCCGGCGCTGCAGCGCCACCTGCATGCGGTGCTGGCGCGCGAGATCGTGCGCGACCACGGCGTGATGCTGCTGCTCGGCTCGATGCGCGCCGAGGAGCGCCTTGCCACGTTCCTTCTCAACCTCTCAAAGCGCTTCGTGCGCCGCGGGTATTCGGCTTCCGATTTTCACCTGCGCATGACGCGCGAGGAGCTCGGCAGCTACCTCGGCTTGAAGCTCGAGACCGTGAGCCGGCTTTTCTCCCAGTTCCAGGACACCCATTTGATCGAGGTGCAGCAGAAGCACGTGCGCATCCTCGACGTCGACGGCCTCGAACGCGTGCTCGGCAACAAACACTGACCCCCGAAAGGAAAACAAACGATGTTCAAGCATATTCTTGTGCCCACCGACGGCTCGCCGGTCTCGACGAAGGCGGCAAAGGCCGCGATCGCGCTGGCGAAGGAATCCGGCGCGAGGGTGACCGGCTATTCCGCGGTCGAGCCCGTCCCCGCGCGACTCTACGGCGAGGGCTACGTCGTCGACCGCCAGGACGTGGCCGAATTCGAGCGCCGCAGCCGCGAGCACGCGAAGAAACACGTGGCGGCAATCGAGCGCGCCGCGCGCAAGGCCGGCGTGCCGTTCGAGCCGCTCGTCGAGACCGCGCGCACGCCCTACCACGGCATCATCGCGGCGGCCAAGAAGCGCCACTGCGACCTGATCTTCATGTCCTCGCACGGCCGCACCGGGCTCATGCGCATCGCGCTCGGCAGCGTCGCCGATAAGGTGATGACGCTCTCCAAAGTACCGGTGATGGTGTATCGATAAAGGGGTCAGGACCCTTTATCGGGAAAAGGGGTCGGATCCCTCCTCGGCGAGCGCAAGCGCCGGACCGCAAGCTTTTCCAGCTCGAGCAGGAACATCACGGCGGCGCTGATCGCGACGATGCCTAGCCCGTCGGTGATGGAAATCGGCCGGCTGTCGAACCAGGCGTTCATGAAAGGCAGATAAGTGAAGCCGAGCTGCGCCGTGACGATTGACGCGAGCGCCCACAGCACGGCGCGCGTGCCGAGCGCGCCGCGCAGCGTGATCGACGGCACGTGCAGGTAGCGCACGTTGAAGAGATAGAACACCTGCAAGACGACGAGCGTATTCACGACGAGCGTGCGCGCAGTTCCCACGTCCCGCCCCGCCTCTAGGGCGGCGAAGAACACGCCGAGCGACACGCCGGCGAAGACGATCGACACGAGGAACACCCGCCATACAAGAAAGCGAGAGAGAAGCGGCTCGTCGCGCCGCCGCGGCGGCCGCTGCATCACGTCGGCCTCCGCCGGCTCGAAGGCGAGCGCAAGGCCGAGCGCGGCTTCGGCCACGAGGTTCACCCAGAGGATCTGCGCCGCACTCATCGGCAGCGTAAGGCCGAACACCAGGGCCGCGACCACGGTGAGCGCCTCACCGCCGTTGGTCGGCAGCGTCCAGGCGACGACCTTGCGGATGTTGTCGTGCACGGTGCGGCCCTCGTGCACCGCGTTCACGATGGAGGCGAAGTTGTCGTCGAGCAGCACCATCTCGGCCGCTTCCTTCGCCGCCTCGGTACCCTTGATGCCCATCGCCACGCCCACGTCGGCCTGCTTGAGCGAGGGCGCGTCGTTCACGCCGTCACCCGTCATCGCCACCACCGCGCCGCGCGCCTGGAGCGCGCGCACGATGCGCAGCTTGTGCTCGGGCGTGGTGCGCGCGAACACCGTGGCGCGGCTCACTTCTAAAGCGAAGCGCGCCTCGTCCATGGCGTCGAGGTCCTTGCCGGCCACGGCGCGCGGCTCCAGGCCGAGCTGCGCGCCGATGGCGCAGGCGGTCGCGGCGTGGTCGCCGGTGATCATCTTGACCTCGATGCCGGCGCTGCGGCACTGTGCGATGGCCGCGCGCGCCTCGGGCCGCGGCGGATCGATGAAGCCGACGATGCCGAGGAAGTCGAGCTCCATCACGTCCTCGACGGCGACTTCCTCGCCGTCGAACTGCTTGAACGCAAAGCCGAGGACGCGCTCGCCCGCGGAAGCGGCACGCGCGATCCTGTCTTGCCACTCGACATCGGACATGCTGGACAACTCGATCAGCCTTTCGGGTGCCCCTTTCACGAAGAGCAGGTTTTTTCCATCGGGGCCGCGGTGCAAGCTCGCCATGAAGCGGTGCGCCGCATCGAAAGGCACGGCGTCGAGGCGCGGCCATTCCGAGCGCACATGGTCCGCGTTGAGGCCAGCCTTCATCGCGAGCGCGATGAGCGCCCCTTCCATCGGATCGCCCTCGACGACCCACGCGCCTTCGCGCTCGTGCAGGCGTGCCTCGTTGCACAGCAACCCGCAGCGGATGAGCGGCATCGCGGCGGCAAGCGCAGCCGCGTCGTCGTCGTGTCCGACCGCCTCGATATCGCCGCGCGGCGCGTAGCCCGACCCGGCGACTTCGACTTCGTGCTCTGCCGTCACCGCCCGGCGCGCAGTCATTTCGTTGCGCGTCAGCGTGCCGGTCTTGTCGGTGCAGATCACCGAGGTCGCGCCGAGCGTCTCCACCGCGGGCAGCCGGCGGATCACGGCATTGCGCCCTGCCATGCGCTGCACGCCGATCGCGAGCGTAATGGTGATGACGGCCGGCAGGCCTTCCGGCACTAGGCTGACCGCGAGCGCCACCACGGCGAGGAGCGCCTCTGTCCAGGCGTAGCCGCGCGCGCCGACCGCGAAGAGGAAGAGCGCCGCCGCGCCGCCGATCGCGACCCAGGTGAAGCCGTGCGCGAAACGGTTCATCTGGCGAAGAAGCGGCGTGGTGAGCGGCTCGACCGACTGAAGCAGGGCGCTGATGCGGCCGATCTCGGTGGCGGCGCCGGTGGCGACCACCACGCCGCTCGCCTGGCCGGCCGCGACCAGCGTGCCGGAGAACGCCATGCTGTGGCGCGCGCCGAGATCGGCGTCGCGCGGCGCCGGCCCCTCGTCCTTCTCCGCCGGCACCGATTCCCCGGTGAGCAGCGCCTCGTCGATGAGAAGCGCGTGCGCTTCGAGCAGGCGCAGGTCCGCGGGCACGCGATCGCCCGCCTCGAGGAGCACGATGTCGCCGGGCACGAGATTCGCCGCCGCCACCGTGCGCCGCAGCCCGTCGCGCAGAACCGCCGACTGCGGGGCGATCATGTTCTGCATCGCCTCGAGCGCGCGCTCGGCCTTGCCTTCCTGGATGTAGCCGACGATCGCGTTGATGATCACCACCGCGACGATGGCCGAAGCGTCGACCGCGTGGCCGAGCAGCGCCGCGCCGAGCGCAGCGGCGAGCAGAAAATAGATGAGCGCGCTGTTGAACTGCCCGGCGAAGCGCGCGAGCGCCGAGCGCCGCTTCGGCCCGGGCAGCGCGTTCGCCCCGAACTTCGCGAGCCGCGCCGCCGCTTCGGCGCGATCCAGGCCGCGCGCGCTCGTATCGAGGGCGGCGAGGACCTCCGCCGCGTCCCTTGCGTGAGGGGCGTCCATGAGCCTAGAGGCCGAAAGCGCGCACTACGCCGAGGTAGACGAGGATGCTCAAGATGTCCTGGATCACCGTGGCCAAAGGGCCGCTGCCGAACGCGGGATCGCGCCCGCTGCGCGCGATCCACCAGGGCAGGATCAGCCCGAGGCCGGCCGCCATAGTACCGGCGGCGAAGATCGCGGTGGCGACCGCGGCGCCGAGGCGCGCATCGCCGAACGCGAGCCAAACCGGCACGAAGGCGGCGAGGCCGAGGATCGTGCCGAGCAGCATTCCGGTGCGCAACTCGCCGGCAAGGAGGTGCACGATGCCGGCGCGCGTGAGCGAGAGCCGGCGCACCGCGATCGCCTCGGTCTGCGTGCCGATCGCGTCGGCCAGGTACACGATCGCGGGCACGAAGAACGCGACCGCGATCGTTCGCTGAAGCGTCGTTTCGAAAGCGGCCATCGCTCCGGTGGCGAGCGCGCTGCCTGCAAGCCCGACCACGAGCCACGGCAGCCGGTGGCGCGCGCGGCGCAGCGGCGGATCCTCGATCGCGTGGCGCGCCTGGGCCGCCTCGCGCTCGATGCCGGCGATGCGGTGTAGATCCTCCACGTGCTCGCGGCGCAGCACCTGCAGGAGCGCCTGAGAAGGCATCACGCCAAGCGCGCGCCCCTCGGCGTCGACCACCGGCAGCGCGTCCACGCCGTGGTGCAAAGCAAGCGACGCGGCGCGCTCCTGGTCGGTATCCGGACCGACGCGCGGGAAATCCGCTTGCATCACCTGCGCAAGCGGCGCTCGCGCATCGGCAGCGAAAAGCGCGCCGATCGGCACGACGCCCTGCAGCTTGTGCGCGGCGTCGACGACGAGCACGAGCTCTACGCTTGGCGCTTTCTCGGCGGCGAGTCGCGCGAGCGCTTCCCCCGCCATTTCTTCGGCGCGGGCGCGCGGGGCGCCGCCGACGACGTGCGCGCCGACGGTCTCATGCGATCGCATGGCCGAATTTTTCGACACTGCGCGCGCACTGCGTTTGACATGGGTCAAAATCGGCAGCATGCCGGTGTTCAGCGCGCGCGGACTCACCAAGACCTATCGGATGGGCGAGACCGAAATCCACGCGCTGCGCGGCGTTGACCTGGAGGTCGACGCCGGCGAATTCATCGTGCTCCTCGGGCCCTCGGGCAGCGGCAAGTCCACGCTGCTCAACATCCTCGGCGGTCTGGATACGCCGAGCTCCGGTTCGATCTCGTTCAAGGACGACGATTTGTCCAAGGCCGACGAGGCGGCGTTGACCGGCTAC
>Ga0209382_10007564_pt1 | contig 13787 bp, 10 predicted proteins | sample SoiMetdeltSBSDD5_FD_187599 | JGI IMG/M metagenome (GOLD analysis project Ga0209382, IMG submission 187599) | Bulk soil microbial communities from a Populus tree surrounding site in Tennessee, USA - Soil MetaG P. deltoides SBSDD5 (SPAdes) (version 2) | ecosystem: Environmental > Terrestrial >... | reverse complement strand
TCCGCCGCAGGACTCGGGAAGCTCTCCGCCGTTGCAGATGGAGCGATCGTGCTTGCGCCCGAGGGCCTGGACCCCGCATCCGCCGTCGGCCAAGAGCTGGCCCTCGTCGTAGAACGCGGCACGCCACTGTTGGGTGTGGCGCGCGATCGGTGGATGCCGACGCCAAGCGCCACGCCGGTCTTCGATCCACCGCCCGAACCGAGTCATCGGCCGCGCGGCGCGCGGGCCGCGGTGGTCACGCTCGTCTTCGCCGGGGCCGCGGTGGGCGGGTGGGCGCTGTTCGCCACCGCGACGGAATCGTTTCTCTCGCCGACGCGAGAGCCAACGCCGGCGGTCCCGGTCGCGACGCCGGTCGCCCGCGCCGAATCCACGGCGGCAGTCCCGCCGCCGGCCCGGGCCGACACGCTCGGCTGGACGATCCAAGTCGCTGCCTACGGCACTGCCGCGAAAGCCCTGGCCCACGCCGATCAGTTGGCCAATGAGAACGGCATTTCGACTCTGGTGAGCCCGGTTCAGCAGAGCGGCGCCGGCACCGTTTGGTATCGCGTCTTGGCCGGCTCCTACGCCTCGCGCGAAGCGGCGGCGGCGGCGCGCACCGAGCTGTGGCGCCGTGGCACGACCGCGCGGGGCATTGGGGACCTGCTGCGCGCGCCGTATTCCTTCGCGCCCGCGACGGACACCTCGCTTGCGGCGCTGCGACGCCGTGGCTTGCCCGCCGTCCGGTGGCGGAGCCGTGTGCTGATCGGCGCCTTTGAGACACGCGAACAAGCTGCCTTCACCGAAGCGACGCTGACGCGCGCCCGCGTGCGCGCCACCCTTCTCCCACGTGTGGGGACCGCACAATGAGATTGAGCCGGCTGGAGCTGTCGGGCTTCAAGTCGTTCGCGGGGTCGGTAGAGCTGCCCTACGAGCCCGGCGTGACCGCCATCGTGGGCCCGAACGGCTGCGGCAAATCCAACATCTCCGACGCCGTCCGGTGGGTCCTGGGCGAGCAGTCGCCGCGCCTGCTCCGGGGCGGGAAGATGGAAGACGTCATCTTCCAGGGCTCCACGGGGCGCCGGCCGGTGAACGTCGCCGAAGTGTCGCTCGTCTTCGACAACTCGGACGGCACGCTGCCGATCGCCTACCAGGAAGTCGTGGTGACACGGCGCCTGTCGCGCTCGGGTCAGAGCGAGTACCTCCTGAACCGCTCGCCGGTGCGGCTGCGGGACATCCAAGACCTGTTGCGCGGGACGGGACTGGGGGCGGACGCGGCGGTCGTGATGGAAGCGAAGATGATCGAGGCGCTGCTCTCGGAAAAGGCCGAGGAACGGCGCGCGCTGTTCGAAGAAGCGGCGGGCATCGGTCTGTACCGTGACCGCAAGAAGAGCACCGAACGGCGGCTCGAAGAGACGGCCGCCGATCTCGCGCGGATCGAGGATCTGATCAGCGAGGTGCAGACGCAAGTGCGCAGCCTCGCGCGGCAGCGCGGCCGGGCGGAGCGCTATGGCAAGATGGTCGAAGAGCGTTTCGGCGTCGCGCTGACACTGGTGCGCCGCGAGATCGAAGACTTCGATCTGGTGCTCGGCTCGTTGGGCGTGCGGGCGCGCGAGCTCGCCGAGGCGCTGCCGGCGGCGCGCGGACGCTTGGCCGGCGCTGAGCGCGAACGGGAGACCCGCGTTCAAGGGCGGCACACGGCCGAGGCGCGCCGCACGGAGGTCGAGCGCCGCCTTGCCGACGGGAAGCTGGAGGTCGGCCGGTTGGAGAGCGACCTCGCGCTGGCGGCGGAGCGACTCGGCAACGCGGGGCAACGGCGTCAGACGGCGGTCGAAGAGCGCGTGCAGGGTGAGCGACGCGCCGCACAGGCGGAGCGGGAGCGCGAGGCAGCGGCAACTGAGTGCGGCGCAGCCGAGCGCGACCTGGCGGCCGTGCAAGGCGAGTTGGGGACGCGGGCGGGGCACGAGGACGACGTGCGCGGCCGGCTCGCCGCGCAGCGCACGGCGGTTCGGGACCTCGAAGAGGTCCTGCAGCGCCGCGCCGAAGCAGCGCGCGCGCTCGAGGGGGAGCGGACGGCCTTGGAGCGCGAGGGCGCCGAGCTGCGCGAGCAGTTGGCGGGCGCGGCGGGCGCGCGCGAGGCGCGCGATGCGGCCGCCCAGACGGCAACCGCTCTGAGCGGCGCCGCGACGCAGCGGGCCGCGCGCGAAGCGCAGGCGGCGGTCCACGCCGTCGAGGCGCTGCAGCACGCGCGGCGCCAGGTGGCCACGCTCCAGGAGCAGGAGATGGACGCGCGTTCCACGCGACGCCAGACCGAGGCGGCCCTCGCGCAGCTCGAAGCGCGGCGCGACGCGCTCACCGAGCTCGACCGCGAGCGCGTTGGTCTCGCCCCGGCGGCGCAGGCGCTGCTCAAGGCGCGCCAGACGTTCGGCGACGCGGTTATCGGCCCGCTGGCGGATTTCGTCCGTACGAGCCGGCGCGACGCCGAGCTGGCCGAGCGGTTGCTGGGCGAGTGGCTCCACGCCGTCCTGGTGCGCGATGCGTCGGCGATCGACGCGATCCGCGCGTGGCATGCGGAGGCGCGGCCTGGCCCCCTGGTGCTGCTACCCTGCGTGCCGGGTCCGCGGCTCGCGGCTGACGGCCATCCCCTGAAGGACGAACTGCGGGTGGACGGTCCGGCGGCGGCGTGGGTAAGGGCGCTCCTCGCCGGCCACGAAGTCCTCGATGAGGGTGGGGGCGGGCGCGCGTTACGGCGGGCGAACGGCGCGGTGTTCCTAGACGGCGGCGCGACCTCCGGTGGCGGCCCGCTGCAGCGGCGCGCCGAGCTCGAAGCTCTGGAGCACGACGCGCGTGAGGCCACGACGGCGCGCGACCGCGCCGGCGCGGCGTTGGATCGGGCGGTAAAGGACCTGGCGGCGGCGGAGGCCGCGTTCGCCGAGGCGGGCAAGGCGGCGGAGGGTGCGCGTCATGCCGAGCTCGAAGCCGGCGCCGAGAAGGGTGAAGCGGAGCGCGCGCTGATCCACGCGCGTCGCGAGGCCGAGGAGGCGGCGGCGCACGTGGATCGCCTCACGCGCCGGCTCGCCGAGGTCGAAGGCCGCCTCGGCACGCTGCACACCGAGCTCGAGGAACGCGAGCTGGAGCGCGTGCGGGCCGACGAGCAGCTGGGCGCGCAGCGCGCGGGGCTCGAGGGACTCGAGGCCCAGCAGGAAGCCGCGCGCGAGCAGCGCGTGCGCTGGCAGGTGGAGGCGGCGCAAGTGGAGGCACGCTTGACCGCGGCGCGGGAACGCGCCGAGCGAGCCGGAGCCGAGGCCGGGGAGTCGCGCCAGCAAGCCGCCGCGCGGGCCGAAGAGATCGCGCGGATCGAACGCGACAGTACGTCGCTGACCGCTCAGCGCGCGCAATGGCAGGACGCACTCGAAGAGCGCCAGCTCGCCCTGGTGCAGCTCGAGTCGGCCGCGAAGGAAGCGGAAGCGCACGTCGGCCTCGCCGAAGCCGATTTGGCGCAGGGCGAAGGGGCGCTCGATCAGGCCCGCAAAGCGCTGGAAGCGCTGGGCGAGGAAGAGCATCGCCTGCAGCTCGAACGCACGGAGATCGAGGGGCGCCGCCGCGGGCTCGTGGAGCGTGTGGAAACCGAGTGGCGCAAGCCGCTCGATCGCCTCCTCGCCGAGGCGCCGGAAGTCGCAGGCGACATCGAATGGCTGCGCCAGGAAAACGATCGCCTGCGCGGGCAGATCGACGCCGTGGGCCCGGTCAATGCGCTCGCCGTGGAGGAGCATGCCGAGGAGGTGAAGCGGCTCGAGTTCCTGATGACGCAGCGCGACGACCTCGTGGCCGCGCGCAACTCGCTGCAGCAGGCGGCTCGCGAGATCGACCAGACGGCCAAGGCGCTGTTCCTCGAGTCCTTCGGGAAAGTGCGGGACAACTTCCGCACCGTGTTCCAGACCTTGTTCGGCGGCGGCGAGTGCGATGTGCGGCTCGCCAACGAAGACGAGCCGCTCGAGAGCGAGATCGAGATTCACGCCGCGCCGCGCGGCAAGCGCACGCAGCGGATCCACCTGTTGTCGTCCGGCGAGCGCACGCTCGTCGCCGTGTCGCTCCTCTTCGCCATCTTCCTGACGAAGCCCAGCCCCTTCTGCCTGCTCGACGAGGTGGACGCCCCGCTGGACGACTCCAACGTGGGCCGCTACGTCCGGCTGCTGGCTGAATTCAAGCACCAGACGCAGTTCATCGTGATCACGCACAATCCGCGCACCATGCAGGCGGCCGACGCCGTCTACGGGGTCACGATGCAGGAGCCCGGCGTCTCCACGATCGTCGGGGTGCGGCTCGGCCAAATGGAACCGGTGTAGTCGCCGTGCGCCGGTTGCTGTGGCTCGCGCTCCTGCCCGCGAGCCTCTCGGCGCAGCGGCCCGCGTCCCGCCCAGCCGTCTCTCCCGTGCTGCCCCGCGCGTGGGCGCGGGATACCGTCATCTCCGTGTGGCTGTTCGTGCGTCCGGGCGTGCCGGTCGCGGCGCCGGCGGCGCGCGCGGCCGGGCTGGGCGCGCGTATCCGCGTGCGGAGCCGCTGGCTCCACGCGGTGAGCGTCGACGCCCCCAGCGCGGCGTTGCGCACCCTCGCCCTCGATCCCGATCTGCGCCGGATCCAGCCGCTCGGCCGCTTTCGGGTCTCGCCCCGCGCGCGCCCGGAGCACCTGGTCGCGCCCTCGCCGACCGCACCGGGCGACACCTGCCCCGCCGGCGGCGATCCCGTGCTCGGGCCGTCCGAGATGCCCTACCGCCAGTTGCACCTCCGGCCCCTGACCGATGCCGGTGCCGACGGCTCGGGCATCAGGATCGCGATCTTCGACGGCGGCTTCGATACCCAGGATGCCGCATTCACGGGGATCCCGGTCACGGCGCAGTACGACTTCGTGTTCGGTGATGCGGTTGTGCGCAACGAGGCGGCGGACGTCCCGTCCGCACACGGCCATGGGACGGCGGTCTGGTCGCTCTTCGCGGGCGACGTCCCGGGACGCCTGCACGGCATCGCGCGCGGCGCGACCTATCTCCTCGCCAAGACGGAGGACGTGCGCACCGAGCAACGCGTCGAGGAAGACAACTACGTGGCCGCCCTCGAGTGGGCCGACTCGATCGGTGTCGACATCGTGTCCTCGAGCCTCGCGTATTTGATCTTCGACAACGGGTTCAGCTACACGCCCTCGCAGGTGAACGGAGACGTCGCGGTCACGACCGTCGCCGCCGACCTCGCCGCCCAGCGCGGCATCCTGGTCGTCACCGCAGCCGGAAACACGGGCCCCGGCGCCCGCACCCTCTGGACCCCGGCCGACGGCGATTCGGTGCTCGCGGTGGGCGCCGAAGATTCGCTCGGGACTCTCGCGAGCTTCTCCTCGCGCGGACCGACGGCCGACGGCCGGATGAAACCGGACTTCACCGCCCCGGGGGTGGATGTCTGCGTCGTCGCCGGTGGCGGCAGGGTGGTCCGGTCGAACGGGACGTCGTTCGCGACGCCGCTCCTCGCCGCGAGCGCCGCGCTCGTGAAGCAGCTGCACTCGACGATGACGCCGATGGCGCTGCGCGCCGCGTTTCGCCGCTGGGCGACGAACCGAGCCGCGCCCGACAGCCTCCGCGGCTGGGGACGCCCCGACGTGACGTCCGCCGTGGTGTTTCCGGCGGGCGTCACCGCGCTTGCGCCGGTGATCGGTCCGCTGTCGTCGGTCACGCCGACGTTCACGTGGACGGCCGGCGGCGTACCGCCGTTCGCGACGCCGGTGGCGTATCGCCTGCGCATCGCGCGCGACTCGAGCGGAGCACCGCTCGTCGACACGACGCTCATCGACGTCGAGACCTACGACCTGCGCATTGCCCTGAAGCCGGGAAAGCCGTTGCTCTGGCGCGTGGACGCCACCGCCGCCACGGGCGACACGGCGAGCACCGGTATCGTCGGACCGATCGCCGTGCCGGCGTGGGCTTCGCTCACCTCGCTGAGCGACCCCGCCGGGGCCGTAACCGACTCGGTGCAGCCGACGTTCACGTGGACCTCACCGACGATCGCGACGCCGCCCGGGCCGTTCACGTATGACCTATTCGTGCAGCGCGTGTTGGAGCCGTTCCCCGACTTCGGATATGCGGGCCTCACGGGCACGTCGTTCCGGATCCCCGACCCGCTCGAGCGCAACACGGCGTACCATTGGTCCCTCGTCTCGCACGCGGGGACGGACACGAGCCTCAGCTCAAGTCTCGGCTCGTTCCTCGTCCTCGACGGCTCGATACCCGCCGCGACGTTGCAGTACCAGAACTTCCCCAATCCGTTTCCGAGCGCCGGGCGCGACTCGACCTGCCTGTGGTTTGATCTCGCCACCACAGGTCTCGTGGAGGTAGAGATTCTCGATCTGCGGGGGAACCCGGTGCGCCGGTTCGTGCCCGGGCCCGATTTCCCGCCGATTCTCACCGCGGGCCGCTACGGTCGCGGCCTGGGGGGGGGCGCGACCTGCGATCCGCGCCTCATGTGGGACGGTCGCGCCGGCGATGGGCGCCTGTTGCCGGCCGGCGTCTACCTCTACAAGCTCAAGGCGCCCGGGATCGTCCTGTTCAAGCGCATCGTCTTTCGCGGAAAGTGATCATGGACCTCGTCACCGTCGGCACCGGCACCGTCGCTCCCTCGGCCCACCGCACCTGCGCCTGCCATTGGGTCGCCCGCGGCGACGTGCGGGTCCTCCTCGACTGCGGCGCGGGATCGCTGCACCGGCTCGCCGAGTTCGGGCTCCCGTGGCACCAGATCAGCCACGTTGTTCTGTCGCACTTCCATCCCGACCACTGGGGCGAGCTGCCGATGCTCGTGTACGCCCTCAAGTACACGACGGTGCCACCGCGCACCGAGCCGCTCGTGATCCTCGGACCACCCGGCGTCGTCCAGCTGCTGCGGACGCTTGCCGAGGGGTACGGCGGTTGGCTCCTCGATCCCGGTTTCCCGATCGGCATTCTCGACGTGCGGGACGGCGATCCCTTCCCGCTCGGTGCCGACCTGAGTCTCGAGACCTTTCCCGTGCCGCATACGGATGAGAGCGTGGCGCTCTCGCTCGTGGCGCCGGAGGGACGGCTCGTGTATACCGGCGACACCGGACCGAGCAGCGAGTTGTCCCGCTGGGCGGCGGATTGCGACCTCCTGCTCGCCGAGTGTTCCCTCCCCGCGTCGATGGCGATGGATATCCACCTGACGCCCGAGCAGGCGGGCGACCTGGCGCGAGACGCCAAGACGAAACACCTAGTCTTGACGCACTTCTATCCTCCGGTAGAGACTTCGGACCCGGCGAAAGCTGCCGGGACTCGGTTCAAGGGCCGCGTGACGGCCGCCCGGGACGGCGACCGGTTCACCATCGGAGGGAAGTAGTCGTGCTCATTGTGATGCGGCATGGCGCCACGACCGACGAAGTACAGAAGGTCGTGTCGGTCATCGAAGAGATGGGATACCAGGCAACCCCGATGCCCGGGGCGCAACGCACCGCCGTCGGTCTCGTCGGCAACGACGGCCGCGTCGACGCGTCGCGGCTCGAGGGACTCCCGGGCGTCCAGGAAGTCATTCACGTCTCGAAGCCATACAAGCAGGTGAGCCGCGAGTGGCGGCCCGAGTCGACCGTGGTGCGTCTGGGTGGCGGCGTCACGGTGGGCGGTCCCGAGGTAGTCGCGATCGCGGGCCCCTGCTCCCTGGAGACGGAGCGTCAGGTCCTCGATTCGGCGCGGGTCGTCAAGGAGGCCGGCGCGGTGATTCTCCGCGGCGGCGCGTGGAAGCCGCGCAGCTCGCCGTACTCGTTTCAGGGACTGGGGCGCCCCGGCCTCAAACTGCTCGCCAAGGCGCGGGAAGAGACGGGACTCCTGATCTGTACTGAGGCGATGGACCCGGACGGCGTGGGCTGGGTATCCGAGATGGCGGACATCGTACAAATCGGCGCCCGCAACATGCAGAATTTTTCCCTGCTCAAGGTGGCCGGACGGTGCGGCAAGCCGATCCTGCTGAAGCGCGGCATCAGCGCGACGATCGTCGAGTTGTTGCTGTCGGCCGAGTACCTCCTGGCCGAGGGCAATCACGACGTGATCCTGTGCGAGCGCGGAGTACGGAGCTTCGACACGATGACACGCAATTTGTTCGACCTGACGGCCATTCCGGTGGTGCACAAGCTCTCCCACCTGCCGATCATCGCGGATCCGTCGCACGGTACTGGCTTGCGCGACAAGGTGATCCCGATGGCGCGCGCGGCGGTTGCCGCCGGCGCCGACGGCATCATGGTGGAGGTGCATCCGAACCCCGAGGAGGCGCTGTCGGACGGGGCGCAGACCCTCTATCCTGACCAGTTCACTCAATTGATGCGTGAGGTGCGGATCATCGCGGAGGCCATCGGCCGCCGGGTCGCGGAGCCCGCCGCCGTCGGCGCATGACCTCCGCGCTGTTGCTGCTTCTCATCCTGCCGACGCTGCAGGACCCGTGGCCGTCCTTGGACCGCGCGTCTGCGGCCTACCAGACGATTCGGACACTCACCGCGGAGTTCACCCAGGTCGTGGAGAACCCGCTGCTCGGCGCGCCCGACACGACGCGGGGCAAGCTCTATCAGATGCGCCCCAGTCGCTTCGCGATGCGCTTCACGCATCCGCGGGGCGACCGCATCGTGGCCGACGGCCGGCATCTCTGGCTCTACGCGCCCAGCACGACGCCGGGCCAGGTGATCCGTACCGCCATCCCCAGCGCGGGCACGACGGGACCCAACCTGATCGCCCAATTCGTCGAACACCCGCGCGAGCGGTACCGGGCGCGCTACATTCAGGCCGATTCGGTGGCCGGGCGGGTGGTGGACGTGGTCGAGTTGGTCCCCAAGGCGTCCGATCTGCCTTACGCGAAAGCCGTCGTGTGGATCGATCGGGAGGACGGCCTGGTGCGGCGCATCGAGATCGAAGAGAGCTCCGGACAACACCGCGTGCTGGTGCTGTACAAACTCGTCGTAAACCGGGGAGCGCCCGGCCGCGAGTTTACTTTTTCCCCGCCGGCCGGATTACGTGTGGTAGATCAGTAGCAAGCGCGGCGGCGACCTGCTCGGCCGTCGCCTCGTCCATCCCCCGCTTCTGCGCCAGCTCCAGCGCGGCGCGCCCCAGCTCCCGGTACAGCTTCCCATCGTCGAAGGTCAACGATTCGAGGTGCCGCACGATCGTCGCGGTATCGCCGCGCGCGACGGGGCCCGTGAGCGCATCCTTCGGCTCGGCACGACTCAGGTTCTCGAGCGTGCCGTCGACGAGCGGCCGCAGTGCCGCCCACGCATCCGCGTCCGTCATCCCCGCGTGCCGCAGCAGCCGCTGAGCCAGCGCTTCGACCACCACGAGATAATTCGACGCGAACACCGCCCCAGCGTGGTAGATCGCCTTCGCCTTCGTAGCGATGTGGAAGGGCCGCATCCCGATGTCCTGCGCCAGCCGCTCGGCGGCCTGGGTCGCGCGCGGCATCCCCTCCACGGCGGCCCACGAGCCCTTCAGCCTCGCCGGCGCCAGCTCGGGCTCGACGATCGTCTGTAATGGATGCAGGGAGCCCAGCGCGGCACGGCTCGAGACGAGGGCGCCGAGCGCCTCCTGGCCCTGCGCGCCGGAGAGGTGCAGGACGACGTGATCGGCGGTGATCACCCGGGCCGCCGCGAGCGCCTCGGCGAGTGGGCGGATGCCATCGTCGCGCACCGCGAGAATGACGACACTCGCGGCGGCGATCCAGTCGGGCGGCGTCTCCCCGTCACCCACGGTGAGCGTGAGAGGTGCCGGTACTTTCTTTTTGTGGCGGCCGTGCAGCCGCACCGTGTAGCCGGCCCGGGTCAACGCCAGCGCCAGACCGACGCCCGCCCGGCCGGGCCCGATCAGCCCAACCACAGGCCGGGCGGGCGTGGGCGTCACTGATTCCGGATCGGCGCGGGCGTCGTCGCGAGCGTCAGCAGGTCCTGGGGCGATTTGGCGCGCTTCGCCAACGTGAGCGCCTGCTGCACCTGGCGGTCATCGGCCATACGGCGACGGAACTCCGCGGGGCGTCCGAACACGTACCGCGACGCCTCGTACGACAGCTCCTGCGCGATGAGGGTGCGCGCGCCGGCGATCACGGAATCGGACACCTGGGCACCCTTGCTGCGGATGCGGCGCACGATTTCGTCCACCATGCCGTCGGTCACCGTGAAGGTCGCGGCCGGAAGCCGGCGCCCTTCCTTGAGCTCGAGGGCGTAGGTCGCGAGTGCGTCGCGAAACACCGGAATCTTCTCGCCCAGGGCTCGCGTGAAGGCACGCTCTGCGGCCGTGAACGTATCGGGCGCCACGAACAGGTCGGGGCGGATCCCACCGCCGCCGTAGACCGTGCGGCCGCCATCGGTGTGGAACACCAGGGTCGAATCGACCTTCACGTCCTGCCCCCGCTGTGCCGCCAGTACCTGGGCTTCCTGTTCCTGCTCCGACTTCGTCACGCGCTGGATGGTTCGCCCGCTCGGTGTGTACCAGCGCGCCGTCGTCAGCTTGAGCCCCGATGTCGGCGTGAGCCGCCAGAACGACTGGACCAGCCCCTTGCCGAACGTCGGCGTACCGACGAGCACGCTGCGGTCGTGGTCCTGCAAGGCGCCCGCGATGATCTCTGCTGCACTTGCCGAGCCGCCGTTTACCAGGACGACGACCGGGAGCCCGGGCCACCGCTGGGGTTTGCTGTCGTGGAATTCCCGGGTCGAGCCCGGCGCGCGGCCGCGCGTCGCGACGATCTCTTTGCCGGGATCGAGGAACAGATCCGAGACACCGACGCCCTGATCGAGCAATCCACCCGGGTTGCCGCGCAGATCGAAGATGAGCGACTTCATCCCCTGCTTCATCAGCGAGTCCACGGCAGCGGCGACTTCCTGAGCCGAGTTTTCGCTCACCGGCGAGAGCGACAGGTAGCCGACGCGGTCGTCCAGCATCATCGCGATCTGCACCGACCGGATGTGGATCGCGGCGCGCGTGAGCTTGAACTTGATCGCCTGGTCCACGCCGGAGCGGCGAATGCTCAACTCGGCGGGAGTCCCCGCCGGACCGCGCAGCTCCTTCACCGCCTGGTCCTGCTTCCACCCTTCGGTCGAGCGGCCGTCGAGGGAGACGATGCGGTCGCCCGTCTGGACCCCCGCGCGCTCCGCCGGTGTGTCGGGGAGCGGCGCGACCACGGTGATCCATCCGTCGCGCACGTCGATCTGGATGCCGAGCCCCGTGTACGTCCCGGTGGTCGCCTCGGAGAGCTGGCGGAAGTCCTCGGGCTTCAGGTACACGGAGTAGGGATCGTGCAGCTGGTCGAGCATGCCGTCGATCGCCATCTCGTAGAGCTTGCGCTCGTCGATCGAATCCACGTAGTAGTCGGACACATGGGCGAGAACGTCGTCGAAGAGCCGGGCCTGCTGGTAGACCGATCCCTCGGGCTCGGTCTCGCGTTGCAGGAACCAGCCGCCGGTCGCGAGCGCAACCACGGCCACGACGGCAACGACAACAGCTTTATGACGCATCATGTGACGCCTCGCAGTGAAAGTGCGGTCACCGCCTGAACCTCTCGCCAGGCGGCGTCCTGCACGGCTTGCTTGCTTTGACTCGCATCAATGTGAACGATTCCCGGTCCCGCCGCTGTGCGGTACGTGTCACGCACGCGCTCGTGGAACGCGTCGTCCTGCACCTCAATCCGGTCCTGCTCCTTTTGCGCCCGCCGCTGGCGTTCCCGCCCCACGGCGACAGGCACGTCCAGCACCAACGTCAGATCGGGCACTAATCCCCCCGTCGCCAATCGCAACGCCGTCTCCACCTCCGGCCGCGGCAGCCCCCGGCCTCCCACCTGATACGCCAGTGTGGACAGATCGTACCGGTCCGCCAGGATAATCTGGCCGTCCTCGAGCCCGGGCCGGATCACCCGCTCGACCACGTCTGCTCGGGCCGCCAGGAACAAGAATAACTCCGCGGCCGGCGTAATCTGGTGCTTGGACTTGAGGGCCAGCTTGCGGGCCGCCTCCGCCACCGGCGTGCCGCCGGGCTGCCGGACGGTCAGGACCCGGCGGCCTTCCGCCAGGAGCTGCGCCGCGAGCCACCGGCTCAGGGTCGACTTCCCGGCCCCTTCCGGCCCTTCCACCACGATGAACGTCATCCCAGCGTGATGATGGGGCTCGCCGAACCCTTCTTCATGCCGTCGTAGATTCGGGCGTTGATCTTCGACATCAGCTTCTCGAAGTTGGCCTGGCCGGCGACCATCTGCTGATACACCGGATTCCCCTGGACCGCCTGCAGGGCCTTGTCATACTGCTCGACCTGCTCTTTGGTCGGCTCCTGCCCCTGCTGGGCCGCCCGCTCGATGTCCTGCGCCAGCTGCTCGGCCTCGGCGATGATCTTCTGCACCGCCGGGTCCTCGCGCAGCCGGTCGCTGGCGCGGCGCAGCGCCTTGTATTCCTCGGTCTGACCCAGCAAACGGCCCAGCTCCTCCGCCTTATCGTCGATCACTCACGCCTCCCTCGGGTGTGTCAACCCCGGGGCCACGCCCCGGGGTCGCCAGCGCGTACCGTGGCCGGCCGAACAGATCGTCGTGCACCTCAATGCGCGCCCACTCGAATTGGTGCGCCAGCGCGCGTACCATGTCGCTGCGCCGCTCATCGATTTCCAACGCCAGTACGCCACCTGGCTCGAGCAGGGCGGCAGCGCCCGCGAAGAGGGCGCGCGTGGCGTCGAGGCCATCAGCGCCGCTGACCAACGCCTCGCGCGGCTCGAAGTCTCTGACCGACGGTGCGAGTGCGTCGTATTCGTCCTCGGTCAGGTAGGGCGGATTCGCCACGATCGCCCGGAATCGCTGACCTGCGAGCGGGGCGAGCAGATCCCCTTCCCGAATCTCGATCGGGGTACGGGGGGACGGTCGCACCAGCGCCAGGTTTTCGCGGGCCAGCGCCGCCGCTTGGGTGGAGCACTCCACGGCGATGATCCGCTCGAACCGGCCCTCGGTCGCCAACGCCAGTGCGATGCACCCGCACCCCGTCCCGATATCCGCGGCGAGTCCACCCAGCCCCAACGCAAGCACCCGATCGACCAGCCCCTCAGTTTCCGGTCGCGGGATGAGCGCCCGCCGGTCGATCGCAAGGTCGAGCGTACGAAACGCGGCGCGTCCCACAGCATACGCGAACGGCACGCCCCGCGCGAGTTGCTCCACGGCGCGTTCGTACTTGGCGACGGTTTCGGGCGCCTTTGGCTCGTCGCGACGCAGCCAGGCTTCACCAACACTCAGCCCGGACACCGCGGCCCAGACCGCCGCCGCCGTGTCAGGCACTGAGGCGCTCGTTGTCCCCCGCGGTCTTGAGCGCGGTGATCAGGTCGTCGAGCTTGCCGTTCATCACTTCGCTCAAATCGTGCGCTGTGTAGTGGATGCGGTGATCCGTCACACGGTTCTGCGGGAAATTGTAGGTGCGGATCTTTTGCGAGCGATCCCCGGTGCCGACCTGGGCGCGTCGCTCGCGCGCGCGCGCCGCTTCCTGCTCGGCGACCATCCGGTCGAGGAGCCGCGAGCGCAGGATCTCGAGCGCCTTGATCTTGTTCTGGAGCTGGGACTTCTGGTCCTGGCACTTCACCTCGAGGCCGGTCGGGAGGTGCGTCACCCGCACGGCGCTGTCGGTCGTATTGACGCTCTGCCCGCCGGGGCCGCCCGAGCGGAAGACGTCGATGCGCAGGTCCTTGTCCTCGATCTTGATGTCCACGTCCTCGGCTTCGGGGAGCACGGCGACCGTCGCGGCGGACGTATGGACCCGACCCTGCTGCTCGGTCACGGGAACG
>Ga0209382_10007562_pt1 | contig 13788 bp, 9 predicted proteins | sample SoiMetdeltSBSDD5_FD_187599 | JGI IMG/M metagenome (GOLD analysis project Ga0209382, IMG submission 187599) | Bulk soil microbial communities from a Populus tree surrounding site in Tennessee, USA - Soil MetaG P. deltoides SBSDD5 (SPAdes) (version 2) | ecosystem: Environmental > Terrestrial >... | reverse complement strand
ATCTTATTGAAAAGCCCCGTGAGCCGATAGAGTCCTATGGTCTCGCCCAGACTAGCATACTCATCATAGGCGAGCATAAGTTGTGGCGAGGGCGAGTTATTGACGACAAGCCGCTCACGGCCGAGCGTATCGCCCATGACCCTGGCCTCTTCGAGAGTCAAATCGACGCGCATTTTGGACAACGAAGTCGGGTCGGTCGGATGCCAGAACCGGTAGACGGAAGGGTTTCCCAAAACGAGCAAGGCCGGGTTTCCGTCTTTCAGAAATGTTCCCCACGCCGGTTTAAACACGTCAGGCGCCTCCCTCGATTGAGCGCTCGCTTTGGATTGACGGCGCAACTGCGTGTTGGAATAGGCGAGCGTGATGGTGATTACCATCAAAGATAACACGAGAATGTTGAGCAGGGTTTTCGAATATTTTTCGATGAAGGCGCGCAATCCCGACGCGTCGGGGGCCTCTTTCGCCGGCTCAGATACTTCTTGTGGCGCCGCGCGACGGATAAAATTAGGGGCGTAACTTCCATGAGGGATCTCCAGGATGATCTCATCATCCTGCCCTTCCCCCTTGTAGTAGGCTTCGAGCCTCTTACGCAGCCCGTGCGCCCCGACTCGCACGATGGGATCGAGGGCGGGATTATAACTCTCATCCCGGTCATAAAGCTCGCATCCGATCATATACTCATTCAATTCGGACGCGCGCCCGTTGAGGTAGGATTCGCAAATTAGTCGCAGGAATCTTTGTTTCGTTGGCGCGTTGACGAAATGCCTGCTGGCGAGAATACGTCGCATCGTCTCGCGCACCTCAGCTTTAGAGGGCTCCTGTGAGGCAGGTTGGCCCTCAACTGGTTTTGTCTTCATGGTTATCAAACACCCCTTTTGAAACGAGCGAACCTTGCTATCCCAGACTTCAGTCTCTGCTGAAGAATCAGAGCCGCGAGCGGCGCCGAGCTTTACTTCCTTAACCGGAGCCGCTCGCGGTATTGATTAATCGGCCAATCCGTTGCCTGTGACTATGAAAGTCGCCCAGAAGAACGGATGTCGCCTTTTGACTGATGATGTTTGGAGGAATGAAAGTTGGGCCTGCCGCAACGCTTGGCCGAAGGGCAACTTATTCACACGATGCGCGGCGTGGAATTTCTCCATCAATCCGGCCGCGCTATCGTCATCTATGTCCCAAAGACTGGCCACCACCGCCGGGACGCCTGCGACCAGGAACGCTTGCGCCAGACCGCCCAGCGCCTCGTTGCGCCTCTCGTCGCCAAGCCCCGAACGACAGCTTGAGAGAACTACCAGCCGCGTTCGCTCCAGCTTGAGGTTGTAAACCTCTTGGGCTTGAAGCGCGCCGTCGAAGGCTATTCCATCGTGCGTTTTCGGAGCCGCGGCAATCCTCGTAGCGATTTGAGGCTCGTCGGCCAGCACAATCGCGGAGAGCATAGAGGACTGCTTATCGCTCAGCGCGTGGGTGGCCAGATGGACGATCTCATACTCGCCTATTTGTTTGACGAGCGCGCTTTCGGTGGCCTGCCTCCGGTTGAAGATCAGGCGATGTGGGTAGAGTAATTGGATGCGTTCAAGCTCCTGCTCCGAGGCGGGCAGGGCCTGAAGTCTGGGGAACCGTTGTTGATCGAAGCGGGGATTGCCGAAGCCGAGAAACGGCTCCGACTCGCTCCTCTGTTTGCGAAGTGAGAGGTCGATGGCGCGAGCGAACACGCTCGCACTCGGGTTGACGACGAGCGTGAAATCCTCGACCAGGTAGCGCTTCGATTCGGGCGAGACCAGCGCGGCGAACGGCAAATCCTGCAACACGCCGTCAGGCGCGACGCAGAGTGCGAGGTTCCGATCGAGACGCCCGCCTATCGGCGCGATTAGCAGTTGATACAGGTCGGAAGCCTGGTCGTTGAGTTGCTCGAGTGGCGCGCGCGCGCGCAGCGCTTCGGTATAAGCCGTCACCTTCTTCCGCAAACCGTCCGCGCCTATATTTGACTTCGCGGTAATCACCCGGTCGCGCGTGACGAGCCAGATCATCAATCGATCATCGCCGGCGAAGTATTGCGCGAGTTGGACGTTGGCGGGCAGAGCGCGCTGCGCCTGTTCCAGCGTGAGAGGGGTAGCGCTGCCGGAGAGGGTCAGCTTGGCCTGGCCGTCATTCACAGTCACGCGATGCGCGCAGCCCAACGCGTCGAGCAGGTCGCGCCCTTTGGCGATCTCGGCGTAGTTAAACGCCGCCGCCGGATCGCTTCTGTTGAGAAATTGAAAGCTGACCATCGCGCGATAGACGCCCTGCTGACTGGCGAGAAAAGAGCCGCGGCTCTGCGCGTCGCTGATCTGCCCCCGAGCCTCCTCCGCGAGCCTGAGGCTCTCCTTGAGCTGCGCCTCGGCCTCCGCGTCCTGCCCGTTAGCCATGTAAGCCGTCGCCAGCCCCTGGCGAATGGACGAGAGGTGGAAGCGCCTGTCAGCCCCGTCTATGCTATCAAGGGCCTGCCGGTAAACGGCGATGGCTTCGTTGAACTTCTTTTGTTGCAGGTAGAAATCTCCGGACTTTGTATACATGTCTATCTGCAATTGCCTGCGCGCCATCTGATCCGGAATCGCTTCGGCGCGCGTGACCGCGTCTTTAAGATAGCGTGACGCCTCCTCCTGACGCCCCAGCATGCCGTAAGTCAGCCCGAGCTTCTGGATCATAAAAGCTAAGAGCGTCACGTTGCCGTATTGCTCACACATTTGCACCGCTTCATGTTGATAAGGAAGCGCGATGAGGTACTCGCCCTTGCGAAAAAGGACGTCGCCCATTTCTTTGTATGCCACGGCAGCCAGGTTAGGCTTGATCCATGAGTCGCGAGTAAGAGAGAGAGATTCAGAGAGCCACTTGACGGCGGAGTCGTGATCGCCCAGGAGATCATATGCGCACCCGACAAATCTCGATCCGTTGATCTCCATTTCCGCGTCGCCCAAGCGCCGCGCGATCTCCACCGCCTGCCGGCTGTGTTCGAGGCTGAGCGACAGTCGCTGCTCCGCTCCTTCGGCGTTTGCAAGAGCGAGCAGCGCCCTGGCGTGTATTTGCAGATGATTGCGACGTTTGCTGTCGCTGACGAGTTTGTTTCTGAGCGCGACAAGTTCCCCGGATTCGCCCTTATTGTGGTTGTAGCGAGCGAGGCCTTGAGCAGCCATCTCAGCGTGAGGATGATCTCCTATACGTTCGGCGACGGCGCGCGCCTTCGCGTAGACACCACAAGCCGCGCCACTATTACCGCGCGCGTGCTCCTGTCCGGCTTGCTGTAACAGTCTATGTACGGACTGCGCCTCGCTTTTGACCCTGAGGTCGCCGCCCTCCACAAAAGCGACCGCGTCGGCGACAAAGCGATCTCCCTTGATTTCGCCGATCAATCGCCCAATTCGTTTGAGACTCCGCAGGCGTTGATCGGCTAGACTTTTCTCCCCGGCTATGGCCGCGCTCAGATACTGATCGAAGAGCTGATCCATCGCGAGATTCTGCACCGGGACGAAATGCCGGGTAACCAATTCGCGCATCCTCATCTCGTCGCCGGCGGCCTCGGCCGTCTGAAATTCAGTCTGCGTGGTTTGCTCGAGCTTCCCCAAGCGCATGGCGCGTTCGCGTAATTTTTCCAGATGCTCGCGCGCCTCTTCGGCCCAGGCCGAATCGACGTCGAGCGTGAGATACTGTTTCCAATCGCTCTCCGCCTGTTGGAAGAGATTCAATCGCTCGTAGCATAACGCGCGGTTGAACCAGGCCTCAGGAAGCTTGGAATCAGCCTCAATAGCTTTCGACGTATGCGCTACAGATTTTTCCAACAGTTCATGGCCTTCGCTCCCTTCCTTAAGGCCGCGCTCGTAGTAAAGCGCGCCGAGATCGGCCAGTAGTCCGGCGTCACGCGGGCGCTCTTTCAAAGCTAGAAGAAATTGCCGCTCGGCAGGCTCCAGATCTCCCCGCAAGACAAGAAGCCTCCCCAGGTTGTGACGGGCGGCGGCCCCCTGATAGGTGGTGACCTCCTGATTCAATTCCGACAACAGCGCGGCACGCTGGCTCTCATCAACTCCGGCAAAATCGCCGGAACCGCGTGTCGTCACATATTGTTGGTGGGTAAAGCCGCCCGTCACACGCGCCTGGAGAACTCGGGCGTCGCGGTATACCTCTCGCACGCGAGCGAGCGTGCGTTCTTCCGCAGATTGGCGCCACAAAGAAAGGTAAGCGGTCAGACCGCCGCCGAGTAATGCGACGACGACCAGGGCAGGCGCGAGAACCGGGCGGAAGACCTGAAGCCCCTTCCACAAATTCGCCCATGGAGAGACTCTTTGACGCTCCCACTGTTCCTGACGCCGGACAATCTTGCGGGCCCGCGCAGCCGCCTGTTCCCCGATCGGCAACAGCGCCTCCAACTCGCGCCGCTTATCTTCACGTTCATGCGCCGAAGAAATAACCAGGTGAAGCATGGCGGCAAGTTGCGCACAGCAGGCCTGACAGTCTACACAATGATCCTCGACTGCTTCTCTTTCCTCCGACGAACAAACGCCGGTCAAATAAGCTACCATCATCCGTCTGGCGAGATGAGTGTCAGGGTGGCTCCCATTTCCATTCATCGCTTCTCTCATCTCACCGTTATGATAACCGTTAGGGTAGCTTCCATTTCCATTGATATGGTCTTTCATATTGCTCGGATGCTGCTTTGATTCGACCTTAATTTTTCAGGGCCTCGGCAAGGGTAGCGTAAACTGTTAATTTGCGCTGTTTTCTTTACTGAGTTCACGAATAGAACCAGAACGCCGCCGAGTTCGCGCAATTTTCATCGATAGCCGAGTGGGACTGCGGCGCAAACTGGACCGCTTTGCGCTACTCCGCTCGGGCGCCGCTCTAATTTTTCAAAGACTCGGCGAGTGTATCGCAACCTGGACAGTTTGCCCTGTTTCTCTACTGAGATCACGAAGAGAACTTGAGATCCGCCGAGTTCGCGCAATTTTCACCGATAGCCGAGCGAAATGGCAATGCAAACTGCGCATTTTGCGCTACTAAATGTCTGTTGCTATTCGTCATTGGTCACTGCCGCTCAGAAATCGCCCAATCTTCTATCGAGCACAGACTGAGGGCCTCAGGCAATGACCAATGGCAAATGCCAAAGACACTTAGCCGCCCCCAGAGCTATCGGGCTGAAAAACTCACTAAAAAGCGGAAAGGAGCGGAACATGCGGGAAAGTACCGGCAGATACTATGGGGAGTTCTGCGTGTTCCGTCCTTTTCCACATGTTCCGCCTTCTCCGCTGAGCAACTACAACCAGATTAAAGACAGGGTATTCGTAGCACGCCGCCACTGGCGTGTTTAGCGATACTACGCCCTTCACAATATAAAGACGCAAACCAACTCGAGATTTGCCGATTTCGTTTATCCGAAAAAGAGATATTTTTCCGTGGACGTTTCCCTATACGCGAGAAATTCACAATCGAACCAAAGTGTCTGAATCTGCTTCACATAAGCGGATGTATAGATGTAAAACAACGGAACCCGTCTGCTTCCCCGACGCTGGCGGTTATCTCTCTAAAATAAGCGCTTGGGGAAAAGTTTTGCGGTGTAGAGGTGTGGCGCGAATTTTTTACTAAATCGGAAATACTGACATTGGCGCATCTAATGAACTTAAAGCCATTGAAGGCGAGCGTTTAGAGTACCGACTAAAGTCGGTACTCTAAACGCTCGCCCCCGGTGTTTGTAATCAAATTGAATGCGCCAATGTCAGTTGTTCTGACTTAGCGCCACGTGACGGCGCCACACTTCATTATTCCCGCCCCGACGCTTAAACCGGCGCGACGGCCAGTCGCATTACGCAATCTGATCCTTCGAACCAGGATCCACCTTCCTTAAGGAGAACGACAATGAACACTATTCGATTCAATTTTGACGACCTTTGCGCGTTTTTCAGCCGCTACTCTTCACGGCTGATGGTAGGCATGATCTCGACTGACGGCGAAGCGCCCGAACACGTCCACCAGCCTCACATCATCATCAAACGGAACGGAGTAGTCGAGCGCGAATACCACACCTGGGCTGAAATCAACGGCGACATCCTCTTGGAGGTGTTACCCGAGGGCAAGCCGCTCAGCCGTTACACGCCAGAATCGGTCAGCGATCCGCGTCGCCCGTTCAGCATGCTCGTCGACATCGAGAAGGACCTGCACCCGAAGGAGGAACTGCAGGTTAATCCGAGGTTATGCCGCGCGCGGCTCTACTTCAGGAATGGGGAGCTTTACTCCACCAGCCAATTCATCAACGCGCGCTACGCCGACGTGAAAACCGGTCAGATGTGCGGTCATGCGCCTAAGAATGTGGCAATCAATGGCGGCCTTGACGTCGAGATTCCCGAGGACGGATACGCGAGGCTGCGGTTCTTCAACGGGACCGAAGATTTCACCTTCCAGAGCGGGAGTGACTACGAGGTAGAGGTCACCAACCGCGCGGAGGCTATCACTGGCAATCACTCCAAATACTTTTACAACATCGTGCATCCTAAGCCTGAACAGATGTGGTATTTCGCTGGTGGGGAGAGATTGGGGTTACCGGTGGCCGGTACGATGGGGCAAGCTGGCTGCTCAGAACAGACGTTCGGCTCGGTGATTTGGGATTGGCTTATGGGGTTGCTTGACGAGGATGAATCTTAAGCCTGCCATCCAGATCTAACTCGGACTATAGTTTATGGTTCACCTTTCCATCTGAAATTCAATACGATGTGTGATTGACTGTCGAGACACGCGGAGCATGGCGAAAAAAATGCGAATCGAGATGTAAGTTTTTCGCATGCTTCGATATACTTGGCGCCCATCGTGCCTTTTGTCTGCTTCGCGTGTTTCGCTTTTTTCCTCTCTCACACTCTTTACTGTAGGAGTTTGAGTCAATGGAGACACTCTGGAAAGACTTTCGTTACAGCCTGCGGGTAATGCGCAGCAAGCCGATGTTTACAGCCATCATCGCGCTGAGCCTGGCTTTGGGGATCGGCGCGACCAGCGCCATCTTCAGCGTCATCAACGCCGTGACGCTACGGCCTCTCCCTTACCGTGATCCTGAGAGGCTGGTGATGGTCCAGTGGCAAAATCTCAAGTCCGGCGTCCGGGGTGATAGAGTTTCGCCCGACGTTTTCCATACGTGGAAGAAGAACAATCACGTCTTTGAAGAGATGTCCACGTTCGCCGTTTGGAATCCGCAAACGCTCAGTGGCGAGGGAGCGCCCGAACAGGTTGACGTTCAACTGGTATCCGCCAATTTCTTCCCGATGCTCGGAGTCCGGCCCGCGCTGGGACGTTTCTTCTCGGAGAAAGAGGACATGCCGCAGGCCGCCGGGAAAACAGATTCGCCGCACGGCGAGCGGGTCGTAATTTTGAGCTATGGACTGTGGCAGCGGCGGTTCGGCGGCGATCCGGGGATACTCGAAAAGACAATCCGCCTCGACGGCGTGAGCCACACCGTGATCGGGGTCATGCGGCCAGGCTATCGATTCAATGAACTATCGGCGGACGTGTGGGTCCCGTTCGGACTCGACCTGGCGAAGAGTTATACAGAGGCAGGCTTCGGAGTTTTCTGCTGGACGCTGGCGCGGCTCAAGGCGGGTGTAACGCCAGAACAGGCGCGGGAGGATCTGAAACCTACCACCGGCGAGTTGCAGCAAAGGTTTCCGGTCATTATTTCAGGCTACGCCCCGTATGTCGCGCCCCTTTATAAACAGGCTATCGGAGAGATTGGCCGGACGCTCTGGACCTTGCAAGGAGCGGTTCTGTTCGTTCTCCTGATCGCCTGCGCCAACGTCGCCAATCTCCGCCTGGCTCAGGCCGCATCAAGAGAGAAGGAGATCGCCGTCCGATCCTCGCTGGGCGCGAGCCGCGGGCGGCTGATCCGGTTGCTGCTGACCGAAAACCTGGTCCTGGCTTCGCTGGGCGGGGCGGCGGGGCTGCTGCTGGCCTTCTTGCTGGTCAAGCTGCTCGTTGCGCTCGGCCCCGCGAACATCCCTCGCCTGGCGGAACTCGACTCCCTGCCAGTGGATGGCCGGGTGCTCAGCTTCACGTTTGGCGTCTCGATTTTGGCGGGGCTTATCTCCGGCCTCGCGCCAGCCTGGCACGCTTCGAAGTTGGACCTCAACGAAATGCTCAAGGAAGGCGGAAAGGGCGCGATGTCCGGCGCGCAGGCGAGCAGTCTGCGCGGCGTCTTCATAGTCACGGAGATGGCGCTGGCGCTGGCGCTGCTGGTCGGGGCAGGACTGATGATCAGGAGTTTTTTGCGCCTGCAGGCGACCGATCCTGGCTTCAATCCGCAGAATCTGCTGACGATTCGTGTGCTGGTGATTACAGACAAATACTTTCACCGCACCGAGGCCCAGATCCGCACCCATAGTTATGGAAGTGAAATAGCGGATTTTCTCGGGCGGACGATCAAACAGGTAGAGACCATTCCCGGAGTGCAACAGGCGAGCGCCACCAGCATTCTGCCCCTCAACAGGGGGTCGGGCTTGGGCAACCCCATCATGCCCGTCTTGTTCGATAGCAATCCCGATGTGGACATAGCGAGCAGACCCAGAGTCGACTATCGGATGATCAACGCCAACTTTTTCAAGACGATGGGCATCCCGATTCTGAAGGGCAGAGATTTTACAGAACGTGAGATTGTCGAGCCTGACAGGGTGATCATCATCAATGAAACGATGGCCCGGCGTTTCTGGCCTAACGCAAGCCCGCTTGGGCGCCGTATCAAACTCAACCGGAATGAACCGTGGGATGAGATTATCGGCGTGGTGGGCGACGTCAAAACCACTGACCTCGACGGCGAAATCCAGCCGACCGTCTATTGGCCGCGCAAATGTTGGGTTTACATTTTCAGCGACATCGTGGCGCGCACGACCGTCGAACCGACGAGCGTGGCCCAGGCCGTCATGAGCAAGATCCACGAACTGGACCCGGAAGTGGCGATAAGCGACGTCGGAACGATGGAAGATTTGGCTTGGCGATCCATCGCACGGCCACGCTTCAATACCTTGCTGCTCACCGCCCTGGCCCTCGTCGCGCTGGCGCTGGCCGTCGTGGGGATTTACGGCATGATGTCTTACGCCGTCTCGCAGCGCACGCGCGAGATCGGCATCCGCATGGCGCTGGGGGCGAATTCAGGCGACGTGCTCAAACTCGTCATCAGGCACGGAATGACGCTGACACTGATCTCCGTCGGCGTCGGATTGGCGCTGTCCTTTGCGTTGACGCGGCTGCTTTCGGGATGGCTGGGATGGCTGTATCAGGTGAAGCCGACCGATCCGGTGACCTTCGTCGGGGTCTCACTCCTGCTCTCGGCGGTGGCGTTCCTAGCCTGCTACATCCCGGCCAGGCGCGCGACAAAACTCAACCCGATGGAAACGCTCAGACACGATTGAAGATCGAGGATCGATGATGGAAGATCGAGGATTGAAGATGGAAGATCGAGGATCGAACAATGAGATTCGATGCGATCCTCGATCCTCGACCCTCGATCCTCGACATCCTGGAACCTGCCTTTGCTGCCTGTGCATAGCGCGGCGGTTCGACGACGCGGGGCGGCGCGACCGTAGCGTAATCGCTCGACGGATCGCGGCGGCGTCTTCGGTCGAAGACCTCCGTCGCTTAACCGCCGAGAGCCGCCATCGATTGCGTGAGGCCTTGAGCCTGGGCTGTGCGCCTGTGAAGGAGCGTGAGGCGCTCGATAAAATCCTGACGGCGGAATTGCTTGAGAAAATACCGGCGGCGGAATTGGTGGTGGCTGAGTATCAGCGAGGAATCGTCATCAAAGGCGCTAAAGATTTCGTCGAGAAAGCGCAATCGCGCCTCGACCAGATCGCCCGCGTCCCGACGGGCGGACGCCTCCTGCAAAGCCTCGCCTCGAGGGGGCTGACCGTCACGCTCGTTCCCTCATCGAGGGCGAACGAAGCGCGGCCCGACAACTATCGTGCGGCCGTCGCCATTGGCAAGACGCTTAAGTGGAGAGACGAAGCGGGTAGAGAGAAGGCGGTCCGCGGCGCCGGCTCCGGCTCGAACACGACAATCAAATACAATCCCGATCTCCTGAGCATCGGGTCCGGCGAGGCCTGGCAACGGCAGCCGCCCGCCATTTGGCTCGCGCATGAGTTGATCCATGCCGACGACGCAGCCTACGGAAGGATGGACCCGGAGTTGATAGACGGCGTCAGGAACTATGAGCGCCAGGCGATCGGACTTCCGCCTTATGAGATGAAGGAGTTCACTGAGAACAGGCTGAGGGCGGAATGGGACGTGCCGCAACCAGCCCGCCCAAGGTATTGAATAAGGACATTGAAAAGGTCACTGTAGCTTTTCGACGAACATCTCTTCGCGAATCTTATCTCGCATTTCGGTCAGGATGTGTGAGACCGTAGACGGCCTGAGTTCGAAGAGATCGATCTCAGCGATCTCCTGGGGCGTCAAGCCTTCGCGGAAATGCAGGAGAAAGATCAGGATGTTGCGTTTTCTATTTCTCCCCTTGAAGGCGCGCTTTAATATTCTGATCACGTCGTTTTCGGCCAGTTCATCCGTGTAGTGGCTGATCATCCTTACCCGCCGGCTCCGGAGTTCTTCCAGAATGAGAGCCTTATCGAGCGATTCGGTCCGCGCGCGACGTTTGAGGGAACGTTGGCGACGCAGGTGATCTATCGTCACGCTGGTCGCAATGTGCATCAGGTAAACCTCGGCCTCGAACTCCGATGCGCCGCGGAAGCGCTGGAGGGCCGCGCATTTATCCTTGAGAATCTTGACGTATATTTCTTGAAGGAGATCGGAGACGATTTCAAAAGAGGGAGGGCCGTCGATGCTGAACCGCCGATAGGTTTGATAAACGCTGTTCGTCAGGCATGGATTGAACCGCCGGACGAACTCCTCCCAATACCGGTCATCATCAAAATATGACGCGCAATATCCAAACAGCCTACCGCTTGGAAGAGTTTTCAACTCGGCATGAGTCATGCAATATCGTCATCCCTGAAGAGTATTCAAGCCGCCGCAAGCGCACCCTCGATGAGAATAACGGGTAAGGGTCGAGAAATGGACAGATTATCTTTTGCAGCGACTCCTACATATGCGATTCGTGTTTGTGTTGCTATTCGATGACGAATGATATGCGCCGTTGAATGACAAATCAAGGTTTGTGAGAACAAGACTGAGGGTAATCGAATAAATAATGGAGTCTTCGTAGAAAAGCCGCGGCGAGGGGAAATCGCCGCGACACGCGGAATAGCAAGAAATATTCCCGTGATACGGTTCATTCCGCGTGTCGCGGCTTCTCCTCCTCGTTTTAAAAGAGATACGCCATTCCTATTGTTGGCTCACTACGGCCCAGGTGGTGGAGTGGCCCGTGCCGGAACCGCTGGGACAATTGGAGAACGTATCTCCTTTTTTGAAAAACACAACGACCGAAGTGTGTGTGGCGCACTTGTACGGCCCGGTGTTTTGACAGACGGTCCCTGATTGACCGCTTGATGTGACCGGCGTCTGCGTTTGGGTCTCAGTCATAGTCATTTCTCCTTAAGGTTAGAAAGTATCTTCCTACAGCGTTGATCGAATCATCAGCGCTAACGAAGTCGTGTTTGTGTAGCTGTGATAAAGCCGCAGCCACAGAATAAAAACCAGAAAGATCAATTCGGAAGTAGCGCCGGGCGCCAATCCGAGGGAAACATTCCGTCTGTGATGTGCAAATTCTTGTTCTTTTTCCTCATCCCCCTGACGTATTCCAGCGCCTGTTGACTGGAATTCTGCGTGGTCGCGGCGCCGACGGTTGTATCCAGTTTGAGCTTTTCGTCGCACTGGTTGAGGTTCTCGGCGGCGCTCTTCAAAAACTCCAAGCCATTGAGATTTGGATCATTGTGGGGCAATTTCGCGGTCCGCGCGTATTCCGACCAGGTCTCGAACACCTTATGTGATCTCTCGAACTCCGCCTCGGTCAGTTCGAGACGCAACATGACGTCCGAGTCCTTGACGCTCTCATTTTCGAACTCGTGATAAAGCCGGTCAGGGATCGGGCCGAAGGTCGGCGCCGTCCCGCCCCGATTCTCCAGCCGCAAGCCGAGCGCTTCGATTTTGGTTCCGCGTCCGTCCAGCGTGGTCCACATCGCAAACGCGGACATGGCGGGGCCGCCGCGGGCGGCGAAGGTGAGGAAGTACCGATGCGTCTGCGCCTTGACCCATCGGGTTCGATCGCGCGTTTCCGGATTTTCCGTGACGAAAATATCTTCGTAATACTCGACCACATCTAAGGAGGTTTTGCCCGCCGGGAAAACGTCATTCCCACGCTCCGTGATGAATTCGACGAGTTTAGGCGCCGCGGGATTGTCCAACTCATACTTCACCTCGGCTACCACCTCGTACTCTCGAGGCAAGGCGTCGGCGGAATGGCTTACGACCCTCACCCACCCCTCTTTCGAGAAGCTATAGAAAAGGGAGTCTGTTTCAGTCCTTCCTTCAATCTTCCACATGCCGACAATGCTGAAGGAGCAGGTCTTCCCGGCGTCCGATTGGCCGAATGTGGGGCAGACTTTAGTCTGTCCCCGATCCGGACAGACTAAAGTCTGCCCCACCGAAAAGATGAGTGTGAGCGAACAAAGAAAAACAATTCGTTTCATCGCCATCCCTTCCTTCACTGTCTCGACGGTTTTGCCGCCGCGCCCTTGTATTCTTGAAACTTCTCGTCTCGCAAGTGGAGCGATTCGTTGAGGCGCCGCATCTCCTTGAAAAACAGGAATGGAATCCGCGGAGGCGGGGTTCCATCGGAGAGACTGTCTTCAACGCCCCAGTCGAGCTTGTATAGCTTGATCTTTTCTCCGCATTGATTGAGGCTCTCAGTAACCTGCTTCACAAGCAGAATGTTGTCCATGGAAACATCAGGGTATAACAGGGCGCCTTCCCTAACCCGTCTCTCCCACGTCCGCAATATTTTCAACCCCCTCTCGTATTGCGACGACGTGATCTCGAGGCGAAGCATCACGTCCGAGGCGGCGCGCGGCTCCTTCATAAAGTCCTGATAAGTTTCCTCCGGGACGGGGCCGAACATCCGCTTCCCTTGGATGGAATATATGCCGACGGCGTCAACCTGAGTCCGTTCTCCGTCCAACTTGATCAACATCGGGAACGCCGGCCCGCCATTGTCATAGAACGTTCCGCTTCGACCTGCGAGAACGAGAAAATGGCGGTGAGGTTCCCCATCAGATTCGCACCCCTTCTGGCCGAACGCCGTCATGGGCGCCGCCAGACATACGGAGATCAGCGAAAAGAAAAACATCCGTCTCTTCATGCCGTTCACTCCTTTCGAGGATCGAGGATTGCGGATTGCGGTTAGACACAGAGACACAGAGACACAGAGTAGAAAGAGAAAAGAGGCTTTCTCGACAATGTCTTTTTCTCTCTTTCTCTATGTCTGCGGCGCCTCCGTGGCCAACCGCAATCCGCAATCCGCAATCCCCGATCTTCTTCAGGTCGTCTTGCGGTAGCCGTATTGCTTGACTTCCTTATTGATCTTTTCCTGGAGCGCCTTGTTCTCCTCAAGTCTCTCTTCGAGCGACTTGGGCGGGTCGGCCCAGGAGATGTGCTGCAGGATTGTATACAGGCTGGACTGTGGGATGGCCATCGTCCAGCAGTTGGTCGAGTCGTTGATGATCCGGAGCATCGATGCGTGCACATCGGCGTCCAGGTCGAATTTGATGTGGTCCCACCGGAAGAGCCTGTAACGAATCGTCTCGATGTCGTAAGGATCCCCGGTCAGGAAGAGCCAGCCAGGCAGGT
>Ga0209382_10007560_pt1 | contig 13791 bp, 11 predicted proteins | sample SoiMetdeltSBSDD5_FD_187599 | JGI IMG/M metagenome (GOLD analysis project Ga0209382, IMG submission 187599) | Bulk soil microbial communities from a Populus tree surrounding site in Tennessee, USA - Soil MetaG P. deltoides SBSDD5 (SPAdes) (version 2) | ecosystem: Environmental > Terrestrial >... | reverse complement strand
TGGTCGTATCGTCGCCATCTGACCCGCCCTCCCGTGGTCGTTCACCCGGCCCACGATACGACCATCAGCCGGCCGCCCTGGCAACATCCTGTTGGGACAAGGCACCAGGGCAAGGCCGGCCGATTCGGCGCCGCTGGAGTGGCTGCGCCTGGAGCGCGTCGGCGTTGAAGCTACCGATGACGCTTCGTCGGTGGTTGCGAGCGTCAAGGCCGGTGCTGCCGATCGCCTTCTCGCCCGGGGGCTGCTAGCCGGCCAGCGTAGGGGCCGCGGCTGGTGGCCAAGTCTCAGGGAACGTGACCGTCCCGGGCCCCCAGGGGGGGTGCTGGTCTTCCAACAACCCCTATGGGATGGCCGCCTGGGCGGCGCTTTGGACGGTGACGGCGAACATCCCCAGGGTGAAGGCCGTCGGTCACTGGGCGGGAGGCGCCGGCGGGTCGGGGTGGAACACCTGCTGCTCGAAGGCGTCGGCGGCCCGCAGGATGGTGGCCTCGTCGGCGTGGCCGCCGACCAGCATCATCCCGATGGGGAGGCCCTGCGACATGGCGCAGGGGACGTTCATGGCCGGGTGGCCGGTGACGTCGAAGGGGGCCGTGTTCGGGATCATCTCCAGGGCCCTGGCCACATAGACCTCCATCGGGCAGTCGGGCTCCGGCAGCTCGGTCGCCTTCAGCGGCAGGGTCGGCATGACCAGCAGGTCGTGGCCGGCCAGGACCTGGTCGTAGGCCGCGGTGGCGGTGCGGGCCAGGTTCTGGGCCTTGGCGTAGTAGCGGCCGCGGTGCGTCTCGGCCATCCACTGGCCGGCCAGCACCGTCAGCTTGACCGTCTCCGACAGCCGGTCGCCCTTGGCTCGGCGGCCGTTCCCGAAGGTGTCGACCAGGCCGGTCGCGTAGTGCCCCTTGGCGCCGCGGGCCATGCCCTCGCCGGCGACCATGATCGCCGTGGCCCCCTCGACCGCGATCGCGTTCCAGACCGCCATCGCGTCCCGATGCCAGGGGATCGAGACCTCCTCGACCTTGGCCCCGAGCCGCTCGAAGGCGTGGGCCGCCTCCCGGACCGCCTCATCGACGTCGGCCTCGGACAGCCCGGCGATGCCGAACCCCTCCCGGACCACGGCCAGCCGCAGCCCGGCGACGTCGCCGGTGAGCGCGCCCAGGTAGTCGGCGGCCTGGAGCCCGGCGTGCTGGCGCGGGTCGAGCCCGTCCGGGCCGGCGAGCACCGACAGCAGCAGGGCCACGTCCCCGGTGGTGGCGGCCATGGGGCCGAGGTGGTCGAGGGAGGCCTCGATCGGGAACGCGCCGGTGTACGGGACCAGCCCCCAGGTCGGCTTCAGCCCGTAGATGCCCGACCAGCAGCTCGGGATGCGCACCGACCCGCCCTGGTCGCCGCCGATGGCCAGGTCGACCTCACCGGCCGCGACCAGCGCGGCCGACCCGGTCGACGACCCCCCGGTGGAGCGGGTCGGGTCATAGGGGTTGCGGACCGGCCCGCTGTCGGCGGTGTGGCTGCCCCCCGAGAAGCACAGGCTCTCGCATACCGACTTGCCGAGGATGGTCCCCCCGGCGTCCAGCACCCGCTCGACCACGGTGGCGTCCTCGTCGGGCACATACCCGTCCAGCAGCGTCGTCCCGTTCCGCATGGGCACCCCGGCCACGGCCACGTTGTCCTTGATGGCCAGCGTCCGCCCGGCCAGCGGCCCCCCGCCGGCCCCCTCGATCCGGACCCGCCACGCCCAGGCCCCCAGCCGGTTCTCCTCAGGCCGGGGCGCGCTCCCCCCGTCCCGCGGATAGCGCGGCCGCCGGGTCGGCTCCTCCAGCTCCTCCAGCCGGTCATAGGGAGCCAGGAACCCCTCGACCAGCGCCTCAAAGGCGGGCATCCGCTCCGGGGGGATGTCGAACCAGAACTGACGGGCGATCGCGACCAGATCGTCGGACGCAGGACGCTGCACGGCCATGGCTACCCCCAGAGTATGACGGCTCCTCCCGTTTGCCTACCCGCCCACACCGCCGCTGTCAACGCCCCGCTCGGTCGTGGCTCGCCGCCAGCAACCGACCGACACCGCACAACCCGAGTCGACCAGGCGGCGGCCTTGACCGGCCACGCCAGGCTGGGCTACAAGGACGGCATGTCCGAGGAGAAGATCGTTGAGGTCGTCAACGAGGCGCTCGCCGCCGCCGGCATCGAGGACACGGTGACCGCGGCGGGCGAGTTCGAGCCCCGGGGCCATTCGGGTGCAGGGTTCGCGGGCGGCCTGATCGGCGGCGACATCGGCGATGCGATCGGGTCGGCGGCGGGCGGCATCGCGACGGTGGGTGGCTACATGGCGGGCACGTGGGCGCACGACGCCGCCACCGGCCTGCCCGAGCGGATGGTGGTGGGCGTGTCGGAGACGACGGTCTACGGATTCGCGGGCAACCGCGCCCACCCAAAGGCTCTCGTCTTCCGCGTGCCGCGCGAAGGGCTCGAGGCCAAGGTCCACCAGCGCGTGAACGTGCGTGTGCTGGAGCTGACCGATACGGAGAGCGGTTCACGCATCGAGCTCGAGGGCATGCGCCTGCCGATCACGCACTCGAAGGACGTGATCGGGGAGCTCACCTGAAGGCCACGGGGACCCCGCGGAAATCAGTGTGTCTGAAGCGTCTCTCGCGCAGCGATCGCGGCTCCTCGGGCGCCGGCCATGTCCAGGTCGGGCACGAGGGCGAAGGTCACCGACGCCTGCTCCGCGCGCAGCGCCGTGTTGTCCCGCACCTTGGCTTGGAACCAGTCGCGGAAGTGCGGCGCGGCCTCGACCACCCCACCGCCAAGGAAGTAGGTGTCGGGGTCGACGAAGTTGGCGGCGATGGTGAACAGCCGGCCCAGCGCCATCGCCTGCTGCTCGAAGATCCTGAGCGCCAGCGGGTCGCCTCGCTCGCCGTAGTCGCGCACAAGCTGGGCCGCCTTGGCGGGCGACTCCACTCTGCCCAATTCGTGGCCGTCGAACTGGGTCAGCCAATAGGGCAGCAGGTTGCGCTCGATCCCGGTCAAGGAGGCCACGCTCTCGGCGTCACCGACAAAGCCGCAGTTGCAGATCGGCAGGGGCTGCCCCTCGTCCAGCAGGCCGTCCATGGGGATGTGGACGTGACCTAGTTCTCCGGCCATGCCGACGGAACCCTGCACCACCCGGCCTGCCTCGATCACGCCCCCGCCGAGCCCGGTCCCCACGACCGCCGAGATCGAGGAGTAGCGCCCCGCGTCGGGGCCGAAATGGACATGGTGGGCGTACAGCGCAGCCGCGTTGGCGTCGTTGTTGTAGACCACCGGCAGGCCCAGCCTGGCCTCGAGGGCTCCGCGGACATCGAACCCGTGCCAGGCCGGCTGGGAGAAGTTGGTGGCGCCCTTGGAGGAGATGACGCCGTCGGCGCTCGCGGGGCCAGGGGTGTCCAGACCCACGGCACGCACCGACGCCTTGGCCGTCCCGGTCTGCTCCAGAATGTGGTCGAGGGCCTGCACGAGCGCCTCGACCGCGACGTCCGGGCCTTCCTGCACGGAACTTGGGGTCTCGACCAGCCGATCGACCAGGAACCGCCCGGAGGCGTCCAGGACGGTCGCATTGTTACTGGTGCCGCCGTTGTCCAGGCCGACAACGACCCACGAATCAGAACTTCCCATCGTTCCTTCCCGGCCAAAGGGTCGGCTGTGGCCCTATTCGACCTTGGGTCGGTCGGGGTCGGCGTCCTTGAGGTCTTCGGCTCGCAGGGGGCGGAGCCTGGCCCAGGCCAGGAAGATGGCCCCGCCGGCCAGGATGACGACGCCGGCCCAGAGGTTGATGTTGATCCCGGCCGACTTGGCCTTGGTGGCGTCGGAGGCGAACAGCCCCATGACGGTCAGGATCACGCCGTACAGGCCGAGCAGGCCACCGATCACCATCCGGAGATCGAACAGGCTGGGCACCCCGGTGGCCCGGTCGCGGGCCTCGGCCTCCTCGGTCTCGGCGATCTGCTCGCGCGCGACGGCATCGGGATCGGTCGCGGCCATGGGTCACTCCTCCTTGGAGCACGAAGACTCAGAACACGAAGACCAGATACAGCAGGGCGGTCAGGCCGAGGGCGAGGCCGCCCAGCAACCCCGGGCGGCGCCACCAGACCCGTTCGGCCGGGTCCTGTTCGGCGGTGGTGTCCTCGGTCTCGGACAGGCCCCAGACCAGCCCGCGCAGCTCGTGCTCGGGTTTGGGCTGGGTGGCCAGGCTGACCGCGACCGTCACCACGATATCGACCACGAAGGCCGCCCCCGCTCCCCAGAAGTCGGCCGCCAGCGGCGAGCCCAGGTCCAGCGGCCCCCGGGAGTGCAGGAAGTGGACGGCGATGGCGGCGAAGGTGCCTGAGAGCAGCCCCCAGAAGCCGGCCCAGGGGGTGGCCCGTTTCCAGAACATGGCGATGATGAAGGTGGCGAACAGGGGGGCGTTGAAGAACGAGAACAGCGCCTGGATGTAGTCCATGATGCTGTTGAAGCCGGCCGCGATGAAGGCGGTGCCGATGGCGATGATGATGCCGAGCACGGTGGCGATGCGGCCGAAGCGTATGTAGTACTCGTCCGGCTTGTCCTTGCGGACATAGGCCTGCCACAGGTCGTAGCTGACCACGGTGTTGAACGCGGTCACATTCGCGGCCACCCCGGCCATGAAGGCGGCCAGCAGCCCGGTGATGGCGATCCCGAGCATCCCGTTGGGCAGGTACTCCGAGATCAGGATGGGGACGGCGTTGTTGTACTGCAGGTCGCCGGTCTTGGCGCCCAGGCCCTTGACGGTGACGGCGGCGATCAGGCCGGGGACGACCACGATCAGGGGGATGAGCATCTTGGGGTAGGCCGCGATCAGCGGGGTGCGCCGGGCCGCCGAGAGGTTCTTGGCCGCCAGGGCCCGCTGGACCTCGGCGAAGTTGGTGGTCCAGTAGCCGAAGGAGAGCACGAAGCCCAGCCCGAACACGATCGCGATCCAGTCGGCCCCGATCGGGTTGGTGACGTTGCCTGGTGCGGTGCCCTGCCAGGGTTGGAGGGCGAGGGGCCCCAGGGCCTTGGCCTGGGTGATCTTGTCCTGGAGCCCGCTCCAGCCACCGACCACCTTGAGCCCAACGATGGTGAGCGGGACCAGGCCGGCCAGGATGACGAAGAACTGCAGCACCTCGTTGTAGATGGCCGACGACAGGCCGCCGAGGGTGATGTAGACCAGCACGATGGCGGCGGCCAGCACGATCGAGATGGGGATCGGCCAGCCGAGCAGCAGCCGGATGACCAGGGCCATGGCGAACAGGTTGACCCCGGCGATCAGCACGGTGGCCACCGCGAAGCTGAGCGAGTTGAGCACGTGGGTGGGGTCGTTGAAGCGCAGCCGCAGGTACTCGGGGACGCTGCGGACCTTGCTGTTGTAGTAGAAGGGCATCATCACGATGCCCAGGAACACCATCGCCGGGATCGCCCCGATCCAGTAGAAGTGCACCGTGGCGGCCCCGTACTTGGCCCCGTTGGCGGCCAGTCCGAGGATCTCCAGGGCGCCCAGGTTGGCGGCGACGAACGCCAGCCCGGTGATCCAGGCCGGCAGCGACCGCCCCGACAGGAAGAAGTCCAGGCCGGTGTGGACCTGGCGCCGGGCCACAAAGCCGATCCCCAGCACCACCGCGAAGTAGACGGCCAAGATGCCGTAGTCCACCGCACCCGCATGCACCTGGAACACCCTGCACCTCCCGGAACGGCTCCGCCCCGCACCTCCCGGGCACCTCCCGGAACGGCTCTACGCCTCGGGTTCCCCTCGAAGTCATGCCAAAACTCAGGTCCTGGTGGACTCGACCGTGCCGGACTCCTCAGTGGTGAGATGACCGGTTTAGAGGGCTTTGGAGTGGTCATCCCTGCCTCCGACCCAGCTGTGATGACCCTGACGAGCCAGTCGAGTCCGCCAGCCCGAGGGGAAGGATCGCGCCATGCTCGTCCACCGTTCGGCGGTTCAGGTCACAATCCCCGGCGTCCGGACCGGATCACCACGACGCTCCCGTCGGCTCACGGCCTCGCTGGCCTGCGTGCTGGCGGCGACGATCGTCGTCGGCCTCGGCGCCACCACCGCCACCGCCGGCCAGTTCGGCGGGTCACCCCTGGCGGCGCTCGACCTCAGCACCTGCCCCGGCGGGGCCCAGGACGCCGGGTGGACCCTGTCCACCACGACCTTCGATCCGGCGTTCTACCGCCACGCCTTCGTCGGCAACGGCTATCTCGGGCAGCGGGTGCCGCCGACCGGGATGGGGTACATGGCAACGGGCGAGAAGACCGGCTGGCCACTGTTCACCCCACGCTATGACGGCGCCTTCGTCGCCGGCCTCTACGCGCAGGACCCGGGCCTGGCCGGGGGGCGGCAGGCCGTCGCCGCGATCCCGACCTGGTCGACGCTGGAGGTCGGCGCGGGCGCCGAGACGTACACGGCCACGACCCCCGCTGCGCGCATCTCCAACTACCGGCAGGCGCTCCTGCTGCGCTGTGGGCTGCTCAGCACCGCGCTGACCTGGACCACCAGCGATGGCAGGTCGACCGATCTCGCCTATGACGTCCTCGCCGACCGTGGGCACCCGCACGTCGGCGCCGTCCGCGTGCGCATGACGCCGCACTGGGACGGCCAGGCGACGGTCTCCGACCGCATCGACGGCGCCGGGGCGCGCAGGCTCGTCCAGACCGGGGGCGGATCCCACGGCCCCGCGACGGTGGACGTCACCTTCAGCACCCAGACCACGGGCACGGCCGGCACCGTCGCCTCCACGGTGAAGCCCGGCGCCGGCGTCGCCGCCTCCCCGGCCAAGCGCAGCATCGGCGACGGGGACCTGAGCGCCAGCCAGTCGCTCACCTTTCCCGTGCGTTCCGGCCAGTCGTACGAATTCGTCAAGTACGTCGGCGTCGACACCGCGCTCACCTCGGCCAAGGCCGAGAAGTCCGCGGTGGCGGCTTCCCAGGATGCCGCGCAGCGGGGCTGGTCGGCCTTGCTGGCGAGCCACGCCGCCGCATGGGCCGACCTCTGGCGGAGCGACATCGTGCTGCCCGACCGACCGGACCTCCAGGCGTGGATCCGCTCCGGGCTCTACGGCCTGCTCTCCAGCATCCGTGAGGATCAGGACAACAGCATCAGCCCGGTCGGCCTCACCAGCGACAACTACGCCGGCTTGATCTTCTGGGATGCCGAGACCTGGATGTACCCGGGCCTGCTGCTGCTGCACCCCGGGATCGCCAGGTCGGTCCTGGAGTACCGCTACCGGACCCTACCCGGCGCCCGCGCCAACGCGCAGCGGCTGGGATACCAGGGCGTCTTCTACCCCTGGAACAGCGCGAGCAACGGGGACCTGGCGACCGAGTGCCACAGCGTTGACCCACCACACTGCGTCACCCAGGTCCACCTGCAGGGCGACATCGCCCTGGCCGTGTGGCAGTACTACCTGGCGACCGGGGACACCGCCTGGCTACGGGCTCGCGGCTGGCCGATGCTGCAGGGCATCGCCCAGTTCTGGGCCGGGCGTGTCACGGGCAACGGTGACGGCAGTTACTCGATCGACAACGTCGCCGGGCCGGACGAGTACAGCAACGGCGTCCGTGACGGCGTCTACACCAACGCCGTGGCCGCCACGGCGCTCCGCAACGCGACCAAGGCGGCGCAGATCCTCGGCGAGGCCGCGCCGAGCCAGTGGACCACGATCGCGGAGCATCTGCGGATGCCCTTCGACGAGCAGCGGCAGATCTTCCTGCAGTACGACGGCTACGACGGAACGCTGATCAAGCAGGCGGACACGGTGCTGCTCCTGTATCCGGTGGAGTGGCCGATGTCGGCGCAGGTGGCCGCCCGCACGCTGGACTTCTACGCCGACCGCACCGACCCCGACGGCCCAGCCATGACCGACTCGGTGCATGCGGTCGACGCCGCCCAGATCGGCGAGCCCGGCTGCGCGACGCACACCTACCTGATGCGCGCGATCAAGCCGTTCGTCCGCGACCCCTTCGCGCAATTCGCCGAGGCCCGAGGATCGAAGCCCGGCGCCCAGGACCCGCTCGCCGGCGCTCCTGCCTTCGACTTCCTGACGGGGGAGGGCGGTTTCACCCAGGTCTTCACCAACGGCCTGACCGGGCTGCGCTGGCGAGCCGACCGGGTCCACCTCGACCCGATGCTGCCGCCACAGCTCGAGCGCGGCGTCACCCTGAAGGGACTGCACTGGCAGGGCCGCACCTTCGAGATCTCGGTCGGCCCGGACAACACCAGGGTCTCGGTGACCGCGGGCCAGCCGCTCCCGGTCGAGTCGCCGCAGGGGACGCAGCTGGTCTCCGGTGGCAACTCGCTGACCCTCAAGACACGCCGCCCCGACCTGGCGCCCACCGATAACGCCGCTCGATGTCAGCCGACCCAGGCCTCCTCCGAGGAGGCGGGCATGTACTCGGAGGCCGCCGTCGACGGCAGCGTGGCCACCATCTGGGTGCCCGACGAAGCCAGCGGCAGCGTGCAGGTCGACCTGGGCAGGAAGCTCCAGATCTCCCGAATCACGCCGCACTGGACGGACGCGCTGCCGAGCACCTACCAGATCCTCGTCTCTGCCGACGGCACCCGCTGGACGCCGGCGCCGCCTGCCGATCCCGACGGCAACCTCCAGTACCCGGTCAACCTCCGATATGTCCGCGTCGACCTCACTCAGGCGACCAACGGCGCACCGACCGGCCTGCGCGAGCTGGAAGTGATCCGGAAGTGAGCTGACCCGCTGGCCTCCTGGAGCTCCACGCTGGGCCCGAGTTCGCATACCTCGGGCGCAGGCGTTCGCCGCCCGATCCCGGTCCTCAGCTCTTCGTCGCGCCTGCAAGACCGCCGTCGGCGACGGCAGACTGAGGATGCCAGCGAGCCGAGGAGCCTGGCCGATGCCCGTCCCACCCAGAATCAGCGTCATCGCCCTGCGCACCGCCGACCTGGCCCGGTCGACGGCGTTCTACGCGGCGCTGGGCTGGGAGCTGTCGCCGGCCTCGACCGCGGCCATGTCGTTGTTCAAGACGGCCGGCAGCCTTCTGCTGGTCTGCACCGATGACCTCCTGGGCGAGCTCGGCGGTCAGGAGGTGGCCGCCGCGTTGGCGGGCGAGCCGACCGGCGAGGCCATCCTGTCCATTCACCTGGCCACCGACGGCGAGGTCGACGCCGCGCTCCAGGAGGCGGTCCGCGCCGGTGGGGTTGTGGTCAGGCGGGCCGCTCCCACCCCGCTGGGTGGGTCCTATGGGTTCTTCGCGGATCCCGATGGGCATGTGTGGGAGGTCATCCACCACCCGCTCTACCAGCTGGGAGCCGACGGACGGCCCGAGATCCCATAGGCTGGCCCCCCCCGACGCGCAAGCACCGAGCTGCGCGGTTGTGCTGGGAGGCTGAGGGGACAGGTGCCGGACCTGGTCGAGGCCGCGGCTCGGGCCGGCGAGCCGGCGCGGGCTGCCGAGCCGCTGGCCCAGTTCCACGCCTGGGCCGCGACGACCAACGCACCGGAGCTGCAGGCCTCGCCGCGCGCTGCCGAGCGCTGCTGGCAACCGGGGACACCGCAACCGCCGAGTTCCAGACCGCCCTGGAACTGCACACCCTGACGAACCGCCCGACGGATCAGGCCCGCACCCAGCTCCTTGTCGGCGAGCACCTGCGCCGGGCCCGCCGCCGCGCCGACGCCCGGCGGCGGGCCGCCGGCGAGGCCACCCCGCGGCCGGCACCGAACCGGCTGGCCGCCCTGACCCCACAGGAACTGCGCATCGCCGCGGCCGTCAGCGGGGGCGCCTCCAACCGCCAGATCGCCGCCCAGCTCTTCCTCAGCCCCCGAACGGTCGACTACCACCTGCGCAAGGTGTTCCAGAAGACCGGGATCACCTCACGCGCCGAGCTCGTCCGGCTCGTCCTCGCCGAACACGACGCCTGACCGACGATTCGCAAAGCTGCCGGGAGGGATCGGCCTATGCCTGGTCGGGACGCAGCTCGAGGCGGCGCAGGAGCTGGGCGTTGAGGGCGACCACGATGGTTGACAGGCTCATCAGGACCGCCCCAACGGCCGGGGACAGGGTGACGCCGGCCCAGGCCAGCGCCCCCGCGGCCACCGGCACGGCGACCAGGTTGTAGCCGGTGGCCCAGCCCAGGTTCTGGAGCATCTTGCGGTAGGCGGCCTGCGACAGCCGGATCACCGCGACCACGCCCCGCGGGTCGTTGGAGGCGAGCACGATCCCAGCCGACTCGATGGCCACATCGGTGCCGGCGCCGATGGCGATGCCGACGTCGGCCGCGGCCAGGGCGGGGGCGTCGTTGACGCCGTCACCGACCATGGCCACCTTGAGGCCGCGGCCCTGGAGGCCGGCCACGGCGTCGGCCTTGTCCTCGGGCAGGACCTCGGCCAGGACCTCGTCGACGCCGAGCTCGCCGGCGACGGCCTCGGCGACCTGGCGGGCGTCGCCGGTGATCATGACCACCCGTTTGCCCAGCCGGTGCAGCTGCTGCACGGCCTCGCGGGACTCGGGCCGCACCGCATCCTCCAGCGCCAGCGCGCCCAGCACCTTGTCGTCGCGGACCACGAACAGAACCGTCGCCCCCCGCCGCCGCCAGCCCTGGACCTGAGTGGCCAGCTCCTCGGGCTCGGGCACCTCCAGCTGGCGCAGCAGCGCCGGGCCGCCGACGGCCACCGTGGCCCCGGCGACGCTCGCCTGGACGCCGCGTCCGGTCATCGACCGGAACCCGCCCGCCTTCGGGAGGTCGCCACCGGTGCGCTCGCGGGCGGCGGCCACGATGGCGCGGGCCAGGGGATGCTCGCTGTCGGCCTCCACGGCCGCGGCCACCCCTAGGAGGCCGTCCTCGTCCCCGTCGACCGCGGCCACCCCACTGACCTGCGGCTTGCCGGTGGTCAGGGTGCCGGTCTTGTCGAACAGCACCGCGTCCACGGTCCGCATCCGTTCCAGGGCCAGCCGGTCCTTGACCAGGATGCCGTTGCGGGCCGCCAGCCCGGTCGAGATGGCGATCACCAGCGGGATGGCCAGCCCCAGGGCGTGGGGGCAGGCGATCACCAGCACCGTCACCGTCCGCTCGATCGCCTGGTCGGGCTCGCCGAGGACCAGCCAGACGACCAGGGTGATGAGCGCGGCCCCGAGGGCGAACCAGAACAGCAGCCCGGCGGCCCGGTCGGCCAGGGCCTGGGCCCGCGACCCCGAGGCCTGGGCCTGCTCGACCAGCCGGCGGATCCCGGCCAGGGCCGTCCCCTCCCCGACCGCCTCCACCCGGACCCGGACCGCCGAGTCGGTGACCACGGTGCCCGCCACCACCCGGCCGCCCGGGCCCTTGGCCACCGGGCGGGACTCGCCGGTGATCATCGACTCGTCCAGCTCGGCCTCGCCATCGACCACGACGCCGTCGGCAGGGACCCGCGCGCCCGGACGGACCAGCACCAGGTCGCCGACGGCCAACCCGTCGACGGGCACCGTCCTGATCCCCTCGGGAGTGACCAGGTCGGCCTGGTCGGGCAGCAGCGCCGCCAGGGCGTCCAGGGCCCCGGAGGCCTGGCCGAGGGCGCGCATCTCCAGCCAGTGGCCGAGCAGCATGATCACGATCAGCAGGGCCAGCTCCCACCAGAACTCCAGGTCGAATGCCCCGAACACGGTGGCGACGCTGGCCCCGAACCCGACCAGGATGGCCAGGGAGATCAGCAGCATCATGCCCGGCTGCCGGGCCCTGGCCTCGGCCAGGCCACCCTCGAGGAACGGCCGGCCGCCGTAGAGGAAGACCACCGTGCCCAGCACGGGCGCGACCCACTCCGATCCCGGGAACTGGGGCGGGGTGAACCGCAGCCACTCCTGGACCATCCCGGAGTAGGCGACCACCGGGACGGTCAGGACCAGGCTCCACCAGAACCGGTCGCGGAACTGGGCCGCGTGGTCGCCATGCCCGGCGTGGCCGCCAGGGCCGGAGTGCCCGGTGTGCTCACCATGGCTGGTGTGCACCTCCGGCTCGGCGTGCCTGCGATGCTCGTTCGGCGACAACTGATCGGTGGCCGGGCGGTGATCCCCGTCGCCGTGGCCGGCGTGGTGCTCGTGATGGTCCATGTCGCTCCTCATCCGCGGGACGGGTATCCCGCCGGTGGGTCAGGAACGCACCAGCCGGGCGATGGCGTCGGTGGCCTCGGTCACGATCGCTTCCGCGTCGCGCCGGCCGGCGGCCATCCCGTCACGCACGCAGTGCCGCAGGTGCCCGTCCAGCAGGTTGACGGCCACGCCCTTGAGGGCCTTGTCCACGGCCGTGATCTGGGTCAACACATCGATGCAGTAGGTGTCCTGGTCGACCAGTCGCTGGAGGCCCCGCACCTGGCCCTCGATCCGGCGCAGCCTGGTCAGGACCTGGTCCTTGTCACCGCTGTACCCGGGCATTCGCCACCTCCCGAACTCCTCGCCCTCGACACTATACCCCTCTAGGGTATACAGCGTATGGGGGGCGGTAGCCCGGGTCGAGGCCGCAGGCGTTAGGCGGTGAGGGCCGCCAGGATGGTGGTGACCAGCACGCCACCGGCTTGGGCGGGGTCGAGGCGGCCGGCGTTGACCTCCTCGGCGGCAGCGAGCATCAGGCTGTAGAAGGTGGCCACCAGCCAGGGGCGGGGCAGGTCGGTACGCAGGTCGCCCTCGTCCTGGCCGCGGGCGATGAGCCGCTCGACGGGGGCCATGGTCTGGTCGTGGTGCTGACCGATGCGAGCTGGGGGCAGGTCGCGCTGGGCGGCGGCGAGCAGGCCGCGGTGCTGGGCCAGGATCGGCCAGGAGGAGCGGATCAGGCGCGACAACGCCTCAGACGCGGCGCCGTGGTCGATCACCTCGGCGTCCAGCGCCGTGTCGGCCTTCGCCAAGGCGTGCGCGAAGACGGCGTCCAAGAGCTTCTGGCGGGAGGGGAAGTGGCCGTACAGGGTGACTCGGCCGACCCCGGCGACGCTGGCGTCTACAACGCCCTGAGCCGGCTTCTGCTCGGCTCGCTCGTCAAGCGGATCGCTGGCCTGGTCGAAATCGGCCGCGTGCTTCGGCCAGGCGGGCGGGCGCTCGTCTGGGACTTCCGACCCGGCGTCCGTCCACATCCGTTCGGCCCCACGAGTTGGTCCGCGCCGAGGGGTCACCCTCTTGACTCCACCGTAGCTTGCAGCCGCAGGAGCCCAAGGCTGGCCGAGGTGTTGCCGCTGCTGTGCCTGCACGGGCTGCCCACCGGCGACTTCGTGCCACGACCAGTCCTTGCCGGTTCTCCGGTCAGTACCAGCCGTTGGCCTGCCAGAAGGCCTTGGCCCGGGCGGCCGTGCCGTAGCGGTCGCGGACATAGGCCCGGAACGCCCACAGCTGGCGGCCGCAGTCGGTGGTGGCGTAGTGGCGGCCCAGGTACAGGATGCGGTTGCCCAACAGGAGCTGGCCGAGCCCGAAGGCGGTCGAGGTCGGGTTGTCGGCGGTCGGGTCGCCGCTGGACTCGCGCATGATGATCCAGCGCTCGGCCGCCGAGGTGCCCGACAGGTCACAGCGCCGGCCCGACCCCCCGGCGGGGGGCCCGCCACCGCCGGCGCGGGCGGCCGCCCGGGCGGCCGCGGCGGCCCGCTGCCTGGCCAGCTCCTCCCGGCGAATCAGGCGCCGCAGCTCGGCCGAGCGGCTCCGCAGCGCGGCGGCGGTCCCGGCCAGCCTGGCCAGCCGGGCGTCCAGCTTCTCCTTGGCCTGCTGGCGCACCGCCCTGACCTGCTCCAACTCGCCCAGCTGGCGGCGCACCTTGGCCTCGGCCGCGGTCCGGTCCTGCTCGGC
>Ga0209382_10007559_pt1 | contig 13791 bp, 11 predicted proteins | sample SoiMetdeltSBSDD5_FD_187599 | JGI IMG/M metagenome (GOLD analysis project Ga0209382, IMG submission 187599) | Bulk soil microbial communities from a Populus tree surrounding site in Tennessee, USA - Soil MetaG P. deltoides SBSDD5 (SPAdes) (version 2) | ecosystem: Environmental > Terrestrial >... | reverse complement strand
CGAGCAGCAATGCTCTCAGCTGACCAGTACTAATCGGTCGTTTGACTTGACCATATTTGCCTTGATTTCATGTTGTCTGCATGTTCAAGTGCATCTCTCGAAGAAATCCCATATTCAATAAGACCTATAGGACGAATGAGACCTATAGGACCTATTACAACCGAAACCAAGTTTTCCGGTGGTCATAGAGCAGAGGTCACACCCGTTCCCATTCCGAACACGGCAGTTAAGCTCTGCATCGCCGATGATACTGCGCGGGCAACTGCGTGGGAAAGTAGGACGCCGCCGGGATATATTTTCTGAAAAGGCCTTCGAGCAATCGAAGGCCTTTTCTCTTTTTGCCGGAATCGCTCGAGCCCCCGGGCGGTTCCGCGCACGATCAGCGCGCGCTACTATGCCCGCGTGTCCGAGCTCAGCGACGACGTTCGCGCCGAGCCGCCCGTGATCGCGAGGCGGCCGCTCCTGCTGCTGTTCGGAGCGGGGGTCGGCGGCGGCGCGTGGTCGGCGCTGATGCAGATCGTCGCCACACCCTTCTACCTCCGCCTCCTCGGCATCGAAGTCTACGGCCTGATCGGCTTCTACACGGCGATGCAAGGCCTCCTGCAGGTCCTGGACATGGGCGCCGGCATCATGGTCAGCCGTGAAATGGCGCGACTGACGGCGGCGAATCGCTTCGAAGAGCTGCGCGATTTCGTGCGGACGCTGGAGGTCCTCTACTGGCTCGCGGCGATTCTCATCGGCGGAGCGCTCGTCGCGGCGGCGCCGGCGCTCGCGCGAACGTGGTTTCGCGACGCGCATCTCGATCCCACGCAACTGCAGCGCGCGCTCATGATGATGGCGCTTCTGTGGGCGATCCAGTGGCTGACCACCTTCTACCAGGCCGCGCTGATCGGTCTCGAGCGATTCGGGCCATTGAACCTGCTGAAGATCATCGCCGCCACGACGATGCACGCGGGCGGTGTTCTATGGCTGTCGACGATCTCCGCGACGCCGTTCGCCCTCTTCGCATTTCAGGCAGCCGTCGCCGCGCTCCACCTCCTCGCAGGCGGATTCGCATTGGCCGCGCACCTTCCGCGATCACCACACAGAGCGAAAGTCCGTCCGGCGATGATCGCGAGTCGGTGGCGCTTCGCCGGCGCCGTCGCGGGAATCACGATCGCCGGGACGCTCCTCGCACAGAGCGACAAGATCATCGTCAGCGGCGTTCTTCCGCTGCGTGAATTCGGGTTCTATGCGTTGGCAGCGCTCGTGGCGAACAGTCTCTTCATCGCCGTCGTCCCGCTCTTCCACGTGATCCTGCCGCGGCTCTCCGCGTTGTCGGCAGTCGGTGATGAAAGCGGGCTGCGCGATCTCTATCGAAGCGCGACACAGGCGATCACAGTGCTCGCCGTCGCGCCCGCGTGCGTCGTCGCCTTCCTCGGCAACGACCTGATCTCGGTCTGGACCGGAGAGCCGGATGTGGCGCGGAAGACGGCCACGGTCGCAGCTGTGCTCGTGGTCGGGAGCGCGCTCAATGCGCTCATGACGCCGCCGTACGCATTGCAGCTCGCGATCGGGACCACGCGGTTCGCGTTCCTGATGGCCACCGCACAATTACTCTGCTTCATCCCGCTCGTGACCATTCTGGCGAACCGCTATGGCGCGATCGGCGCGGCCGCGGTCTGGCCGTTGATTCACACGGCTTACGTCGCGATCGGAGTTCCATACACCTACCGGCGCCTGCTGACGACGGACGTCACGCTCTGGCTGCGCGACACGCTCCCTCCGACGTTGGCCGCGATCCTCGTCGCGGCAGTTCTCTCTTTGATTCCTACGGCGGGAACATCGGTGCCGGTGCGGCTTCTGTATCTCGTCGGAACTGCCACCGCGGTTCTGCTGGCAGCGATTCTCGCCGCGCCGCGCGTACGCATGGCGACCGTCTCCTTCGCGCGGCGGCTGGTGCAGGCATGACGGTGCGCGTGCTTCAGAGCAGGAGCGAGATCGCCGAGGCGCGGCGGTCGTTGGTTTCGCGCGGAGTGTCGCGACTTCGATCCGTTCCTCTTCCGCTGCGCGTCCTTCGCCGGCTCGGATTCGCGAGCCCGTCTCCGATCGGCGATCGCCGCAAGAGCTGGGACGTTGCGCTTTGCACACGTTTTCTCGAAGAGCACGTCTCCCGTTCCTCGGCGATCCTCGATCTAGGCGCTTACGCGTCCGAGCTGCCCTACGTGCTCCACGCCGCCGGCTACACGTCGCTCTTCGGGATCGATTTCGATCCGAGACTCGCCGCGATGCCGCTGCAGAACGCCGTGCATTTCATCCGCGGCGACTTTCATCGCGCGCCGCTACGCGCGGAGTCGATCGACGCAATTACCTCGATCTCCGTGATCGAGCATGGCTTTTCGGCGGACGCGCTCTTTGGCGAGGCGTCGCGTCTGTTACGTCCTGGCGGATACTTCATTGCGTCCTGCGATTACTGGCCCGAGAAGATCGATACGGCGGACGTCATCGAGTTCGGCGTCAGTTGGACGATCTTCTCTCGCGACGAAATCCTCGCGATGGTCGAAGCCGCGCGCCATTTCGATCTGCACCCGACCGGAGCGATGGAGCTCGACGCGCGCGATCGCGTCATCGATTGGAACAGCCGCAAATACACCTTCGCGTGGCTCGCGCTGCGGAAAGGCAACCGTTGAGAGTCCTGTTCGTCGCCGGCTCGATCCCGCCGGAGTGGTGCGGTGTCGGCGACACGACCGCGTTGCTCGCGCGGGCGATGGCGAAGCAGCCCGGCGTCGAGGCAGGAATCCTCATAGCGCGCGGCGAGATGCCGGACGCGCGCGTGACGATCGTGCGCACGAAGGACTGGAGCCTCTGGCGTTCGCTGGCGATTCTCGTGCGCATTCATCGCTGGCGGCCGGACGTCGTGCACTTTCAATATCCGACGGAGGGCTATCGAGGACAGGGCGCACCGTGGCTTCTGCCGCTGCTCTGCCGCATGACCGGACTGCGGGTCGTCATGACCTGGCACGAGGACCGTCCGCGTTTCCATCCCGCGGAAGTCTTCAACGCGATGCTGCCGGGCGGCGTCGTCGTCGCGCGGCCGGAGCTTCCCCGCGGGTTCTCGCGCCTCGGTCGTCTGCTGACGTCGTTCAAGACGTTCCGCTACATTGCAATCGGATCCACGCTGCCGGTCGCGGAGCTCGACGACGAACAGCGCAGTGCGATGCGCGCTCGATTCAGCGGCGGACGATTGATCGCGTACTTCGGGTTCGCTTATCCGCACAAACGGATCGAAGACCTGTTCGAGATCGCCGATCCCGCGACCGACGTCCTGATCCTCGTCTGCTCTCTCGATCCTCGGTACGAATATCAGCGGCGGATCCTCGAGCTCGCGGCGAGCGAGCGATGGAAGGGACGGTGCTTCGTGACCGGCCCCCTTGCCGCGGACGAAGCCGCGAACCTCCTCGCGGCGGCCGACGCGGTGGTCATGCCGTTCGCGGGCGGTGCCGGGCCGTGGAACTCCTCGTTGCGCGGAGCGCGGATGCAGGGGACGTTCACGCTGACGACGGCGCTCGACCGCCGCGGCTACGATGCGAATGAGAACAGCTATTACGCGTTGCCCCAAGACCTTGCTGACATGCGTGATGCGTTGCAGCGCTATGCGGGAACGCGCCGTCCCGCCGCGGTGGCGGAAGCGCGCGAAGAATGGCTGACGATGGCGAGAGCGCATCTCGATTTCTACCGAGATCTGGGGCTGACGTGAGAATCGGCATCGACGCGCGGCTCATCGACGCATTCGGCATCGGATCTTATGTCCGAGGACTTCTGGGTGGCCTCGCGTCGCTCGAGGGCGACGAAGAGTACGTCGTGTTCGTGCCGTCGCGTTTGCGCGAGCGCGTACCGGATGGCCTCGAGACGATCGTCGCCGACGTTCCTCCGTACACGATTCGCGAGCTCGTGCAGATGGCCCGACTCGCCGGGCGCACGCGGCTCGATCTCTTCCACGTGCCGCACTTCCTCGTTCCCTGGACAGACTGCCGAGTCGTGACGACGCTCTTCGACGCGATTCCGTTCCACTACCCGCTGCCCAATCCGCTGGCTGGTCCGTACATCGCCTGGATGATGCAGAACGCGGCCGATCGCGCGGAGCGCATCCTCACGATCTCCCACGCCGCGAAACGCGATCTCCTCGGCGCGCTCGACGTGCCGCCCGAGAAGATCGCCGTGGCGCACATCGGTCTCGAAGATGTGTTCTTCCGCGACAGCGTCGAATCGTCTGCGTTGCGGCAACCCTACTTCGTCTTCTCTGGCAAGGCCGCGCGACACAAGAACCTCGAGACGCTGTTGGAGGCGCTCGTGATCGCGCGCCTGAGCGACCCCTCGCTGCGACTCGTGCTCGCGGGCAGCAATCACGAGCGATATCGCGGTCACGACGGCGTGGACGTACCGGGCTTCCTCTCCGAAGAAAATCTGGTCGCGCTGTATCGCGGCGCGCTCGCGGTGGTCATGCCGAGCTTCATGGAAGGCTTCGGGTTGCCGCCGCTCGAAGGCATGGCGCTCGGAACACCGGCGATCACGTCGACGGCTGACGCGCTGGTCGAGGTGACCGGCGACGCGGCGCTGCATGTCGATCCGCGCTCCGCGAGCGATCTCGCGGACGCGCTCCTGCGTGTGGCGCACGATCCAGCGTTGCGCGCGGAGCTCTCCGCGCGGGGCCGTGTGCATGCGCGATCCTTCACCTGGCGGCGCTGTGCGGAGCAGACGCGCGCCGTGTATCGCGATGCGATGAGACAATCGCACTCGTGATCTGGGTCGTCGTACCGGCGTACAACGAAGGGCGCGTGCTTGGAGCGGTGGTCGAGGAGCTCGTCGCGCGCGGCCATCGCGTGGTGGTCGTCGACGACGGTTCGACCGACGACACGCCCGCGGCCGCGCGACGCGCAGGCGCAGTCGTGCTGCGCCACGCCGTGAATCGGGGACAGGGAGCGGCGCTGCAGACGGGGATCACATACGCGCTCCGCCGCGGCGCGGATCACATCGTCACGTTCGACAGCGACGGGCAGCATGCGGCGGAAGACGTCGACGCGCTCGTGGCTCCTCTCCTTGCCGGGCGCGCGGACGTCGTTCTCGGCTCGCGCTCCATCGGAAGCGCGGAAGGCATGCCCGCGATGCGAAAGGCGTTGCTCGCGCTGGCCGTGGTTTTCACGCGCGTCGCATCCGGCGCGAGTGTCACCGACACGCACAACGGGCTGCGCGCATTTACGCGCGCGGCCGCCGCGAAGCTCGACATTCGCCTCGACCGCATGGCGCACGCGAGCGAGATCCTCGACCAGATCGTGCGGCAGGAGCTGAGGTTCGAGGAGGTGCCGGTGCACGTGCGGTACACGGAGTATTCGCGGCGCAAGGGGCAGTCGTCGTTCGCGGCGCTGCGGATTCTGGCGGACTATGTACTCGGGAGGTGGATGCGGTGACTTCGTTCCAATGGATCGCGTTCGTCGTCCTCGGCATCTCGTTCGTCATCACGCTCGCGCTGACCGTACGCCGGCGCATCGCGCCGCGAGTCGGCTTCGCGTGGGGGATGTTGTGGATCGCCGCGGCGGTCGCGATCGCGCGGCCTGAGCTGACCGCGACAGTCGCCAAGGCACTCGGCATCGGCCGCGGTGCGGATCTCGTGCTGTACATCGCGATCCTGGCGATGGTGTTCGGCTTCTTCGCGGTGTACGTGCGGATGCGGCGGATCGAGAGCGATCTGACGAAGATCGTGCGGGAGTTGGCGATCCGCAATGCGGAGGAGCCGGAGGAGAAAACGTAGGGCGCGGCTTCAGCCCGCCTCTCCCGGTGGCACGTGCGCCCGAAGGGGCGGGCTGAAGCCGCGCCCTACGTTTCCCAGATTTTGTCGTAGATCTTGATCACTGCTTCGGCGTGCGCTTCGGCCGTGAAGCGTCTCGCCAGCGGCGCGGGAGGCGATTCAGCATCGAGAATCGCACGCGCGAGCGCCTGCGGATCGCGCGGAGGCACGAACGTCGCGATTCCGCGCAGCAGCTCTTCCGTCGCGTGCCCGCTCGTGGCGATCACGCGGCAGCCGAGGGACGCGGCCTCTACCGCGGAGTAACCGAAGCCCTCGGAGAGCGACGGCACGACGACGACGTCGGCGCCCAGGAGGTATGACGGGAGCTCGTCGCGTGGGACGGAGTCGATGAGGACGACGTGCTCGCCGAGGGATGCGAGACGTTTCGCGATGCGGTTGTACTGACGTTCCGGCTCTCGCGAGAGGATCATCACCAGACGGCTGGCGGGCCGCTTGCGACGAACGATCTCCGCGGCGTCGACGAGAAACTCCACGCCCTTCGATATCCCCGGCCGCCCGAAATAGAGATACCTGAACGCACCGGGAAGCTCGCGTGCGCGGTGGCGCTCGGGATTCCAGAACGCGTGATCGACGGCGTTGTAGATCGTCGTCGCACGCGTGGGATCGGGAAGACGTTTGCGCGTGAACTCCGAGGGCGTGATCACGTGGGCGTAGCCGAGGCGCAGCACGAGGGATTCGAAGAGCCGATAGAGCGCGCCGAGGAATGGATTCAGGCCCGGCATCGTGTACCACTGCCGGCCGAACACCTCGTGCGCGGTGAGGACCACCGGCTTTCGCGCGAGTCGCGCGCCGATCCACGCGGGGATCGCGGCGTTATACGTCGTCGTGTGCACGAGGTCCGCGCGCCGCGCGGAGCGAATCGCGGCCGGGATGGCCATCAACATGAAGAGATACCGGCGCGCGAACACGGGCGCTTGGATGCGGCGGATCGTGATCCCGTCTCGCACTTCATGCCGCGCCTCGCCGGGATCGGCGGACGTGATCACTTCCACCGAGTGTCCGCGCCGCGTCAGCTCCGCGGCGAGCTCGCCGAACAAAACCTCCACGCCGCCGATGTGTGGGGGGAAGTACTCGAGCACGAACAGGAAGCGTCTCAACCGGCCAATGGTACGCTGCGCTTCGATGAAGAACGATCGCGCGCACGCGATCGGCTGGGCGGCCGTCATCCTCGGTGCGCTGGCGATCCTCCGCTTCGCGAAGGGTGCGGGCGGTCCGCCGTACGGCATCGACGCGAGCTATTACTTTCAGCTCGCGCGGCACATCGCGAACGGCGACGGCTTCGTGACCACCGTCTCGCTCTATCACGAAGGATGGATCCTGCCGGCGAAGACGCCGATCTATCCACTCTGGCCTCTCGTGCTGGGCTACGCGGGTCGCGCGATCGGACTCGTGCGTGCGGCGGATCTGATGCCGCGGATCTTCTACGTCGTCGATCTCATTTTGCTGTATGTGGTCGCGCGTGCTGCGGCGCAGCGCATCGGCGCGGTGCGGTTCGGAGATCAATGGTGGATTCCGGATTGCGCGCATTGGATCGTATTGATCTTCGGACTCGCGCCGCGGTACTTCGGCGCGACGACCCATCCTTACACCGAGGGACTCGGGTTCGCGATGGCGCTGGCGTCGTTCCTCGCGCTGGAACGGTTCGATCGCACGCGCTCCGTGTGGGCGGCGGCGCTGAGCGGCTTGTTCGCGGGGCTTGCGTTTCTGACACGAACGCAGTTGGTGGGAGTCGCGATCGGCTGCTTTCTCGCGCTGGTTCGGTTCGCGTTGCGCGACCGCAGTGTGCGCGGCGGCGCGATCGCATGGTCCCTCGTTGCACTCGGGACCGTCGTGCCCTGGTTCCTCTTCCTCGGTTTCATCCCCGGCGTCATGGCGTGGTCGCTCGAGCGCGCGGACATCCCGCCGCTCGCGGCGTGGAAGCAGCACGCGACGACCGGCTCGTGGCTCGCGACGCGCGTGCAAAGCCTCGGCGTGATGTTCGACCCGTCGAACGCGTACTCGTACGTGCAGTCGTTCGGCGTCGTCGCGTTTCTCGTTCCGCTCGCGTTGGTCGGTGCGATCGTGGAGCTCGCGCGACGCAGGAAGCTGCGCGCGCCGCAGAGCATCTTTCGCACAGCGATCCTCATCGGCGGTCTGTTCTTCTTCTTCAACCTGACGCTCTACCAGTCGGCGGTGTGGATGCCGTGGTTGTTCGGATGGCGCCACGGCCTGCCGTTCATCTTCCTGATCGTGCTCGCGGTGCCGTGGCTGACCGCGCACGCGGGACGATTCGCGCCGGCGATCGCGATCGTGCTGCTGGTGTCCGTCGTGACGAGCGCGAATGCCGTGATCGCGTTCGTGCGCTCGCCGGACGTGCAGCTCACCCCGGCCGAGACGGAGCTCGTGGCATGGCTCGACGCGCAACCGCGCCGGGTCTCCGTCATCGCGACCAACGCGCAGATCCTCGGCTCGATGAGCGACACGCACTTTTACTGGACGGAGTGCAGTTCGCCGGGCGAGACGACCCGCGCGATGCTGCGCGCGATGCCCATCGACTACGTGGTGTTGTACGAGCGCGAAGTGCGCTGCCGGTTCGTGACCGGTTTGGGAGCGCTGCGAATCGTGCGCGCGTTTGGACCGCCCGGACGACGCGTGTTCGTGCTGAAACCCTTGCCATGAGAATCGGGATCGACTGCCGCAAGATCGCCGACTTCGGCATCGGGACGTACATCCGCGGCCTCGTGTGCGGGCTTGCGGAGATTGGCGCGCCGGAGAAGTACGTGCTGTTCGTTCCGCGCGCGATCCCCGAGCTCGCGTTCGAGCAGATCGTCGTCGACGTGCCCACGTATTCGTTGCGCGAGTTGCCGGTGCTCGGACGAGCGATTGCGCGGTCGCGGCTCGATCTCTTTCACTCGCCGGATCTGATGCTGCCGTGGACGTCGTGTCCGACGGTCGTCACGTTGCACGACGTCATTCGCTCGCACTACCCGCCGCGCAATCCCGCGGCGCGCGTGTATGTCGCGATCATGACGCCGCGCGCGCTGCACAAAAGCAGGCGTGTGCTGACCGTGACCGAAGCGGCGAAGCGCGCGATTCTCGATACGTTCGATTGCGATCCGGCGAAGATCGTCGTCACGCCGAACGGAGTCGACGAGATCTTCTTCGCCGACGGCCCGCGCGCCGAGGGGCGGTATTTTCTGTTTGTGGGAAACGATAAGCCGCACAAAAACGTGGGGCGGTTGGTGGAAGCGTTTGCGAGTCTTCGAGACGACTCGACGACTCGACTCCTTCTCGTTGGTGGGGAGTTCGAGCGGTTCCGCGACGTTCCCGGCGTGATCGCGCCCGGCTTCGTCACGACCGAGGAGCTCGCGGCGCTTTACCGTGGTGCGATCGCGGTGGTCATGCCGAGTCTCGAGGAAGGGTTCGGGCTGCCGGTCGTCGAGGCGATGGCCGCGGGGACGCCGGTGATCGCGTCGGACATCCCCGCGCTCGTGGAAGTCACCGGCGGCGCGGCGTTCCCTGTCGATCCTCGCTCGTCGGAGGCGATCGCGAAAGCCATGCAGCGCGTCACGCGTGAGCATGTCGAGAGAGCCCGCGCGCGTGCCGCGCAGTTCACCTGGCGGCGTTGCGCGGAGCTGACGCGGGAGGTCTATCGCGATGTCTGACGCCCGACGCGCCATCGCCGCGGCGCTGCTCGTTGCGGCGATCGCTCTTCTGCTCGCCGCCATCGATCCGGCGTTTTTCGTCCGCGACGATTTCCAGCTCGAGTTCCTCCCCGCGTCGAAGGAAGTCATCCACGCGTTCGGCGACGGCGAGTTTCCTCTGCTGAGCCGCAACTCGTGGCTCTGCGCTGCAGTCGCGGCGGAGTACCAGTTCGGCGTCTTCTCGCTGTTCCGCATGCTGCTCGAAGGCATCGCCTGGCTGCTGCCGTTGTCGCTCGTCGCGCGCGGGACGTTGCTGTTCATCGTGCACGTGTCGGTCTCCGCGGCAGGAGGTTTTCTGCTCGCGCGCAGCTACGGCGTGCGGCCGGCGAACGCGATGATGGTCGCGCTCATCGCGGGACTCAACGGCTGGATCCTCTGGTGGGGGACGACCTGGTACGCGATCACGGCCAGCTACGCGTGGCTCCCGTGGTACTGGCTGGCGCTGCGCGGAATCGCGGCGGGTCGGCGGTGGAGTTGGGCCGGTGCGGCATTCGCGCTCTACCTGCTCATCACCGGTGGCGCGCCGTTCGTCGTTCTGATGGCGTCCGCGGTCGCCGCGATGAACTTTCTCGCGGCGCTCGCTCGAAAGCAGTGGCGCGCGTCGCTGACGATGGTCGGCGCGTCGACGCTCGGTCTCGCGCTCTCCGCTCCCGCTGTGCTGATGCTGCTCGAATATTTTCCCGCGACCGCGCGCTCGACGGTTACCACCGCGTTCGAGTACTACTGGGTCGTTCCGCTGCGTGGATTGTTCGGATTGATCGTTCCCGCGTTCACGACGACGTGGCCGGTCTTCAGCGGGCCGTCGCCGCATGCGGCCGTCGAGCTTCTCGGCGCGTTCGTGCCGCTCGCGGCAATCGCGATGTCGATCCGGAAGTTGCGTGCGTATGCGCCCGAGGTCCTCCTCGGGCTCGTGCTGCTCGTGCTGATGCTGTTGCCCTCCGCGGGTCCGTTCCGCTGGAGCTTCCGCTGGCTGCCGTTGTTTCACCTCGTGCTCGCGGTCCTCGGCGCGTGCGCACTCGAGCACGCGCGTCGCGTGTGGCTCGCGGGTCTCGGCCTTCTCGCGATCGCGGCGCTTGCCGTCGTCGGCACTGCGATGGACATGACGACGCTCACGCACGCCGCGGTCATGGCCGTGCTGTGCATCGCATGGGCGTTCCTGCCGAGCCTCGCGCACGCGATGCCGGCGATCGTCACGTCCATTGCGATCGTGATGACGTTCATCACGTTCTCGCATCGCACCGACGTCCCGGTCTGGTCGTACGACGCACGGCTTCTCGCGCCGGCTCCTCTCGATCCGTCGCGCCGCTACCTCGCGTTGTACGACCTCGGCGCAGTGATCGCGCCCGACGAAAACGGGTACCTTCGCCGCGGCGTCCATCCCGAGCTTCGCCCGGGCAATATCCCGATGCTCGCCGGTCTCGAATTCGTCAACGCGTACTCGCCGATGGGTCTTGCGTCGCTGAAAGACCTCTTTCACTTCGGCGCGCATGGACCGTTGCCGATCGAGCACGCGGAGTCGCTCCTCCGCTACGAGACCGCGCCGCAGCAGCTCCTGCATCACATGGGCGTCGACGGCCTGATCGTCCCCGACGTACTCGTGCAGAAATACGGCGACGCACTCTCGAGAGTCGGCTGGCGGCCCGCCTTGAAGCTCGCGAACTGCGTCGTCTTCCATCGTGAAGAGAAACTCCCGGAGCCGCTTTTCGCGGCCGCGCGTGCGATCAAAGCGTCGGACAAGATGAAGGCCTATGCCGCGATCGTCCAGCGCGAGACGCCGCAACTTCCCGTCATTCTTCTCACGCCCGGCACGAACGCACACGAACGCTACGGACGTCGCGCGATCGGCGAGATCGAGGAAGGCCGCCATTCCACGTCATTCGTCGTGCAGGGGAAGGGACCGAAAGCACTGATCGTCTTCCGCAGAGCGTGGATGCCCGGCTGGCGCGCGACGATCGACGGCAAACCGCTGCCCGTGCTGCGCGCACACCTGATCATGCCGGCGGTCGAGATCCCTGCCGACGCCGAGGGGAAGGTGAGGCTCGTGTATCGGCCGCGGTCTCTGATGATCGGCGTGATCCTCGCCGGCGCGGCACTGGTGATCATGGCCGCGCTGTCGCTGCGCGTCCGGCGTACACAGTAGAATCGCGCGGCCAGATGATCGTCACGCGCACGCCTTTCCGCGTCACCCTCGGCGGTGGCGGAACGGACCTTCCGTCCTTCTATTCGCAGCACGGCGGCTTCATCTTCGCGATGGGCCTCGACAAGTACATGTACGTGATCGTCAACCGGCCCACGGTCGGCTCGAAGATCCGCCTGCATTACTCGCAGAGTGAAGTCGTCGACGACGTGAACGAACTGCGGCACGAGCTGGCGCGCGAGGCGCTGCGCGCACACGGAGTCCGCTACGGTTTCGAAGTCGGCTCGATCGCCGATCTTCCGTCCGGCACGGGGCTGGGCTCGTCGAGCTGCTACCTCGTTGGCTTGCTCAATGCGCTGCATCACGATCGCCGCGACTACGTTCCGCTGCAGGCGCTCGCGGAGGAGGCGTGTCACATCGAGCTCGACATCCTGGAGCAGCCGATCGGAAAACAGGATCAGTACATGGCCGCCTACGGCGGCCTGACGGTGCTCGAGATCGCGAAGGACGGGACGGTCGCGGTGCGGCAGCTGCGCCCGAGCAGCAGCGACATCGCGGAGTTCGTCGCGCACACGCACATCTACTACACCGGCTCACAGCGCGACGCGCGCGAGGTCCTGCACGACCAGAACATCGCCATGCAGGACAAGGACAACGTGAACCGCGCTCGTGTCGAAGGCAGCCTTTCACGCATCAAAGACCTCGGCTACCGCATCCTTGAATCGATCGAGACCTCGAACTACGACGCCTGGGGTCAGATGCTAGACGAGCACTGGCAGAACAAGAAGAAGCTCTCCGGAAAGATCACCTTCGCCAAGGTCGACCAGATCTACGACGAGGTGCGCGAGCGCTTCAAGGTCCTCGGCGGCAAGATCATCGGCGCGGGCGGCGGTGGCTTCCTGATGCTCTATTGCGCCAGCCATCACGCGGACCTGGAGCGTTTCATGGAGCAGCAAGGCATGCCGCGCATGCACTACACCATCGAGCCCGAAGGGACGAAGGTGGTAGCGCAGATGGGACATGGATTCCTCTCGCCGCATCGCTCGATGGCGATGCAGGAGAATCCGTGACCGATGCAGGAGAATCCGTGACCGATGCAGGAGAGCGCTTGACGCGCAAAGAGGTCGGCATCCTCGGCGGCGGTATCTCCGGAGTCGCACTCGCGTCCCAGCTCGGCGACGACGTCGACGTGCTCGAGAAGAGTCCGCGCATCGGCGGGTTGTGCGGAACGATCGTCGAGGACGGTTTCACCTTCGACGCCGCCGGCCCGCACATCATGTTCAGCAAGAACAAAGAAGTGCTGAACCTCATGATCGAAGTTCTCGACGGGAACGTGAACCAGAACCGCCGCGAGAACCGGATCTGGTTCAAGGGAAACCTGGTCAAGTATCCGTTCGAGAACGATCTCGCGTCGCTGCCGAAGCAGGACAACTTCGAGTGCATCCTCGGTTACGTGCAGAATCCGCGCGCGAACGACACGCCGTCGAATCTCGCGGAGTGGTCGTACGCGACCTTCGGCGCCGGCATCTCCGAGAAGTACTTCATCCCGTACAACGCGAAGATCTGGAACTACGACCCCGAGAAGATCGGACTCGAGTTCGTGTCGCGCATTCCGAAGCCGCCGATGGAAGACGTGCTCAAGTCCGCGATCGGTATCCCGACCGAGGGGTATCTGCACCAGTTGTACTACTCGTATCCGACCGTCGGCGGGTTCGAGGCGATCGTGCACGGATTCGAGAAACGCGTGCGCGGCGAGATCCACACGTCGTGGCGCGTGGCGTCGATCGTTCGCGACGGAGAAGGATGGCGCGTGACCTCGGACTCGGGAGAAGAGAGCGCGTATCGCACGCTCGTCTCGACGCTGCCGCTGCACGAGTTGCTGAAGGTATGGCCCGAGGCGCCGGCGGAGACGCGCGAGCTCGCGTTGAAGCTGCGCTACAACTCGCTGGTCAACGTTTGCCTCGGATGCAATGTCGAGGCGGGACACAACTACACCGCGCTGTACGTCCCCGATCCGGAGATCGTCTTCCACCGCCTCTCGTTTCCGAAGGCGTTCGGCGAAAAATGCGTGCCGCCCGGCGGCTCGTCGATCATGGCCGAGATCACGACGAACGAAGGCGACGGGATCT
>Ga0209382_10007558_pt1 | contig 13793 bp, 13 predicted proteins | sample SoiMetdeltSBSDD5_FD_187599 | JGI IMG/M metagenome (GOLD analysis project Ga0209382, IMG submission 187599) | Bulk soil microbial communities from a Populus tree surrounding site in Tennessee, USA - Soil MetaG P. deltoides SBSDD5 (SPAdes) (version 2) | ecosystem: Environmental > Terrestrial >... | reverse complement strand
TATTGTTATTCCTACCTTCGCCGGCTTGGAGATTTGTTCGTCGTCGACGGATTGAAATGAGCGGTCGCGTAGCATTCGGCGATTTCGTGCTGGACCTCGACGCGCGCGAGTTGTGCCGTAAGGATTGCCCGATACCGCTTACCCCGAAAGCGTTTCAGCTCCTGGAGGCTCTCGTCGCCAGCCGGCCGAAAGCGTTGTCGAAGATCGATCTTCAGGAACGACTGTGGCCCGACACATTCGTCGTTGAAAAAAATCTCGTCAACCTCGTCGCCGAGATTCGCGAGGCGCTCGAGGACGATCCCGCGCATCCGCGCTTCATCCGCACCATCCATCGCTTCGGCTATGCGTTTCGCGAACCGGCGCCATCGGACAACGTGCGGCGTCGCGACCCGAACGTCCGCTTTCGGCTGGTCTGGAAAGAGGGCCGCGCCGGCATCGGCGAGGGCGAGCATGTGCTCGGACGCGATCCGGATCTTGTGTTGTTTCTCGATTCGCCCGGCGTGTCGCGACGCCACGCACTGATTAGAGTCACGGCGGGACGTGTGACCATCGAGGATCTTGGCAGCAAGAACGGTACCTTCATCGCCGATCGACGCATCGATTCGGCGACGCCGCTCGCTGACGGCGATGTGATTCACGTCGGCTCAGTGCCCGTGACGTTCAAGGTGGTGGGCGCGTGGGGCTCGACGCATACGGAGCCCCACACGCCGGAATAAACCGTCACGGCAAGGACTCGACGGTCACTCGATCGGCTATCACGAGCCCGCTCGCAGAAATCACCAGGCTGCCGTCAAGGGCGAAGATGTCGGCGACAAAGGGACCGCTGAACTGCTGCAGGTCCTCGTGCAGTCTGACGCGCGCCCGCACCTTGTACGTGCCGTTCATCGCGCCGGTCGCGAGATCGAATTCTTGGCCGACGAAAGTACTCTCGAATATGCGGTTTCCCGTCCGCGCCCACTGGCCGTATCCCGGGCTCTCAGCAAGAGAACACGCGGCGGCAATGACTCCGCCGTCTGCGGTGTTGAGGCTCGGGGCAGTGCAGCCTTCGAGTCCAGGCGTATCGAAGTCGATTCTGACGTTCCAGGCGCCATCAAGGCTCTGGCCGGACGCGGCGTCGGCGTGGCCCGTTACGGCCCAGCCGACCAACGCGGCAATAACGACGACCAGAAACGCGATTGTCGTGAAACGCTTTCCGGCGATCGAAGCGAATCGTGTGCGCATGTGGGTGACTCCTTGAGTGATGGATCCAGTTCGCGAAGTTACTGGAGCCGTCACCACGAGTCGCAGGCGCTCGGCAGGAGTTCGGCAGGAATGCGCCACTAACTACCAACCACGAACCACGAACCACGAACCAGCTAGGGGTTGCTCGCAGGCGGTCCGCTTTCGGGAATCGGCTGGCCGCCGACGGTGAGTCCACCTTGAATCGGACGACGCGGGCGGATGATGCCTTTCTTGGCGTCTTCCTCGAGCGCCTTGTCTTCGGCGCGCTCGCCGCCGAGGCCCTGCAGGATCGCGAGGTTCCCTTCGTGGCACTCGTACGGCAGCACTTGATATCCCGCCGGCTGCGTGTATGGGATCGAGATCGTGAACGGCCGCGTGTAGGTCTGCGGATCGCTAATCGTCGCCTCCCAGCGCAGCACGTCGGCCTCGACGCGCGTGATGCGCTCGACGACCTTCATCGCGGTGCTCGAGTACACCGGGTTGCCGGTCGATCCCAGCTTGCCGTTGAAGTGCGTCGTTTCGACGACGAGCGTGTTGCCTTCCCAGTGACCACGTGAATCACCCATGTAGGAACGGATGCCGTCGCCGACGTGCGGGCGGCCGTCGGTCGGAATCACGCGCGCTTCGTGAATCATCTCCGCCATCAGCACGACGTATCCTGGCGCCTGGACGATGCGATAACCGTTGCCGTAGATCTTCGGCGTCATCGAGCCGACGACGCCGAGCGTCAGACAGCGGTCGTAGGCGGTGAAGTCTTCAGGGGAGTTGAACGGCCCATTGCCGTAGGTGCCCTGTGGCGTGCGGCGCTTCTCGGCCCCGGGCACGAGTGGCGGCACGCGGCCGTTCGGAGGGTCGATGATGAGCGATGTCTGCCGGAATGATTTCGTCACCCAGCCGTTGTCGTTGCGGAATGAGCCGACCGCGGTCAGCGCGTTGCTCCGCGCTCGCTCGTCGCGCGCGAGCTTGTCGGCGTATTCCTTGTCGTTGAGCTCGGCGCGCGTGCCGAACGACTCGGGCCGCTGCATCGGGATGCCGAAGGCGGAGTCGCCCGACCAGACGCCCTGCAGATCCGGATCGCCCCAGGGTGTCTTGGGCGCTGAAAAGGTCTGTGCGTGCGCGGCGGCGGATAAGAGCGTGAGGACGACCGCGACTACCGCGGCGGAGAATCGAGCCATGTTCATCCTCCAGACGTGGCTCGAAGAATCCCCCAAGGCGGGTCTACAAGGCAAGTCCCGATCACGAAAGACATCGATCAGCTGTTCTGGCGATCACAAGGACGCGCTGGAACAGGTGCTGAAAAAACCGGATTGATGTTCTGTCATTCCCCGGGATGCGAGTACCCTAGGGTGCTCCGTAGCCTGACCGATGACTGAATTTTTAGACGAGGGGTCGGTTGACCGCGGCCCCATAGCTTCGTCCATGATCGACGCGGCGCAGAAAGCCGTCGGCGATGGCGACTATACCGAAGCCGAGCGGTTGCTGCGGCAGGCCGCCGCGATTCAGGAAGCCACGCTCGGATCCCATCCCGACCTCGCAATAACGCTGAACAACCTGGCCTTCGTCTGCGAGCGCCTGAACAAATTCGACCAAGCGGAACGCGGCTATCGGCGGGCGCACGCGATTGCGGTCGCCTCGCTCACCCCCGGGCACCCGCTCATCAAGACGAGTCTGTCGAACCTGGTGGAATTCTGCGAGGCGCGCGGGATTCCGATTTGGACACCTCCTGCGGCTCCAGCCGAAGAAAAGCCACCGTCCGACGATGTCGAGGTCAAGCCGCCGGTGAGCGACGTGACGCCGAACGTTGTACGCGAGCCGATGACCGCCGGCCGGCTGCCACTTCGCATGGTCGCCGTGGCTGCGCTCCTCGTCGTCGCGGTGGTTGTGATTCTGTTTGCAACCGGTCCGAAGGGTCCGGCTGCGTCGGAAGAGCAACGGCAAGGGACGACCGATGTGTCTCCATCAGTGGCGAACGCTCGCACCGAGACCGTGCCTCCTGCTCCTGTCGCGCCGGCGCCACCGAAGGCATCAGCCGCAGCCGTTCCTCCACCCGCGTCGGAACCGGCCGTCGTGCCGAAGCCTCGCGGCGAACCGCTAAGTGCGAACGCGAATGCGCCGGTGAGCGTGCTCAAGGCGCAGTTGTGCAGCGCGCTCGAGAGGAGAGGCACGCCAGACTGGCAATGCGCGGCCGCGAGCGGCGAACTCCAACCGGGCCGGTACCTGTTCTACACGCGGCTCGTGACGAAGGCGGATACGACTGTCGTACATCGGTGGCTCCATGGCGGCCGCGTGCACCAGGCCGTGCAATTGCGCGTCACCGCGAATCCAGGAAATGGATACCGCACGTTCAGCGGCACGACGATCGGCCCCGAGCGTGCCGGCGAGTGGAAGGTCGAGCTGCGTGCGGCCGATGGCACTCTTCTCGAACAAACAAGCTTTCTCGTGCGGTGAAAGGCGGGTCTAAGGAGCAAGACCCGCCCTACGCTGTCGTGTGCCCAATCGCGTTGTACTATCTCCGGGCGGGAGGGCACGCAATGAAGGCCGTCGCCTGGGGTCTCGTCTTCGCACTCATCTTCGCCACGTCGACCCTCGCGCAGAGCCGTCGCGTGGATCTGAAGAAACCGCTGGTCATCGGCAGCCAGGGCAGCTTCTTCGTCGGTGGCGAGAAGAAAGCGCTGCCAACGCCGCCGGCTCCACCGTCCGGTGGGCGCGGCGGGTTTGGCGGCGGCGACGTCACCGTGAACCAGATGTACGTTCAGTATCAGATCCCGCCAAATGGCAATCGCCACGTGCCAGTGGTGATGGTGCACGGCTGTTGCCTGAGCAGCAAGACGTGGGAGACGACGCCTGATGGGCGCATGGGGTGGGATGAGTACTTCGTGCGCCGCGATCGGCCCGTGTATCTCGCCGATCAAGTCTCACGGGCGCGCTCGGGATTCGATGCGTCGGTGATCAGCGAGGTGAAGGCCGGCACGCAGCCCCCCAGCGCGCTGCCGAACATGATTTACTCCAGTCAACAAATCGCGTGGACGGTGTTCAGGTTCGGTCCTGCGTTCGGCACAACATTTCCTGACGGACAGTTTCCGATCGAAGCGGTCGACGAGCTGTACAAGCAGATGATCCCGGACCTGAACGCGCTGCTGCCGAATCCGAATCCGACGTGGAAGAACATGGCGGCACTGGCCGTGCAGCTGAAGGGCGCGATTCTGATGGGCCATTCCGAGTCCGGGTTCTTTCCTCAGCAGGCGGCGCTGCTGGATCCGTCCGGGATTCGCGGGATGATTTCAATCGAGATGCCGTGTCCGGATCTGTCGGCAGAGCAGATCGGCAAACTGGCAAAGATTCCGACGCTCGTGATGTTCGGCGATCACCTTGGCGACGTGCAGGGCGGGCCGGCCAACTGGGCACAGGCGCTCGAGACGTGCAACACCTATGTGAAGAAGGTGAAGGACGCCGGCGGTGATGCGGTGATGATGTATCTGCCGCAGATGGGCATCAAGGGCAACAGCCACATGCTGATGCAGGACCGCAACAGCCTGCAGCTGGCGGATCTGATCATCGAGTGGATCGACAAGCATGTGGAGAAACGATAGGGCAAAGGTCAAAGGTCAAAAGGCAAAGGTAAGGTCAAAGGGCCAGGCCAAAAGGCTAGGTCAAAGGTGCCAGGTCAAGGGTAGGTCGCAGGATGAGAGTGCTGGTGGGACTCGGTGTCGTGGTCTTTGTCCTCGCCGTCCGCGTGCTTGCGCAGAGTCCAGCGGTATCGCATCAGACGACGATTCAACAGTACTGCGTCACCTGCCACAACCAGCGGCTCAAGACGGGTGGACTGTCACTCGACACGCTCGACATCGCGAACGTGCAGGCCAGTGCCGAAACATGGGAGAGCGTTGTCCGCAAGCTGCGCGTCGGCGCGATGCCGCCGCATGGCGTTCGCCGCCCCGATCAGAAGACGACGGACAGTCTGATCGCGTGGCTCGAAGGCGAACTCGATCGCACGAGCTCGCGTTCGCCGGGCCGGCCGGTGCTGAGGCGGTTGAACCGCGCCGAATACGCGAATGCCATTCGCGATCTGCTCGGGCTGGACGTGGACGTCACGGCGCTGCTGCCGCCTGACGTATCGGCGTTCGGGTTCGACAACGTCGCCGACGCGCAGGGCAGCTCGCCGGCGCTGCTGCAGGCCTATCTGGCCGCGGCGCGCAAGATCAGCGCGATTGCGGTCGGCGATCCGCGGATCAACACCGGCAGCGACACCTATTCAGTGCGGCAGGACCTGTCGCAGGACGTGCACCTCGAGGGGCTGCCGCTCGGTACGGTCGGCGGCATGCGCGCTCGGCACACGTTTCCGGTTGATGGCGAATATGAGTTCCAGGTCCGGCTCTATCGCACCAACCTGAGCGCGATCCGCGGCCTCGAGGATCCGCACGATCTCGAGCTGACGCTCGACGAGGAGCCGATTCTTCGCGCGTCGGTGGGCGGCGAGAAGGATCTGATCGCGCTGCAGACCAACCCCACCGAGGCGTCCGACACGCTCGAAGCGACGAGACTCCGCGTGCGCCGCGCAGTGAAGGGCGGTCAGCGCGATGTGGCCGCAGCGTTTCTCGACGCGACGCCGCCGCTCTTCGAGACCAATCGTCTGCAGCGCTTCATTCGCGCCTTCTCGAATCCCTTCGATGCCGAGGGCGCGCCGCACGTTCAGTCGATCACCATTCAAGGTCCGTTCGGCACGAAGACCGTAGGCGCACCGCCGAGCCCGAGCGTCTTCATCTGCCGGCCGCCTTCGCCTGGCGGCTTCGGTGGGCCAGGCCCGGAGATCGCATGCGCGCGGCAGATTCTTTCGTCACTCGCGACGCAGGCGTATCGCCGGCCGATCTCAGCTGCCGAGCTCAACGATCTTGTGAGCTACTACTCGCAGGCAAAGGGCAACGGCACATTTCAGGACGGCATTCAGTTCGGCCTGCGACGGATCCTCGCCAGCCCGTCGTTTGTGTTCCGGCCTGAAGCGGAGCCCTCGTCGATTGCTCCCGGCTCGCCGTATCGAATCACGGAGTTCGAGTTGGCGACACGGCTCTCGTTCTTCTTCTGGAGCAGCCTGCCCGACGAGCCATTGATGCGCGCCGCGCGCGAGGGTCGCCTGAAGAACCCCGACGTGCTCGCGGCGCAGGTCCGGCGAATGCTCGCCGATGCGCGCGCTTCGGCGTTCGTCAGCAACTTCGCTGGCCAGTGGCTGCACCTGCGCAACCTCAAAGGCAAGGTCCCGAACTCGGAGCTGTTTCCCGATTTCGACGACAACCTACGACAGGCCTTTCAACGCGAGGCCGAACTCTTCTTCGAGAGCATCGTCCGCGAGGATCGCAGCGTGCTCGACCTGATGAACGCCGACTACACGTTCGTCAACGAGCGTCTCGCGCGTCACTACGGGATCGCGAGCGTCTTCGGCAGCGACTTCCGCCGCGTCTCGCTCGCCGACGATGCCCGACGCGGCATTCTGGGCAAAGGCGCGGTTCTGCTGGTGACGTCGCACGCGACGACGACCTCGCCAGTGCTGCGCGGCAAGTGGGTGCTCGAGAATCTCATGGGTGCGCCCCCGCCACCGCCACCGGCCGATCTCGACACCGCCCTCAAGACCGATCCGCCGGGGTCCGCGCCCAAGACCATGCGGGAGCAGATGGAGCGGCACCGGACGAACCCGGTGTGCGCGAACTGTCACCGGGTGATGGATCCGATTGGCTTCGCGCTCGAGAACTTCGATCTGGTCGGGGCGTGGCGGACGAAGGACGCTGGCGGCCTCGCCCTGAACACTGCCGACGAGCTGACCGACGGCACGAAAGTGGATGGCGTGGTCTCGCTCAGGCAGGCGCTGGTGCGGCGGCCGGACGTGTTCGTGCAGACATTGACCGAGAAAATGATGGTCTACGCCCTTGGCCGCGGTCTCACCTACGAGGACATGCCTGAGGTCAGAAAGGTGGTACGAACCGCCGGTCAGAAGGATTATCGTTTCTCAGTTCTGATTCAGGGCATCGTCGAGAGCGTGCCCTTTACGATGCGCGAAGCCGGTAGTCGGTAGTAGTACGTCGTGTCCGGCTTCAGCCGGACCCGGGTCCTCATATGTTCATCTCCAAAGTCTCGCTGCCACGACGCACGTTTCTTCGGGGAGTCGGCGCCACGCTCGCGCTTCCACTGCTGGACGCGATGGTGCCGGCCGCAACCGCGCTCGCGCAGACAGCAGGCACGCGCCCGTCCCGCTTCGGCTTCATCTACGTACCGCACGGCGCGGATATGGCGTCATGGACGCCCGCCGCTGGCGGCACCGGGTTCGAGCTGTCGCCGACGCTCAAGACGCTGGACGCGTTCAAGAGCCAGATGGTCGTCATCAGCAACCTGAAGCGCGCCGGCGGTCAGGCGGAAATGCACGCCGCGGCCGCGAGCGGCTGGTTGAGCGGCGCGGTGCCGAAGCGGACCGAGGCGGAGGATCTTGCCTGCGGCACCTCGATCGATCAGGTGCTGGCGCAACAGCTCGGGCAGTCGTCGCCGTTCCCGTCGCTCGAGTTCGGCACCGAGGATTTCACCGGCTATGTCGGCGGATGCACGCCCGGCTACAGCTGCGCGTACCACGACGCGATCGCCTGGACCTCGCCGACGCGGCCGCTGCCGATGGAGATCAACCCGCGCGGCGCGTTCGAACGGTTGTTCGGCGACGGCGGCAGCGACGCTCAGCGCCGCGTTAACCTGCGCGAGGATCGCAGCATTCTCGACGGCATTCTCGGTGACATGAAGGCGCTGCAGAGGCGGCTGGGGGCGCACGATCGCGCGCGTGTCGATACGTACCTGCAGGACGTGCGCGAAATCGAGCGCCGCATCCAGCGCAACGAAGCGCAGCAGCGCGCTGACGTCACGTTCGAAAAGCCGCTCGGCATTCCCGATTCATTCGAAGCGCACACGGCGCTCATGACCGACCTGCTCGCGCTCGCGTATCAGACCGAGCTGACGCACATCTTCACGTTCATGATGTCGCGCGAAGGCAGCCAGCGCACCTTCGGGGCGATTGGCGTGCCCGAGCCCTGGCACGTCACGTCGCATCACGGTGACAAGGCCGAAAAGGTCGCCAACAACGCCAGGATCAATGTGTACTGTCTGCAGATGGTCGGGCGGCTGCTCGAGAAGCTCCAGTCGCTGCCCGATGGCGACGGCTCGGTGCTCGACCACTCGCTGATCTTCTATGGCAGCGGCATGGCCAACTCGAACGTCCATGCGACCGATCCGCTGCCGATGGTCGCCGTGGGCGGCGGGCTCGGCCGCGGCAACCGCCATCTCCTGCTGCCGAAAGAGACGCAGATCGGCAACCTCTGGCTGACCGTCGCTAATCGTTTCGGCGGCGAGCAGAAATCGTTCGGCCAGAGCACGGGCACGATCGAGCTGTTCGGATGAGCCCCGTGCATGTAGGGGCCGCGTTTAGGTGGCCCATTATCATCGGCGCCTGCGTCCTGGCGTTGATGCCAGTCCTCTCGGCGCAAACTCAGACAACGCCGCTCCATCAGGCCGTGCTCGCCGGGGACCGCGCTGCCGTGCAACGGCTAATTCGATCCAAGGCCGACGTCAACGCCGCGAACCGCTACGGCGTGACGCCGCTCTCGCTTGCGGCCCAGCGCGGGCATGCCGATCTCATCGATGTGCTGCTCAAAGCGGGTGCCAGCGTCAAGACGGCAGAGGCGAAGCTTCCCGAAGGTCAGACGCTGCTGATGCACTCGGCGCGCGCCGGCAGTGTGGCGTCGCTCAAGGCGCTCATTGGCGCAGGCTCCAGCCTCAACGCGCGCGAAACGCGCACCGGAACGACCGCGGTGATCTGGGCCGCGACGAGCAACCGCGGCGACGCGGTTCGTGTGCTGGCCGAGGCCGGGGCGGACCTCAACGTGCTCTCCAAGATCACGTCCTACCCGCACACGCAGAACGGCGTGCTGCTCAGCGGCCTCGAGGAAGGCTACTCCTACGTCGGGCAGACCGTGCTGCCGCGCGGCGGATGGTCGGCGGCGATGTTTGCGGCGCGCGAAGGCGCTGTTGACGCGGCACGTGCACTGGCCGAATCCGGTGCGAACCTCGACCTGACCGACCCCGAAGGTACCACGGCGCTGATCGTCGCCATCATCAACGGGCACTACGACGTCGCGGCCGTGCTGGTCGAGAAGGGCGCCAATCCGAACCTCGCCGACATCAAGGGCATGACGCCGCTCTACGCGGCCGTGGACATGCACACGATCGGCGATACGTTCGGCCGGCCGTATCCACCGAAGGACGTGATCGACGGAAGTGTCGATGCGGCGCGGATGCTGATCACAAGCGGGGCCAACGTGAACACCAGGCTCAAGGCGCCGATCCTGAAGCGCGTCTACGATGCCGGCGACAGCCGTCTTGGCGAAGGGGCGACGCCGTTCATGCGCGCCGCGCGCAAGTGCGACGTGGAGATGATGCGCCTTCTGCTCGACGCGAAGGCCGACGTCACGCTTGCGCAGAAGAGCGGCAATACGCCGCTCATGTTGTGTGCCGGCGCGGTGTCGGGCGGCAACAGCGAGGACACTCCCGAGCGCGTCAGCGCAGACGAAGCGCTGGCCGCGATACGCCTCGCGCTCGACGCCGGCGCGGACGTCAACGCGCAGAACGCCACCGGCGACAGCGTGCTGCACACCGCCGTGACTGCCGGCGGCGGCCAGCCAGCGATCATCAGACTGTTAGTCGAGCGCGGCGCGCGTCTCGACGTGAAGAACAAGGCTGACCGCACCCCGCTCGACGCCGCCGCACGCGCACGCCAGCCGAACGAGAAGGTTGTCGCGCTGCTGAAAGAGCTCGCGGCGCGTTAGCTCGCCCCGTTTTGCGAGGACTTATGGCCAAGAAACGAGTGACGCGTCCTATCTCACGCCGGTCCGTCACGAAGAAAGCCGCGAAGAAGGCCCCGCGAAAAGTGGCCGCGCGAAAGGCGGCGCCACGCAAGGCAGTTCGACGAAAGGCTCCGAAGCGTGGCGCATCGGCTCGAGGGGCCCGGCCCAGCGAGATCTTCGCGCCGGTTGTTGGCGCCGAGCGTCGCGAGGTCGGTCACGTGCTGCTCGAGGTGGGCCGGGCCGGCGCCGCCAGGGTCAAGCGGATGGTGTATCCAGCCGGGTTTCGCTGGTCAGTGGATATGAAGCCCGTGGTCGGCACCGAGTTGTGCATGCACGCGCACGTCGGCTTCCTGGTTCACGGTGAGATTCACATCGAGTATCCGGACGGATGCGTCATCGAGCATCGTGCTCCGCAGATCATCGCGATCGAGCCGGGACACGACGGGTGGGTCGTCGGCAAAGAACCGGTTGTGATGATCGAGTTCGACTTCGAACGTGAGACCGCCAGTCGGCTCGGTATGCCGGACAGCCATCGGCACAGCTGACGGTTGTCGACTGGAGATTGTTGATTGTTGATTAAAAGCACTATGCTCCCGTCCAAGCACCAAGCTCTCAATCAACAATCTCCAATCAACAATCCCCAACCAATCGACAATCACAAATCAGCAAATCATCAATAGAATCCAATCCCCCTGCCCATTATTCCAACGCCGGACCAGAGCACGACCGACACGATCCCCGTGATCTTGCCGATGTGTGAGTTGGCGCGCGCATCGTCGCCCATGACGATCGCGCGGCGGAAGGTGAACGTGAAGATCAGCGCGGCGATGAAGAAGTACATCTTCATCCAGAACGCGCCGTTGACGTAGTACTTGCCGGCGGCGAGCGACGAGAGGAGCGGGATGCCCGTCACGATGGCCGCGGTCAGGCCGCCGATGAGCCACGGCTGCGCCGTTTCGCCCACGTAGCGGACGCGTTCCTCTTTCAAGCCAAAGCCGAGCAGTCGCAGATCGACGACGAGGATCGCGCCGCCGAGTACGGCCAGCGCGAGCAGGTGGCCGGCCTCGATCACCGCGAACGCCCACAGCGAGTTGTTCACGGCGGTGCCCAGCCACGAGTGCTCGAGCCATTGAAACCAGGTCAGCATCGATGTCTCCCAGCCGCCTGAAGGCGGCCGCTATGTACGGCGGACTATGCCAGCGGTGGAAACCAGTTGTAGGCGATCAGTCGACCGACCACGACCACCACGGTCCAGACGGCAATTGATGTCGCGCCGGCGATCTTCGCCGCGCGCGGCGTGTTCGCGGTGTCCCATTCGACCAGCTTGCGCTCGATGCCGAGGTGATACGCAGCGGCATTGGCCGCGGCGAGCAGCAGCGCGATCAGCTTGATGCGGAAGAAGACGTTGCCGTAGAACTTGACGGGATCCGACCAGAAGAGCAGCGTCCCGCTGATCGTGATGATGATCGCGCCGAAGGCGATCCACGGAAACAACTGCCGCCACAGCGCCGACACCGGCACGCGGCGCAGCACGAAGCCGAGCAGCCGCGTGTCCCACAACAGCAAGAGTCCCAGGAACAACGTGAGCCCGAGTACGTGTACGGACTCGATGATCGGATACGTCCAGATCGATTCACGGATGCCGACGCTCACTGACGTGTTTGCGATCCACTCGCAGATCTGCAGGATGGACATGGAATCCTCGATACCTCGATCGCTACCTACGATCGAGCCTATCGATCTCGTGACGCGTGAACTCTGAAGAGTTGATGAAATCTTCGTCAGGGAAGACGACGTCTGAACAGATCGTCAGAGAGCTGTCAGCGTGAATTAATTCATGTCGCGCTCTGACGAAGAATTCATCAAATCTTCAGATGTGAGTCCTCGAGCCGGGTGCCACGATGCGACATGGAGTTTCTGTCGACGCTCGAGAGCAGTGGCTTCTCAACGTGGCTGCGTGAATCGAATTCGATCTGGGGCTACCCGATGATCCTCACGCTGCACACCGTGGGGCTGGCGCTGCTCGTCGGCGCGAGCACGGTGCTCGATCTGCGCCTGCTCGGCTTTGCCGCGCGCCTGCCGCTCGAGGAATTGTCGCGTGCGTTCCGCATCATGTGGATCGGCTTCTGGATCAACGCGGTCTCCGGCGCGCTGCTGTTTGCCGCCGACGCGACGACGCGGGGCACGTCGCGATTGTTCATCGGCAAGCTGTTCCTCGTGATGTTTGGCGTCGCGGTGATCCTCGCGATTCGGGAGCAGGTGTTTGGCGAAACGCCGGATCGGCCGCGCATCGGCGCCGCCGCGAAAGTCCTCGCGGTGACCTCGCTCGCGGTGTGGGTGGCGGCGATTACCGCCGGTCGCCTGATGGCCTACGTCTACGCCTCGTAAGGCGCGCGCGGCGCGCAGGCGCGCACGCGCGCACAGGAGAAGTCAATGGCGCATGCACTGGACCTGGCGGCGGCGTGGATCAAGCACACCGGCATCGGCGCTCCGATGACGGCCACGCCGTGGTTGTGGCCGCTCTGCGAGACGCTGCACTTCGTTGGCCTGGCGCTGCTGATTGGCGTGGCCGGCCTGTTCGACCTGCGGATGCTAGGCTTCGTGCGGCGCGTGTCGCTCGCGTCGGTGATGGATTTGCGGCCCTGGGCGGCGCTGGGCCTGGCCATCAACCTGGTGACGGGCCTGATGTTCTTCGTCGGCGCTCCGGATCAATACATTCACAACCCGGCGTGGTGGGCGAAGGTCGCGTTCATCCTGATCGCGGGGCTGAACATCCTGGCCTTCGAGCTCAGTCCGCACGCCAAGGCGCTCGTGCAGGCAGTCGGTGCCGGCGACAACACGCCGCTGCGTCTCAAGTTCGCCGGCGGTATCTCGCTGTTCTCGTGGTTTGCGGTTCTCTACTTCGGCCGCATGCTCCCGTTCATCGGAAACGCGTTCTAGAAGCGTTTCACTCCCGCGGGATGCCGACAGCGGCGTATGCCTTGGTGACCGCGTCGAGTTTCTGAGCCTGTTCTGCCTGCGCGCGATAGACCGTCCTCACGACGTCGAGCATCGTTTCCAGTACGTCCTCGAAGGTGGCCACACGATCCAGCCGCTGAAGCGTGAAGTAATACAGCTGCGCGACTTGGTCGGGTGTGAAGACGAGCGGTCCTCGCGCACGAGTTCGCGTGGCCAGCACGTTGTACGCGGCCTTGTTGTGGATGTTGCTGAACGTGTGGACACCTCCGAAGTCCTCTTCCAGATCTGCGGGATCGAACCTGCTCATCTCTTTGACATGCACCGGATCGCCGGTCAGTTTCGGGTTCTTCATGTTACGGAGCGGCTTGCCTCGCTCGCCCAGGCCTGAGCCGATCTCCCAGTCCCACCTGTCGGGATTCGAGTAGATCGTCTCGCCTCTGACGCGATTCTTGATGAGCACGCCGAAGATGTCGCTGAACGACTCATCGAGGGCGCCTGCCTCGTCCCGGTAGACGAGACCTGACGTATGTTCTGTGACGCCGTGTGTGAGCTCATGGCCGATGATATCCAGGCTTGCCGCCAGGCTGCGCATGTGGCCGCGGCGGATCGCGATCTGGCCGTACCACATCTTGTTCTTCCACCAGATGGCGTTGCCCCACTGTGGTGGATCTTCGTCCTCCGGCGAGATGCAGTTGACCATGTTGTCCAGATAGGACCCGCGGTCGTCGACGCCGCGCCGGATGAGGACGT
>Ga0209382_10007557_pt1 | contig 13794 bp, 12 predicted proteins | sample SoiMetdeltSBSDD5_FD_187599 | JGI IMG/M metagenome (GOLD analysis project Ga0209382, IMG submission 187599) | Bulk soil microbial communities from a Populus tree surrounding site in Tennessee, USA - Soil MetaG P. deltoides SBSDD5 (SPAdes) (version 2) | ecosystem: Environmental > Terrestrial >... | reverse complement strand
GGCCGCCCAGAAGGTACAGGTATCGGCCTACCCCGACGCCTACGCCAAGCATGAGGCGCGCGCCACCCAGATCGTGGACACCCTCAACAAGTAAGCACCCCAACAAGCAACACAACCAAGTAGCACCACATAGGATGAGCCGGACACAACCATGTGTCCGGCTCTTCTGCTACCCGATCACCACTCCGCCCAAGCGCGTTGCAGATACACCGTGTCGCCAGGGATCCGGTTATGCAAAGCGGCATTCAGTTGCAAGTAAAGGCTGTTGGCGATGGCGTTCATGCCGCACTTTTCCTCGCGGTTCGAAAATCGACTTCCTGATCGGCGCCGCCGCCCGTGCGTCCTCGCCATCGCCCCACGCCGGCTGCGGCGGCCAGACTGACCGAGGCACGCAACGCCGCAGCCCGCGCCTGTCGGCATGCCTCGACGATTGCCGAGGATCAGATGCGGCCGTAACGTGTTTTTTGGGGTCCTGTGCGGGAGGGGTGTCTCATGCGCGGTTGCCCGGCTGGCATTGACCTGTCTCATCGTCACCTTCGCGCTGCCGGCCACTCCGGCGCTGGCCCTCAGCCTCGGCCCGCCACGTGCTGTCACCGCCAAAGCGGTGTCACACACCGAGATCTCGGTGAGCTGGTCGGCCGGCAACGGCGCTATCGGGTACCAAGTGATGCGCTCGAAAAGCAGCGGCGGTCCCTACGCCATGGTCGGGACGACGAGTTCGCTGCAGTACTCCGACCGCAACCTGACCTCCTCCACCACGTACTACTACGTTGTCCTCAGTACCGCCGGTACACAGGTGTCCCGACCCTCCAGGGAGGCGGGCGCGACCACGGCAATCAGCCCGCCACTGGTCGTGCGGGCGACCGGGGCGGCGAACAGTATCACCGTGGAGTGGGAGCCGGTCGCCGGTGCCGCAAGCTATGCCGTCGTGCGCGGCGGTGACGGCGGCGGGTTCATCACGGTCGGGAGCACCACGGGCACGAGCTTCATGGACGTCACCGCCACAGGCGGATTCCAGTATGTCTATCGGGTCCGATCCGTCACGGCCACCTCCAGTAGCGAGTCGCACGACGTCTGGGCCCGCGCTGGCGCCGCCACCAGCGTGCAGCTGACGGTCTCACCCACTCGCTCCGAGCTGGGCCAGCACGTGCTGCTCACCGCGCGGGTCACCCCGGCGGATCCGGCGACACCCATCTACATGGGTGATGTCGGGTTCTATGTGGACGGTCTGGTGATCGGTCATAGCCAGGTGGATCCGTCCATGCGCTTCGCCGAGGCGCACATCGGCCTGCCAGTGGGCGAGCACGTGTTCTATGCCCAGTACGCTGGCGACCAGTCGACCGGCCTGGGCGCCAGCGCCTCGGTCTCCATCCGGCACACCGCGGTCGCTGGGTACGGGCAGGTCAGCTACGGCCCGTATCGGGCGTACTGGTACGGGCAGGTGGAACCGTCGACCGTCGCCGTGGCGGACGTGACCGGCGACGGCCGCGGCGACCTGCTGATGAGCACCACCGACTTCGCCACCCTCCCCGAGGACAACTGCCGCCTGCTCATCTGGGACCAGCGGCCCGACGGCACCCTGGCAGAGCCGAGAATCCTCACCACCCACGGCATGCCCAACGGCACGATGATCCTCGGCACAGGCGACCTCGACGGTGACGGCGACACCGACGTAGCCCTCACCGCAGATCACGGGGTGGACATCCTCCTGCAGGAGGCGGGTGGGCTCGCCGCACCGATCTTCGTACCCATCGGCGATCCGCTGGAGCCTACGATCTACTTCACCGACCTGCTGCTCGCCGACATGAAAGCCGACGGACGCGCAGACCTGATCCTGTCGGAGCTGAACATCCCCACCGTCCGGCTCAGTGTCGACGGCCGTAGCTTCGCCCCGCCCGTCGTGGTGAGCCCTTCCCTGACAGGCGGCCCGCTGGACACCGGCGACCTCAACGGCGACGGGCGCAAGGACATCGTGCGGATCACCTCGAACATCATGCAGATGCAGATCTACACGCAGACCGCCGCCGGTACCTTCGAAGAGGCCGCGCTCTACCCGATACCCCACGGATACGCGCGCGGCGCTGGCGACGTGGGCGTCGGCGACCTCACCGGCGACGGCCGGGCAGATGTCGCGCTCACCGTCGGGGGTAACGATCCCAGCTCCCGTATCCTGGTCTTCCCGCAGCAGCCCACCGGCCTGCTCGGCCCGCCCATCGCGTATCCGGTGCTGGACATTCCCGAGCCGATCGCCCTCGCCGACGTCAACGCCGACGGGCTGCTCGACGCCGTCACCGTTCACGGTGGATGGCAAGCCGCCGGCGTCGCCCTGCAACGCCCCGACGGCATACTCGGCCGGCACCGCCTCTACTACCTGCCCTACGCGACCCATTACTACCCGCGAGGGCTGGCCGTCGGGGACCTCACCGGCGACAACCGCCCAGAAATCGTGATCGCGGATTACAACAACGGCGTGGTGGTCCTGCCACAGGCATGAGGCAGCAGGCATCGGTCTACGACCGCAACCAGCCACGTCGAGCGCCGTGCACGGCCGTCAGCCTTAACGAACACCGCAAACGCGCTCGATTCGGCTTCCGTGCGTTGCGGAGGCCGTTGATGAGGTTCCTTCGATCAGGACAGCGCGTCGATCGGCGCGATCATCACTATGCCCTTGACCGCATGGGCGAGTTTCGCGTCGAGCGTGATGAATGCGTCGGCTTGGAGAGTGGTCAGTGCGACGTATTCGGCGTTCAGCGTGTCCGGCCATCCGAGCTGGTCGGCGATCTTCCAGGCGACGTTCTGAAGGACACGGTCTCCGAGCAATCGAATCCGCAGCGCACGCACGTAGTCGAGCTGGCGATCGGCGTCCTTCTTGGTCATCTCGCCTCGGTGCACTGCTTGGTAGAGGAGTGACAGCATCTGTGAGCGAAGAAGTGTCGGAGCCAGGAGCTGATGCTCGTCGGGGATCACGACCTGGTTGTGGGCGAGGCGAAGCGCCACGTCCGGACTGATCACGTACCTGGTCATAGCGTCCCTCCTTTGCATCATTGGATGTCATGGGATGGCAAGGGCCTGCCTCACCGTACGGGAACGGGTCCGCTTGGCCTGGCGACGTGGACACGAGCGCCGGCGGGGTGACCCTGGCCAGAAACCAGACAGAGGGCCGATAGCCACGCCCAGTCAGGCAGAGGCGATAGCGGCGCACAGGAACGCGTGGTCGGCGGCAGGAGCGCGCGTCCGACCCTGTCTCCTGTACGGCTGCGGGTGTGGGGGGAGGATGTCCGTGACTGGGGTGATGAGATGGACCGAGGGAACCAGGTATGGCCAGTGACCAGCCACTGCCGGGCGACGGTCCAGGCGCCGACGAATCAGACGTCGCAAGCACTTCGGCCAAGCCTGGCCGGAGATCTTCCTGTGCACGCGGGCCCCACGCGCGAGTGGGGCGACTCCACGCAGTGGCAATACACCCGCCACGCACCTGGCGGAGAGGACAGGTCCCCAGAGACGGCGCCCCGTCATCGGAAGTGGTCGTGCCTGCGATCTACTTTGGATAGTTAAGCACTGGCTGGCTTGTAAGCTCTTATGGTTACATGCCAGAGGCCATAAAGGCGGCAAGGACGTCGTTGGCGTGCCGGTCTAGCTTCTTGCGGCCCGGTCATAATGCATGGTGCTGCGGGCGTCAGCGTGACGGGCGGCCGACAGGCTTCCCGGTCGATGCACATCGTTCCAGATCAGGAACGATCGGCGGCAGATGAGCGCGCCGCGAGGTTCCTCCGTCACCATGTACCGGTGGATATCAGTGGCCTTGCCGGCTCCTTCGTCGTGGAGATCGGCATACGTCAGGCATGGCCGTTCATCGGTTTCTGCGACAACCGGCCGACACGGAGCCGGGAGACGTGCCTCTACATCGATGCCGCCTGGTCCATCGCCGCCGCCGCCGTCGATGACATCGAAGACGATGAACGATGGCTTCTCACCGCCGCCCGTCTCAACGGAGCGAACGTCGTCGGAGCGTACGTGGGCACCGACGGCGCGCTGAACGTGGAAACCGACGAGGGGCATACGCTCGTCGTCTCGGGTGAGGCGACAGCTCGCACCGTGGGTGAACCGTGGTGGTTCTCCCGCTGGCTGGAAAGCTAGTCCTCACCACCGGACGCATCTCGGCGCGCGAGACGACCACGCGCAACAAGCTGGGACGCGACTGCGGCTACAGCGTGGGATTGGGTGGCAGGCAAACGCTGTGGCTGTTCTGCGACACCGGGATACTGGATCCGGCCCGGCAGCTGATCGGGTTCATCGGCGGCACGCCCGTGGCGGTGGGACCTTATACCGTAGGGCAGGCTCCCGGGTCGCTTAGCGAACTGCCCACGCCTCCCGCCGCGCCCACCCTGCCCAACGGCCATGGCCCTAACGGTTTCTGCCCATCCGGGCCGGGCTGGTGCCTTGATGGCTCACTGTGCGGCTCCGATGGCGCCTCCTATGCCGCCTCGTGGCTCAGCAGCGCCACCCCCGGGCCCGCCCGGTATATCGGCGCCTATTGGAGCCAGGATCTGGTCGCCATGACGTATGTCGAGCGCCGAAGTCGACCAAGACGTCGTCGGGATCTGCCGGACGCCGCGCAGACTCTGGAACTGTCCCCAGTTCACGGTTACGCCGCGCATTCTGTCCGCACGCTCGTGCGGCACGCCTCGCCGAGCAGTGCCCGCCGCCGGCAAAACCCACCCCGATGACCATCGTCATCTACCCATCCGCGGAACGGTGCTCACCGAATCCCAACCGATTCACTACGGCGATCGAAGGCTCGGCCCCTCGGATGTGCTGGCCCGGTTCGGGCAGGACGCATGGCTGGCGTACCGCGACCTGGGCGACCGCCACTACGAGGCCGCCACCCTGATCCGCCTCGGCGACACATCCCGCGCAGCCGACGACCACAGCGCCGCCCACACCTCTGGCAACAGGCTCTAACGATTTTGTACGATCTCGACCACCCCGCATGCTCGTGAAGTCGACGCCAGGCTCAAAGGAACGACCGGCCAAGCCACCATCCGACCTTTGTGGATGGTCGGCTCGGCATGCGCTCTGTCCATGTAGGAGGACGACACCGTCGCACCGCAGACGGGCTGCTGAGCCGGGTTCGGCAGGCCACTGTGGATACCGGCCAGGGCCTTCGCCAGGCTGCCATAATCGCCGCATGACAGGTCGCGGGACAGTATCGCAGCTGGTGAAAGCCGCCGCGCGAGAGCACCTGGCCCCGTTGGGCCTACGCCAGCGCGCCGGGTCACGTCTATGGTTCGACGACCGCGGCTGGTGGCTGGCCAACGTCGAGTTCCAGCCATCCCGTCGCCAGGGCACCTACCTCAACGTCGGCGCGATGTGGCTGTGGAACGACCGAGATCACTGGGCGTTCGACGATGGCAGCCGCGTGTACTGGCGCGGCGAAGGCTCATTCACGCACGAGGTCCCGCTGGGCGAACGCGGCTGGACCGATTTCCTCGACTACCGCACGCCTGTGCAGTTCACCAAGGAAATCGACCGCGTTGCGCGAGTCGCCGCGCAACGCGTCCAGCAGCTGCGCGAACAGTTCTCAGATCCGCGCGCCGCAGCCGAGCAACTCACCTCGCGGTCCACCCGCCGCGGGGAGTCGCGCTTATGGCACCTGTTCAACGGCGGTGCGGCAGCCGGGCTCAGCGGCAATGCGCAGACCGCCCGCCGCTGCTTTGACAGCATCGCCGTTGACTCCCTCGAACCCGAATGGGCACACGAACTTGCCACTCGTTCGGCACAATTGCGCGAGCTCGCCGACGATGCCCTGCGCAACCGGCTCATAGAGACGATCAATGCCACGCGTCAGCGTCTCAATCTGCCCACCCAAGCTCTGACGCAGCTCCACTGAGATCCGTCGTCAACGCTGTTCAGCGGAATTGACACCAACCTGCACCCGTATCCCAAGTATGACGATCCACAGCTCGTTGAGGTCGATGTCGTCCGTGTCTGGGGCGCTGGCGATGAGGCCCGCGGCCCCCGAGACATCCACGCCCACTCATGAGACTGCAGGGACTCACTGAAGGCTGCGGATGTACGCCTCGACCTCCTCCTTGGTCAGTGGCCGAAAGTAGTCGTACGGCGCAACGGATACACCTTCACAGACCTGGCGTGGATCATCCTCTGCCGCGCCAGGGTCCAAGTCCCTGGCCCACCTGGATCCCATCGACCAGATGGCGAAGCCGGGCTCAAACCGGTACCCGATATCGATCGGCTCGTAGGAGTAGCCTTTGGCGGCCAGGTCAGCCACGACATCGTCGAGGAACCGATAGGTCAGCTGAACACCGTCAAAGAAAACCTCCTCACCACCGTCCCCGGAGTAGGCGATCTCCACAACTTCGATTGTTTCGTCCTCGGTGTAGGTCAGCACAAGACCGGGATTTGTGTCATAGACCGCTTTGCTCGACCGGCCGGGATGTACGGGCCCACCTATCCGACGCTCGACCTCGTCCCGGCTCTCGCCCACCTTTGCCAATGCCACACCTTCGCCAGGCAGGATTTCCATCCGGCGATCATGCCACGGGTCGGCCGCTCTAGCGACGCTCGGTAGCGGCTTGCCAGGATCGGCTGGCCACCCGATCGCATCAGCCATCCTGGCCCACACCGGGGCATCGACGTCCATCAGGATGAAATGAGGTCAATGATTATCGTCTGACGACGACGTTGTCGTATGCGACGAGCGCGTTGGTACGAAAGCCGACATTGCCGCTGGACAAGCTCGCATCACTCAATGTGCGCATTGTCTGCCCGTTGATCCGGGCGGTGATCGTGGTGCCGCGGAAGTCGAGCTCCAGCGTGTACCAGGTGCCGGCCGCGTAGGGGAACGCCCCAAGGGCCATGGACGTGAAGACGCCGTTGACGCGCTTGCCCAGCTGCCATGTGTTTCCGTTCTTCAGCACCAGCATGTAGGTGTTATTGGGATCACGATGCCGGCCGACAATGCCGAAGAACGCGGCACCGCTGGGCGCCCGGACATCGGCGCTCACCGTGTAGTCCGTCCAGCTCAAATCACCGGCGAACAGCTCCAGGGCGGCGCTGGTCACCTGGATCTGCTCAACAACCCTGGATTCGGCCGCCGCCACCGACCAGGTGCCACCGCTCGCCGTCCACCCGCCCGGCACCAACCCGAGCGGGTCGTCCTCGAAAGCATCCAAGAACAACACGTCCCCCGGCGGAGGCGCAGCCGTGATGGCGAAGGTCTGCGCGTTCGAGGTGCCGCCTCCCGGGGCGGGGTTGACCACCGTGACGGTTACCGTGCCTGCAGCAGCGATGTCAGACGCGGTGATCGATGCAGTTACATGTGTTGGTGAGGCGTACGTCGTAGGGCGAGGCGCACCGTTCCAGTGCACGACCGAATAACCAGGTACAAAGCCGCTACCGGTGACGGATAGCGTGAACGCCGGCCCACCTGCGGTCGCGGAGGCTGGTGTGAGGCCACTCAACGCGGGAACGGGGTTGGGAACGGGGTCGGAGCCACCACCGCCCGGCGGCCCCTCGCCGGTCGGCACATAGCCCGGATCAGCCGTGAGCAGCAGCCGGTCAAGGCGGAACCCGTCCTCGCGCATCCAGACGTTGACGGTATGCGGCCCGTCGACTGGCACTGTGAGGGTCGCCGGCGCGCCGTCCATTGTGGTGTTGAACCACGCCCAGGTGTTGTAGGTAGCGCCCGTCATCCGATCCGCAGTCGCGACCGCCTGCCCGTCCAGCCCAACGTGCACCGAGTCGTTGCTGCCGTTGGTGACGAACGCGCGCAACCACACGTAGTACGTACCCGGTTCAGGGAGCGCAATGCTGTACTGCAGCTCAGGGCTGCTGGTCGGGTAGCCTGTATTGACCAGCGTGCCATTGTCTGGCTCGCTTCTCATGAAGGCGTCACCGACGTAGCCCACCTTGTCAGTGCGCGGCGTCCACGTTTGTCCGGCACGGGTGATGTTGCCAACGTGGTTTTCGGCCTCGACGACTACCGGTCCGGCCGTCGGCGCCACGCTGAATGTGGCGGTATATGTGGTAGGTGCGGTACTGGCGAGCACATCGTGGCTGCGGGCTCCGCCGTCGGACCAGGAGACGAACTCGTACGTCTGCAAACCGAGCGTCTGCGGCGAGTCGGCGCTGACCGTGGTCGTCGATCCCACGATGACCCGCCGGTCGAACGGTGTCGCCGCGCTGCTCTCGCCGACGGTCAGGCGCAGCCCGGTCGGTTCGGACTGGAACGAGAGCGTCACTGTTTGCGGGTCCAGGCGCAGCGTCTCGGTGTCCTGGAGGCCGCCGGAGTCGGTCGCCGTGAGCTGAAGCTCGAGGTACGACGGGTACTCATGGTCCGGGGTGGTGAAGGAGCCGGAACTCACTCCGGCGAACGTCTGCACTGGGTGTGCGTGGCAGGTCGAGGGGCAGTGCTGAAGCACCAGCGACCAGGTCAGAGCGGATGCGGGCAGGTCACCGTCCTGCTCGTCCACCGCGCCGCCGGAGAAGGTGATGACGTCGCCGACTTTCCACCCGGTGCTAGGCGGCGGCGTGTTGATCGACGCCAAGGGCGGCGTGTTACCCGCCGTCACGACGACCGCCGCGAGACTGGACGCACCATGGTTGTCGGTCACCCGCAACCGCGCGGTGTACGTGCCCACCGCGGTGAAGGTATGTTGCGGGGTTGGCGAGGCGGAGTCGCCGAACGTGCCGTCGCCGTTGAGATCCCAGTCGTAGGTGATCGAGTCGCCGGGGTCGGGGTCGCTCGACCTGCTGCCGTCGAAGCCGACGGTGAGCGGCACGTCACCGCTGGTCGGCGTCCCCGTGGCCACCGCCGTGGGCGGCTGGTTGCCGCTGGTGTACCGGATGCGTCTTATGGTCCCGCCGGTTAGGTCCACGTAGAAGAGGTCACCGCCCGGGCCGATCTTCAGATCGACCGGGTTCGACGCAGGCGCGACGAAGGGCGCGACATGGGCGGGGTCGGGCAGCCCATTCGCGCCCTTATACATCACCCAGATACAGTCCCGCGAGTAGTCCGCGAAGAACAACGCGCCGTCGTAGCCGGCCGGGTAGGAACCGCCCTCGTAGAAGGCCAGCCCAGCAGTGGCAGAGCTGCCGTTGGCGCAGCTCTCGCCGGGCACCACGGCAGAGTCGTGGGCATAGGTGAAGTAGGGCCCGGTGACCGCGCCGGGTTCGGCGTACAGGTTCTCGCAGGTGTTCAGATTGAGCCCGTCCCAGGTCGTCTGGCGGCCGGCCCCCTCGAAGCACGGCCAGCCATAGTTGCGCAGCGGCTCTGCGCCCGGGGTGACCAAGCGGTTGATCTCCTCCCATGCGCCCCAGCCGACGTCGCCGAGCCATACCTCGTTCGTGCCCGGACGGACAGTCGTGCGGAACGGGTTGCGCAGCCCGTAGCCAATGACGCGGCGCGCGTTTGGGTCGGAGCTGGCGGCGAGAGGATTGCCTGGCAGCCCGAGGCCGGTGCTTGGGTCGACGCGTAGTAGCGTGCCGTCGAGCCCGACCGGGTCGGACATAGTGCGCAGGTCCTGCGAACGCAGCGCCCCACCCTCGGCGGTGGGCTTGGTCTGCGTGCCACCGACCCCGACTGGCGGGTCACCGCAGGGGTTGAGCGGGTCGCCGTACTGACCGAAGTCCGCCTTGCCCGTGTGCGCCGCATCGCCGGCGGTCACGTAGAGCGCACCGTCCGCGGCGAACGCCAGCCCTCCGGGCGAGTGGCTTTGAAACTGCTGGCACCAGTCCTCGACGAGCACCTGCTCGGGTCCGGTCATCACGTTTCCCGCGGCGCGCAGCCGCGACAGCCGGCCGCTTGCCATGCACCCGTTCGTCGTCGCGCCGGGCGGACTCGGGCAAGGGTCGGAGTAGACGCCGGCCGTCCCCCAGCGCGGCGCCGGGGCGCTCGACCCCAGCTCGTGGTCGTAGGTGTAGAGGACGTAGACGTAGGGGTTCGTGGGGAACTGTGGGTCCAGGGCCATCGCCATCAGCCCCCGGTCCCAGAAGTTGTAGACGTTGACGTTGAGGTCGGCGAATGTCGTCGGGGTAGTGTCTGCCAGGCTGTCGAACACCTTGATCAGACCACTCTTCTCGGCGACGAACACCCGGCCGTCGGGGGAGAAGTCGACGGCCATCGGATTGGTCAGCCCGGTAAGGACTATTGACTCCTGGAAGCCGGGCGGCAGCGTGGCTGCCTCGGCCCTGTGCTGGCGCGCCGGGATGGCCAGTAGCGACACGACCGTCATTGCCGTCATAGCCGTTGCGACGCGCGGCAACAGATTCCAGCTGCGCTTTCGGACTCCTCGGATACCGACGTGAGCGGCCGCACCGAGGACGCGGCCGCTTCGCCGCATCCGCCCCAGCGCTGCGCTGGCGACGACGACAAGCGCGAACGAACCGAGAACCAACATCAGACGGCCCCCGCGAGCCACTCAGGATTTACCAACCACGTCTAAACTCGATTAACGACTGAACGCGCTTTGAGATCTCGTCTCGTGCGTGTTCTGGGGGAATGGCCGCTGTCGCAATCCCTTGGCGGACGGCGCTTCCACTCAATTCGAGCATCGTAGGAACGATATGTATCGCAACCTGCGGATCCGAAATGCCTGCAGTTCCTAACACCTGCCAGCAGCGGGGGCGTCTCACGGCTTGATCGCCATCATCGCCTGAGGCACATCATTAACCTGTTCGGCGTCAACATCTTCCTCCGCGGCCTGCACCTCGAGTGCGGTGTCTGAGACGAGTCTTGGACACCTGGGATGAGTTCCGGTGTCGCGGTGAGATACTCAGCGCACACATCCCTCGGCGGAGTGGGAGGATTCCAGTGCGTCGAGTGTTTATTGCCGTCATTGTCATTGGTGCGCTCGTGCTGGCCGGCGGATGCGGCAGCGGCACCTGTCCACCGCCTCAAGCCGCCGACCCCGGCCAATCGGCTACCTCGGACGGCGCGAACTCGCCCCCAAGAAGGACGGCGGCGGCACATCGGTGATCGCTTGGGTGAAGAACTTCGGGCCCATGGGCGGCGGAGGCAGCAAGGAGGAGACCGTCTTCTACTATTTCTCCCACGGCCAATGCCAAGATGCCCTCGACACGGCCCGCAATACCACCTTCACGCCTGATGAAAACGGAGAAATCCCGCTTCCTGGTCCGCTGCGCTCGCTCTACGTCGCCGCTAGCTCGGCGTGCCTGGCCGCCTTTCACAAGGATGGCGATCTCTGGAAGCAGGCCGAGCAGAACTACGAACAGGCGCGAGTGAACCGGATCGGCTACACCTGCGGTGATCAGCAGGTCTTCCTGGCGCTCGAGTCGATCATCACCGCTTATCGATCCGGCGTACGGACGTTCTCCCAGAAGGCCGGCGGCTCGGTCTGCCCGATACTGGAATCGACGACGCCCAGCCACGGAAATCGCGCGGGCGGATACGAGATCACACTGCGCGGGACCAACCTCACCGAGGGCGACTTCTTCTACTGGTGCGGCAAAATCATGCGAATAGGGAAGACGGACGGTAAGAGCTTCCGCGCGATCGTGCCGCCCCGATCCCACCTCGGCGACAGCTGCGACCACGTCGATCTAAGGATGAAAAACGGCTACCCGATTCGGTGGGAAGCCTTCTTCGACTACGACTCCTAACCCTGCGGCTTTTGGACGACCGTGACCAGTCAAGGTGACCCCGAACCCCCGCCGGCCACTCCCGTATCGACAGTCATCGACCTCATCGGTAAGGTCGGTTCCCCCCTGGCGATTGGATCCTCGCTGCTGTACTACTTCGGGTGGGTGCGCACGGTGACCCAGGCGCGCCTGCTCGGCTACGACGCGACGCTGGTGGGGTTCTCAGTCGAGGACTACATCCTTAAGAGCGTCAACGTGCTCTTCATCCCGTTGATCGCGCTGCTGCTCGCCTTCGCCGGCCTTGTCGCCGTGGACCAGGTTCTCGCGCGCAAGGCCAAGGCCTCGCCCGCCGTTGGCGCAATCCTGCGGGTCGCAGGTTTGATGCTCAGGTACGCCTGGGTGGTTCTCATCCCGGCAGGCGTCGCCATGACCTTCTTCCGAGTGCCGGGCAGCTTCTTCGCCGTGCCGTGCGCGATAACCGTCGCCATGTGCGGCGTCCTCTACGCATCCCGTATCGATCGACACCTCGGCGAGCCACCGCGCTCGGCTCTGGCCGGCCGGATCGTCGTGCTGACCCTTCTGACGCTCGCCGTCTTCTGGCTGACCGAGCGGCTCGCGCAAACGATGGGCCAGGCCTTCGCCGCGGATCTGATCCACAACCCGGACCAGCTGACGTCGGTTTCGGTCCTTAGCAAGCAAAACCTTGGCATCGCCTCATCCTGCGTGAGCGAGCGGCGCGTAGGTACAGGCGACGGCGACTTCACCTTCCGATATGACGGGCTGCGCCTGCTGCAGGCCGCCAACGATCGCCAGTTTCTGCTCTCGGTCTGCTCTGGGGTTCCCCGGGTGTTCGTGCTCTCCGACGGCGAGGGGATCCGCATGGAGTACGCCGCCGCCTCGGTGGGGATAAGAACAGGATCCACTTGATTGACAGGGCAACCATTCGTATGAGTGGATGTCACCCCTGGGCGCGCGAAGGGAACCGCACCCCGGATCCACACTCAGTTAGCGGCTCCATCGCCTGTGGCGGCCGCCGATGACTGGAGCGCGTCGCTGCCCCGCCAGAAAGACGGCGCCTTCGTCGTCGAACTCGACGGGCTCGCGGCCATGCCGACCGCCGGACAGCGTTCAGGCAGCGGAGTGCCAGACCGGCGTTCGTGCCCAGCGTGCGGCGTCCCCGCACCAACCGAAGTAGCACATATCCTTCTCCCGTGCGATTGCGGTTCGAGACGCGCGCGTCCGACTCGCCGTGGGTCGAGGCCGTGTGGACCTGTACGAGTGAGCAGGTCGTGGAGATGACCTCCGTTGCGGCGGTGTGCTGGGGCCTTGTGTTCTGGGAGCGCGAGGGCACGGCGTACGCGGGCATTTCCGGCCCCGAGACCAGGACCGGTACCGCGCCTGTGCCGGAGGGCGCGACCTTTGTCGGCATCGAGTTCGCCGTGGGCACATCGCTCCGGTCCATGCCCACGCCAGCCCTTGTCGACCGTGGCGTCGAACTCCCCGACGCCACGCACACGACTTTTCGCCTGGACGGCGTCCGCTGGGAGACGCCCGGCCCCGACGACGCTGAGGCCCTGGTGGACCGCCTCGTCCGCTGCGGAGCCGTGGTCCGTGACCCGCTGGTCACCGAGGTCCGCCGAGGCTACCGTCCAGCGGTCTCGGGACGAACCGTCGAACGCCGGTTCCGAGCGGCGACCGGGCTCACGCAGGGTGCTGTACGGCAGATCGAACGCGCGCGCAAGGCCTCGGCGCTCCTGGCCGCCGGCGCCCCGGTCGCCGATGTTGTCTGCAGGCTGGAGTATTTCGACGAGCCACACCTGGCCCGTGCGCTGCGCCGGTACGTTGGACGTACGGCGCGGCAACTGCGCGAGGGTACCGGCGGTGCGATCGCCCTGGATCTGGATCAGGTGACGACGTCATAGATCAGCTTTACGATACCGTTCGGATAGGTCGCGGACGCTCGGAGGATCAGTACCTGCTTATCCTTGTCCGCATTGCTGAACAGGCTCTTGCCGGCTCCGAGCAGTACGGGGAAGACGAGAAGGTTGTACCGGTCGATCAGGCCCGCGTCTGACAGGCGTCGCGCGAGTTCCGCGCTCCCATGGATGAAGATCGCGCCACCCTCGCTCTTCCTTAGTTCGACGACGTCCTCGGTCGAGCGCAGGATCGTCGTCA
>Ga0209382_10007556_pt1 | contig 13796 bp, 8 predicted proteins | sample SoiMetdeltSBSDD5_FD_187599 | JGI IMG/M metagenome (GOLD analysis project Ga0209382, IMG submission 187599) | Bulk soil microbial communities from a Populus tree surrounding site in Tennessee, USA - Soil MetaG P. deltoides SBSDD5 (SPAdes) (version 2) | ecosystem: Environmental > Terrestrial >... | reverse complement strand
GTCTGCGCGCTTGGGTTCCGCTCCGCCGGCCACGCTCACGCCGCCGTCGAGAGCTGGGTTAAACTAACATTCGAGTCGGACCACCCAATGGGGGCTGGCCAACCCACACGAGCCGTCCCAGCCAGCAACCCTTGACCCTGTCACCAAGCCTCTTCCCGCGCTATTGGAAGCAGGCGTAGGGATTCCTAACATTTTGGAAGCTGCAGTTACCATATAACTCGCATCGCAGCATCCCGTTGGCAAGTTTGACAATCTGCGGCGCAATACCGGACTTCGCCCGGTTGCCACGGTGACCCCGACGGCGGAGGTAGACCGGACCCGGACTTGGCGGTGGCGGGGTCGGCACAGCGGGCTGCTCCGTTGTAACGCCAGCGGCCCGGCTCCAATAAAGAACACCTCGCTCGAATTGTTGCCAACGAATTCCAGCACCCTTCCACTTCTTCACGTCCTCCGATGTAGTGCCTGTGTATATCATGCTGCGTGAGAGCCCAGACGCCCCTAAGTATTTGAAATAAATATATTCATAGGCCTATCGGGAAGCTGACGTTCTGCCACTGGACTACGACCGCGCATTGGGGACTTGGCGTTTGCGAGGCTGCGGCCCACGCAATGTTGTAGCGTGTCCTCTCCAAGAGCGTCAAACGCTTCGCTCCGTCATGTGCTGGGTCACGAGGCTGACCGGCGGCGGCGTGGGCAGCGCGGGTTTTTTTGCAAGGGGGTGAACGAACGCCCGATGCCTCCTCGGGGGAGCGCGCGTTCAGTCAACTTGCGAGCCGTTCGATTTGTATGAGGGTGTGAGCCGCATGCTCGGTAAGCGCGAAATCCTTCGCAAGCGCTTGAGAAAGTTGTTGAACGCGGCGCTTCGATGCTTCATTTGGTGTGCCAGCCCCGATGAGCGCAGCCAACTCTCTCAAGAACGACAACGTAGCGGACGGACCAAAGCGGGTTTGGTCGCGAGCCAATTCAGCAACAATCGGTGAGAGCGCCCCGTAGTCGATGATTACTTCTGGCCTTCTAGGCTGCTTGGTCTTGTAGAGCGTGGTGACGTCGACGGTTGGCCCGAAGGCTTTGGGAGACAGCCTCGGGGGCGGCGCCTTCCTTGTGGATCGCCGAAATTGAACTTCGAGGCCGAATTTGCTGAGGGCCCGGTATATTTTCGGCCGGTCCGACACAAGTTCGCACTGAACCTGACCGAAGCCGAGAGGGAGGGTGTCGAGTTGGAAACCGGGAGCGTACGTTGGGATAAGCTTATTGCGCTTGAGAGCACGGGTAGCTTCATCACGTACCCATGCTGAACGGACAGCGGTTTTCGACCAGATGACAATGGTCACTCTGCTCGCGTCTAGAGCGGCCAGGATGACGTCGTGGAAGTTGTCGCCCGCATAGAGTTCCAGATCCCACCAGACGTCGAGACCGCCGTGCTTGAGGTCAGTAGCGAGGGACAGAGCTATCTGCTTGTCCGTCCTAGAGTAGGAAATAAAGACGTCGGGCATGTGCACCTAGCAGGGTGATTCGCTAAAATGGCAGGCTACGTTGAGTAGGAGGACGTATGCAACAGTCAGCAGATCATGAGGCGCGGTACGCAGGGCCGCCGTCAAAAGGTTCACCGATTTGAAACTGTTGGCAAGGATCGCCATCGAGGAGAAGCGCGAGTGGGTCCGCCGTGCCGCTGTCGAGCCTCATTCGTGGCTGCCACGCTTGTAGCTCTCCATGCCCCAGTCTACACCGGGCATGTGGCTGTCCCCTGCCGCCTAAAGGCGTGGGACTTCCGATCCCCTATCGGGGGCACTAAACGCCCGCTCTAGCCGAATTGCGTTCGGCATTCGGCTCTAGGGACCCTCAGTTTCTGCCGTGGGCAGTGTGAGGTGAGACAATCGTTCTTCTGACACCGCTTCAAGCAAGCAGGAGATTTGGGCGGGTACTTCGTACGTCTCAAGATCCCTTGCTAGTCCTCGAGCCATCCATACATGGCAACCGAAGATATTCGTGAAGCGCCCTTCCCTGTCGAAGGCTTTTCGCGCACTTCGGCGCCACGTTGCCAAACTCTTTTGGGTCATTCTGAACCCAAGGCGACCGGCCAATGACTCCATTCGTTCTGTTATTGCGCGATCGGCATCCTTGCGTTCTAGCCCGCCCCTGCGATTTAGGGTATCCGCCGCAACAAGGCAGCGGGCTTTGAAATCAGCAACATCCCACCGGCTGGGCTTCCGGTTGCGGACCGTAATTGGCCTCAAGGCTGGATGCAGGCACCCCCGATCGAGATCACGCAACGCGCGCATTAGGCACATCAACGGGTCCGTGAGCACCTTATCCAGCTGCGGGACCCGTGAACCCAATAGTACGATTGCGACCAAGAGCGCATGGTGCATGCCGCTCCTGCCGCCATCGTCGCGTTCCGATCCGCGTCGGAACTCTCGCAGAGCTTCTGGAAGCCCAGAGAGGACATTCTCATCTGAAACAATCGGAAATAGGGGATCGGCTGGGATAGACGACCGCGGCGACGTGTCGGTTACAGACGCCGCTGTCTCTTCGGCGGCGAGCACAATGGCATTGTCGTCGGTTGGCAATGGCATCCGACTCGCTTCCTGCCCGTCTTGCAGTCCACCTTCTACACCCAAAAGCGGTAGAAACCTCAGGCTCTTAGCCCCGCTCGCGAATCGGTATTGTAACCGCAGTGAACACCGGAGTTGGCTTCAGGAACGGATATGCACAGAACAGAGGGATACGCCCACAAGCAACCGCAGCTGAGGGCTCTCATTATCCGCCTTGCAGTTGTACTTGCCCGGCAGGCTGCGGCCGAGGATGATGCTGCCAATCGGCGACTGAGGATCGGGGCAGATGCGCGTTGCGGTTTACGCTCGGTACAGTAGCGATCTCCAGGACGCTCGCTCGATTGAGGATCAGCTCACGCTTGCTCGCGACCACGCCGACCGCCAAGGCTGGCCGGTGGTTGCAGAGTTCAAGGACGCCGCAATCTCTGGCGCGTCACTCCACAATCGCCCTGGTCTGCTGGACTTGATGCAAGCTGCCCAGGCGGGCCAGTTCGATGCGGTGTTGACCGAGAGCCTTGACCGGCTAAGCCGTGATCTCGAGGACATTGCAGGCCTGTACAAGCGGTTGGATTATTGGGGCATCGAGATCATTACTCTTGCCGATGGCAAGGTTGGAAAACTGCACGTCGGTCTCAAAGGCATTATTGCCAGCATTTATTTGGACGACCTGGCGCAAAAGACGCGGCGCGGACAAGCGGGACGCGTACGAGCGGGACGCATCCCCGGTGGTCGCTGCTATGGATACGATGTACTGCGCGACAGTGAGGAAGGGGGCAAGCGCGCCATAAACGACGTCGAGGCTTCCGTGGTGCGCCGCATATTCAGGGAGTACGTCAGCGGATACTCCCCGCTCAAGATCGTTAGTAGGCTCAACACCGAGGGCGTACCGGGACCGCGAGGCGGGCCATGGAATGCCTCGGCGCTGCTCGGCTCGGCAAAACGACGAAATGGCCTGCTGAATAACAGCCTTTATGCTGGCCGTATCACCTATAATCGGCAGCGCTTTGTCAAAGACCCTGAGACAGGCAAACGGCAGGCGCGAGCTAACCCGCCGGATCAATGGATCACCAAAGATGTGCCAGATCTGGTAATCATCTCGCCTGACCTTTGGCAGGCCGCTCAAGATCGTCGCGCTGCACTGACCCGGAAGCATTTGCTGCATTGTCGCCGCCCAAAGCACCTCTTGTCGGGCTTGCTAACCTGTGGGAACTGCGGCGGACAGATGATCGTGCGCAATCGCAGAGGACGCACGACCTATTTCGGGTGTTCTGCTCGGATCAATCGAATGGGGTGTGCCAACGCTCGCAGCGTGACATCGACCGAAATCGAAAGTCGCGTTCTCGCGGCCCTGCGAGCGCATCTTCTGGTGCCTGAAGTGATTTCTGAGGCTGTCGAGGCCTATCGCACCGAACGCCGGCGCCTCTCCGATGAGGCCGCCAGGTCCCGCGGTTTAGCGGAGCGCGAACTTGCCGAGATCGAGCGCAAGATAGCTTCGCTGGTCAAAGAAATCGAGAGTGGCAGAGGATCAAAAAGCGTCAGCCAGCGTCTTTTGGAGCTTGAAGGAGAGCAAGAAACTGTGGAAGCACGGCTGACAATGGCGAACGTCCCCGATGTCGTGGTGCTTCACCCGTCAGCTGCTGAGCGCTACCGGCAAAAAGTCGAGGATATCCAGGCCACGCTCACTGCAGGCGATGCGGCCGGGGTGGAGGCCGTTGCCCTCGTGCGCGAACTTATCCAGCGCGTGCGGGTCGTACCGACAGCGAGAGGGGAGCCGGTAGGCCTAGAGATCGCAGGCGATCTCGCGGCGCTACTAACCGTGAACGAGAAAGGAACATCAAGTATGGCATCGTTGGTTGCGGGGGTAGGATTTGAACCTACAAGCGGCCTCGCGCCCGACCTCGACCCGCCCCCATGCCAACGGACGAACATCATTGGGCGAAAATTAGATAGACACAACAATAACATACGTGTTCACTGTTTCATCCTGCTTGGCTCGCCATTGTTACTACTGCATTTTTTCGATGTTATCCCGCAACGAAGCGTGAACTTTAGAGATCCGGTAAGCATAGGTAAGCAGTTCGGCAGCCGCTCGCCCGCGCGTGGCGGGCGACAGTCGCCCGCCACGCTCTGGACCGCTACTCGCTTGGATCGCCCGCCATGCGCGACACGGATTGATCGCCTTGGTGACCGTGCCGATTCTTTGCCGGATCGTCGACCCTTTCTCCGCATGAACATCGCAACAATAGCCGTTACGAGCGCCCGCTAAGTTCGCGGCATTGCTCACTATTCTCTCGAACCATTCAATCTTACAAAGTCCACCTTGCAGTATGATGGTCTTCATGGTATCGTTCATAGAAAGACACCATGATGGTGTATGTCTTTAAGAAAGGCCAAGCCGCAACATGCCCCAGCGAAGGTCCTCCGCTCCTGCTCTTACGCCGAGCATGATCAAAGCGATCCGAGAGCGGCTGGAATTGACTCAGGAGCAAGCGGGGGAAGTCATCGGGGGCGGACGGCGCGCTTTTCAAAAGTATGAGACGGGCGAGGTGCGGCCTGCGTCTTCCGTTGAGAAGTTGCTCCTTGTCCTCAATCAGGCGCCATCGCTAGCCCGCAACCTTCAGGGCCCTCTCCCGCGAATGCGCTCAAGCCTGCCGCCGACTTTGGCGATCACGGAGGCCGATATCACCAAACTGTCGCCGCGTGAGCTGCAGGACGCCGTCCGAATGATGATAACGGCCGAAGCTAACGTCCATTGTCTGGAGCACTCCTGGCTACATGTGCCTTCTCAAACTGATGCACCCGATGGAGGTGTAGACGGGAAGATTTCCTGGCGCGACGGCCCCGCATCTACTCCCCACCTGCCGGCGCGCACGGTCGTTTTTCAGAACAAGGCTACTGCGATGAGCCCGGCCAAGTGCGTCAAGGAAGTGTTGGCGGGCACTCAGCTCAAGCCGGTTATAAGGGAGGTCCTGGAGAGGGGCGGCGTGTACGTGCTGGCCGTCGCCAGGTCAATGACGCAACCGGAGTTGGACAAGCGCCTCAACGCGATGCGGGAGAAGCTGCGGCAGCTTGGGCATCCCGAGTTCGCGGAGCGCATGCACCTCTATTCGGCTGCCCAACTGGCCGCTTGGGCCAACAGCTATCCTTCAGCTGCGTTGGCCCTCCGCGACCGACTGGGCAATGAAAGTATGTTTCGTGGATTCGACAGCTGGGCCGGGCGCAGTGAGCATGCGCTGGCATTCGAAACCGATGAGCGTCTCGCCCATGTGTCGCGAGAACTCCTCGGCCGACTAAAGGACCATCAACAAGTCGCGCGCCTCGTCGGCCTCTCAGGTCGCGGCAAGTCCCGCCTGGCTATTGAGGCATTCTTGCTACAGTCATCAGATGCTCAACGCCTCCGTTCGAAGCTCATCTACGCGGACGCCGGGGGGGCGGAACACGATGTCGAGCTCGGCATGACCGTGCAACGTCTTATCGATCAGAACGCCGAAGCGCTCATCGTCGTCGAGAATTGCACGCAGAAGACGCATGCCCGGCTGGCGTCGATGGTTCGCGGTGAGCCAAATCGGCTCGCATTGCTGACGATCGACATGGACACCACGAACTACATCGCTGCGGAGACCATCGAGGTGCACGGCATGTCCGATGCGACGACGGACCGACTCGTGCGCGCCATCGCACCCAAGCTCGACGATACGGAGCGCCGGCGAATAGTGAAGTATTCTGCGGGCTTTCCTCAGATGGCTCGGCTTCTCGCCGAGGCAGCTCTGGGTAGCAAGAACCTGGCCTCATGCTCGGATCTTCACCTCGCTCGCTTGTTTGTGCTCGGCCGCGACGGCGACACAGACGGGAAGACCCTGCTCGTCGCTCGGATTATTTCTCTGTTAGGCCTCATCCGCATCGATGGTGATGACGATGAGGAGTTGCGCTATCTCCATGAGACGTTCGATGCCCCAGCGCCTGACGTGCTTCGGCAGGAGGCATCCAGGCTCGTCAAACGTGGGGTAGTCCAGCGGCGCGGGGGCCTGTTACTCGTCGCGCCTCGACCCATCGCACTCGCCCTTGCAATGGATCTCTGGACGGCATGGAGTAAGAGCCGCGTCAAATTGGCATTCCTGCAGCCACACAATCCGCGCCTTTACGACAGCATGTTGCGGCAGTTCGCTCGGCTCGACGGCTTTCCGGATGCGATCGCCTTGGCAGGACGCATCCTCGATATTGATGGGCCCTTTGATACCGACGAGACCCTTTCAAGGGCCGAATACACCGAGGCTGTCTCCGCCCTCTCTGAAGTGGTGCCCGAGAAGGCAGTCGCGCTGCTCGAAACTCTTTTTTCGCGAAGCACACGCGAGCAGATCAAGCGCATCAAGGGCGACGCTCGAAGAAACTTGGTCAACGGCCTCGTCAAGATGGCATTTCGAAAGGCAACCTTTGAGCGCGCTGCTTTGTTGCTTCTTGAACTCGCAGTTGCAGAGAATGAAACGTGGGGTAACAACGCAACTGGCGTATTCAAGCGTCTCTTTCCAATTGTCTTCGGGGACACTGAGGCTGGGCTCGTCGAGCGCTTGCGCCTCACCAAACGTATTCTGAAATCGAACCTCCCTGAGAACCTAATCATTGCCGTCGAAGCGGTCGACAAGGCTCTGGAAACAGGCAACTTCACGCGTTTCGTCGGTCCTGAGTTCCAGGGCTCGGAGAGTCCCCTCAGGTGCTGGCAGCCCTCGACGATTGCCGAGCAGCGCGAGTACTTCAGCAGCTTCCTCGAGATTCAGAGCGAGCTTGCGTGCCGGTCGGACGCCGCGGGCGACCTTGCGTACAAGTTGCTAGGTCGCCGACTGTTCGGACTGATTCAAATAGGCATGCTGGCAGAGGTCGAGAGGTGCGCCACAAAGGTGCAGACAAAGCGCGCCGGCGTGTGGGTCGCGGCAATTGACTCCCTGAGGCACCTTCTGGCCCATCCAAAGAGAGATCTCTCCCCGGAGGCGGAAGCAGTGACGCGACGGCTACTCAAGGCATTAGGTCCCGCCGATCTGCGCGACGAGTTGCGACTGACCGTGTCGCAGGCGCCCTGGGATCTATACGATGAGGAAGATGAGGATAAGACGCTCACTCTTGGCGATCGTATTGCCAGTCGAGCGATCGCACTTGCCAGACGCGTCGCGACGCAGCCCTCGCAGCTCGAGCCGTTACTTCCGGCACTCCTTGCCGGCGAGCAGCGTCAAGCATTTGCCTTTGGTTCGACGCTCATTCAGCATGTCAAGCAAAGGGAACGACTACTCACCGCGGCGCTCGAAGCACTCACCGCGATCCCGCCGAACGATCGAAACATCTCCTTGATAGGAGGAATTGTGCATGGACTCGTCAATGACGGGGACGCACTCGCGGACACCACAATCTTGCGGTTCAAGAGCCACGCCGACCTGCGCTGGGCAGTTCCGTACCTAACGGCAGTCGCCGGGGTCACTGTCGCTAGACTACCCCTCATCATCGAGCTTGCGCGAACAAAGCAAGTAGGTGCCAGTCATTTTTGTAATTTCGCCGCCGGGCGCGCGCTCTCCGAACTCTCGGCAGACCAGGTCTCTCCGCTTTTCCTCGCGCTCATTCACAACGGCGGGGAGTACCTGGAGGTCGCCATCGAGCTTATTGGTATGTACGTCTTCCGTCGAATGTCGCATCTGGACAAGCTCCGCCCGGTCCTTCGCGACTTGTATGGTGTGCTCCCTGGCATCGCACTCTCCGGAAAACGCGGGAGCACGAGCGGACATCACCTCAAAGACATCACCGCATGGCTCCTTGAACAGGGACAGGCGGACCAGCTCGCGTGTCATGCCGCTATCAAGCTTGCGCAGCAGCTAACCGCCAAAGCGGGCACGGCAGACTCCTATGACTACGATGGCACCAACCAAGAGATCGTGCGTTTGCTGCTCCGGCATTTTGGCTCCATCGTTTGGCCAATCCTCAGTGATGCTCTGTTGGCCCAAGATATCCGTTCGGTGCGGTTCGAACACGTGCTCGGTGACCGCCTTTCCCTGCGGGGTGAGCAGAAGCCACCCATTTTGGAGCTTCCCAGCGCGTTGTTGATGGCGTGGTGCGAGGCAAACCCAGAAGCAGGTCCTGCATTCCTAGCGAGAGTACTTCCAACTCTTGAAAAAGGGTCCGATGGGACCACCACATGGCATCCCGCGGTGCGTCAGTTGATCGATAGCTTCGGCAAGAGCTCTAAATTCCGGGATGCCCTTCACGCAGCGATGCACACCTTTGGTTGGAGCGGTTCGTTGACAACGTACTACAGTCTCTACCTGCCACCCCTGCAAGAACTTGCCGACCATCCGCTCGACGAAGTGCGACTTTGGGCAACCACCGAACTCTCTCGACTGAGACGCACCATCGACCGCGAACACAATCGCGACGCAGAACAGGAAGTATACTTCGACGCCTAGGCTATCAGCCGCGCCGTCAACGGACAGGCATGGCGTTGCATTTCGGGTTGGAGGAGCGGGATGGTGGGCTAAACGGCCATCACGCAGCGCTGGCAGCCGCGAGTGCGCAAGGTGCTAGCGACACGCGGGCGTTCGTCGCCGGTCTGAGTACGTCGCGCGGAAGGCCAAGAGCTCTGCCATTGATGGTCGAACCACGCGGCACGCCGGCTACACGCGAGAAGAAGCGGAAGCTGGTAGAGGGGCCTTCGGCTGGGCCAAGACCATTGTCGGCTGCGCCCCAAGGTCAAGGTGCGCGGACTGGAGCGTGAGGCCTCCTGCCAGCGTCGCCCCACCAAACGCTCGGCCAACCGACCCCGGCCCAATACGCCCCGTGCAAATTTCAACGCCCTGCTAAACCAGCATTGTCGCCCTTTTTTCCTTATCAGGCTGGTCTAAGAAAGACCTGGAAGCCCACATTCATAGGCTGGAGGACGCCTCCAGAACGCCCTACCGCTCGGAGCCATCCCGCGATTGGCTGAAGACGAAGACCGGTCGCTTCGCGAGCGGGGATCGGCGGAAGGCTTTTCCGCGGTAGCTCCGGCGTTCTATAGTCCGGCTCGGGGTTCATCGAGGGACGCATTTGATGGTGCGCGTTGCCATTGCTCTTCTGTTGTTTGTGCTCTTGCCATCGGTTGCGCAAGCCGAGAAGCGCATTGCTTTCGTGGTGGGCATCGACAAGTACGACAACCTTGGGCCTCAGCAGCAGCTTCAGCGTGCCGTCAACGATGCCCGCTCGGTTGGCGCGGCATTGGCACCCCTCGGTTTCGAAGTCGTCTCAGCTGAAAATATCGGTCGCGCAACCTTTAATGCTCAGTGGCAGAAGTTTCTCGACAAGATCAATCCAGGTGACACCTCCGCAGTCTATTTCTCGGGCCATGGCGTGGAGATCGAAGGACTGAATTTTCTGCTGCCCCGCGATGTGCCCAACATCAGCTATGGGCGTCAGGAGCAGCTCAAACGCGAAAGCCTCAGCGTCTCCGAGTTGCTGTTGGATTTGCGCAAGCGCAAGCCACAGGTGACGCTGCTGATGTTGGATGCGTGCCGGGACAATCCGCTTATCTCGCCTGAACAAAGGGCTCTAAACTGGGGCCGGGGTCTGGCCAGAATGGACGCTCCGAGCGGGACCTTCATCATGTACTCGGCAGGTGCAGGTGAGACGGCCCTGGATCGATTGCCAAAGGACGATCCCGACAAGGTCAACTCGGTCTACACACGCAAGCTGTTGCCACTGCTGAAGACGCCTGGCCTTCCGCTGCACGATCTGGCTCGGCAGCTCCGGCGCGAAGTGCACGAACTCGCGGTTGCGGTGCCGCACGTGCAGCAGCCAGCTTATTACGATGGCTTGATAGGCAAGTTCTGCTTGGCGGGGTGCGAGGTCACACATGCCTCGCCGCCAGCGGGCACGTTCGCACTCAAGGAAGGCACGGTGGTGCCCAATGATTTACCCCCTGCGGTCCAGCGATGCTTAGCAGCTCAAGGAGAAAAGAAACCCTGGGAGTATGATTGGGCGAAATGTGGGGTGGTCAAAGACATTGCAAGCGCGACATCGCAGCCTATGCCCAAGGCGACGGTACCGCCCAAGCGTTGCGACGGCGTCGAGGCGGCTGTTGGCAATGAGCGGCGCTGCCTGAAGCCAAAGGACACGTTCAAGGACTGCCCGGAGTGCCCAGCGATGGTGGTGGTGCCGGCGGGCAGCTTCATGATGGGATCGCCGCCGGAGGAGGTTGATCGCAGCATCGATGAAGGCCCGCAGCGAAAGGTGGCGATCCTCAAGCCATTCGCGGTCGGCAAATTCGAGGTCGCGTTTGCGGAGTGGGACGCGTGCATGTTTGCACCCGTAGCCGCTGGCGGGTGCAAACATAGGCCCGATGACCTGATTTGGGACCACCGCCGCAGCAGTCGTCCTGTCATCAACGTTTCTTGGGACGACATCACCAACGAATTCCTGCCGTGGCTGTCGCGGAAGACCGGCAAGACCTATCGCCTACTCACGGAGGCGGAATGGGAATATGCCGGGAGAGCTGGGACGACGACAGCCTTCTCAACCGGGCGGACGATCACATTGGAGCAGGCGAACATCGATGGCAAAACACGCGAGCTCGTCCTCGGGCCCGGTGTAGTTCAGGCCCGTCAAAAGACGGTCGCCGTTGGCTCCTTCCAACCCAACGCCTTCGGCCTTCATGATATGCACGGCAATGTCTGGGAGTGGGTAGAAGATTGTTACGAAGCGCACTACATAGCGGCCCCGACCGACAACTCAGCGCGGACCGGTGGTGATTGCCGCAATCGCGTTTCACGCGGCGGTGCCTGGATCGGCCACCCGGGGAATGTGCGCTCGGCGAACCGTCAAGAGACCCCAGTGAGCACGCGCAGCTGGGCCATCGGCTTCCGGGTGGCCAGAACGTTAAGTCCTTGATCTTTTCATCTTACGCCGCCTCACCGCGCCAACGAGCCGCCGATTGCTGTTGAAATCCTCGCCACGGATCTCGACCCGACTGTGGCTGCGGCAGCATACCGGCCGCATGAGCAACATCGATAAGCAACGCATTGCTGCCGTCCGCACCCTAGAGGCCCGCTTGGACGCAGAGTTCAAGGCGATCGCCAATGCCCGCGTCGGCGCTATGCAGGGTGGATATCGGATCGAATGGACAGGCGTGGCTATCGTGTGGGGTGCAATTGCGGTGGTTGTGGCGGTGCTGGCCCTAGTCCTGGCCTAGATTCTAGCTGCCCGGGAAACGCGGCGCCGCTTTGAGTCGGGATTTCAGCCGCCGCCTTCCCGAGTGCAAGCGCCCGCTAGCGGATGAGCTGGCCGCCGACCCATATTTATGTCAGTCGAGCGACGCGCTGGAGAACGGCTCGAGCAATGCCGCGCGAATGCGCAATTGGCGGTCCAGCGCGATCGTTTGCGCGCCGGATTTCACGGTGACCGTCAGATGAGCGGTCCCGCGAAAGTTCAGCGACGTGCAGGCTCGGCTGCTCGATTATGAGGGGAGCGGGTGCGAGAGATTTCGTTTTCGAGGCCGATGCAGCTGACCGAGCTGATGCTACGCTCCGATGTGCACTGCCTGCATCTCGTCCAGGCCGTTGACGACGGCGTGAAGCTTATGGAGGCGGCCGAGCGGCATCGGCGCTGACGAAGTCGTGCTCACGTACAGCTTCAAGGATTGGGTGCAGCGTTGCCGCTGTCTTGTCGGAGGCGATGCGGCGTGGTGTGGCCATCTGTTGCCGACTGTTCTGAAGCAGCTGCCCCAAAGCACTTCATTCCGGTCCGGAAACCCGTTCCAAGGAGGAGTGAATGTCAGCCTGACGACTGTGAAGTGCGAGAGCGCTGGTGGGCGCACCGAGCACTCTCGCTTCCCGAAAGTTTGCAGGCTGGTGGGCAGCACAAGTGCCCACACCCATCCATTTGTTTACGGATCAACGGCTGAGCTTAAGCTTTGTGGCGATCTTGCGGAACTCCTGGCCTTCGGGTGAGTGCGCCATCGCAGTCAGGCAGAGGAGCGTGGATACGAGGCCCCGCATGTCGTAGGCGCGATTCACGGCGATGGGAGGGTAGCTGCGCCATGCGCCGCGCTACAAATTTCGCTTCCTCCATGAGCCTGTCGGCTCGCACCACACGGTTGACGAGGCCCATGCGGAACGCCTCTGCAGCGTCAATGCGCCCACCGAGGAGAAGCAGTAAGGAGTGCCATGAAGTGGCCTGCTCCGGCGCAGCGAGGGGTCCACGGTTATGAGCTACCGGTACCTCAGATTGTCACGCGAGAGTTGGCTGATCGCCGTGCAGCCCATGAGTTTCATGTCGCGCTCAATCTCTGCGCGCAGAAGGCCGAGGGCGCGCTCAACGCCGGCTTGGCCCGCCGCCCCCAGCGGGTAGAGGTAATAGCGTCCGATACCGACGGCTTTCGCCCCAAGTGAGAGCGCCTTCAGTACATGGGTTCCTCGCTGAATTCCGCCGTCCATCAGCACATCCATGTGATCGCCCACGGCGTCGACGATCTCGGCAAGTTGATCAAAGGACGCGCGCGAGCCGTCCAGCTGCCGGCCGCCGTGGTTGGAAACAACGATTCCGGCGCAACCGATCTCAGCCGCGCGCTTGGCATCGGCGGCCGTCATGACACCCTTGAGGCAGAACTTGCCACCCCAGAGCTGGACCATCTCAGCAACATCATCCCAGTCCATGGACGGGTCGAGCATCTCGGTAAAATAGCGTCCGATCGAGAGCGCGCTGCCGCTCATGTCAATGTGCGCGTCGAGCTGGGGAAGTTTGAAGCGTTCGTGGGTAAGGTAGTTGATCCCCCACATCGGCTTGAACGCGAATTGCAGCAGGCCGCCGAGCGTGAGTCGGAAAGGGATCGAGAAGCCGGTGCGCAAATCGCGCTCACGATTACCACCCGTGATGCTGTCGACGGTGAGCATCATCACCTCGACACCGGCCTCCTTTGCCTTCTGCAGCATGGCGCGGTTAAGGCCGCGATCCTTGTGGAAATAAAACTGGTAGACCTGCGGCGTGGGGTGGGCCTTGCGTAGCTCCTCGAGGGCGACCGTGCCGAGCGAGGAGACGCCGAACATCGTACCGCACTTGGCCGCGGCGGCAGCTACCGCCCGCTCGCCCTGGTGATGGAATAGGCGCTGGAGGGCGGTCGGCGAGCAGTAGAAGGGCACCGCGAGTTTCTGGCCCATGACGGTGACGGAGAGGTCGACACTCTCGACGCCGCGCAGGATGCTGGGCACCAAATCGCAGTGCTCGAAGCTTGCTGAATTGCGC
>Ga0209382_10007555_pt1 | contig 13796 bp, 15 predicted proteins | sample SoiMetdeltSBSDD5_FD_187599 | JGI IMG/M metagenome (GOLD analysis project Ga0209382, IMG submission 187599) | Bulk soil microbial communities from a Populus tree surrounding site in Tennessee, USA - Soil MetaG P. deltoides SBSDD5 (SPAdes) (version 2) | ecosystem: Environmental > Terrestrial >... | reverse complement strand
TCCGCCGAGCACGACGTGCGCGTGCAACTTCAGTTTGCCATCCTGCAGCGCGATGTCGCCGACGAACGCCAGAACCTCCCCCTGCTTGCGCACTGCGATGCGCTCGTCCCGATCGTTGTAAACGTGACGCGCGCAGGTTGGGCTGCGGTCGGCGCTGTGCAAAAGCAGCTTGGATTTATAGTCATGGCGGACTAGGGTCGGGATTTTCCCGTCGTACCGGCCTGTCAATTGCTCTCGCCAAAATGCAATCCCTTTAACCCGAGGACACAGGACATGACACTCAAGACATTGATCGCAATCGCAGTCGCTTCAGCATTCGCAATTCCGGTCCAGGCCGCCGGCGACAAGGCTAAAGACGCGAGCGCCACTCCGAGCACGAGCCAAAGCCAAAGCGCGAGCCAGGGCGCGAGCAACACCGGCAATAAGGGCGCCGATGCGATGTTCAACTCGCTGGACAAGAACAAGGACGGCATGCTGACGCGTGAAGAAGCGAAGGGCACGCCGCACGACAAGGACTTCGCCACGCTCGACAAGAACAATGACGGCAAACTGTCGCCGCAGGAGCACGCGGCGGCGCCGGAGCACGCCGAGAAGAAAGCGGGTAGCGGCGGTACGACAAGTAGTAAGTAACGAGCCGTCTTGCGCCTGGACGGTCCCAAGGCCGTCCTCGGCGCTGCATGGCGGCTAGCGCTTCGACTGTTCCGCGCTTGCGCCCGCGGCCGCCTCTTCGCGCGCCACGCCGAGTTCGGCGAGCGTCTGATCGTCGAGTTGGCCGCCCGCCGGAATCGCCCTCGAGAGCTGAAACTGAGCGAGCGCAGCCTGCGTCTTGGCGCCGAAATCGCCGTTAACCGGTCCTGCGTCGAAGCCGAGGGCGAGCAACCTCTGCTGTACCCGGCCGATGAACTCAGAATACGGGCCAGGCGACGGCTGCTCGGTCGGGTCTGGAATTGCCTCCTCCGGATGCAGCGACGTGAAGGGGCTGGCTGCGCTCCCGAGCAGCGGAGCCAGCAAGAGGCTGACGATCAATAGGAAGGTCTTCATCGTTGGCGCGTCCTGTCTTGCGCCCGAAACCGTGGGCAGCACGATTGTCCAACGGGCAAATGGCGTACCCGATGCGCACCAAGCGAGCCCTTTTCTACGCTTGGCTCCTGGCGACGCTGCTGAGCGGGATCCCGTCGACGCTGTACGTCTTACTGACCGGCGGCGATCCGCTGGAAGCGACCCGCGCGGCGGGCGCGATGATTTCCAGGCCCGACTCGATGGCTGCTGCGGCGCTCGTTCATGCATCGATATCGCTCTTTTGGGCTCTGCTTCTCTGGCTTGTGCTGCCGTACGGCAACACGATGGTCTGCGCGCTGCTCGCTTCGGCGGCGATCGCCATCCTCGACTTGAATATGATCGCGCCGATCTTCTTCCCGGAGGTAGCGGCGCTTGCGTTCTGGCCGCAGTTCGCCGATCACCTCATGTGGGGCGCGTGTGTCGGCTTCGCATTCGAGCGATGGTGAGAATCGGACCCTGACCCCGAATTCGGTTCGGTATTAGAGCGTGGGGTTGTCGCTGGGCAGGCCGAGCGCGACGCGGCCGTAGGTGGTGCCGGCGATGTCGGTGTTGAAGGAGAAGTGTTGCTTGACGGCGTGCGCGTCGCGGAAGGCGCGCGGTACGTGGCTCGATTCGTACAGGCCACTCGCTCCGTAGAGGCCGAACATCACGTCCACGGCGCGCACGGCCCAATCCACCGCGTACGCGCCTTCGAGGCGGTAACGCGCTTTCGTCTTCATGTCCGGAAGGCGGGCTTCGGCCTCGCGGCAATTGGCGAGCTGCACCACCCGTGATGCGCGCGCGTAAGCCGTGGCCTCGGCGAGGCGGATCTGCGTGCTTTGGATCTCCGCGACGCGCGCTCCGGTCATACGCCCGGCGCCCGGATTGAAACCTTCGATCAGGCCCTCGGCGATGCCGAGCGCGACGCCCGACAGCATGTAAGGAAAAAGCGCGAACACCGGAAGCTGATAGAGGATGCCCGGATTCACCGCGCTGCCCGGCGTTGGTCCGCCCTTCGTGTCGGCGACCGCGAGCGTCATGTGCTCCGGCACGAACTGTTCCTTCACCTCGACATCGTTGCTGCCGGTGCCGCGCAGTCCGCCCGCGTGCCAGGTGTCGATGACCTTGTATTGCGAGCGCTTGAGGAGAAACACGCGCTGCTCGGGCGGAAGATGGTCGTCGAGCCGCGCAAGACCGGCGAGCATGTTCCACTCGCTCGGATCCACGCCGCTCGAGAACGGCCAGCGCCCGGACAAGACGTAGCCGCCCTCGACCTTGCGCGCCCTGCCCGCCGGGAACACGAATGACGATGCGATCAGCGCATCGACCGAAGCGCCCCAGATCTCGTCCTGCGCCCTCGGCGGAAACATGCCGAGCATCATGTGGTGCGCGGCGAAGTTCACCCAGTTCCATGCCGTCGAGGCGCAGGCGCGCGCGAAGAGCGCGCCGTACGTCACCACCGCGGCAAACTCGAGCTCTTCGCCGCCGATGCGCTTGGGCTGATGGACGCGAAAGAGCCTTGCTTCATGGAAATCGCGCAGCGTCTCGTCGGGCAGCCGGCGGAGCTCTTCGCATTTCGCCGCGCGCTCCTTCAGGACCGGCAGCAGCGCTTCAGCTTTTTCCCAGGTACCAGTCAAGAATCTCTTCTCCGGTCCACAATGCCACGCCCGGCCGCTGGCGGATGTATTCGTAAAGCCGCTCGAGATAGACAATGCGATGCGGCGCGCCGGTGATGTACGGATGCACGCTGATCGCCATTACACGGGCGGTCTTCTCGCCGTCGGCATACAGCCTGTCGAAGTGATCGATGCCGCGGCGCAGCCATTCCTGCGAAGGATGGTGTTGCAGCACCATCATCGAGATGTCGTTCATCTCGACGGTGTACGGCACCGATACGATCGGCCCGTGCGCAGTTTGAATCTTCACGGGCTGGTCGTCGAGCACCCAGTCGGCCACGTACTCGATGCCCGCTTCGGCTAGCCAGTCGATGGTGTCGTAGGTTTCCGTAAGACCCGGGCTCTCCCAGCCGCGAGGGTTCTTCCCGGTGAACGCCTTGATCTCGGCCAGCGTTTTCTGAATCGCGTCGCGCTGATCCTCGACATGATGCATGGGCCGCTGGATGTAGCCGTGCCCCATGAATTCCCAGCCCGCCTCGAGCGCGGCTTCGGCCACACGCGGATAGCTCTTGATCACCGAGCCGTTGATGGCGAGTGTCGCCTTGAGGCCGAACTTCTCCAGCACCTCCACGAAGCGCCAGAAACCCACGCGCATCCCATACTCGTGCCAGGCCCAGTTGGGCAGGTCGGGCAGCAGCGGCTGGCCTTGCGGCGGTGAGAGCACCATGCGCGGCATGGCGCGCTCGATCGACCACTCCTCCACATTGACGATGGTCCACACGGCGACGCGCGCATCGTTCGGCAGCTTGAGGGGTGGACGATCGACGATCGCCGAGTACGCGACGCGAGCTTTGGGAAGTTTCACGCGGCCTTAATATACCGGCTCGGTCTCTGCGGGAGCATATCGGTGAATCGGCGCGCTGCGCTGGCCGTCCTTTGTTGTTTCGCGACTGACGCGTGGGGGCAGCCGAGTGGTAGACCGCGCCGGGTGGGCGTGCTACGCCCCGGTAGCGCGAAGGAGCCGGCATCGGTGCAGCGCGAACCCTTCGAACGGGGTCTGCGCGAGCTCGGCTGGAAACCCGGCGGCAACATCATCATCGATTACCGCTATGCCGAAGGGGACAGCGCGAAGCTGGCGCCGCTCGCAAGCGAGCTGGTCCGAGCGAAAGCAGACGTCATCGTCGCCGCCGGCTCTCGTGCGGCGGTGGCGATTCGCGCGGCGAGCCAGACGACGCCCATTGTGATGTCGGCAAGCAACGATCCGGTTGCCGAAGGACTAGCCCTGAGTCTGGCGCGCCCGGGCCGAAACATCACCGGCATCGCCATCCATACGTTCGATATGGACGGAAAGCGGCTCGAGCTCCTCAAGGAGGCCTTTCCCAATATTAAGCGCGTCGCCTTGTTGGCGAATCCGACCGGCGAACCGAAGAACTACGGTAAACGCATCGCCGAACTTCGTGATGGCGCGCGAAGCTTGGGCATCGATCTCCAGCTATTCGAGGTTCATCGGAACGAAGACATTGCCAAAGCGTTCGCGGCCATCGCGGACGGTCGCTTTCATGGGCTCGTCGTTCGTCCTGAGCCGCGTGTCATGGACCTATTGCGAAATGAGATCGCGGCCAATGCCGCACGGCTGAAGCTGCCGGCCGTCTATGCTTTCCGCTTCTACGTTGAAGCGGGCGGACTCATGTCGTACGGAGAAAGCATTCCCGCCTTCCATCACCGTTCCGCAAGCTACGTGAACCGGATTCTGAACGGCGCGAATGCGTCCGAACTGCCTTTCGAGCGCCCAACGAAACTCGAGCTCATCGTCAATCTGAAGGCAGCGCAAGCGTTAGGCGTCGAAATGCCGAAGACCGTGCTCTTCCGTGCCGATGACATTCTGAAGTGAAAAAGTTGTAGTTCCCGATGACTGGGGGTAGGCAGCTGGTGGGTCATCATTTCCGGCGCACCACCTGCGCGTCGCCACGCGCTCGTCGCCGGAATCGTCGTGCCGGCGCTTCTTATCGAGCTTTTCGCTCGTCACGAGCCCTGACCGCGTCGTCCTACGCCTTCGCCTGCTCGTCCAGCATGGTGGCGAGGATCAGAAGGTTGATGGTGGGCATCGGCGTCTCGCCGCGCATCCAGGCCCCGAGAACCGGCTCGGGCACGCCCAGCCGCTTCGCCACCTTCGTTCTCCCAAGTAGTCTGACGGCTTGCTCGAGCAACGCTCGCTTGGCGGTGTGATCCATCGGGGCCTCCCTAGTACGCTCTCAGGGTAGGCCACGGCGTCGAGTTCTTCAGCGAACCGCCGCATGCCGGCGGTGTGCAGGATTCACCTTTCTGACAAACCGGCCTCGTTCGCGATGTGGCCGGCGAGCGCCGCCCAGTCCTGCTCGGCGCGCCCGGCCGCGATCGCTTCCAGCAGATGGCCTCTGATCATTTCACCGAGCCGAAGGTGCATGCCGGCTTCGCGCGCGGTGGCGAGCGCGAGCTCGACGTCCTTCACGCCGAGCGGCATGGCGAACTGCGCCGGCAGCCACGCCTGCTCGACGATCATCTTCCCGTAGTTCCTGTACGCCGGCGAGCCGAGCGAGGTGTTGCCGATCACGTTCAGGAAGTCCGCCGGCGCCACGCCGCACCTGCGCACCAGCGCGAACGCTTCGCCGAGGCTCTCGATCAGGCACGCGAGCAGGAAGTTGCGCGCGATCTTGACGGCATTTGCCTTCGCGGGATCGTCGCCGACCACGAAGGTTTGTTTGCCCAAAACCGAAAAAAGCGGCTGGCAGTACTCGAGCGCCGCTTTCGGGCCGGCGGCGACGATGTCGAGCTGGCCCTGCGCCGCAAGCGGCGGGCGGCCGAACACCGGAGCCGCGACGTAGTTTTCTTTCTGGATGGAAGCGAGCTCCCGGGAGATCGCCATGCTCACGGTCGCCATGTTGAGATGGATGGTGCCTTTCGGCAGCCGGCGCGCGAGCCCGGTGTCGAGCCACACTGCCCGCACCGCTGCGTCGTCGGCCAGCATGGTGATCACGACTTCGCCCGCGACGGCATCATCTGCTTTCGCCGCGATATCGGGTGAGGAGCGGGTGCGGTTGTACACCTTGAGGCTGTGCCCCGCGCCTTTCAGGCGCTCGACCATGGGGCGGCCCATCTGGCCAAGACCGATAAAGCCAAGCTGCATGTCGCAATCCTAGCCCTTCACACGGACCAGGCATGCTCCGTGCGTTCCGGTGTCCGCATGGAACGCCGCCCGCTCGACAATATCGAGCCGCTTGGTCCGGACGCCACTGCGGACGACGCGCTCGACCAGGGACTTCTCGAAACTTTTCCGGCCAGCGACCCGATCGCGGTCGGGTTGGCCTATTGCCGGCGCGACGGCACAAAGCTTGCGAGAGCCCTCGCAAAGGAGACATGACGTGGCCCTTCCCTTGATCAAACTTGGCCTCGCCGCGGCGGCGGGGTACTTCCTCTACTCGAGCTACAAGCGCTCGCGCGCGGCAGGCTCCACGACGAACGCGAGCGACGCGGTGGACGACATCGATTTGCCGGCTAATCCGACTGTCGAGCAGAAGCTCGATGCCGGCGTGCAGGAAACCTTTCCGGCGAGCGACCCGGTGAGCATAACCCCGCCGTCGGAAACCGCTTACGAGGCGGCACAGCGCCGCAAACGTTCAAACTAGCGCTTACGCTTCAGCACGCCGGACTCTTCGATCGCGGCCGGGATTTCGGCGAAGTTCATCGGCGCCATGACGTGCGCGCCGGCCACCCCCGGAGTTTCCGCCAGCTCGCGAAGCAGTTCCACGCAGATCCTGCGGCCCTCGAGCTTGGCATCCGGCGCTCGCTCCAGCCGCTCAATGATCGAGTCCGGCACGACAGTGCCGAAGAGCTTCTCGCGCATCCAGCGCGCTGAGCGGGCCGACGGAATTGGCGCGATGCCGATCAGGACCGGCAGGTTGAGCCCCTCCTCACGCAGCCGCGCGGCGTAGCGCCGCACCATGCCGATGTCCATGCAGAACTGCGTCTGCACGAAGTCCGCCCCGGCTTCCGCCTTTGCCAGGAGCGCGGCCGGTGTCCAGCCCGGTTTCGGATCGGTCGGCACGTCGGCCGCGCCGATGAAAAGCTCCGGTGCACGCTCGATCTCGGTTCCGGAAGGCAGCTTGCCTTCGTCGCGCATGCGGCGCGCCGTGGCGATGAGCTCGCGCGTGTTCAGGTCGAAGACCGGCTTAGCGTCTGGCTGGTCGCCGGCCTTCGGATCGTCGCCTGCCAGGATGAGGATGTTGTGAACGCCGAGCGCCGCTGCGCCGAGCATGTCACCCTGCAAGGCAATGCGATTGCGGTCGCGGCAGGTCATCTGAAAAATGGGCTCGAGGCCGCTCTGTACAAGGAAGTGGGCGGCGGCGAGGCTGGAGAGGTGAACCTTGGCGCCCGCCCCGTCGGTCACATTGATCGCCGTGGCGAGGCCCTTGAGCGGCAGCGCACGCCGCAGGAACTCCGCAGGGTCGGTGGAGACGGGCGGCGTGATCTCCGCGGTGACGACGAATTCCCCGCTCCGCAACCGCGTCTGCAATAACGACATGCGCGTCGATCTTATCATCGCGGTATGCCGGAGCTTCCCGACGTTACGGTCTACATCGAAAGCCTGGATCGCCTGCTGCGCGGCAAGCGACTGACGGCGGTCCGTCTCTTCAATCCCTTCCTGCTGCGTACCGCGATTCCCGCGCTTTCCGATATCCATGGCAAAACCGTCGTCGGTTTCTCGCGACTGGGAAAGCGCATCGTGTTCGACTTCGACGGCGATCTGCATCTCGTGCTGCATCTGATGATCGCCGGACGCCTGCACTGGGAAGGCAAGAAAACGCGCAGCACCCTCGCGCTGTTCGAGTTCGAGAACGGCACGCTTTCTCTGACGGAGGCCGGTTCGAAACGCCGCGCCTCGCTGCACCTCGTGCGGGGCGATGCCGCGTTACGCGCGCTCGACCCCGGCGGCATCGAAGTGCTCGCGGCCGACCTAGCGACCTTCCGCGACAAGCTCGCCAAGGAAAATCACACGCTCAAGCGCGCGCTCACCGATCCGCGGCTTTTTTCGGGCATCGGCAACGCCTACTCCGACGAAATCCTGCACCGCGCGAAGCTCTCGCCGATCGCGCTCACGCAAAGCCTGTCCGCGGCGCAGGTCGAGACGCTGTTCTGCGCCACGCGCGATGTCCTGAAAGAATGGATCGAGCGGCTGCGCACCGAGCGCTTTCCGGAGAAGGTCACCGCGTTCCGGGAAGAGATGGCGGTGCACGGCCGCTACGGCAAGCCCTGCCCGGCCTGCGGCGCGCCCGTGCAGAGGATCGTCTACGCCGAGAACGAGACAAACTACTGCGCCCGCTGCCAGACCGGCGGGCGCATCCTCGCCGACCGCGCGCTCTCGCGCCTGCTCAAGAAGAGCTGGCCCCGCTCGATCGACGAACTACCCTGAATTCGGGGATGGAGCCCTAATCGGTTCGGGCTCGGTCCCGGAATTGGACTACGCGGCTTTGCGCTCCTGCTTGCCGCCCTGGACCTGGCGCACCGCCGAGTTGGTGCCGGCCGTGGCCGCCTGGGCTGCCTCGCTCATCCAGTCGCGCGCCTGCGCGATCTGCGTCTGGCAGAGCTCGGTCCAGTAGCCCATGGTGCGCTCCCATTGGGCGCCCGCCATCTTGGTCTGGAGCGCGAGCAACTCGTCGATGCTGCGCGCCTGGCCGAGCTCGCTGATCGTTTTCGCCTGCTGGTCGAGCGCGGTGCGGATGGCGACAAGTTGCTGGTTTTGCAGGCGCTCGGCGCTCTGCAACGACGCCTTCATCAGGTCGGCCGCGGTTTTGAGGCCCGCGCGGTACAGGTCGAGAAACTCGGTCTGCGGTTGGGTCATTCGCTTCTCCTTTGTGGAGTGCAATTGTGTCCCTCCCAAGCTACATGCCGTCGCTTCGTGGCGGCTTGAAATGAATATACGCAGCGAGGAACCGGGCGCAAATTAAAAGAATCAAATTGCGTACACACCCGCCATTAATGGAAAACATCGTTCTTCTCGACGAGTACCGCAAGCGGCGCAGGCCCGTGCGCCGGCCGGCAACTTCGTCCCGCGTCGACCATGCGAGCGATCCCACGGGCGCTCAATACTTCTGCACGCGCTGCGACTCCGACGAGTTCCGCCTGAGCGCCCTCGGCATGGTCCATTGCGCCCATTGCGGCGCGCTGATGCGTAACCTGCTGGTGAGCCCGGGCCCTAACCGGGAAGCTTCTTAGACCCGAGCAGCGGGCCGATGACGTCCATCGGCACCGGGAACACGATGGTCGAAGCCTTGTCGCCGGCGATCTGCGTGAGCGTCTGCAGGTAGCGAAGCTGCATCGCCTCCGAGCGCTGCGCGAGCGTGGTCGCGGCCTGCAGGAGCTTCTCGGCGGCCTGTAATTCCCCTTCGGCGTGGATCACCTTGGCGCGACGCTCGCGCTCGGCCTCGGCCTGGCGCGCGATCGCGCGCACCATGTTCTCGTTCAAGTCGACGTGCTTGATCTCGACGTTCGAGACCTTGATGCCCCAGGCGTCCGTCTGGCTGTCGAGCACGGTCTGGATATCGACGTTCAGCTTCTCGCGCTCGGCGAGCAGCGCGTCGAGCTCGTGCTTGCCGAGCACCGAGCGCAGCGTGGTCTGCGCGAGCTGGCTCGTCGCCTCGAGAAAGTTCGCCACCTGGATGATGGCGTTGCGCGGGTCGACGACGCGGAAGTACACCACCGCGTTCACCTTCACCGAGACGTTGTCCCGCGTGATGATGTCCTGCGGCGGCACGTCGAATACCACCGTGCGCAGGTCGACGCGCACGAACTGCTGGATGCCGGGAATGATGAAGATCAGGCCCGGACCGAACACGCGCTGGAAGCGGCCGAGGAAGAACACCACCGCGCGCTCGTACTCGCGCAGGATCTTGATGGACAGCGCGAGCAGGATGATGCCGAGCACGACGAGGCCGAGAACGAACTGGATCACGCTTCCACCTCCACGGTAAGGATGAGGCCGTCGATCGATCGCACGCGCAGGCGCTGGCCGCGGCGCACCGGCGCGGCCGAGCGCACGCGCCAGGTCTCGCCCTGCACGCGCGCCCAGCCCTCGGCGGAGAAATCCTCCAGCGCCTCGGCGGGCGCGCCGATCAGATACTCGCGCCCGGTCACGACCGGTCGCTTGCGGTTGCGCACGGCCATGCCGACGACGAAGAAAAGAAACGCCGCGCTCGCCGCGGTCACGCCGGCAATCAACGCATACGGGATGTCGAAGCCCGGGATGGTCGCCTCTTCCATGAGGATGATCGAGCCGATGACGAACGCAATCAGGCCGCCGACGCCCAGAGAGCCGAAGGCCGGGAGGAAGGCCTCGGCCACCATGAACGCGATGCCGAGCAGGATGAGCGCCAGCCCGGCGTAGTTCACCGGCAGGAGGTGCAACGCGTAAAGCGCGAGCAGCAGGCAGATCGCGCCCACCACCCCCGGCAGGATGAGGCCGGGGTTCATGAACTCGAAAATGAGCGCGTAGACCCCGACGAGGATCAGGATGTACGCGATGCTCGGATTGGTGATCACGCCGAGAAGCTTCGTGCGCCAGTCGGCCTCGACTTCGATCGTGGGCGCATCGCTCTTGCCGAGCTTTTTCAGGAGCTCCGGAAGATCTGCGGCGACATGGTCGATGACGTTCAGTTTCAGCGCCTCTTGCGCGGAGAGGCTCACCGCGTCGCGCACCGCTTTCTCGGCCCAGTCCGGGTTTCGCTTGCGCATCTCGGCGAGGCCGCGGATATAGGCCACCGCGTCGTTCGTGACCTTCTTCGTCATCGTGTCGGGCTCGGCCTTCTTTCCGTCCTCCTTCGCTGGCGCGCCGCCGATCGACACGGGTGAGGCCGCGCCGACGTTCGTTCCCGGCGCCATAGCGGCGATGTGGCTTGCATACAGAATGAACGTGCCGGCGCTCGCGGCGCGCGCGCCGCTCGGCGCGACGAAGGTGGCGACGGGAACAGGCGAAGCGAGCATGTCCTTGATCAGGCCCCGCATGGAAGTGTCGAGCCCGCCGGGCGTGTCCATGCGGATGACGACGAGCTGCGCCTTCTCCTTCGCGGCGCGCTTGATCGCGCGGCTCACGAAGTCCGCGGACGCCGGTCCGATCGCCCCGTCAAGCGGCACGACCAACACGGGCGCGGGCTGCGCGTGTGCCGCGCCCCAAATCAGGGTCGCCAGCAGATAAAATGCGCCCCGGTGAAGCATGAGCAAGTCCACGGCGACGCCATTGTCATCCGCGGCGCCCGCCAGAACAACCTCAAGCACCTCAACCTAGCGATCCCGACCGGCGAGCTGGTCGTCGTGACCGGCGTTTCGGGTTCGGGGAAATCGTCGCTCGTCTTCGACACTCTGTATGCCGAAGGCCAGCGCCGTTACGTCGAGACCTTCAGCCCCTACGCGCGCCAGTTCCTGGACCGCATGGACAAGCCGCAGGTCGACGCGGTCGAGGGCATCCCGCCCGCCATCGCCATCGACCAGACCAACCCGGTGCGCACTTCGCGCTCCACGGTCGGCACGATGACCGAGCTGAACGACCACCTGAAGCTCCTTTTCGCGCGCGGGGCGAAGCTCTGCTGCCGCGGCTGCGGCAAGCCGGTCGTGCGCGATACCCCGACTTCCATCTATGAAGCGCTCAAGGTCCGGACCGACGAGCGCCTCATCATCACCTTCCCGGTCCCGATCCCGAAGAACTTCAACGAGAAGGAAGTCGAAGACCTGCTGCAGCGGCAGGGCTACACGCGCCTGCACTCGCGCTCGAAGACGCTCCTCGAGGTCGTGCAGGACCGCGTGCGCATCTCGGAGGCCGACCGCGCGCGGATCTGCGAGGCGCTTGAGTCTGCCCTGCGGTTCGGGCAGGGCAAGGTCAACATCTACCCCGATTCCGGGGTGTTGCGGTTTTCGTCCGACCTGCATTGCGCGGATTGCGACATCCACTACGCCGATCCGACGCCGGCGATGTTCTCCTTCAACTCGCCGCTCGGCGCGTGCGAGGCATGCCGCGGATTCGGCCGCGTGATCGGCGTCGATTTCGGTCTGGTCGTGCCCGACGAGACGAAGACGCTGCGAGATGCGATCCGTCCGTGGCAGACCGCGAGCTTCAAGGAGTGCCAGGACGATCTCGACAAGTACGCGAAGAAGCGAAAGATCGCGCTCGACGTTCCCTGGAACGAGCTGGACGAAAAAGCCAAGCAGTGGGTGCTCGAAGGCGAGCCGGAATGGGTGAGCTGGCGCAAGTCCTGGCCCGGCGTCTGGTACGGCGTGCGCCGCTTTTTCAAGTGGCTCGAGACCAAGGCGTACAAGATGCACATCCGCGTGCTGCTCTCGAAGTACCGCGCGTACACCGAATGCGTCTCGTGCCTCGGCACGCGGCTCAAGCCGGAGGGGCTGCTCTGGAAGATCGCCGGCAAGTCGATCCACGATCTGATGCTGCAGCCGATCTCGCAAACGCGCGCGTTCTTCGACGCCCTGAAGTACGAGGACGAAGCGACCGACCTCCTCCTGAAGGAGATCCGCACGCGGCTCGGCTACCTCTGCGACGTCGGCCTGGGCTATCTGACGCTGGATCGCCAGTCGCGCACGCTCTCCGGCGGCGAAGTACAGCGCATCAACCTCACCACCGCGCTCGGCACCTCGCTCGTCAACACGCTCTTCGTGCTCGACGAGCCGTCGATCGGCCTGCATCCGCGCGACATGGGACGCGTGATCGAGGTGATGAAGCGCCTGCGCGACGCCGGCAACACGCTCGTCGTGGTCGAGCACGATCCACAGATCATGTTCGCCGCCGATCGCATCCTCGACATGGGACCCGGACCGGGTGAGCGCGGCGGCGAGATCACCTTCTTCGGGCCGCCCGAGCAGCTCAGAAACCATTCGTCGCTGACCGCCGATTACCTCTCGGGGCGCAAGGCGGCCGCCGAGCCGCGCGAGCCGATCAAGCCGCGCGAGTTCATCGAAATCCTCGGCGCGGGCGAGCACAACCTGAAGGACATCGATGTCCGCATCCCGCTCGGCCGCCTCGTGTGCGTCACCGGGGTCTCGGGCTCCGGCAAGTCGACCCTCATCCAGGACGTGCTCTACCCGGCGCTCCTCAAGACGAAGGGCAAGCCGACCGAGGCGCCGGGCAAGCACCGCGCGCTGCGCGGCACGGCGAAGATCTCGAGCGTGGTGATGGTCGACCAGTCGCCCATCGGCAAGACTACACGCTCCAATCCCGCGAGCTACGTCGGCGCCTTCGATGTCATCCGCGCCTTGTTCGCGAAAGCGCCCGTCTCTAAGGAACGCGGCTATACGCCGGGCACTTTCAGCTTCAACTCCGGCAACGGCCGCTGCCCCACCTGCTCGGGTTGCGGCTTCGAGCATGTCGAGATGCAGTTCCTCTCCGACGTGTACCTGCGCTGCCCGGACTGCGACGGCAAGCGCTATCGCGACGAGATCCTCGAGGTGCGCATCGACGGAAGATCGATCGCCGATGTGCTCGAGATGACGGTCGCCGAAGCGACGCGCTTCTTTCGCAAGAGCGAGGAAGTGCAGGCGCGCCTGCAGCCGCTCGTCGACGTCGGCCTCGAATACCTGCGTCTCGGCCAGCCCGTGCCCACGCTCTCGGGCGGCGAAGCGCAGCGCCTCAAGCTCGCCGGCCATCTGGCCAGGACCGACGAGTCGGCGGAGAAGCTCTTCCTTTTCGACGAGCCGACCACGGGCCTGCATTTCGACGACGTCGCGAAGCTTCTGCGCGCGTTCCGCCAGCTTCTCGCCGCGGGACATTCGCTCGTCGTCATCGAGCACAACCTGGACGTGATGCGCGCCGCCGACTGGATCATTGATCTCGGCCCGGAAGGCGGTGACGCCGGCGGTCACCTCGTCTGTGAGGGTTTTCCAAAAGACATCAAGAATCATCCCGCCTCGCACACGGGCAAAGCGCTGCGCGAGTACGAAGAAAAAATGGGGTCAGACCCCTTTTCTTCCGAGGTGCGCGAGCCGCGCGCACGCTACCTCGGCACTGCGATCCGCATTCACAACGCGCGCGAGCACAACCTGAAGAACATCGACGTGGAAATCCCGCGCGGGCGCTTCACCGTGATCACCGGCGTTTCGGGATCGGGAAAG
>Ga0209382_10007554_pt1 | contig 13798 bp, 15 predicted proteins | sample SoiMetdeltSBSDD5_FD_187599 | JGI IMG/M metagenome (GOLD analysis project Ga0209382, IMG submission 187599) | Bulk soil microbial communities from a Populus tree surrounding site in Tennessee, USA - Soil MetaG P. deltoides SBSDD5 (SPAdes) (version 2) | ecosystem: Environmental > Terrestrial >... | reverse complement strand
CCCAGTCTTCACCACTGACGGCCTACTAGTGGTGTTCGCGACGAAGCAAAGTCGCTTCCGCACCGTCGCCAGGATCCCCGTTCCAAGGCTTCAAGAGGCGTGGGAATTGGCGAAGATCGGTCTGCAATTCGCCGTGAACTTCCTGCGGCAAAATGCCGGTATCGAGGATGAGTCGCTCCTCTCCTCACCGTTCTTCGTCATCCCTATCGCCGTCTATGCCGTCTTGAACGAGCAGAAGATCAGCGCACAACAGGAGCGTGACCTTCTGCACTGGCTGTTCGTCGCCAACGCCACGGGGCACTACTCGACGTCCAGCGAGACGACGCTCGACCGCGATCTACAGCACTCTTCGTCAGCGTTGATCATGTTGTCGCCTCCCCTGAAGCCGTGACCAGGAGAGAAGGCCACGATCAATGGCGCCGCAAGCCGCTGTAAGCGTCCTCTTCAGCGGCAAGGGTCCGGACGAGCTGTTCAACCTCCTCAGGCAGCAGCTCGTGCGGGTGCGGTTCCGCGCGAGCGATTTCGCGGGCCGAAACTGGCGGAACCCACTCTATCAGACGACCTATCTGGCCCTGCGGCATGCCGGCGCAAAGGACTGGCGGACTGGCCTGACGATCGCGCTGACGCACTCTGGTCAGTATCACTACATTCAGACCCATCACATCTTCCCCCAGTCCGTCCTGAAGCAGGCCGGCTACGAGCCTGCCGAGATCAATGAGGTCGCCAACCTTGCGTTCATCAGCGGCGGCTCGAACCGAACGTTCGGGAACAAGCCTCCCGAGATCTACCTCCCGCCCATCCGCGCGGCGCGCGGTGACCACGCGCTCGCCGCTCAGGGCATCCCCATCGAGCCAGAGCTTTGGAAGGTCGAGAATTTCAAGGAGTTCATCGAAGCGCGACGAAGGCTCCTCGCGGAAGCCGTCAATACCTTCCTTAACGATGCATCGTCAGAGCGAGGTTCTGGTGCCGCCGACGTCGCGAGCCTCATCAGTTCGGGCGAGGGCGACCGGCTGGAGTTCAAGGAGACGGCACGGCTGAACGTCAGGACTGGCCAGGTCGATAGGGAGATGCAGAAAGCAGTCGTGAAGACGACCGCCGGCTTTCTGAATGGCCAGGGCGGCACGTTGGTCGTGGGCGTCGACGATGCAGGCATTCCGGTGGGGCTCGAACGAGATTTCTCGACACTCGGCAAGCGTCAGGATGTCGACGGTTATGAGCAGTTCCTGCGCGATCAGCTGAATAACTCCATCGGCAAGGACCGGTGTGCGCTGGTGAGCATCGGCTTTCCGGAGGTGGACGGGGTTCGGGTTTGCGAGATCCGGGCGCCCCGTTCCGAGAAGCCGGTCTATGTAAGCGACGGAGCGGAACGGCAGTTCTACGTTCGGTCGGGCAATACGACTCAGCCCCTCAACGTGCAAGCGGCCCACGAGTACTGCGCCGAGCACTTTCGATAGCCGGGCCGGCGAGCCGCACGATCGCGCCTCCCGGCCGATCGCCGGTACCTTCCGAGCCCGTCACGAGGAAACCGAATCCGCTTGCGCGTGGCCGCTGGCGACCTGGGAAGTCGCGGGTGCCCTGCCCCGGCCTGAAGGCGCGGACCGACGGGTCCCGGACTGCCGCCCGAAGCTCGGCCTGCATCCGTCAGGTCGCCGCGCGGAGGAATCGGGCTGACTCACGAGGTTGATGCCCCAACACGGGCTCAACGGAGCGCATGACCACGTCGCGCGGCGTGTCCGCGTTCAGGTCCCGGTTTCGGCCCGAGCGAGCTGCTCGAAGGCGCGCAGGCCCCCCTCGAAGGCGTCGTGCTCCACGCTCTGAACCAGCAGCGCCACGCCCACGCAGTACTTGCTGACGCTCGTCGGGTACTGCCCGGCCTCGCGCATCCGCTGCATGAACGGCGAGTCGGCGTCCACGCCGTTCTGCTTGAGCTCGGCGACGGCTACGCCTGGCAGGATCGCGGTCCGGCCGTCGCACTCGAACTGAATGCCGAGATCCAGCGTCAGGCGCTCGGCGTAGCGCTTGCCGACCAGCGTGATCCGGAGGAAGTCGTTCCGCAGCTTCGGCTCCACCAGTCGCTCGTGTGGCGGGGCGTGCTCGGCCAGCAGCGCCCGGGCCTCCGGTGTCAGCGTGCTGAGCGGGGCGTTGGTGGCCACGCGATGCTTGATCGTCCGGCCGCGCGCGTTCTTCGCCTTGATCTCGAAAAACGCCAGCCCGGAATCGACGTACGCGCGGCTCCGGACCTTGTACCGGACCGCCTGGCCGGCATGGTGCCACCGGTACAGGTCGAAGCCCGGCGTATCGAAGTAGAGCGTTCGGTACTGGTGCAGCCGGCAGCCGTTCACGTCCAGCACCACGTAGTCACGCGCCAGTTCGGGCAGCAGCGCGCCGAGTTGCGGCTCAGACAGCAGGAACTTTGTGTCCATCCGGTCCAGCAGCGCCACGGCGTCGAGGTCGGCCAGCGTGGTCGGTTCGAGCTCGGCCAGCAGCCGCGAGAGCCAGGCGGGAACGGGCTCGCGGGCGATCGGCGCGCGTGGCAGGTCCGGCAGCGCCGCGACCGGCGTCGTCGGGAGCAGGTGAACGGGCGCAGGCATCGGGCTCTCCATCGTCGGGCGGTTCATGACGGCCCCGCATCTCCCTCTGAGGATCGCACCGGACTCCGAACGCTCCGTCCGAGAAACCTGGATTCTAGCTGAAGAAACGTCGCGGTGAGGCCGGCAGATCCCGAAATGTCGCCGATGCTGGAAAACTGTTCCCAGGAGCACATCGTCGTCATCGCGAATTACCCATTACCGGTATCAACGGGAAGGACAGCGGGAAGAAAGACAAAGGCGCCGAGCGGAAATCTGGCCCGCCGGTCCGGGCCTTGACACTATATGCTGCATGAGTTATATTCCCAACATGGCAACTACGTTCGAGGTGCTGGCCGAGCCGCGCCGTCGCGAGATCCTCGATCTCCTCCGCCTCGGCGAGCGCCCCGTTGGCGAGTTGGTCGAGCGGCTCGAGCTGAGCCAGCCGGCCGTTTCGAAGCACCTCAAAGTGCTCAGAGCGGCCGGCCTCGTCGAGGTCCGCCAGGATGCCCAGCGTCGCTGGTACCGCCTCCGCCCCCAACCCCTCGCCGAGATCGACGCCTGGCTCGCGCCGTACCGCCAGTTCTGGAACACCCGCCTGGACGCGCTCGAACGTCACCTCGACGCGATGCCAGATCCTTCTCCTGACCAGCCCCCCGATGCCGGCCGCCTCGCCTGACCGGGCGGGAAGGCGTGTGTCGTTCGAAGCGTCTCCCGTAGTATTGGGGCCGTGCGATTCTGAACGCTCCAGCTTCGGGGGATCGAGAGATGGCGATGCCGGTCGCGCCGCGTTTCCAGCACCAGGAGTATCTGATCCGGCGCAAGTTTCTTCAGATCTTCGGCGCGGCGTTCCACGTCTACGGCCCGAACGGCGAGCTGGTCTTCTACTCCAGGCAGAAGGCGTTCAGGCTCAAGGAAGACATCCGCCTCTACGGCGACGAGAACGCTACCGAGGAAGTGCTGACGATCCACGCGCGCTCGTGGCTGGATTTCGCCGCCGCGTACGACGTCGTCGACACCAAGACTGGCGAGAAGGTCGGCGCCCTGAAGCGGCGCGGCTTCAAGTCGATGGTCAGAGACGAGTGGATCTTCATGGATGCCGACGACAACGACATCGGCCTGATCCAGGAGGAGAGCCAGCTCCTCGCGTTGGTCCGGCGCTTCGTCCCGTTCGGCGACTTCATCCCGCAGACGTACGTCGGCACGGTCCGGGACCAGCCGGTCTGCGAGTTCCGCCAGCACTTCGACCCGTTCATCCAGAAGATCACTCTGGACTTCAGCCTGGACAGCGCCAACGTGCTGGATCGCCGGCTCGGCCTGGCCGCCGCGATCCTTTTGAGTGCCATCGAGGAGCGGCAGGACGGCGGCGGCCTCTCCGTCGACATCTAGGACTGCGCTCGCGAATCGTGCCCCTCCTCAGGCCCCGGACGCCTCCCCGAGCGGCGGTCTGGGGCCAGTCAATTGTCACTTGCTGCGTTGCCCTGTCGTTGTCCGGAGCATGAGCGCTCCGGACACCACAACCGTCAAGACGACCCTCGGCCTGCTGCTCGCGCAGAGCCGGGTCCTCAGGGCGCTGGCCTTCGGGTCCGTCCTCCAGGGGACCTCGGCCGAGCTGACTGAGCGGCTCGACGTCGGCCCTGACGTGTTCCGAGCCGCCCTTCAGGATCTCGTCGAGGGCGGCTGGATCTTCGTGACGACGACCCGGGACGGCCGGCTGATCGTCGGGCGTGAGCGCCGGCTGCGCGACGACGGCCCACCCGGTTTCGCCGATCGTCGTGGCACGGCGTCACGCTGGGAAGGCGCCCGCGTCTCCCTCGGCCGGTAGCACCCCTCAGAGCCGGCCAAGGAATTCCAGCAGCGCGGCATTCACCTCGGCTGGCCGCTCCTGCTGGGTCCAGTGACCGCAGCCCGGGAGCAGCACGACTGGCTCCAGCCTCGGGACGGACGTCTTCTGGTCCGCGAGCCGCTCCTTCACGCCCGGCAGGTTGACCACCAGGTCACGATCGCCGGCCACGTACAGCGCGGGCGGAGTCACGATCGCTCCCTGCCACGGCGCCAGCAGCTCCCAGCCCAGGTCGATGTTCCGGTACCAGTTCAGCCCGCCGGTAAAACCGGTCCGCTCGAACTCACCGGTGAAGAAGTCGAGGTCGGCCTCCGTCAGCCACTCGGGCAGGGCCGGCGGCTCGACCAGCAGGTCCAGGAAGCCGCCACCGTCCGGCACGACCGGCTGGCGCGACTCGCCGGTCCACGGGACGTCGCCGGACGCCGAGTAGAGGAGCCGGCGCAGCGTCGCCCGGACGTCCCGGCTCAGCTCGGCGTCCGCCACGCCCGGCTGCTGAAAGTACGCCTGGTAGAACCCCTCGCCCAATCTTGCGCGCATGATCGAGAGCGGGCTGGCCGGGCCGCGCGGCCGAAATGGCACGCTCAAGCCGACCACCCCACGCACCCGGTCCGGCCGCAGCAGCGCGGTGTGCCAGGCGACGGGCGCGCCCCAGTCATGGCCGACCACGACCGCCTGCTGCTCGCCGAGCGCGTCCAGCAGCCCGACGACGTCGCCGACGAGGTGGAGCATGGTGTACGCCCGCACCTCGTCCGGGCGGTCGGTCTGGCCGTACCCGCGCTGGTCCGGCGCCACCACGTGGTAACCGGCCTCCGCCAGCGCCCGCAGCTGGTTCCGCCAGGAGTACCACGACTCCGGGAAGCCGTGCAGCAGCACGACCAGCGGCCCGCTGCCGGCCTCGGCGACGTGCATCCGAATGCCGTTCGTCTCGACGAAGCGGTGTGCGATCTCGGTCATGATGTCCCCGCTAGTTGACGGCGATCTCGTTCGCCCAGACGGCCTCGGGATCTTGCCGCTTGCGCAACAGCCGGAGCGAGCCGTCTGTTTCCAGCATCACCTCCGGCGACTGCGGGTACGAGTTGTAGTTGATCGTGGACATCGCCGCGCAGTACGCCCCGGCCCCGCCGATCACCACCAGATCGCCGATCGCCGGCAGCCGCGAGGCCCGCGGCGCCAGCGCCTCCGGGTCGCCAGGGGCCGGCGTCAGGATGTCGCCGGACTCGCAGCACGGCCCGACGAACACGACGTTGCCCGTTTCGTCCTGATCCGGGCCGCCAGCGCCCAGCACCGTGATCGGGTGCTGCGCGCCGTACAGCGCCGGCCGCGTCACCTCGGTCATGCCGGTGTCGAGCTTGGCGAACTGGTAGCCGTCCTCGCCGGTGTCCACCACGTCAATGCAGGTCGCGACCACCGCGCCGGCGTTCGCCACCAGGTACGTCCCCGGCTCCGCCTCCAGGTGGAGGCGCCGTCCGGTCCGCTCCTGGAACTCGATCAACTCGCGCTCGACGTGGTGCCCGATGTCCTGGAGGTCGGCCGTGACCTCGCCGGGCATTCGGCCCACCTTGAAGCCGCCGCCCAGGTTGACGACCGTTGCGTCAGGGAACAACTCCACCAGGTCCAGCGTCATCCTGGTGACCCGCTTGTACACCTCCGGATCGCTGCCCGAGCCGATGTGGCTGTGGATCCGGTTGATTTTTAGCGAGTACTGGTCAGCGATTCGCTTGATCTCCGGGATGTACTCGTGCCAGATCCCGAAGCTGGAGGCCGGCCCGCCGGTGTTCGTGCGGTTGGTGCCGCCGCTCCCGAGGCCGGGATTGAGCCGCACCGAGAGGCTGCCGCCGGGCGCCACCTTGCCGAACGACTCGAGCTGGTGCAGCGAGCAGGCGTTGAACAGGACGCCGCGCTCGACGTGCTCCGCCAGCCGGCGCGACGGCATCTGCGAGGTCAACTGGATCTGCTCCGGCCTGAAGCCGGCCCGAATCGCCCGCTCGACCTCGAAGTCGCTGGAGGCGTCGATGTGGAGCCCCAGGTCGCGGAACAGCGTCAGGATCCCGATGCTCGGGTTCGCCTTCATCGCGTAGCGCAGCGTGTAGCCGAACGGGGCCGGGACGTTGAGCGCGGCACGCGCCACGGACTCCAGCGTCCGCCGGTTGTAGACGTAGCACGGCGTACCGAACCGCTCGCGGACCTCGGCCGCCTGCTCCAGGGTCAGAAACATCGCAGGGCTCTCGCTCACGCTCACACGTCCCCAGTCACGGTCTGTTTGGGGAAGTCTAGCAGCAGCATCTAGCAGCAGTCGCAGAGCTCGCCGCTCGCCCAGGCCGTCCGGCCCTCGCGGATCGCCAGCGCCGCCACGATCAGCCCGGCCAGCGGGTCCATCCACCACCAGCCGGCCAGCGCGTTCGCGCCCAGCCCTACCAGCACCACCGCCGAGAGGTAGGTGCAGAGCTGCGTCTCGGCGGCGTCGGCCTTGAGCGCCACCGAGCTCAGCCCGGCCGCGACGCGCCGCTTCGCCCAGGCCAGCGTCGGCATCACCACCAGCGAGAGCGCCGTGATCGCGAGGCCCACCGCGCTCTGCTCCGGGTGGTCGTCGATCCCCAGCAGCTTCAGCGCCGCGTCGACCGTCACGTACGCCGCGATGGCGAAGAAGCTCAGCGCGATCAGCCGAACGGCGCGTCGCTCGGTCCGCTCGTTCGCCTCGCGATCCAGATCCCGGCGTGAGAGCCGCCAGACGATCACCAGGGCACTGCTGACCTCAACGACCGAATCGAGGCCGAATCCGACCAGGGCGATCGAGCCAGCCGCGAGGCCGCTGGAGATCGCGACGACCGCTTCGAGGGCGTTCCAGCCGATCGTCAGCGCGGTCAGCCACCAGGCCCGGCGCCGCAGGACGTCCGGCTTCGCCGTGACCGAGATCATGGCCAGCATCGTAGCACGCCTTGAGTCTCCCCTCTCCCTTGCGAGGGAGAGGGGTCGGGGGTGAGGGCTCTCCCCGGTACAGAAGGTGCATATGTCAAGTCCGCCGGAGCCTCGCTCCGTTGTACGTATCGACGGAATATCAATCAATATTTCGGTGGTCTGCGCATGGCCTCTGCTCCGATGAGTCCTGGTAGACTGATTGCTGTGCCATCGCCTCCGCTCCCGGAGTCGGAGGTTCGGGGAGGAGCCCCAGTGCTCGAAACGTCGGCGCGTCCGGACTTCGAAGCCCCGCCGCTCGTGGCGCGGCCCGTCTTCCTGCTGCTCGGGACCGGCGTCGCGATCCTTGCGTTGCTCGTCGCGGCGCTGGTTGCCGTGGCGGCGATCGTCTCGTCCACGCCGGCGAACCTGACGCTGAATCTGCCCGGCAGCTCGTCCGATCTGAAGCTGGACGACGAGATCCGGGTCTCGCTGACCGGCTGGAACCCCCACCTGGAGCACGTTGCCCTCTTCGAGACGCCGACCGGCGCGGACGGCCGCCCTGGCCCGGAGCGCACACTCGCCGTGCAGGCGATGACCCTGCGCGAAAGTCGCTTGCCGGACGGCTCGGAGTTCTCGCTGCGCCCGGCTGACGGCACCTTCAACGCCGACGCCACCTACCGGCTCGTCGTGCGCGGCTCGGCGATCACGTCGGCGCTGCCCTCGCCGGGCCGGACCGAGGTCGAGCAAGAGGTCCGCTTCGCCACCGTGCGCTCACCCGTCCCACGCGCCCAGGCCGGCGGCCCGCTCAAGCTGAAGTGGGGCCAGCCACTCCAGATCCAGTGGGACGCGCCGGTCACCGAGGTCCGGTATCAGGTCACCCCGCCAACGTCGATCAAGACCGCCATCGATCCTGCCAGCCGCCAGCTCACGACCGTCGTGCTGGAGAACCCGGACGACGGCCAGACCTACAAGATCGCCGTAGCGGAGGCGAAAGGCGCCAACGGCATCCCGCTCAGCCGCGGCGCCGAGTACACCGTGATCGCGCCGCCCCGCCCGAAGCTGCTGGAGGCCGGTGAGGCGCGGACCGTCGAGATGGGGACGCCGTTGCACCTCCGCTTCAGCGCCCCGATCGACCGGCTCAAGCTCGAAACAGAGCCAGCGCTGAAGGTCGCGGCTCAGGTCGATCGGAAAGACCCCTCGGTCGTGACCGTCAACCTGGACGGCCTGGAGCAGGGCACCAGCTACGAGTTGAAGGTCACCGAGGCGTTTACGAAGGACGGCGCGCCCCTCGCGGAGCCGCAGACGCTCGCATTCGAGACGCCCGAGCGCCTGATGATCGACACCTGGGATCCGGACCCCGAAGCTGGACGGATCTCGGTCAAGTCGAAGCCGACCCTCACCTTCGCCCAGCCGATCCGCGACCGCAAGGCCGCCGTCGCCGCGCTCTCGGTCGAGCCGGCCGTGCTTGGGCGCTGGGAGTGGGTCGACGACAAGACGGTCCAGTTTGCGCCAACCGCTGGCCTGCCGTACGAGACCGAGATCACGATCAAGGTCAAGGCTGGCCCGGCCGGCGCCCGCGGCCAGAACGGCAGCTTCTTCGAGAACGAGGCGATCCTGTCGTACGTCACCGAGACCGACAAGATCATCGACGTCGACGTCACCAAACAGATCCTGACGCTCTACGAGAGGGGACAGCCGACCCGCACGTTCAAGGTCGGCACCGGCGTCCCCGGCGCCGACACGCCGATCGGCGAGTTCAACGTCGAGTACAAGATGCCGACGGCCCGCTTCCAGGGCACCAACGTGAGCGGCGTCCGCTACGACATCCCGGACGTCAAGTGGGTCCTTGCCTTCATGGGCGACTACACCATCCACGGCGTCTACTGGCGCGGGGGCTTCGGCGCACCCGCCAGCAACGGCTGCGTCGGCCTCTCCGACGCGGACGCCAAGATCGTCTTCGACTGGGCACCCGAGGGCACCCGGGTCAAGATCCACTACTGACGGCCTGGGAGCGCGAACGAAGCGGCGAAGATCGCCGCGCTCCCAGAGAGTCGGACGCCGACGGGGCTGCTAGCTCGCCTGCTGGCGCTCCCGGTCCTCGGCCAGGTCGAGCGCCAGCACGCTCGCCAGGATCAGCAGGTCGTCTTCGCCCGGCGCGATCTCGACGCCGTAGGTGTCCCGCAGCGTCAGCCACGCCTTGGAGACCGTCGCCACTACCTGGCCGCCGCGCCGGATCGTGAAGTCGTGATCCAGCAGGCTGCCGTTCATCTCCAGATCGTCAGGGCCAGGCACGTCGATGGTGTAGCTGTCACGAAACGGCGTGAACAGATGTTTCCGAACCTGCGCGGCCTGCCGCCCGTTCACGCTGATCTCATAGGTCGGTCGGAACGCCAGCAGCTTCCGGTGGACGCTGGCGATCTCCCGGCCGGAGAGATCCTCGATCACCAGCCGATCGCGCAGCGTGAACACTTTCCCGTCCACGTGGAAGACCGGCCGGCCGGACTCGTCCAGGATGTCCGAGTCCTCGCCGAGCCGGACGAAGCGCTCCTGAATGATGTAGCGCACCCGTCTGCACTCCTCTTCTTCGAATAGCGGTGTCTCCTGGCGTGCAGTGCACGTCTCGGACCCCGCCGCACGATGTACAGACGGCGTGGCAGGGTGCGCCTGTTCCGCGCGCCGGCGTTCAGCGCCGCGCTCCTCACGAAATCCTCTCGTTCTTTGTGATGTTCGGCGCCTTTTATTACGTCGCCCAGTACCTCCAGCTCGTGCTCGGGCTGACGCCGTGGCAGGCCGGCCTCTGGACCGTGCCGTCGTCGATCGGGTTCATCGTCACCACGCTGCTGCTCCCGCTGGTCACCCGGCGACTCGCCCCGTTCACGACGATCGCCACCGGCCTCGCGATCGCCTCGGTGGGGTTCGCCGTGCTTTCGCTGGTCGACGGCGCTGACGGACTCCTGGCCGTGGTGGCCGGCCCGACGATCTTCGCGCTGGGGTTCCCGCTCGTGTTCATCCTGACGACGGACCTGGTCGTCGGATCGGCGCCGCCGGAGCGCGCCGGCGCGGCCTCGGCGATCTCCGAGACCGCCGTCGAGCTGGGCGGCGCGCTCGGCATCGCGTTGCTCGGGAGCATCGGCACGGTGGTGTACCGGGGCAAGATGGCCGGCGCCGGTCTCACTGGCGTGCCCGCCGAGTCGCTGGAGACCGCCCGAGCGACTCTGGGGGGCGCCGTCGCGGTTGCCGAGCAGGTGCCGGCCGGGCTCGGGGCCGCGCTGCTCGGTCCGGCCCGCGAAGCGTTCGCGCAGTCGCTCAGTACGGTGGCGGCCATCAGCGTGGTCATCGTACTGGCGACCGCGGCTGTGAACGTGGCGCTCCAGCGCCGGTCCGGCCGATGAGTCGGGATCATTCCCCGCGGTAGGTGCCGAAGCTCCAGAGATTGCCTTCGAGATCACGGACGGTGAAGCCGCGCGAGCCGTAATCCGTGTCCTCCAGCCCACGAACCACTGTGGCGCCGGCCCGGGTCGCCCGCTCGAACAGCGCGTCCGGCTCGTCCGTGGCCACGTAGACCGAGCAGGAGCCGGTTGGCAGGCGCTCGAACTCGTTGCCGCCGCCGGACGCCGAGCCAAGCATCACCCCGCCTCCCTCGGGGAACCGGAGCTCGGCGTGCGCGACGGCTCGCTCTGCCCCGCCGTCGACGACGAGCGTCTTGACGAATCCGAACGCGTCGGTGAGGAACGCGATGGCGGCGTGCGCGTCACGATAGTTCAGACAGGGCCAGATCATCTTGGGTGCGGCTGTCGTGTTCATACGACCAGTATCAGTCGACCAGCTCCAGCCCGTCTTGTACTGAGGGGAGCTCCTCGCGCAACCACTCGCTGGGGGCACAGCCGGCCAGTCGCTGCCACTCGTGCACCATGTGGGCGTGATCGAAGTATCCGGCCTCCACCGCGACGTCGGTCAACGTCCGGTAGCCTGGACGGTGTAGCAGTCCGCGCGAGCGCTCGAAGCGCAGTACTCGATTCAACTGTCGTGGCGGCAGTCCGACCTCGCGCCGTATTTGCTCGGTCAGATGCCGGCGGCTCCAGCCGACGTCGGCGGCCAGCGACCCCACGTCCAGCCCGCCAGCCCCGCTCACCAGCCGGTCCCAGGCGTGCACGACGGTGCCCGAGGGCGCGTGCCGATCGCATAACCCCCGCAACAGGATCTCGTCCAGCACGGCGAATCGGGCAGGCCAGCCCTCGACCTCCAGGAGCCGAGCGGTCAACTCCCGGCTGCGCGAGGCCAGCACGTCGCCCAGTTCTATCACCTGCCCCGCCAGCTCGCCGGCCGGCACCCCCAGCACGGCCGGCGCCCCGAGCGGCGTCAGTTCCACCGCGATCCCGTGCTCGTTCCCATCGTGGCGGATCCGGGCCGGCCAGGTCTGAAGTCCACCGACGAATGATCCCATCTTGACTGGTGATTCGATCGCGTCGGCGGCGAGCAGCATCTCGACGGGCTTGTCGAGGCTGATGATGAACGTCAAATGGCGCGACGGTAGCCCACGGTGGATGCCGGCCGGGAACCCTTCGAACCGGTACCCGATGTACCGCTCCACGTACGGCGCCAACGGGGGACTCGGCCGACGCAGGGCTACGTCGCTGATCATCTCGAACAGAAGTCTACAGATCGAACCCCTGGGACCGCGGTCAACCGGGGCGGCGAAGATCGCCGCGGTCCCAGGGGCTATCAGGGGATCGGGCGGTAGAACCGGAACTGGTCGTGCTCGATCGGCAACACCTCGACGTCCCGGAAGCCGGCCTCCAGCGCGTACCGTCGCAGCGTGTCCGGCCGCATCACCGCGCCCGTCCCCGCCGACGGCTCCTCCGCCATACCGGCCGGCAGGCAACAGAGCGTGCTGAAGCCGTAGTACAGCCGCTCCGCCTCGTCGCCGGGGGCCGTGAACTGCTCCGCCACCTTCTCGTCCATGATGATGACGGTGCCGCCCGCCGCCAGCAGCCCCCGCATCACCCGCAGCGCCTCGACCGGCCGTGACAGATCGTGCAGCATCTCGAAGCCCATCACCAGGTCGTACTGCCCCGCCAGGGCCGGATCCGAGACGTCTCGCACCTGGAAGCGTACCCGGTCGGCCACGCCATGCTCGGCGGCGTTCGACCTGGCCAGGATGATCGACGGCTCGTCCAGGTCGAATCCGTCGACCCGTGCCTTCGGGTACGCCTTCGCCAGCCCGATACACGACCAGCCGGCGCCGCAGCCGATGTCCGCCACGCGTGTCGGTGGATCGGCCTGCAGGCGCGCGTGGACGTCCTCGATCGCCGGTAGCCAGGCGCTCCCGAGCAGGTTCAGGAAGATCGGCCGGTTCTGCTCGGCCTGGCCCTCGCGGGCGTCCGCGCCGAACGCCGCCCACGAGACGCCGCCGCCCGTCCGGAACGCCTCGAGCACGCTCGGCGTCGCCTGCCCGATGCTGACGGCGAACCGGCCGACGTACGCCAGGTAGCTCAGGCTATCCTGGTCCAGCAGCACCTCGTCGTGACCGGACGGGAGCGAGTACCGTCGCGCGGCGGCCTCCTGCCCGGCGTCGTTGACCTCCAGGATGCTGCCGACGGCCTGCTGCTCCAGCCACTCGCGGGCGTACCGCTCCGCGATGCCGGCCCTAGATGCCAGCTCCGCCGAGGTCGCCGGCCCGCCCTCGGCCAGCGCCCGGTAGAGCCCGAGGCGGTCGCCGAGATACAGGTTGAACAGGTCCATCGCGCCGAGCATCGACTGGAAGATGCGGCCGACCAGTGCATCTCTCCGCTCAGCCGAAGTGTCGGCCCCACCCTGGTCCGTCGACATTACTCCCTCCAGTGGGCACGCGCCGCGTATCGTTCGAGTGTGAACCGGCTGCTCCGGCCCCGCCGAGGGTAGCAGGAATCCGAACGTGCTGTCAGGGACCGACACCGTGCGCACCGTGCTCTTCATCTGTACCGGCAACTACTACCGGAGCCGCTTCGCGGAGCTGCTGTTCAACGCCATCGCCCAGGAGTGCGGCCTGTCCTGGCGCGCTATCTCGCGAGGCACCGACGTCTACGGCGCCGGCCGCTGGAACGTCGGCCCGATCTCCGTGCACGCGCGTGAGGCGCTCGAAGCGCGCGGCGTGAGTCTCGACCCCGACCTCCGACTCCCGCTGCCCCTCACTACCGACGACCTGGTAGACGCCGATCTCCTCGTCGCCGTCTGCGAAGCCGAGCACCGGCCTCACCTGGAGCGCGACTTTTCGCAGATGGCCGCGCAGGTCGAGTACTGGGGCGTCGAAGACCTCGGCGTCACGCCAGCGGAGGACGCCCTGGCCGCCATCGAGCGCCACGTTCTCGCCCTGCTCGACCGACTCACCTAGTGGACCGTCCCGCTGAGTTTCGACCGTAAGCGGGTCGTCGTTGCAGACTTCTTGGGAGGCCCGTGATCGGGTCGAGCAAGGAGGAGCAGGATGAGTCGGCGTGCGACGCCGATCGTGTTGACG
>Ga0209382_10007550_pt1 | contig 13801 bp, 11 predicted proteins | sample SoiMetdeltSBSDD5_FD_187599 | JGI IMG/M metagenome (GOLD analysis project Ga0209382, IMG submission 187599) | Bulk soil microbial communities from a Populus tree surrounding site in Tennessee, USA - Soil MetaG P. deltoides SBSDD5 (SPAdes) (version 2) | ecosystem: Environmental > Terrestrial >... | reverse complement strand
GTGAAGGTCTATACCATGTTTATCGGCGCCCATATTATCCCAGTGCTCATTCACATCCTTGAAAAAAGAAGCGGGTGCCGATGCAATTCCCCATGGTGCATTTAAAGCGCCTTGTGACGCAAATCTCTTGACCAATTCTCCTGTTGGCCGGTAAACATCCACATATCCAAGTCCATCTCCCACTTCTTCTTCTCCGTCATCTCCAACTTTTGCATACATCACGTACAACCAGCCGCCAACGTTCTGAATATTAAATGGTGCGTAACCGCCTGGTATGTTCGGATCAACGAACGGCCAGTCTTCCACGCCAAAGTCTTTGTTCCAGACAACGATTTTGTTAGCCCTGAAGTCAGCTGCATAGAGATAAGGGTTGCCATTAACCGTTGCCATAGTCAGGCCCGTGAAAGCCGACGTTGCGGAATTATCTTTAATTCTGGCGGCAGTATTTCCGAATTCCTGGTTCCATCCCGACAGAACTCCGTCGGCTCCAACAAAAATAAATCTGGCTACACCCCCTTTTTCAAGAACAAAGCCACTCGTGTTGTTGAATACGATTCCCGTTGGATGGCCAGTAGAAAAATCGTCAGGAGAAGGAATTGCAACAGGAGGTCTAACCGTTCCCCCTTCGCCATTGTAGATGGCGCTTATGTGCCCAGCCTCTGCATTCACCCAAACGAATCCATTGGGGGTCCATGCCATTCCCCAGGCATTTATTAGGTGCGGATCCTGGTGCAGCGCATGGTATTCGCCATTGTTGTCTACAAGATTTACCTGTTCGAAATGCTTTAAGATGGGATTGGGCTTATCGAGTTTCCTACACGATAGAAAAAGAAACATTGTAGCAGAAAAGAACAAAGCGATCCTTGCTACCAATTTCATTGGTAAGAATAACTTTTCCATACACATCAATTTTAAGAATTAACAAAAATGAGGGACAGTGCGGATGGAGGTAGATACGATGTGATTTCCAAGCAGGTTGCTTATAAGTGAAGCGTTAAGAGTAAATCCTTCCCTGATCAAGTTTCATGTAAAATGTTTAACTGACTGCCCGATCACTAAGGCAATGCCAATACTCATCAGGGTGCCTATGACGAGATATTCTGTTTTTACTTCAGGCCGGTCTTTTTCATTGAATCGGATAATGCCTTTGGCAGCAATAAGTAAACTGATAGCAGCGTATTGTCCGAGCAATACAAAGATGAAAACGATCAGTCGCTCGATGATCCCGATCCATTTTCCTGCGTTGGCGAGACTTTCGGGATTGGAAATTTGTTCTCTCCAGCTTTTTGTAAGCTGACCGATAAGAATGCCCGCGGGTGTTGTGAGGAAGATTGTCGCTGCTGTAAAGATCCAGAATCTGCTGTTCTGTAACGCGGCATGCCAGGCATTAAGCATATCCGTTTTGGTGATGAACAAAAAATACCAGCACGCAAATATTACGGAGAGATGAAGCACCTGGTCAATAATGAAATAAACGATCGCTTCACGGCGATATGATTTCCACCCATCTATTATAATATGTGTAAACAGGATCACTGAAGCAACCGCCCAGTATTCAAATCCAATAAATAAAAGTGCGACAACCCCTGTTATCAGTCCGTGCAGGTATAACATAGGCGAAGCAAAATGCCTCGTGGTCCGATCGTAGATCCAACTTTTTGGCTGCAATACAAAGTCAGTAAGCAGGTGAGCAACTATCAGTTTCAGCAGCCATATCTGTTCAATTATCATAAGATATCAGTTGCACGATCTCCCTGTATTTGTTAAGTATACTGTCGATCTCCTCCCAGCGGCCCGCTGTTACATGCTGACTGATCGTGCTTTTAGATCTGTTAAGTTTGTCGGCCACATGCTGCTGGGAATATCCTTTCAAAAGTTCAAAGATAACTTCCGCCTGTTTTGGTGTCATTTGTTTGTAGATCGAATTTATGTAATCGGACATAACCCCAAGTGCGTGGTTTGCCAATTTATTTTCTGTAACGATAACCAGTCTTCCTTCAGTTTTGTTCATTGAATCCAACGCACGGCCCGACAGCAAAAACGCTTCTCCCTTTGCAGTGGCCAGCACACGTACAGGCGATTCTACATTTCCGATACCAATGCTTACGCGTACATCGGAAACAGAAGGCGCACGTTCAGGGTCCAGTGCAATTGCCGCAGTTCTACATTGCAAGGCAATTCGTAATGCAAGCCCTGGGTCTTTAATATAGGCCTGAAAGCTATCGCCGCGGAAATACTCGTGCTTGTGGTCCGTCATAAGATTCTGGAGGATCTTCAATAATTTCTTTTCCTGTTGAGGATCCAGCAGGGAAGAGTTAACAATATCGCCGGTTATTACGGCATGAATCATAAAAGCCAGGTTTGTACGAATATACGGATTTTAATTATATTCGGTAGTATAGCCGAACATTTTACATATTCGTGTTATAAGGCGAACAAAGAAAAAGCAGCAATTTTAAACTGCTGCTTCTATTAGGAAAGGTTCAACGAAAATGAATTGTGACTAACGGGCTAAGGGTATTATAAGACCGAAATTCCGGAGAACTCCGCCACATATCCCGTATTTGCCCGGTATTTGACGCCATCCATTAAAATCACCTTCGCTCTAAGCCCGTTTTATTTATTTTTTTAATCTCTAAACCCATAACAGATGTCACTATCAAATGACCTTCAAAAAATAAACCATGAAATTTCTCTGGAAGAAGCTATCGAAATGACAACACGCTACCGCGCACACATGCAATCGATGTTGAAACCCGAATTTTCATCTATCTGCATACTGCCAATCTGTGAAACATTTAAAAAATCAATATTTGAAGTTCTTGCTATGCAATCGGGATGCGTGGCCATCCGGTCATACCTGGGAATGGATGCCAACAAATTAGTTAGACTTTTATTTGTTGGTGTAGACGATAATAATAATGACATATTAGCCAGCGCGAATGAACAGGGTGGTCATATTTTCGAATACGGTCAGCGGTGTCCGCCCATTTGTTCCGTAAGTCCGCTTAATCCGGAAATATGACAAACTACGTTTTTATCGCAGTCATTAGCTACAGTATTGTAATAGCAGCGATCATAGGGCTGGTAAGACTACCAAGGCTCCACGGAGCTTATCAGCCTTTTATTTTCATAACGATACTATCTCTTGCTGGCGAGATCATGTCGCAAATTCTCATTACACATAAAAAAAGCAATGCAGTTGCTGTTAACATGTTCGGCCTTTTTGACGCAGTATTATGGTGTTGGCAATTCAAAAACTGGAACACTAATAAAAAATACCGTGTAATGCTGAGGGTAGTTGTTATTGCACTGCTGATATTATGGATCATCGAAAACATTATCCTGCGAAAGTTGTTTGTATTCGGTTACTTATTTCCGATCGCATTTTCGTTGGTGATGGTGATTTTGTCGGGCATTCAACTAAGCCTCGAAATAGCGCGAGAGAGAGGAAATCTGCTAACCACATCTAAATTCCTGATCTGCACTGGCACAGTATTATTCTATACATACCGCATACTCGTTGAGTGTTTTTTTGCTCCGGGCATGTCAAAGAGCGACATCTTTTTTGGCAATGTGTTCATCATTCTTTCACTGGTAAACTTTATCGTTAATCTTCTATTTGCTTTAGCCGTTTTATGGATCCCGGAGAAACAGAAATTTTCATTGCCATTTTACTAGCGTCTGGTACAATTGGAACTATCATCATTTGTTTTGTGTTTATTATTGCCAGGAATCATAAGAAATTTCTTGAGCTTCAGCGCACACAGCTGATGGCAGAAATCACTTCCCTCGAATTTGAACGCAAAAGAATCGTATGCGACCTGCATGATGAACTTGGTCCGCTTCTCGCTGTGGTAAAATTCCAGATGACAAATCTCGAAACAACACTTAAGCACGATATCGAGCTCATCGGAAAAGCCACCTGCAATCTCGACGGAATTTTAGAACGCATCAGGGGAATATGTAACTATATGATGCCCGATGTAATAACACGGAACGGGCTATTCACGGCGGTGAACAATTTCATACAGGAACTAGGATCCCGGGCATCGACAGAAATCATTTTCTCTGGTCAGCCGACACCGGTTTCGAGGCAAGTGGAACTCCATATTTACAGAATGATACAGGAAATGGCAAACAATGCACTCAAACATTCCGGCGCAAGTCGCCTGCAGATTGACATCTCCACCGATCACGACAAACTGATACTTCAGGTTGTTGATAACGGTAAAGGTTTCGATACAGATTCAGTCATAAATAACAGTACCGGTCTTGGCATTAAGAATATTTTCGGGAGAACAAGGATGCTTAATGGCGATATGTACCTCACATCGGAGCCAGGAACGGGTACCGCTTACAAAATTGAGATTCCAATACGCTGCAATGAAGTACAAAATACAATTGATGATTGCCGATGATCACGACGTTTATCGTGACGGACTTAAAGGCTTAATTAACAAATGCAGCGACTTTAATTTGACGGGTGAGGCGTCGACGGGAAAGCAGCTGATATCACTTTGTGAGAAAAACACTCCCGACGTTGTGATGACAGATATCATGATGCCCGTGATGGATGGAATTCATGCCACAAAATGGCTCGCAGAAAACTTACCCGCAGTTCGGGTAATCGCGTTATCGATGTTCAATCAGGATCACCTGATACTTGACATGCTGAATGCCGGAGCAAGCGGATACCTGATCAAAAATGCGCATAAGAAAGAGATCATCGAAGCCATTCATTCCGTACACAGGAACAAACCATATTACTGTTCTTCCACATCTCATAAACTCGCGCGGCTCATCGGTACCAGCAGAATTGGACCCGAAGCGGGCAGGAGAGCAACCTTTTCGACAATTGAATTGAATATTATTAAAATGATCTGTGAAGAGAAAACAGCGAAGGAAATCGGAAACAGGTTAAACATGAGCTCCAGAACAGTTGAGGATTACCGTAAGCGAATCAGGGAAAAGATGGATGTTAAGAGCACCGCCGGAATAGTAATATATGCGATCAGCAACCACCTGTTCAGGCTACCAGAGAAACAAGACTAGTAAGTGGGGCATTCATACTGCCTGTTGCGGCTGTTTCTGTTATGCGGTTCGAAGGGCCTGATCGTTAGAGCCATGTAAGCTCCGCTACCCAAAAATTTGTTTTTCGAAAAAACATTGATAAGGTTGTGTGTTCCTATTAGCAATGGACCAGCTTTTACGGCACCACCGATCCAGAAATTGCCATGCCGGTTTATCTGAACTGGGGCGAAAAAACCAAGCTTCTTTGTTTCCCAACGCGGTGTAACCGTAAGGAACTTCGATTCTTTTAAGACATGACTGTTTGCGCCGGGTACCAAATTCACGGACAATTCGCCGTTTATGAAAACATTCCCTGAAAGATACCTGTCGATATTTATAACCGCTCTGGCCGGATTTATCACTTTAAAATTTCCTGTGAGTGGCGTAAAGTTGTTTACAATTGTTGCTACACTGTCGTTGAATGAACCTATGCCGCTGGCACTTGAAAATTTTTCCTGTAGCACAAGGCTCGACACATTATCTCTTAATGCTGAGGCATGTCTGCTTTCGGAACTATAAGAGTATGTATTCCATCCGAGGTCGAGCAGCGAAAATCCCAGCTTCCATTCGTACTCTGCCGTGCCCTCGTCATCGAAGGCGCCTGCCACCGCCTGCGACTTTATGATATATTCAGCTCCGAGATCTATAGCGAATCCAACCTTTCGGTTCTTGAACAGATCCGAAGTATTGAACGATTCCCCGTCACCATAGTTGTCTGAATAGCCATACTTCACATCTCCATTGACTATTTTGTATATGGTTTGATCGTTATTCGGCTCGCTTACAATTCCAACATTTTTGGCTGTGGCAAATCCGCCGGACATGCCTCTTGACAGTTTTAAAGAAATACCGGCATTCAGCCGGCTCGTTTCGTGGTCCCACATGGTTCTCGCATAAGACCCATATAATTCAAGCCACGCACTATGTGCCACATCCAGTTCAATTTTTTCATTTTGCTCATTAAGAAAAAGAAAACTTCGTGGCCCCTTGACGGAGTCTGTGTAGTTCACAGAAGTTGTTTTGCCCTGAGAGTTCTGTCGAACGTTCAACCCGAAAGCGATCGCGCTGTTATCATTCAGCCTGATTCTTCCGTTCATTAAGTGGAGATCTGCAGTGACGTCGGCATACCGTTTGAAGTTTCCCTCGGCCATATAAAATGTTGCGTTCGACATCAGGCTGAACGGAAAGTTTGGCCCCTTTATGACATTTGAAATAGTCTGAAACTGAAAACCGAATACGGTTAAGTCCCACGTATATGGCGAGCTGATGATTGATGAGGGATTGTTATAAACACCGAGTGCGCCTGCATAGTCGGAACCATGAATTGCATTATAGTTTTGCGCACGGGTTATGCATGCAGAGAAGATGAAAATCCATATCAGAAAAAGCCTATTGTTCATCGAGTGCTGAATGTATCATCATTTCAAAAGTAAAAACATAACAGGGTCAACAAAATTGCCTATAAGCCAAAATTTAAAATAGAATAGTAAATGTCCGATAAATCCGATAGTATAAGTAACATGCTTAAGTATAAGCATTTAGATCTAAATAAGATTATTATACACATTGGTGGAAAAGAAGGTAAAATACTTTCACTTTACCCACATTGATTACATCTTTGTGTGGTCAAAGCAATCCAATAGTCCAGTTGATTAATCCGTACCAGGATGAAAAATTATATCCTGATCTTATGGAAAACTAAATGATCCAGTAATCCGAAAACCGTGATCCAATCCGTGAAAAACATGAAAAATCCAGTGTCCGTAACCCGCATTGGAAAACCACTGTAATTAGACCCATAACCGCAGTGTACATTATTCCCCGCAGTTTTCTGCGGGGATTCTTTTTTACCGCCGTTCCCGATTCACATCGCGAACCAATGCCTGATGCGGAATGACATATCCGGCAAGGTCGCCTTCGTAGCTTGTTAAGCTTACAATTCCGCTCAACACGTGGGAGCCGAAATAATATTTTTTAGCAACAACCTGAATGTTTCTGATTTTCAGTGGATCTATTGCCATGAGTATGTTTGTATCGAAAACAGGAACGCCATCTATGAGAACAAGCGGTTCATCGCTGAAAAAAACATTATATGGAACATTGAGCACCTCGATACGAAAACGGTCTCGCTGCTTTCTCACTTTTACCTCCATTACAAATTCGCGAAGAACCTCTTCCATAGATGGAAAACGAACATAATCGTCGAGCAGGTAATCTTTATCGGCTTTCCCGAAGAAAGGAAGAGTATCACCCACCTCTTTAATCCGTGTGGGATATTTTTCAGTAATAAATCTTTCAGCGATTGGCTCGTGCAGTTCGAATACCAGATTACTATCTCTTATGGCATCCGTTTGAAAAACGAGTTGCCTTGCTGATTCATAATTCTTAATAAGAAAAGCAATATTGCCTTCACTATCGCTGGTGGCCATCCGGAACTCAAATAGGCGGCCCGGTACTGATACATACGCTGTTTTACCGGCGGCAGGTCTGTCTGTTGTTTTATAAATAAGTTTTGCATGTACAACATACAGATCTTTCATCGTTTGCACCGGCACGTCGTTCATTATATTTTGTGCAAAGGTTTGCAGGAACAAAAACAACTGAATTGTTATGAAACATGCTTTTTTCATTACCAGTAAGGAGGTTTTTCGGTGGTACCACCTTGCAGGCGGCAATCAACACATTCGGCAGGAGCAATAGCCAGTCCACGTCCTGTCGAAAAGTATGCAGGTAGAAAAAGTCCATTGGCCATTAACATATCCCAATCCGCAGGACTCGGATAATCTACTTCACATATGTCTGAATAAGGTACCGGGGGACGATGATTCAACTGGGTACCGCGAATGAACATTCTTTTTTCAGAGTAATTTGACACTGATACAAAACCAATCACTGGTTCATTGGGATCCGCAACATTGTGAATATTACTTCTAAGCTGTGCTGGCTGGGGGTCGAATATGTTACCGTTTTGTTCGGTGTTTGCCTGCAATACGTGCCAGTATTTATAGGCTTCGGCTGTTAGTGAGTATTGTTTTACCAATATACTGTAGCGGTGAGCGATCTTGCTGTAATCATTTGGTATAATGGTGATGCGTGCCCTGCGTATAATATCGTCGGACAATGCAGAAGAAGTTGCGATTGATATATCCGTCGAATTATAAAACTTGAAGCACTGGTATCTGTACTGATCAGGTTCGAGAAAAATTATCTGGTGATCTCTATATTCCAGAAACGATTCATATATCGCCCTGTACTCAACGGTTTCAACAAACTCCCACTTGTAATATCTTGCTTTGCCTGTGGGGTCGTGGGTGTTCGCATAAATTGAAATGTCTTCTTTCTCTTCCCAGGTAAGGCTGTCGATAGGTGGAGATTGCTTTACCTCCACATAATCTGATACATACTCTTTTCCATCTGACAGAAGGATTCGCAAACGGTACTTATCATCATTCGACAAGAAAGCAGAAGGAGATGTATATACGCCATCGATGCCGGTTTGAAAACTGTAAGACGAGCCCGACAATCCTTCGATATACAATTGTGCATTCAGTTCGGGAATAAATCTGAACGAATCGGATATATTAAGTGTTCTTGAAAGCTTGATTGTGGTGGATGAACCGGGCACAATAAAACCATCTACAACGAGGTAGTTCAGATTAGCGGAAGTAACCACGGGTGGATTGAACGGCTTCACGCATGAGAACGCATAGGCTGCCAGAACCACGACCGTTAATATTTTCATTGTCCCTCGCATCAGAACCTGAAATTGTATGTGAGGAAAGGAATAACAGTGCCGAAGATGGAGAGTTGGTGTCCTTTGATAATACCATTCTCCTGTGTGAAATAAACTGAATATGGATTTTTTCTTCCTGTAATATTGTACAATCCCAGCGACCACGAGTTGTGTGTGCGTTGCTTTATTTTGTGATTTCCTTCAAGCATAAGAGAAATATCGGCTCTGAAATATTCGGGTACCCGGTATTGATTACGTTCGGAATAATAAACGCGTTGCGTGCCGCTTAGTTCGAATATAGCTATCGGTAATGTGATCGGCCGCCCTGTCGTGTACACAAGGTTTGTTGAAATGCTGAAACGATGCGAGAATTTATAATTGCAAATGAAATTCACGTTATGTGGCTTGTCGAACGAAGCAGGATAGTACCTGCCATTATTGATGTTTTCACCCGCAAGCGGATCATCCTGCTGCAGCAATGTTCTCGACCATGTATAACTTATCCATCCGTTAAGCTTACCTGTTACTTTCTTCAGCATAACTTCAACACCGTACGATTTTCCGCGCGCGCTGATCACATCCGCTGCAATATGCTGGTTCATTACAAGCCGTGCTCCGCTTTTATAATCAAGCACATTTTTCATTGTTTTATAATATACCTCAACAGAAGTTTCGATGGCATTGTTCCGGAAATTTTTATAGAAGCCTGCCGACCACTGATAACCCTGTTGCGGTTTAATATCCGCATCACTCAGTTTCCAAGTGTCGGTAGGAGACACGATTGTTGTGTTCGACAACATGTGAATGTATTGCCTGGTGGAGTTGAAACTGGACTTGACTGATGCGCTTTCCGACAAAGCATAACGCGCGGAAATCCTGTACTCTGGCGCCTGATAAGTTTTGATCACCTTATACTTGTTGTAGGGAACCGTATCTTTTATTGTATTGGTGTCTTTCGGCACTCCCGGTGCATAACGATAAACGTTATATGGACCCAGGTAGCTGAATATGGAATAACGTAGCCCGATATTTAAGGAAAGATTTGAATTGACCCTGTATTTATCACCCACGTAAATACTATTTTCAAGCGCCTGCTCGTGCTGTAGTTCTTTCGATGTGACTATCGATTCAGAGGAATTGGGGAGGTAATATCCCGGATCGAGCTGGTAATAAATGCTGTTGAATCCCATTTCGACCTGGTGACTGTTTGAAGGCGACCAGGTGAAGGCTGTTCTTAAATGTGCCTGGTTGATGCTGAAGCCAAGCTTAAACGCATCGATCTTAGAACCTTCGCTGCTCACATCGTAATTGTAATGATCCTGGCCGCCGGATATCACTCCATATAATTTATTATTAAAGATGTGCTTCCATTTGAGGTTCCAGTTATAGTTCCCATATGAGTAAGTTGTGTCGTTGTTCAGCCTGAAGCGGTCGCTGCTGATATAACCCATCGCATACAGGTTATTCTTTGCATTGAGCGTATGGTTAACGTTGAGATTTATATCATAAAATGAAGCTCGGCTGTTGCGATATCTTTCATCTGGCAATTTCTTTAGCAGCCAGTTGGAATAAGTTGTTCTGCCGCCAGCGATAAAGGTTGTTCTGGAATTAAATATCGGACCCTCGATCGTGAGCTTACTCGTAAGAGGCCCAATTCCTCCGATGCCGGATATATTTTTGCTGTTACCTTCCTTGGAAGTTACATCAAGTACCGACGATAATCTTCCACCATATTTTTCCGGGATTGCACTCTTATAAAGTTCCACACCTTTTATCTGGTCGGCATTGAATGCCGAAAAGAAGCCGAACACATGGGAGGGGTTATAAATGGTGGCTTCGTTAAAGAGTATAAGATTCTGGTCTACCGATCCACCACGAACATTGAAGCCGGTACCCGCTTCACCTGCCGATGTTACACCTGGTAACGTTGTGATCACGCGTAATACATCGGCTTCACCGAAAGCCACCGGAACCTGTCTGATATTTTTTATCGTAAGCTTTTCCACGCTCATCTGGGTGTTTCTGACATTCGAATTTCTTTCGGCCACTACCAATACCGCTTTAAGACTCGAAACCTGCCCGTTCAGTTCTATATCGAGTTTTCCATCGTCATTAAGCTGAATCTGTCTTCTTGTGTCTCTCATTCCCGCGCTGGAAAACACAAGCGTATGCCTTCCCCTTGGAAGTGTTATAGAATAATATCCGAACTGGTCGGAAGTGATTGTATTATTCGCGCCTGCGGAAACCGTTGCGCCGATAATGGATTCGCCGGTCTTTCCATCCTTTATATAACCGGCGAGGGTTACCGTTGTTTTTGCAACTGATCTGTTAATATTTCCGAATTCAAAAAGCGTGTTTTCTTCGAATGATGGGAGACGTGTTGTAATTGTCGGCCTGTTTTCGGCAATAACTTGCTGGTATGTTATTTCTGTCGAAGGCCATACGATGTTCCTGTCTGCATATTCAACAACTTTTACGATCGAGTTGTCCGGTTGTTTTTTGAATTTCAGGTTTTGAGAACGTATCCATCGTCTCGTGATATTTTCTTTGTCTGGCAGAGCTGCCAGAACAGACGCCAGATTGTTCACCTGTGTTAAATTGCCTTTATATGAAACGTAATAACGGTTGAACTCCCGAAAGTACAGGGGATCTTCAGCTCTCAATGGCTGGCGCATTACTTTTTCGCGCACTGCATACACTTTGATATGCCCGCTGTATAGCAGCTCATAAAAGGGCTGGTTGAGATTAACGTTGACAGAAAGATTTTCAAATCTTCTTCCATTTATAATAAAGTAGGTGATCTTTTCATTCAGCAACCTGATATTATATCCAGGCTTTTCATAACGGAAGTATAACTGGTTGTCGGCAATATTGTAGCCAAGCTTTAAATTTTTATAGAGCGCACCGTCGTAGAAAACATCACCAGTTTCTGTGGAATCTGAAATGAGAAATGGATGGTTGCGCATTCCGCGATAAAATGCTGTGTATTCAGAGCCGTTATAAATGTGGAGTTCCTGGGCAAAGCACCCGACGGAAAAAAACAGCAATAACGACAAGGCAGGAATATTACGCATTTCTCATAATGCAGGAAGTTATACCAACACCATTCACACAATTTAGAACATCATCCTGAGAATTTCTCATACTTTTGCTTCGCTAACCATTAAATATGCAGGATAGTATTATAGAAATAAGAGGTGCTAATATATACCAGGGGCAAAATCTTATACTGCAGGATGTAAACCTGACGGTAAGGAAAAGCGAATTCGTGTACCTGGTTGGAAAAACAGGTACAGGAAAATCGAGTCTTCTTAAAACATTGTACGGCGATCTTCCACTTAAAGAGGGTTCATGTACCGTTGTAGGCTTCGACCTGAGAAAAATGGACTGGAAAAAGGTTCCGTTTCTGAGGAGAAACCTCGGCGTAGTTTTTCAGGATTTTCAGTTATTGACTGACCGCAACGTAAATGAGAACCTGAAATTTGTTTTGCGCGCTACGGGTTGGAAAGACGACCGGCTAATGGACGAAAAAATCGTCGATGTGCTTGATAAAGTAGGCCTGAAATCCAAGGGATTCAAAATGCCTTTCGAATTAAGCGGTGGCGAGCAACAACGTGTTGATATAGCCAGAGCTCTCCTCAATTCACCCAAACTGATACTCGCCGACGAACCGACAGGTAACCTTGATCCCGAAACATCCGATGAAATAATGAGCCTGCTGTTTCATATATCGAGAGATTTCGGAACAGCGATAGTTATGGCCACGCACGATTACCCCGTGATCAATAAGTTTCCGGCTAGAGTAGTGAAGACAGAAAGGGGACATGTGTACGACAATGCTACCATATCCGCTGAATAAGCTTCGCACAGTTCTTATCATCGTCGAAAAGTTCGTTAAGAACTTTCTTCCTGGCAGCAATATCTTTTTCGTCGAGAGGCAGAGAGGAAAATCTCTCAACAGCTTCCCTGAATTCCTGTGGAGTCTTAGCGATGTTACATATGCTCTCTACACCACTGCCCCTCACAGCCGCATTGTTCACAATGCAGTGCCGCCCATGAAAGAGCGCATTGATAATTTTAAGCTTAATACCCGTTACGTTGAATGATGGAAGCACATTGCATTGTGCATCTGCGATCAGACTTTTCATTTTTTCAACTGAGGGATCTGAGATCAGTTTTGCGTTGTCGAAACGTGCGATGAATTGTTTTAGCTCCGGTGACGGATTTTTACCGGCAATCACAAACGGCATTTGAGAGTCGAAGAAAATTTCGCTCAACAGCCAGGCAACGGCTTTTTCGTTTTCAGGAACCGACAGGTTTCCGTGATAAAGACAAAAGTATCCGGTGCCTGCCGGAGGCTCGTCATTTGCGAACCCTGTAAAAACAGGAAGCATTTCTATATTTTTCACACCAAACCGCTGCCTGTAACTTTCTGTATCCTGATCTGACACCGCAAGAATTATATCAGGAATTGCAGCAATTTTTTTTTCAAAACTTCTGAGCAACACCGATTCGAAATGATAATATATCCGGTCGATAGTAGAAGAGGAGCTTAAAAAAAGCTGACGGTAATAGTCGTGTTCAACATTATGGAGCCTGAGAATGATCTTTCTCGGTGAGGCGGTTCGTTTAAGCAGCCAGCCGGCAGCATGGATACCTTCAATGAGTACCGGATAATCATCCTGTTCGAGATTTCTCCACAAATTTTTATCCATACGTGATGCCACAATGTATGGAAGGCGCGGCGACAATCCGGTGAGTCCTTTTTTACGAGGGTAGTAGAATATTTTTTCGCAAAACCTGTTGAGCTCGGGTTGTTGCCGTCCGTGCTCAGTGAAGCAATGAAGATAAATCCTGACACCTGCTTTGTGCAGTGCAACTATTTTGTGGTAAATATCGAACACGCCCCCGTAGTTAACGGGAAAAGGGACAATGAACGAAATAATATGAAGATGCTTGTCAGGCACTTTCAAAAATATTTTTATAGAATGAGAG
>Ga0209382_10007548_pt1 | contig 13805 bp, 8 predicted proteins | sample SoiMetdeltSBSDD5_FD_187599 | JGI IMG/M metagenome (GOLD analysis project Ga0209382, IMG submission 187599) | Bulk soil microbial communities from a Populus tree surrounding site in Tennessee, USA - Soil MetaG P. deltoides SBSDD5 (SPAdes) (version 2) | ecosystem: Environmental > Terrestrial >... | reverse complement strand
CCACAATGGCTTCAGCCACCAGGATCCGGGCTTCATCGACCACGTGGTGAACAAGAAGGCCGAGGTCATCCGCGTGTGGCTGCCGCCCGACGCGAACACGCTGCTGTGCGTCACCGACGAGTGCCTGCGCAGCCGCAACAAGGTGAACGTCGTCGTGGCCGGCAAGCAGCCCGCGCCGCAGTGGCTGACGATGGACCAGGCGATCAAGCACTGCTCCGCCGGCATCGGCATCTGGGAGTGGGCCAGCAACGACCAGGGCGGCGAGCCCGACGTGGTCATGGCCTGCTGCGGCGACGTGCCCACGCTGGAAACGCTGGCCGCCGTGAAGCTGCTGCGCCGCCACCTGCCGGAGCTGAAGGTGCGCGTCATCAACGTGGTCGACCTGATGCGGCTGCAACAGCCCAAGGAGCACCCGCACGGCCTGTCCGACGCCGAGTTCGACGTGCTGTTCACGAAGGACAAGCCGATCATCTTCGCCTTCCACGGCTACCCGTGGCTGATCCACCGCCTCACCTACCGGCGCACCAACCACGGCAACCTCCACGTGCGCGGCTACAAGGAGGAGGGCACCACGACCACGCCCTTCGACATGGTGGTGCTGAACGACCTCGACCGCTTCCACCTCGTGGAGGACGTGATCGACCGCGTGCCGCAGCTCGGCGCGCGCGCGGCCTACTTCAAGCAGGCCATCCGCGACCGGCTGCTCGACCACAAGCGCTACATCGAGGAGCACGGCGAGGACATGCCGGCCATCAGCAACTGGCGCTGGGACGACGGCGCGCCGGGCGGCTCCGTGGGCAGCTCCACCGAGGCCGACAACGTCTGACGCCGGCCCCGCGCGCCCGCCAGGAACCGGCATGCACGTGCTCCTGCTCAACGCCGGATCGAGCAGCCTCAAAGCCTCGCTGCTCGACGCCGGGTCGGGCGCGGTCGCGGGCCGGGCCTCGGCCGACTGGGCCGGCGTGGCGACGCGCTACGAGCGCCCCGGCCCGGGCGGCCGCCCGGCCAGCGACGAGGTCGCGTGGCGCGGCCACGACGAAGCCGTGCGGCGCGCGCTGGCCGACCTGCTGGCGCTGCCGGGCGTCGACCGGCCCGCGGCCGTCGGGCACCGCATCGTGCACGGCGGCGAGTTCCACGACTCCGTGCGCATCACGCCCGCGGTGCGCGCGCGCATCGCGGCGCTCGCGGAGCTCGCGCCGCTGCACAACCCGCCCGGCCTGCAGGCGCTGGCGGCGGCCGAGGCGCTGCTGCCCGATGTGCCCCACGTCGCGACGTTCGACACGGCCTTCCATGCCAGCCTGCCGCAGGAGGTGCGCACCTACCCGCTGCCCGACGCCTGGACGCGCGCCTGGGGCCTGCGCCGCTACGGCTTCCACGGCCTCTCCCACGCCTACGCCGCCGCGCGCGCGGCCGCGATGCTGGCACGGCCGGCCGAGGGCCTGCGCCTCGTCACCTGCCACCTCGGTCACGGCTGCTCGGCGGCCGCGGTGCTGGGCGGCCGCTGCATCGACACGACCATGGGCTTCACGCCGCTCGACGGGCTGATGATGGCCACGCGCAGCGGCGCGGTGGACCCGGGCCTGCTGCTGCACGTGCAGATCCGGCACGGCCTGTCGGCCGCGGAGGTGGAGCGCGCCCTCTACCACGAGGCGGGACTGCTGGGCGTCAGCGGCGTGTCGGCGGACATGCGCGAGGTGCTGGCGGCCGCCGGCGCGGGCCACGAGCGCGCGCGGCTGGCGCTCGACGTCTACGCGCACCGCGTGCGCCAGGCCATCGGCGCGCTGGCGGCCACGCTGGGCGGGCTGGACGCGCTCGTCTTCACCGGCGGCGTGGGCGAGAACGCGGCCGCCGTCCGGGCCGCGAGCTGCGGCCGCCTGCAGTTCCTGGGGCTGGAGCTCGACGAGGACGCAAACGCGCGCGCGCGACCGGACGCGGACGTGGCAACGCGCGGCTCCGCGGCGCGCATCCTGCTCATCGCGGCGCGCGAGGACCTGACGATGCTCGACGAGGTGAGGCGCGTGGTCGCCTTGGACGACCGGCACGCCGAGCGCAAGAAGAACACGACCCGAAGGATGCACCGATGAGCACGACGATCCACGACGAGCGCGACGACCTGCAGGCGCTGCTCTCCCTCTACGGCTGCGGCCCGATCCCGCTCACGGGCAGCGACGAAGCGCTTTACGAGCGCCACCTCACCTTCGACGACGTGGTGGCCGTGGAGGACGCCGGCCCGCGCGTGCGCTACGAGGCCTTTGCACGCTCCGTCCGCGACGTGCTCTCGCAGCGCTGGATCGCCACCGGGAAGACCTATGACCGTCGCAATCCCAAGCGCGTGTATTACCTCTCGCTCGAGTACCTCATCGGCCGCTCGCTCTCGAACAACATCGTCAGCCTGCTGCTCGAGGAGCACGTCGCACGCCGCGCGGAGGCCCGCCACCTGGACTGGCGAAACCTGCTGGAGTCGGAGCCCGACGCAGGCCTGGGGAACGGCGGCCTCGGGCGCCTCGCGGCGTGCTTCCCGGACTCGATGGCGACGCTGGCGCTAAGGCAAGCCGAACCGGACTCGCGAATCGACTCCATCGTAACGCCCCGCGAGGGTCGCGAGTCGACGATGATGCTTGACTTCACGAGCTCTCCGTGGGCCTCGCGTCAGGCACCGGCCGACCGCCACCCGCGGCACGCGCCTGGCTCGGCCGCGGCGAGCTCGGTCACTCCCTTCTCGACCTCCGCGCCGCCCGGCGCCGGTGTGCGCGCACCTTGGCGCGATTGCCGCAGACGCTCATGTCGCACCAGCGCCGATGGCCGTTCCTGGTGTTGTCGTGGAAGAGCCACAGGCACACCTCGCTGGCGCAGCGCCGGATCCGGTCATGTCCGGGCGACACCAGGAGCTCGGCCGCCGAGAGCGCGACGGGCCACAGGGGAGCGTCGAGCTCGTCGCTGCCGCTCCAGCCGAGGGCGTAGCCCGCGTCCGCCGGTCTGACGCAGCGGTGGGCGAGGGCGCGCTGCAGTTCGGCGTTGAGCAGTTCCAGGTCGTCCGACGGCGGGCGCCTGCGCTCCGCCAGCGCCAGGAAGATCCCGAAGCAGGCCTCGCGCAGGGCCCGCGCCCGGGCCAGCACGGCCGCGGCCGCGCGCGAGTCGCGCGCACGGGCCAGGGCCCGCAGCCGGGCGCGCGGCAGGGAAGCTGCTTCCTCGCTCCAGCGGCACAGGTCGGCGTAGCTCGTCAGCGTCTCGACCACCGCCTGGCCGACCGTGCGGTCGACCGAGTCCACGAAGTCCAGGCACAGGGCGCCGCCCAGGGCCTGGTAGCGGGTGACGGAAGCCGTAACCATGGATTAGCATCTTGACAGGTTACGCTGCCCGGGTCAAGCTGTAACCTGTGAATGTGGCCTTGGACGGTTGCGGGTTCCGGGGTGGGACGCGGCTCGGCCCGTCGCTGCTCGAGCGCTACCGGCCGCTGCGCCTGCTGGGCACGGGCGCGATGGGCACGGTGGTGCTGGCGCGCGAGCTCGAGCTCGGGCGGCTGGTGGCGCTCAAGCTGCTGCGCGAGAACTGCGCCGTGTTCCAGCAGCGCTTGCGGCGCGAGGCGCGCGTCATGGCGCGCCTGGCGCACCCGGCGATCGTTGCGGTGTACGGCTTCGAGGGCGGCGAGCGGCCCTGCCTGGTACTGCGCTACGTGCGTGGCGGCAGCTTGGCGCTGTCGCGCCTCGAGCCGAGACAGCTCGCGCGCACGCTGCGTGCCGTGGTGGATGCGCTCGCCTTCGCTCACGGCCACGGCATCGTGCACCGCGACGTGAAGCCCGAGAATGTGCTGCTCGAGAGCGACGGCCGCGCGCTGCTCGGCGACTTCGGCCTCGCGCTGGAGCCGCCCGAGCGCGCCGGCCCGGCGATCCTGCCGGCAGCCGGGACGCTGCTCACGATGTCGCCCGAGCAGGTGCGGGGCGAGCGCGTCGGCCCGCCCAGCGACCAGTTCTCGCTGGGCGTGACCCTCTACCGCCAGCTCACCGGCGAGTGGCCCTTCCGGGGGCGCAGCACGGCCGACGTGATCGCCGCGATCGAGCACGAGCCGGCCGTGCCACCGCACGTGCTCAACCCCGCCGTGCCGCCCGCGCTCAACCGGATCGTGCTGCGCTGCCTCGCCAAGGACCCCGCGCAGCGCTTCCCCTCGATGCTCGAACTCGGCGCGGAGCTCGACCGGTACCTGGCGCGCAAGGCGCCGCTCGCGCGCCTGGTCGGCCTGCTGCGCCCGCGCGCACGGCGCTCGAGGCGCGCCGCGCAGGCCGCGGCCGGCAAGCGTCTGCATCCGCCGTCCACCCCTTCACTGCTCCCCATTCCCGAGGATCCTCCATGAACGAACGACAGGCCCTGCTCGAGCAGATCCACGGCGTCGGCAGCCACGTCGGCTTCCTCCCGGCCCTCGAGAGCCTCGCTCCGCACGCGGCCGGCAGGCTCGTGCCCGGCGCGCCTCACACGATCTTTCAGATCCTCCATCACATGGTCTATTGGCAGGACATCACGCTCGCACGGCTGCACAGGCAGTCGCCCCCGTCGCCGAAGAGCGCCGACCTCGGCTGGCAGACACCCGCTGCGCCGGAGGATGAGAGCGACTGGGAAGCGGCCGTGGCCCAACTGGCCGAGGGGCTGCGCGGCTACGAGGCGCTCCTCGCGGACCCCTCCCTCGACCTCGGCGCCACGCTCGACCCGAAACGCGGCACGAGCGCGCGAGAGGAACTGCTGATGATCCAGGGCCACAACAGCTACCACCTCGGCCAGATCGTCAGCCTGCGCCAGTTGCTCGGCGCCTGGCCGCCGCCGCGCGGCGGGTGCACGTGGTGAGCGCCTGTCTGCGCGCCTGGGCGCCCTGCGCTGCTGCGAAGCGCGACAGGTTCAGGTCGTGGCCGGCGACAGCTGGATCTTCATCTCCAGTTCATGGGACGTCCGCGACGAGCGCATTGCTGAGCGCGACGCCCTTCGCGGCTGCGGTGTCCTGGATGGCGGCCTGGAAGAACAGGCTCAACCCGGACAGCCCCGGCGGCCAGGCGGCCCATGGAACGAGGCACTCGCCGAGTGCATCGGTCGGAACGGACAGCGCCAGTTCGAACGGCAGGGGCATCAGTGTGCCGCCCTTGAAGGGCGTCGCCGCAACGGTCGTGGAAATGAACAGCAGCGCCGGCGCCGACGGAGCGGCCGACGAGAGCTGGAGGGAGCCCGTCGTCCCGGCCTGCAGCGTGCCGGTGCCGTGCAGGTGCGGCGCGCCGGACACGCCAGGCAGGGCGAAGCCGAGGTCGATCCAGGGAACGGGCTCGGCGTTCACCTGCATCACCATGGGGCCTCCATCGAATGTCGTCCAGCTTGCGCCGGCGTCCTCGCTGTATCCCCAGGTGTGCTGGAAGCCGACGCCGGTGCCGGTGTTGTCCATCGCCCAGTACCAATTGTAGTACTCTCCGCCCAGCGTTGATCTCAAGACCACCCAGTACGTCGCGGAAGGGCTCAGCAGGATGCCCGTGGCAGTGAATGTCACATTCGACTTCCCAACGGGCTCGCTGACAGGCAGTTCCAGGATCCCGACAAGGGATCCCGGCTGCCCCACGCCCGCGCCTGCACTCGTGTAGATCTCGACCGCCGCGTTGCTGACGGGCCCGCCGCCCATCAGGAGCACGACGCTGGTGAGTTCGTAGGCCTGCGCGTCCGTCCCGAAGCTCGCAGCGACCCAGTAGTTCGCGCCGGCACCCTCGGAGAAGAACGAGACGGCTCCGAGATTGTCGGACAGCACCGTGGCGTGCGTCGTCGAGGCTGAGGCGAGCCACGCGGTCGCGACGAGGACTGCCTTGAGCCTGCTTGTCATCGTGATCCCCCCTGTCAAAGGCCAGCTGGGCGGCGCGCCTAGCTTGGCGGCATCCTACCGCTTCCGGCCCCACGTGCGCTCGAGTCGGGATGGCCGCGACGTCGGCGCGCGACTACGATGCGGGCGTGCCCGCCACCCCTTCGGACTCCGGCCGCTGGGAACGCATCCGTGAGCTGTTCGGGGAAGCACTCGAACGGGCACCCGCCGAGCGCGAGGCCTGGTTGCTGCAGGCGGCTGCCGGCGATGCGACGCTGCTGGCCGAAGTGCGCTCGCTGCTCGAGCACAGCGACGAGGCGGATGCCGCCGACGAGCGACGGGAACAACAGCGCGGTCGCGACACAACGGCCGCTCCGGGGAGCAGGGGCCCGACGCATCCGCTGCCGCCGGGCCATCCCGCGCAGATCGGCGCCTACCGGATCCTCTCGCTGCTGGGCGAGGGCGGCATGGGCGCGGTGTACGAGGCCGAGCAGGTCAATCCCCGGCGCCACGTCGCGCTGAAGGTCCTGCGCGTCGCGCTGGCCTCCGACGAGGTGCGCCGGCGCTTCGCGCTGGAGGGCGAGGTGCTCGGGCGCCTGCGCCACCCCGCTGTCGCGCAGGTCTACGAGATGGGCACGGGAGCCATCGCGGCCGGCGTCGACGTGCCCTACCTCGCGATGGAGTACATCCGGGGCGCCCGCACGCTGGTGCAGTGGGCGCGCGAGACGCCGCGCCCGCTCGAGCAGCGGCTGGAGCTGTTCTGCCAGGTGGTCGACGGCGTCGAGCACGCCCACCAGCAGGGCATCGTGCACCGCGACATCAAGCCCGCGAACATCCTGATCGACGCCGAGGATCGCCCCAAGGTGATCGACTTCGGCCTCGCGCGCGCCGTCGGCGAGGACAGCGACCTGCTGTCCATGCACACCGGCACCGGGCAGATCATGGGCACTCCCACGTACATGAGCCCCGAGCAGTTCGAAGGTCGGCCCGACGCCGTCGGGCTGCCCACGGACATCTGGTCGCTGGGCGTGGTGCTCTACGAGCTGGTGGCGGGCCGGCTGCCCCACGACCTCCTCGGCCGCTCGATGCCGGAGATGGCGCGCACCGTGCGCGAGGAGCCGCCGCGCCGGCTCAGCGAGTCCACCGGCACGCGCCTGCACGACGACCTGGACACGATCGTCGGCAAGGCGCTCGAGAAGCTGTCCGAGCGTCGCTACGAGACAGCCGCGGCGCTGGCGGCCGACGTGCGCCGCTACCTGCGCAAGGAGCCGATCCTGGCGCGACCGGCCAGCGTGATGTACCGCACGCTGCTCTTCGCGCGGCGCCACCGCGTGCTGGTGGCCAGCCTGGCCGTCGTGCTGCTGGTGTCCGTCGCGGCTGCGATCGTCAGCCTGCAGTTCGCCTTCGACGCGCGCCGGCGCGCCGACGAAGCCGACCGGTCCGCGTACCGCGCCCAGATCCTCGGCGCCGAGTCCGCGATCGAGGGACAGCACTTCGTCGAGGCGTCCGAGCTGCTCGCGGCCACGCCGGAGCGCCTGCGCGGCTGGGAGCACCGGCACCTGGCCAGCCGCGTCGATCGGACCCTGCCCTCACCCTGGCCTGCGCAGTGGATCGTCTCCTCGATCACGACCACGGGCGACTCCACGCTGGCCGTGGTGGCGCGGCCTCGGGCGGGCGGTGGAAAGGAATGCGCGGTCGTCGACCTGGTATCAGGATCCGATCGGCTCGTGCTCCGCGACGAGGACGCGGGTCGGGCCACGCTGAGCGGGGACGGCCAGCAGCTTGCCGTCGTCGGAGCCGGTCCCGACGGGACACTCACCGTCAAGGTGCTGGACGTCGCGTCCGGTCGGCAGACGTCCGTCACGGCTCCCGTGAAGGAGCGCGATTCCGAATTCACCGGGTTCGCCTGGCATGCGTCGGGCGATCGGTTCCTGTTCTCCTTGTCCACGGGCTTCCGGGTCTACGCTTCGGGCACGGGCGCGCTGCTCGGGTCGCGCGACGCCGCGAACAGCAGGGCCACCTTCACCGCCGACGGTCGCTGGATCGTCCAGCTGGCCGCCGGACTGGGGGGACCCGGAAGCGGGTATGCCGCCTGCCTCGTCGACGCGAGTTCCCTGGAGCTCCGGCCGGAGCTCCTGCCGCTCGAATCCACGGGCAGGATGTCCCCCGCTCCGTCGGGTTCGCTGGTCGCCGTGCTGATCGGGAGCGGCGCGGCGAGATTGCTGGGGGTCGTCGACGGACAGCTGACCCTCGTCCGGCTGCTCGTCACCAATGGCGAATCGAACGGGAGCAGTGCCTGGTCGCCCGACGGGCGGCTGCTCGCCGCCGGCACGCTGGACGGGCACATCCGGGTCTGGGACACGGCCACGGGCGCGGTGCAGCACGACTTCGCGTCGAGCCGCGTGGACTACTCGGCCGCCATCGTGCAGCTCAACTTCCTGCCGGAGAGCGGCGACCTTTTCAGCCGGACGTGGACGGGCGAGATACGCGTCTGGCCGGTGGCCAGCGGCGCGCCGGACGTGCTCAGCGGGCACACGAGCTACGTCTACCCGGTCAGCCTTTCGGCGGATGGCAGCCTGCTGCTCTCGGGCGGCTGGGACGGCGAGGCGGGGAATCCCGGCGCCGTCAAGCTCTGGGACGCCCGCACCGGGTTGCTGGTCACGGAGTTCGGGCAGGTTGGCGAACGCTGCGAGGCGGGAGTTCTCACCCCGGACGGACGCCACGCGGTGGTCGGTCTCTGGGGCGGGCCTCGGCGTACGTCGCACCTCGAAGTGCACGACCTCCTGGAGGGAAGCGTCCGCGCCCTGGTGGCGCCCATGGTTGCGGGGGATATCGCCATTCACCCCGATGGCAGGCGGCTGTTCCATGCGGGCGGATTCTGGGATCTGCTCACCGGCGACTGCCTGACGCCGGCCGCACCGAGCCGCGTCAACGGGATGTTCTCGCCGGACGGGCGGCTGCTCGCCGTCTCTGGCCCGGAGCGGGGCCTGATGCGCATCGAGGATGTCGCGAGCGGGACCGAGCTCTGTCGCTGGACCAACCCGGACGGGAAGCAGAGCTGGAGGAGTGTCTTCAGCCCCGACAGCCGCTGGATCCTCAACGGCTGGCTCGACGGCGGCGTGACCATCCGGGAGGCCACCACGGGCCGCGTGGTCGCGGAGCTGCCTGACACCGGGGCGGAGGTCATCGCGGTGGCCATGAGCCCGGACGGCACGCGCATCGCGACCGGCGGCCGCGACAACATCGTGCGCCTCTGGGACTCGACGCTCTTCGACCTCGTCGCGCAGCTCGACGGGCACACGCGCTATGTCTTCAGCCTGGCCTGGAGTCCCGACGGCGAGCGGCTCTACTCGGGCTCGGGTGACGGCACCGTGCGCCTGTGGGACACGCGCACGCTGGCCGAGCAGGTCGCGGCGCGCCGGGCGCGCGAGGCGGCGATGCCGGGGATCGAGCGGCGCGTCGGCCGGGCGCTCGCCGATCCCGACGACCCCCAGGGCGCACTCGACGCCCTGCTCGGCGCCAAGGACCTCGACACGCGCGAGCGCGAACTGGTGGCGCAGGCGGCGATGGCCTTCCTGGTTCCGCGCGCCGAGGCCGAGCAGCACCGCGCGACCGAGGGCCCCCACGGCCCGCTGCCCGGCGATCCGACGCCGCGAGGCCCGGCGTGGATCCGCGCGCCGCGCACGTCGCACCCGCCCGTGATCGACGGCCGGCTCGACGATGAGGCCTGGTCGGCCGCGCCATGGACCGCGAATTTCGTGGACATCGAGGGGCAGGTGAAGCCGCCTCCGCGCTTCGCGACACGCGCGAAGCTGCTCTGGGACGACGAGGCGCTCTACGTGGCCGCCGTGCTCGACGAGCCGCACGTCTGGGGCACCCTCGGCCGCCGCGACGACATCGTCTTCGAGGACAACGACTTCGAGGTCTTCGTGGATCCCGAGGGTGACGGCCGGTGGTACGGCGAGATCGAGGTCAATGCGCTCGGCACGCTCTTCGACCTGAGGCTCTCCCGCGCGTACCGCGAAGGTGGACTCGCGGACCATGAATGGTCGCCGCCCGGCCTGCGTGCGGCGGTCGCCGTCGACGGCACGCTCAACGACCCGTCCGACACCGACCGCGGCTGGACGGTCGAGATCGCCATCCCACATGCGGCGCTGGCCGATCACGGCTCGACCGCCGCGCCGCGCGCCGGCGACGTCTGGCGCGTCAACTTCTCGCGCGTGCAGTGGCAGCACGACGTCGTCGACGGGCGCTACGTCAGGCGCCCGGACACGCCGGTGGACAACTGGGCCTGGACGCCCCAGTACGTCAGCGACAAGCACCGGCCGGTGCAGTGGGGCTTCGTGGAGCTGGTGGACGGCGACGGCTGAGCGGACGCGGTCCCGGCCGCCGTGCTCAGCCCTGCAGCTCGCGCGCGAGCCAGGCCCGGGCCAGCCTCCAGTCGCGGCGCACCGTGCGTGGCGAGAGCTGCAGCAGCTCGGCCACCTCCTGCTCCTGCAGGCCGGCCCAGAACCGCAGGCGCACGATCTTCGCCAGGCGCTCGTCCAGCGCCTCGAGGCGCGACATCGACTCGTCCAGCTCGAGCACCTGCCCGGGATCGTCGGCCGCCGCCAGCTCGACCGCGTCGAGCGGCAGGCGCAGGCTGCGCGCGCCGCGCTTCTGCGCGTCGCGGCCGCGTGCGTGGTCCACGAGGATGCGCCGCATGGCCTCGGCGGCGGCACCGAAGAAGTGCGCGCGCCCCTCCCACCCCACCGCGTCGTTCCCGCCGAGGCGCAGCCAGGCCTCGTGCACCAGGGCGGTGGGCTGCAGCGAGTGGCCGACGCGCTCGGCCCCGAGCTGGTGACGCGCCAGGTCGCGCAGCTTGCCGTAGACCAGCGGGAACAGCTCGGCCTGGCTCACGCGCCCTTCTCCCGCGCCCTGCAGCAGCAGCGTCAGGTCCGGCAGAGGTTGCGGGGGTTCGTCGCTCATGGTCCTGGCCGTCCTCGCTCGCCCCGGCGCGCCTGCGCCGCTGCGTCAGCGGCGCGAGCGCGTCGAGGTCCGCCGCTTGCTCTTCGGGGCCCCGTCGTCCTGCACCACCGGGTCGGCCGCCAGCCCGGCGCGAAAGGCCGCCGCTACCTTGGCGACGTCGGCGTCCTTTTCAGGATACGACTTCCCGGCGGCCAGGGCAGCCGCCAGGCCGCCATCCAACCGCGGGGACAGCGCCTTCCACTCGGCCATGTGCTGCACGTACTCGATTTCCAGGATCGCATGGAAGATCGCGATGCGCGCGTCGCGGGTGAAGCGGGACTGCCGGTACAGCCAGCGGGACTGTTCGCGATGGTCGGTGAGCTCGAGGAGGTCGGCGGCGTCCAGGCCCTCGACCCGCTGAACCAGGTCGGCGCGGCAGAGCTCCGCGAGCAGGGCGCGCGAGCTCAGCGACTCCAGCCGGTCCACCTCGGGCACGCCGCCGAGAGCCCGCGCGAAGAGCACGGGCAGCGGATCGCTGTCGGGCATGCCGTCGCCGGCCGTGCGCGCGGGGCGGTCGAGCAGCGATGTCAGCGAGGCGCCCTGCGCGGGCGCGATCTCGAGCATCAGCGCCAGCAGGCAGCGCGCGGCGGCGCGGTCGCGCGGCAGGAAGCTCTCGGTGTCGGCGGCGCGCGCGAAGCTGGCCGGCGCCTCCGATGTGCGGTCGGCCACCAGGTCCTTCCAGTGGTGCGTGCGGCTGGCCTCGAAGCCCAGCCACGGGTCGCCCGTCTTCACGACGGTGACGCCCAGGTCAGCTGCCGGGCCCGTGACCGGCGCCGGCGGCTGCGCGCCCTGCGGCACGAAGCCCGACCAGCCTTCGTGGTACCAGCCCGGCCTCTGCCCCCTCCAGCTCTCCTGGCCCACCCACGCCTCGCCGTACGCGGCGATGTCGAGCCCGTCGATCAGGCCGTTGGCCAGCCACGGCGGCACCAGCCCCCAGGCGCCCTGGCGCAGCGCGCGGTTCGCGACGAAGGCGAGCGCGTAGTAGCCGACGCCGTGGTCGATCCACGCCTTGCGGCGGCCGGCGATCGTGGCGTGGGAGAGGTCGACCACCTGGACCTCCCACGTGCGCGCCACCTCGGCGCTGCGGTTCCCGGCTGTGTCGACCATGTTCGCCGGCGCCCAGCCGGAGTAGCCGAGCTGCTCGCAATGCTCGAGCAGCGAGAGCAGCTGGCGGTAGCTCTCCCTGCGGCCGCCCGTGTCCACGACGACGACCCGCAGGCGCTTGCCGGAGATCAGGCCGCCGCCGTCCTTGGGCCAGCGCGCGGCCACGACGCCGGCCGCCGGAAGCAGCGTCGCCTGCACATCGTCGAGCAGCTCCTGCGCCTCGCTCGCGCTGCTGATGGCGTCGCCGACGAGCACGTGCACCTCGAAGGCCCCCGCCGCGCCGCTCACGAAGGCGGGGCCGGCGAGCACCTGCTCGAACAGCTCGCGACCGTCGCGCGGCGTGCCCTGCAGTCCACCTGGCAGCGCGCGCTCGAGGAACGCCACGGCGGGCGCCGGCATGGGCGGGCCGCCCGGGCCGCCCGGGCGGGCGAGCGCCTGGCCTGGCGCCATTCCGAGCAGCATTCCCACCAGGGCCGATCGGACAAGCATGTCGTACCGGATCATGGTTCCCTTTCCGCATCGAGGTCCCGGAGGCCACCCCTTCCGGCGGCTCGCAGGGACATGCGGAATCCGGGCGCGACAAGGGACATCGCCGCGCGGGAACGGCGCGAAACGGCCGATTCGGGGCCGTCAGCCGCCGCTGCGGACCGGGAGCCTCAGTCGACCCACTTCCTGACGAGGATCCACCAGCCCGAGGCGTAGTACTTGTCCACGATCTCCCGGTACTTGGCTTTCCTGGCGGCCTCGTCGTTCTCGTTGCGGGCCGCCCAGAAGAGCGTGTCCGCGGGCTTGGTGTGCTCGGCCTTCAGCTTCTCGTAGGCGCGCAGGCAGTCCCTCGCCGCGGGAGCCGGGCCGAACTGCCGCCGGAACTCCCAGAAGTCGTCCACCCAGCCGTTGTCCTTGTTCTTCGCGATCGCCTCGACGAGGCGCCGGGCCTCGGGCTCGCACTGCGTGTCGACCTGCCGCTCGATCGCGTCGGCGCGGGCCGCCAGCGCTCCCGCCTCGTCGAACTCGCGCGCGCGCAGCACGGCGCCCATCGCGTCGCGCCACTCGTGCGCGGCAAGCTGATACTCCGCGAAGTCGAGCAGCTCGGCCGGGTCCTCGGAGGTCATGGCAGCCAGCCAGCGGATCGCCTCCTCCACCGGCAGGAACATGAAGGCGTGGCCGAGCTCGGGGGCGAAGAAGTGCAGCCGGGTGAACCCGAACTCCTGCATGCGCTTGTCGCAGTACTCGCCGCCGCTGAACTTCACCACGTCGTCGGTTCGTCCGTGGATGGGTGCGACGGCAACGCGCAGCAGCTTCTCCAGCGCCTCGTCCTTGAAGGCGGTGGGCTCGCACTGGACCAGCAGCTCGCACGACATCGGGAAGGCGCCCGCGAACAGCTCCGGGTAGTAGAGGAAGGTCGCGTAGGTCAGGTACCCGCCCTGCGAGTGGCCGCCGAGGAACACGCGATCGACGGGCAGCCGCTTCACGAGCTCCTGCACCGTCTCCGCGAGCAGCGCCGGCGTCTGGCGGTGCGCGAACGGCGGGCCGACTCCGGGCCCGCTGAAGTTGATGTACGTGGCATTGTGGCCCACGTTGCCGGGCGTGCTGCCCGACGCGAGACGCTCGCCGTTCACGCCGACGACGATGAAGTCCTCCGCCAGCCCGGGCCACGAGGCCGGGAAGGTCTCCACGTAGCCCCGCGCGTTGGTGTTCGAGCCGTGGGTGATCACGATCATCGGGAGCTTGCGCGTGCCGTCGTAGTCCTTAGGCACGCGCAGGTCGTACTGCAGGCCGCACTCCGACTGTCCCTCGGTGATCTCGCCCGGCTTCGGCTCGGCCGGCTTCGTCGCGCGGCGGTAGGCGCCGAAGGTCAGCTTCTCGCCGCCGTACC
>Ga0209382_10007546_pt1 | contig 13807 bp, 10 predicted proteins | sample SoiMetdeltSBSDD5_FD_187599 | JGI IMG/M metagenome (GOLD analysis project Ga0209382, IMG submission 187599) | Bulk soil microbial communities from a Populus tree surrounding site in Tennessee, USA - Soil MetaG P. deltoides SBSDD5 (SPAdes) (version 2) | ecosystem: Environmental > Terrestrial >... | reverse complement strand
TTCCCGTACTTGTAATAAAAGCTGTCGCCCTTCTTGACCACAGTTTCGAGATACCTGTCTATGGCGTCAACGGCGCTGGACGTGTGCATCCAACCGCATCGCTCGTTGAAGCCCTGGTAGATGAAGAACTGTCCCCACGTGGCCGCGCCGTAAGCGTTCAACCCTTCGCCGCTCGTCATCTGCAACTCGGACCTGAAGAAGAAAGACGTGTGAGGGTTGATCAGCAGCAAGGAGCGACGCGCAGCCGTGTTCGACGGCGAGACGGCCATGCCGTTCGACCCGGTCGGCTCAGGCTCGGCGAAGAGCCCGCGTTCGTCATTCGACCTGACTGCGACCCGGCCATCCCCGTAGAATGCCTGCAACTGCTCCAGGCCTATCGTTTCGATGTCGCCGCCGATGCTGCCTTCGGTAAAAGAGAGGGCCATCCAGGGTTCGAAGCGCTTGATCACCCTCGGTTGCGTCTGTGGGTGTTTTGCGAGATAAAAATTCAGACCGTCGGCCCAGGCGTCCATCAGCGTCTTCAACCACGGCGGGCTCGACTCGTACTGTTTCTTCAATACCTCGGGATCGATGAAAAGCTTCATGCGCAAATCCCGCCACACTGCGGACTCGCCTTCGGCCTCCGCGAGCCGCCCCATCGAGTTGATGTAGTTCGTCTCGACACGGTTGAAATCGTCCTCGGCCTGGGCGTAGACGGCGCCGAAGACCGCATCGGCGTCCGTCTTGCCGTAGACATGAGCGATACCCCAGTCATCGCGGATAATCGTGACATTGCGGGCTATCTTCTCCCACCGCTGGAGGTCGGAGTTTTGCCCGCTCGTTGACGCGCTGGAAATGGGTTGGAGCGCGATCGCGAAAGCGAAAAACAGTATCAGCTTTTTCATTGAGAATTACTCCAGCAAGGAATTAGCCCCGCCCAAAGCCTTCCCGGGGGCTCAGTATTATAAATGGAGACGGCCAAAGCCATTATCCTCACACGTGCTGATCGACGAGGATTGGATTTCCATCCGGATCCACAGCGATGAAGCTGGCCGGCCCCGTAGAGCTCTCGTCCGCCTGCTGTTGCAACTGCACTCCTTGGGCCTTTAGCTGGCGCTCCAGCTCGCGGACGTCTGTTTCATACGGTAGCGGTTATAGCTTGCCATGAATTCTACTGCGTTGTGAGCGTCTAGCATAACGATCTGGGGCATAAGATGGCCGCACGAATTTTGAGTGATAACCTTGCCGGCAATCATTCGAATCACAGACGCGCGATGGCTCTAGGACGCCGCCACTTTTCTTCATCCGGCCCGGCTGATGAGTCATAGATTTCGGCTGCCGGTAATGAAGTGAGCCTCGCCAGGAGAAGCGGCGGCGCTCTCGATCTTTGAACTCAAATCACAAGGGGGATTATCAAAATATCTTGGAGCTGATTTATTTTCCGAAAGCGTATAGGTGATTTTCGGTTCTCACGTAGATGTTTCTGTCGACCAACGCCGGTGTGGCCAGGATGGCGCCGTCAAGTTTGTTTGTGGCGAGTATATTCAACTTGACGCCGGCGTCCAGCACAACCACCACGCCCTCTTCGGATGCAATATAGACCTTTTGGTCGGCGGCCACCGGCGAGGAGTAGTAGTAGCCCGGCGCCCCCAGCCGTCCGCTGTAGATCAACTCGCCTGTCTTTGCCTCTCGACAGAAAACGATGCCACCGTTCTGGAATGTATAGAGTCGTCCGTTATAGTAAAGAGGTGAGGGAACGCCGGGCACGCCCTTCCTCTCCGACCATGCGACATTCGCCTGGCTGACGGCGCCCTTGCCGCCCGGACGAACGGCCATTACGCGAGCCGCGTTGTTCGCATAGAACTGAGCCGCTCGATCAGGGTTCTGTCTTTCAGCCGACGTCTCCAAAATAATGTCCGGCGCGGCCAGGAACAGCAAACCGGCGCCGATGACAGGCGTGCTTTTTCCGCACGGCGGCAGTCCTCCTACCCACCATCGCTCCGCTCCATCCGCAAGGTTGTATGCCATAAGTCGCTGGTCCGCTTTAAAGTCACCTCCCAGTACGACAATCTCGTCGATCCCGTCGTGACGCCAATGCACAGGAGTCGACCACCCATACTGAAACATCGAGCGGTCCGTCTTCCAGACTGTCCGGCCGTCGCGGCGATTTACGCCGAGCAGGTAGGATTCTTTCCCTTGATGGTTGAGCACCAACAACTCACCTGCGATGATCGGTGAAGCGACCGCGCCATAAGGGTTTTCCGGCAAAGGGAGTCGCCTTTCCCACTTCTGATTTCCGTCCAAGTCGTAACAAACTAAGCCGTAAGACCCGAAGTAGACATAGACCTGCTCTCCGTCGGTGGCAGGGGTGGCGCCGGCGGGGCTACTAATTTCGTGTACCTTTTCGATCTGTTCGGGCGTGACAGTGCGCCGCCACAGGATCTTGCCCGTGCGTCGGTCGATGCACAGGGTGGCGAGGCGCCTGTTCGCCCGATCAAATTCCGTCAGGAAAACACGTCCTTCCCAAATAATTGGCGACGACAGCCCGGACCCCACGGCAGTTTTCCAAAGGACGTTCTGGCCGGGGCCAAAGTTAATGGGAGGCGCGCCTTCGCCGAGTCCCGAGGAATTCGGCCCTCTAAACTGAGGCCACCACGCCTTGCGGCTGTTTTGCGCCGCGCCAGCAAAACTCGACAGGAAGACTGCGGCCAGAAGAGTGATCAAGGAAGCTCGTGTCATGATGGACTCCTGTTTGGGTTTCAATGCGAACATCTATCTGGACAGCAACTCGCTGAATGTCGCTCCGAATTAGACGCCAGGCCCCTTCACGCGCGGGCCGGCATTACGACGGAAGAAGCGCGTCAGCCTGAGTAGCGGATGAATACATCGGGTTAGTGATACCGGTAATCAAGAGGTTTCAGGCTTAGCGAAAGATTGCCTATATAGATGCGGGGAAGAACTACCTGGGCGATTCCAATCATAGACCGACTGGCGCCAGGTCAGTGAAGACGAACCCGTCGCGCTCGACGGTTTCTCCAATGGTGAATTCAACCGGACGATTAAACATCGGGCCGTCAAAGGCGAAACTGTGAAATTCCCCGTTCTCGCCGCACGGATCAACCCCGTCGGGCAGCGCCTTCAGAAAATCGTCGTTATATTCTCTTCCGGCCAGCGCCGCCGGCAGGCGGCGTGGATCGACGCAAGTGATCTGGGCGCGCAATCCTCCGGCGGTCATCTCCCGCGCCAATTCGGCTGTTGGTCGGCCCCATAAGGGGAAAAGCGGCGTGATCCCCGTTCCCTCCATCATCCTTTCACGATACTGACGCACGTCAGCCAGAAACAGATCGCCGAAGGCGACGCCTTCTACGCCGTCTGCCTGCGCCGCGCCGATCGCCGCGCGCATGCGCTCTTCGTAGACCTCGTTACCGCAGGGGAACGGCAGGCTCACCAGTCGAAGCGGCAGCCCGACGCTCTCCGCCTGGCGCCGCAGCAAATCCGTCCTGACGGCATGCATCGCCACCCGATCGAACCGCTCATTGACGGTCGTAAGCAGACCGGCCAATTCAACATCTGGTTGCTGGCGCAGCGAGCGCAACGCCCAGGCGCTGTCCTTGCCGCTGCTCCACGAAAGCAGAACTCTTTTTCTCACCCCTCTCATCAGAACCTCTCGTCGAAAACGGCCTGTCCGCAGCCAATGCTAATTCAGAGCCCGCAGGACAGCTTTAGCCGTCGCATAGCCGCCGTCGTTGCTCGCCGGCTTCAGCCCGAGAATCTCGGCCATCACGTTATACACGTCCACGCTCTCAAACGGCTCGACCACCTGCGGCTGCTTGAACGCGGGGCCGTGCGCGATAAAGATCGCCCGCATCGATTCGAGGCGGTTGTCATAGCCGTGCGTCCCGCGATAGACGACTTCGCCGTTCGCAGCCCGCGCTGGCGCCCGATATCGCTCTCGGCTGAAGATCGTCCATCCCTCATCCGCCATCACCACGATATCGCCAATCCGCGCGCTCCTGCCGTAGTGAAAGCGCGCCGGCGCCTCCTGCTTTCGATAGACAGTCACATGTGGCGGCGCTTTGGATTTCAACGATGAATAGATCTCCTGCTCCATGCCGGGCTTGGGAAAGATATTCACCGAACAGCCGTTCCAGATTACCGCCTCCGCCTGCTTGTTGTCGAAGTAGTCGTCGAGCAGCACAACCCGGCTGGGATCGATGCGCGCCATCCCGTGATCGGAGACGATAATAATGTTGATACGCTCGAAGAGCTTGCGGGACTTCAACCCGTCGACCAGCCTCGTGAGGGTCCTGTCGACCTCGGCCACGGACTGCCTGACACCGTCGGAGTTCGGACCCGATTCGTGACCCGCGCTATCGATGTCGCCAATGTAGGTCAGGATCAGCGTCGGGCGTTGCGGGCCGGGGAGATCGAGCCAGGAGAAAATGGTGTCAACCCGTTCAGAGTTCGGGATTTTCCCGTCGTAAGTCTTCCAGTGGCTCGGACGCTTGCCTCCGATCTCGGCCTCGGTCCCGGGAAAGAAGAAGGCGGCTGCCCGCTGCCCCTGCTTCTCGGCCGTCACCCAGATCGGCTCGCCCAGCCACCAGCGCCCATTCTGCACCTCTTCGCGCTTGCTCAGGCTGAAGGTCTGCTTGAACTCGGGGTCATAGATATTGTTGCCGACGATGCCGTGGTTTTCAGGGTAAAGGCCGGTGGCGATGGAGTAATGGTTCGGGAAGGTCAGAGTAGGGTAGACGGGCGTCATCCATCTAGCGCGCACGCCCTGCCTGGCCAGCATGCTCAGAGTCGGGGCCGGATACCTGTTCAGGTAGTCTGGGTGAAATCCATCAATCGAGACGAGTATGACGGTCGGCTTTAGGTCTGTATCTGGACCGCCTCCGTTCTGCGCTGGAGCGAAGCGCAGAGTCAAGAGTAGCGCCATTATGGCTAAAACCATGAGCAGGGTGATCTTTCGTCTCACGCAATACATCCTTTCTTGGTTGGTAAAGGGTCCCACTTCAGAGCTGTGGACTCTACAGAACTTTAAACAACAATACGTCTGATCCTGACGCGATGATCTTCGATATGGAGCATTATCTTCGCATGAGCGACTTCGTGAAAATGGGAAAGATGGTATTAGAGCGGTTTGCAATTGCGTGTACGGGGCTCCGTGCGCGAGTAGAGACGCAAGATCTTGCGTCTAGACGCAAGATCTTGCGTCTCTACTCGCGCACGTTTTCTAGTCTGACAACGCCACAGACAGGGCGATTAAACAAATCGGGGGATTAAACAAATCGCCCCACACCGTAGCGGTTTTGCCCCTTAATCAGGTTCAAGGCGCCTTTTTTTCCTTCAAGACAAGCGGCGCGGCGCATGTTTTACTGTAGGAATCTAGAGGTCGCGCCGGTCTCCGACGATGAGCGCCGCGCATGCATCAAGAAGTCGCAACGAGGAGATAAATTATGATCGACAGAAGGGTGTTCTTGTTGAAGGGATTGACGCTCGCGCTTATAGCCGGCGGATGTTTCAGCCCGATCGCTCCGGCTGGCGCTTCCCATTATACAAATTATGCGAACGCCACCGGCGGCGACACGCCAGAGATTAACGAGCTTGATTCCTCCAAGAGCGAGATGCGCCCCGTCATCGAGCGCTACGTGGCGGATCAAGGAAGTTTGTCACGCTCCTATCCGGCCGAATCGTCGCCCGCGCGGCTGGAGCGGTTCAAGCAGTTCTATTCCGACTGGTTGGCGCTGATCGGCAAGATGAACTTCGACGCAATGAGCCAGGACGGCAAGGTTGATTACGTGCTCTTCAAATTTCACGTCGAGCGCGAACAGCAGCGGTTGGAGATTCAGAACAGATCACTTGCCGAGATTGCGCCGATCATTCCATTCGCGCAAACGATCACCAGTCTGGCCGAAGCGCGCCGTCGGATGGAGAAGCTTGATCCGCCGAAAGTCGCCGCTCAGCTCAACGATTTGACGAAACAGATCGAGACAACGCGGCGCGCGCTCGAAGCCGGCTTGCGCGCCGAACCGGGCAATGTAAAGAAGACAGTCGCCAATCGGGCGGCGAGCGCAATCAACAGTCTGCGAGGCGCGCTACGCGTGTGGTTCGGGTATTACAACGGTTACGACCCGCTTTTCACCTGGTGGGTGGATGAACCCTACAAGGCGGTGGATCAAGCGCTCGGCGATTACGCGGCCTACTTGACTGAAAGAGTGGTAGGCCTGCGGTCGAGCGACGCCGGATCGACAATGGCGCAGACAGGCGGCACGGGTCGCGCCGGCGGGGCCGGAGGCGGACAACGAGGCGGCGGTGGAGGGGGTGGAGGAGGGAACTTCGCCGGCCCCGCCGGCAGAGGCGGCGGGACTGTCAACGCCCGGACGGGGGATTCCAGCGACATCATCGGCGACCCGATCGGCCGCGAGGCGCTGATGGTCGAACTCGCCTCGGAAATGATTTCTTACACGCCGGAAGAGTTGATCGCCATCGCTTACAAAGAGCTTGATTGGTGTGAAAGCGAGATGAAGAAGGCTTCGCGCGAGTTGGGCTTCGGCGACGATTGGCATAAGGCCCTCGAATTCGTCAAAGACAAATATGTCGAGCCGGGCAAACAGACTGACGTGATCAGGGATTTGGCGCTCGAGGCCATCGAATACGTCGAGAAGAACGACCTGGTCACCGTGCCGCCGCTGGCGCGCGAATCGTGGCGCATGGAAATGATGTCGCCCGAGCGCCAACTGGTGAATCCGTTCTTCACGGGCGGGGAAGTGATCAGCGTCTCTTACCCCACCAACACCATGTCGCACGAGGCGAAGATGATGAGCATGCGCGGCAACAACCCGCACTTCTCCCGCGCGACTGTGCAGCACGAATTGATCCCCGGTCATCACCTGCAAGGTTATATGACCGCGCGCTACAAACCTTACCGCGGCCTGTTCAGCACTCCGTTCTGGGGCGAAGGCTGGGCGCTGTATTGGGAACTGCTGTTGTGGGATAGAGGCTTCGCCAAGACGCCGGAAGACAAGATCGGCATGCTCTTCTGGCGCAGCCATCGCTGCGCGCGCATCATCTTTTCGCTCAGCTTTCACATGGAGAAGATGACGCCGAAGCAGTGCATTGACCTGCTCGTCAATCGCGTCGGGCACGAGCCGGACAACGCCGCCGGCGAGGTGCGACGTTCGTTCGCCGGCAATTACGGGCCGCTCTATCAAGCCGCGTACCTGTTGGGCGGCATGCAGCTTCACGCCTTACACAAAGAGTTGGTGGATTCGGGCAAGATGACCAACCGCGCATTTCACGACGCTATCCTCAAAGAAAATCGCATCCCGATCGAGATGGTGCGCGCGATCTTGACCAAGCAGAAGCTGACGCGCGATTTCAAATCGAGTTGGAAATTTTATGGGCCGGTAAGCGCGCAGTGATTACATCATCCGCTCGGTGTGCGGGTTAATAGAACGCGGATGACACGGATTGGGCGGATCGACGCCGATCTTTTTGGTTTTATCCGTGATGATCCGCGCCCGTCCGCGTCATCTGCGTTCTATTGGCGCGTTCTTTGCCGCGAACATCAATTACTGACCTGGAGGACTCGTATGACAAGAACAAGATCAATCGTAATCATCGCAGTAATGCCGGCCCTAGCCCTAGCGCTCGCTCTGGGCGCAATGACGATTGCGCCGGCGCAGGAGCCGCCGCCGCCGATCAACCCCGCGCCGAATCGGGGTCCTGACGAAGGACGAGGGCCGTTCAAAATCCTGGTCATCCGCGGCGCCATGCTGATTGACGGGACCGGCGCGCCGCCGCAAGGCCCGGTGGACATCGTGATCGAAAACAACCGGATCAAGGCGATCCGCAGCGCCGGTACGCCCGGATTGCCGCTCAAGCCCAACCGGGAGCCGCAAAACCCCGACCACGAAATTGACGCCGCCGGGATGTACGTCCTGCCGGGATTCATTGACATACACGTCCATGCCGGCGGCGCGCCGAAGAACCCCGACGCGGAGTACCCCTACAAACTCTGGCTGGCTCACGGCATCACGACGGTGCGAGGCGTGCCGCTCGCCTCGAATCAGTTCACGGTCAAGGAGAAGGAGCGCAGCGCGCGGAACGAAATCGTCGCCCCGCGCATCTTCAACTACCAGCGCGCCGGGACCGGTTGGGACAAAGGCCCGGTTGAGACGCCCGAGGCGGCGCGCGAATGGGTTCGCTGGGCGGCCAATAACGGCATTGACGGACTGAAGCTCAACTCGCACCGGCCGGAGATCATGGCGGCGTTGCTCGATGAGGCTAAAAAATTCGGGATGGGCTCAACGGCTCATCTTGCCCAGACCGGCGTCGCGCAGATGAACGCGCTCAAGGCCGCGCAATTGGGACTCGGCACGGTGACCCATTTTTACGGCCACTTCGAGGCGCTTCTCAAGGATTACGTGGTGCAGCCCTGGCCGGTGGACCAGAACTACAATGACGAACAGATGCGCTTCGGCCAGGTGGCCCGGCTGTGGGACAAGATTCATCCGCCCGGCAGCCCCGAGTGGAATGAGTATCTAAAAGCTCACCTGAAGCTGGGCACGACCTTCGACCCGACGATGACCGCCTACGCCGCAGGCCGCGACCTGATGCGCATGCGCAACGCCGACTGGCACGACAAGTACACGTTGCCCTCGTTGATGGATTTCTACGCGTCGAGTCGCAGCAACCACGGCTCCTATTTTTACTACTGGACATCATGGGACGAGATCGCGTGGCGGAACTTCTATCAGGTCTGGTTCCGGCTTCTGAATGATTACAAGAAGATGGGTGGGCGCGTAACGGCCAGCGCCGACGCGGCCTTCATCTACAACACCTACGGTTTCGGAAACATTCACGAGATGGAGCTGTTGCAGGAGGCCGGCTTCCACCCGCTCGAAGTCATTCAGGCGGCGACCATGAACCCGGCGATGACGCTGAGCGAGCCGAAGGGCAAGCCGATCGAATTCGGCGTAGTGAGGCCAGGGCTGTTGGCCGACTTGGTGATCGTTGACCAGAACCCGCTCGAAAACCTCAAGGTCCTGTACGGAACCGGCGCGCTCAAGCTCAATGAAAAGACCGGCAAGACCGAGTGGGTCGGCGGCATTAAGTGGACGATCAAGGACGGCATCGTCTATGACGCCAAGAAGCTGCTGGCCGATGTGGCGCGCATGGTCGAGAAACAAAAACAGGAGCGGCTCAAGGCGGCGGCGAGCGGTCAAGGCGCTCAGAAGGAGTGAACGGAGATTGTTGATCTGACAGCCTAGTTCGGGCGCCAGCCGGAGGCCGCTTTGTTAATTCACGTCGTAGGAGTAAGTGGACTCGTCCTCGTCTTCCTGATTGGCGCGTTGCGTCCCATCAATCTGGGGGCGCTCGCTCTGGTGATGACCTACCTCGTGGGCACGATCTTTGTGCGCGAAGGCGTGAAGGAGATGTACAGCGGGTTCCCGGTTGACCTGTTGGTGTTGTTGGTCGGCGTCACTTATTTGTTCGCTATAGCGGAAAGCAATGGCGCCGTCGGGCGTGTCGTGGCAGGGGCTGCGCGCATGGTCAAGGGTCGCCGGGCGCTGCTCCCGTGGGTTATCTTTGTCGTGGCGGCGCTGCCGGCGATGGCTGGGGCGCTGGGGTCGGCAGGCGTGGCGCTGCTCGCGCCGCTCGCGCTGCGACTCGCGCGACGATACGAGATTGATCGCCGGATGATTGGCCTGATGGTGGCGCATGGGGCGGCCTGTGGTAATTTTTCTCCGCTGAATGCGTTGTGCGCCATTGTCACGCAGGCGGTGACGCGCAATGGACTGCAAATGTCTGTGGCGGCCTTATTCCTGGGAAACCTCGCTTACAACGTGGCGCTCGCGGTTGTCATATACCTGTCGTTCGGCGGGCTGCGGCTCAGTTGGCGAGCATCGAAAGTCGCGCCGTCGGCGGACGCCGGCGCGTCGGCGTTCGCCGGCGCGCCGGCGTCCGCCGAAGACCCGGTCGAATCGGCCCCACAGCGTTTAAGGGGCGACCAGCTTTGCGCGTTGCTGGTCATGCTGGCGGTGGCTGTCGCGTCCATCGGCTTCGGCCTCAACATCGGATTCGTCGCCTTTGCAGCCGCCGTCGCGCTCCACTTGATGTTCCCCGTGTCGAGCGGCAAGGCGGATCAACGGATTGCCTGGGGCGTGGCGCTACTCGTCTGTGGGATCGTCACGTATGTCGCCGCCCTGCAACGCTACGGCACGGTGGAGGCGGTCGGTCGCGGCATTGCGGGTTTGAGCAGCCCGCTGGCGCACGGGCTGCTGCTTTGCGTTGTCGGCGCGGTGACTTCGGCCTTTGCGTCGAGCGCGGGCATTCTGGGCGCGCTGATCCCGCTTGCCGTTCCGTTGATGGCGCGCGGCGAAATCAACCCGACCGGTCTGGTCGTCGCGCTGGCGCTTTCGGCGACGGTTGTAGACGCGACGCCGTTCTCCACAGTCGGCGCGCTCGTGGTCGCGAACGCCGAGGATGAAGAACGGGCGCACGTTTACCGGGGACTATTGTGGTGGGGAATGGCGATGGTTATTACCGCTCCGCTCCTGACCTGGGCGCTCTTCATTCTCCCCGCCAGGTGAGACAATATGAAAATTACCTTGCTCGGAACCGGCACGCCCGCGCCGTCGCTCGATCGGCAAAGTTCGGGCTACCTCATCGAAGTCGGCGGCGACCTGATCGTCATGGATCACGGCCCCGGCGCGCACCATCGCCTGCTTGAAAGCGGGCATCGCGCTGTAGACGTGAGCCACGCCTTTTTCAGTCACCTGCATTACGACCACTGCATGGATTATGCGCGCCTCGTGCTGCAACGCTGGGACATGGGCGCGGACCGGATTCCCGACCTGAAGGTTTACGGGCCGGCGCCGATTGCGCGTATGACCGAACTGCTCTTCGGCGAGGAGGGCGTTTACGGCCCCGACATTCGCGCGCGCATCGGGCACGAAAGCAGCGTCTTTGTGTTTCAGGAACGCGGCGGGAAGCCGCCCCGCAAGCGTCCGGCGCCGCGGGTGAAGGAAGCGCAGGCGGGCGACGTGATCGAAAGCCAGTGTTGGAAAGTCACGGTGGGGAAGGCGTCTCACGTTCAGCCGTTCCTTGAGTGTCTGGCGTTTCGCTTAGACAGCGACGAAGGCTCAATGTGTTACTCCGGCGACAGCGGAGGCGTGTGCGAAGAAGTGATCGAACTCGCGCGAGGCTGCGACGTGGCCATCCTGATGAACCATTACCTGAGCGGGACCGAGCCGACCGCCAGTTACCGCGCGGCCTGCGGAAACCATCGAGACAACGCGGTGATTGCGCGGCGCGCAGGCGTCAAAACTCTGGTACTCACTCACGTCCTCGCCCAGATAGATCGGCCCGACACCCGCGAACAAATCATCCGCGAAGTCAAGCAGGAGTTCGCCGGCCAGGTCATCTGGGGTGAAGACTTGATGCGGCTTACGCTCAAGGAACGCGGTCTCGTGAAGACAGAGCAAGCCAACTCATCGATTGAAAGAGAGTGACCTTTATGAAGCGATGGCTGCAATTTACTTTCTGCCTTGTGGCGCCGGCCGCAATCCTCCTCGGCGCCGACTCGACGACCTTACGGCTGCGGCGCAATCTGTACGACGCTGCGGTTCAACCGGCGGCGCGCGCGCAAACCGCTCAGCCACGGCGGCCGAATATCGTGCTGATCTTCCCAGACAACCTCGGCTGGGGCGAAGTGGGAGTTTACGGCAGCGTACGCGGCGTGCCGACTCCGCGCATTGATCGGCTTGCGGCCGAGGGGATGAGGCTCACCAACTTCAACGTCGAGTTTTCGTGCACGGTCTCGCGGGCGGCGCTGCTCACCGGGCGCTACGCAGTGCGGACGGGCGCAGTACAAAACTCAGGCGTCACACAATGGGAGATCACCATCGCCGAGGCATTGAAATCGGCGGGCTATGCGACGGCGCTGTATGGCAAGTGGCATCTCGGCGGCCTCAATTGGCTGAAGAATAAACGCGCGCCCACCGATCAAGGATTCGACGAATGGTACGGCATCCCTATGACCAGCAATGAAGCGCAGACGACGACCATGCCTGATTTCAACCCCGCCACGATGGAAGCGCCCTACATCTGGGAAGGCAAGGCCGGCGAGCCGTCGCGCAAGGTGAAAGTGTTCGACCTCGACTCCCGGCGCACACTAGACCGCGAGGCTGCGCAGCGGGGCATCGCTTTTATGGAGCGCAACGTGAGGGCGAACAGACCATTCTTCCTCTACTATCCGATCACTCAAATCCACTTCCCCACGCTCGCGCATTCGGACTTTGCCGGGAAGACCGGCGCGGGCGACATCGGCGACGCGATGGCGGATGTGGACTACAACACCGGCCTGGCGCTCGACGCGATCAAGCGACTCGGGATTGAGCGGAATACGATTGTCATCTGGTGCACTGACAATGGCGCGGAGATGCGGCGGCCCTGGCGCGGTTCTGCAGGTCCGTGGAATGGTTTTTACAACACGGTGATGGAAGGCGGCATCCGCACGCCTTGTATCATTCGCTGGCCAGGGCGGATTCCCGCCGGGCGGGTGTCGAATGAGATCGTGCATCAGATTGATTTTTTCCCGACGCTGGCGGCGGCCGTCGGCGCGGACATTGTGCCGAAAGATCGCGCGATTGACGGCGTGAATCAGCTTCCGTTTCTGGAAGGCAAGCAGAGCAAATCAAACCGCGACAGCGTCATCTTCTTTGCCGATTTCCAACTGCGCGCGGTCAAGTGGAAGGATTGGAAGCTGCACTACGTATTTATGCCGGAGCCGCGCACGCCCGCGCCGCCGTTGATGCGGCTATTCAACCTGCGCTCCGACCCAAAAGAGGAATCCGACATTAAGGACGCCAACCCCTGGGCCCAAAGCGTGATGGACAAGATCGTCGCCGATTTTATGGCTACGACCGAGCGTTACCCGCACGTCCCGCCAAACGCGCCCGACCCCTACGACCCGCCGAGGCGAGACTAAATTGGAACAACAAACATTGGGACAGATAGAACCACGGGGATCACGGGGCATCAGTGGGAAAGGCAATAACCATAGTCATCCCCGTGTCCCCCGTGGTTGAACCTGTGTATCAATGTTGTATGGCCTGATTTAGAGTTTCTTGTACACCGTCCGCGTCGTTGAGGAAGGGCCGCCCAACACGCCGCTCCGCGTCGTTTCGATGATCAACGATGTTGGCGAGTCGAGCGCGAGCGTCTGTTTGACTTCGCTCGTCAGCGGCTGGCCGGTTTCGGTGGCGCCGAAGCTATGCGTAGTCCTGATGACCAGCTTGTCGCCTTCCCACGCGGCCTTGGATGTTTGCGCCTGAATGCCGCGCCCCATCATTACCGAGTTCTTCGTCTCCGATCCGTCGAGCGCGAAGACGAACCTCAGCGGCGGCTGCATATCGCCGCGCGCGAAAAACATGTATTCAACCGTCATCCGTTCCACCGTTTGGGTGATGGTGATGTTAGGCCCCCAACCGCTTCCCAAATCGCCACTGCGCTCTCCACTGGCGTTTCGCTGTCCGTCGCCGGCCGGCGACGGTTCACTCGTCCAACGACCGGAGAAGTCAGGCCTAGTCTGGGCCGTCGCGCCGACGGCTAAAAGGGCGACCAGCGCGCCAATCACAAGATTTGTCAGGCGTTTCATCAATTTTGTCTCCTTCGGTTCAATGACAGTGAATTATCGGAATCCCCCCTTTAGAGCGGTTATTAGATCAGTGTACGGAACATGGCGGTAGCCCGACCGTGAGGATTGCCATTACCCAAATCATTTGCGTTCCCAAGGAGGCGCTTCTTCGTCGCGGAGCGA